>Ga0210386_10001770_pt1 | contig 18950 bp, 13 predicted proteins | sample IncBWH32OmetaG_FD_160091 | JGI IMG/M metagenome (GOLD analysis project Ga0210386, IMG submission 160091) | Forest soil microbial communities from Barre Woods Harvard Forest LTER site, Petersham, Massachusetts, United States - Inc-BW-H-32-O ... | reverse complement strand
AACGGGCTCAAAGCACCAGACTGAGGTCGGCCTGATTCGCCGGCGACCTCTTCATCGTGCTCCGAATCGCTGGCGTTTTCATCCTTCCTTGTGCCGGCGTCCGCGCCGGCATGGGTGAGTCACCAAACTTCCCATCCCTCTCTTTCCCCTCCTTTCAACAACTTCCCCAACTTCCCCCCGCAGCATCCATCCGCTCGCATGGTATCTACATCTCAGGAGACAAAACCTATGGCCCCTGTATCGAACGGAAATCCCGCCCCTGCCGCCGGCAACCCTGGCGCCGGCGTTAATCAAGCAAATGCCCAGAAATCGACCGGTCCCCGTACCGCGGCTGGGAAGCAGCGCTCATCCCTGAACGCCCTGCGCCACGGCCTCACCGGACACGTCATCGTCCTGCCAACAGAAGATCTTGCCGCTTACCAGCGCCACCACCAACGTTTCGTCGACCAGTTCCAGCCCAAAGGCGCGCTCGAAGAACAGTTGGTCCAATCGCTGGGCGACACCATCTGGCGCCTCAATCGTGTCCCCGCCACCGAGGCCACCTACCTCACCCTCATCTCCGAGGATCATATCCGCGCCATCCGTACCAATGAACCGCGAGCCGCCTCGGCCGTAACCCTCTCGCAAGTTTTCCACCTCCGAAGCCAGTCCCTCACCAACATCAGCCTTTACGAGCAGCGCCTCGCCCGCTTCTTCGACCGCACTCTCAAACAGCTCCACGAGATCCAAGCCGAACGATTCGAACACGAAAGGCGTCAGATAGACGACGCCGCCGAAATTTTCGAAATGCACCGGGACCGTAACCTCCCCTACGATCCCACCCAGGATGGGTTCGTTTTTTCGACCGCTGAAATCCAGGCCTTCATCCAGCGCCGCGACCGCCTCGAAGAGGCCTACGCCTACTCTGAAGACGAAAATCATCTCGCTGCCGCCTCCTGATGTGGCGCGGTCCCCCTGGACCGGAGTGGGGCGGTCCCCCTGGACCGCGGCCGACGCCCTCGTCGGCCTTCGAACATCGGCGCACAACCGGGGCTTGGTAGAATGAAGTTCTCCCACCCCAATGCTCAAAAGCATCACCGTGCACGGGGCACGCCAGCACAATCTCAAAAATATCGACGTCGAGATCCCTCGCAATACCTTCACCGTCATCACGGGGTTGAGCGGATCCGGCAAGTCCTCGCTCGCTTTCGACACCATCTACGCCGAAGGCCAGCGCCGCTACGTCGAGACCCTCTCGCCCTACGCGCGCCAGTTCCTCGATCAGATGGAGCGACCCGAAGTCGACTCCATCGATGGTCTCAGCCCCGCCATCTCCATCGAACAAAAAACTACCAACCGCAGCCCGCGTTCGACCGTCGGCACCATCACCGAGATCTACGACTACTTGCGCGTGCTCTACTCCGCCATTGGAGTTCCCCATTGCCCCACTTGCGGTATCGAGATTTCGCGCCAAAGCACCGAGCAGATCCTGCAGCAGATTTTGACGCTTCCCCAAGGCGAGCGCATTATGATCCTCGCTCCCATCGTCCGCGGCCGCAAGGGCGAATACAAAAAGGATCTCGAAAAACTTTCGCGCCAGGGCTTTCTCCGCGCGCGCATCGATGGTGTTCTGCGGTCGCTCGACGAAGAAATTCCCCTCGACCGCCGCAAGAACCACAACATCGAAATCGTGGTCGATCGCCTGCCCCTCAAGCCTGGCTCGGAAAAGCGCATCGAAGCGTCGCTTGAAACCGCCGGCAAACTGGCCGATGGGCTGGTCATCGTCGCGGTGGTGAATGGCGACGAAAAACTCTACTCCCAAAAACTAGCCTGTCCAAATTGCGGCGCCAATGTTCCCCAGCTTGAGCCCCGTTCTTTCTCTTTCAACAGCCCCTTCGGTGCGTGCGAAACCTGCAATGGACTCGGAAGCACCTGGAGTTTCGACCCCGTCAAAATCATCGTCGATCCGTCCAAGCCCTTGCTCGATGGCGGCCTCGGCCCGGGTGCCAGTTCGTCTTACATGAATCACGCGCTCTCGGAAGCGGTCGAGCGGTTGCGTATCAAAATCAACAAGCCGTTCGAAGAGCTGCCCAAGAAAACCCAGACGCTGCTGCTCGAAGGCGGCAACGGTTTCCCCGGCGTTCTCAAGATTTTGGATGAAGCGTACCAGGACGCCAGCGCCGGTTATCGCGAATGGATGATGGACTATATGTCGCCCTCCATCTGTCCGACCTGCCACGGACGGCGTTTGCGGCCCAGCAGCCTGGCGGTTTCAGTGAAAGGCGCCGGCCTTGCTGAGTTCACCGAAATGTGCATCGATCGCGCCGTGGCCACGGTCAAGACCTGGGTCTTGAATGAGCGTGAGCAGCAGATCGCCGGCCGAGTGATTGATGAGATCCGCAATCGACTCGAGTTTCTCACCGCCGTCGGGCTCAATTACTTGAGCCTGTCCCGTTCAGCCGCTACTCTCTCCGGCGGCGAAGCGCAGCGAATTCGTCTGGCCACGCAGATCGGCTCCAAACTGCGCGGCGTGTTGTACGTTCTCGACGAGCCGTCCATCGGGCTGCATCCGCGCGACAACGATCGCCTGCTCGACACTCTCTCGCGCCTCCGCGACCTAGGCAATACCGTGCTCGTAGTCGAGCATGATGCCGAAACCATCGAGCGAGCCGACTATGTCATCGACCTCGGCCCCGGCGCCGGTAGATTGGGGGGACGTCTGGTCGCGGCCGGAACCCCGCGCGAGATCGAGAGAAATCCGGCGTCGCTCACTGGCCAGTATCTTTCTGGAGCCGTCAGGATCGAAGCTCCCGCCGGTCGCCGGCACGGCAATGGCAAGAAATTGATCGTAAGCGGCGCGCGCGAGCACAATCTCAAAGACCTGACCGTCGAGTTTCCCCTCGGCTGCTTCATCGTCATCACCGGCGTTTCGGGCAGCGGAAAATCCACGCTCGTCAACGATATACTGTATCGCTCGCTCGCCAAAGAATTGTACGGTTCTCACGATGCTCCCGGCCAGCACGATTCCATCCAGGGCCTCGAGAACATCGACAAAGTCGTCGAGATCGATCAATCGCCGATCGGCCGCACGCCCCGCTCCAATCCCGCCACCTACACCGGCGTCTTCACTCCCATCCGCGATCTTTACTCCATGCTGCCCGAATCCCGGGAGCGCGGCTACAAGCCCGGACGCTTCAGCTTCAATGTGAAAGGCGGGCGCTGCGAGGCTTGCCAGGGCGACGGGCTCAAGCGCATCGAGATGAACTTCCTGCCCGACGTCTACGTCACCTGCGATGTCTGCCATGGCCGCCGCTATAACAGCGAGACCCTGCAGGTGAAATATAAAGGCTATTCGATTGCCGACCTGCTGGAGGCGACAGTTGAAGACGCCATCCCGGTGCTCGAAAATATTCCGCAAATCCAGGCCAAGCTAAAGACGCTGCACGACGTTGGCCTGGGCTACATTCACCTCGGCCAGTCCTCGACCACTTTGTCGGGCGGGGAAGCCCAGCGTATCAAGCTCGCCCGCGAATTGAGCAAGCGGCAGACCGGCCGCACGCTCTACATTCTCGACGAGCCCACCACCGGCCTGCACTTCGAGGACATCAAACGCCTGCTTGACGTGCTACAGCGTCTGGTCGATCTGGGCAATACTGTCATTGTGATTGAGCATCAGTTGGATGTCGTGAAATCGGCCGACTGGATCATCGACATGGGCCCCGAAGGTGGCGAGAAAGGCGGCAACGTGGTCGCTCTCGGTACGCCGGAGCAGATCCTGCGCTTTAAGAAGAGCCACACCGCTCACGCCCTGGGAAAGGTCCTGAAAAATGGAAAGGTCGCATGAGCAAGTACGCTCATGAGCCGCTCGATCTGAGCGGTCTCCATACCATTCCCATCGAAGCGCGCGGCGGCAAAGTTCGGGTGCAGGATTTCGCCCAGCCGTATTCGGGCAACTGGCTCGATTCCTTGCCTCACATCCTCGCAGCTGACTCCTTCCGCGCTATCGTCAGCGCCGTCGCTAATGCGAAAGCCCGAAACAGAATGATCCTCTGGGGACTGGGCGGCCACGTTGTCAAGTGCGGTCTCGCTCCCATCCTCATCGATCTGATGCAGCGCGGTTTTGCCACCGCTTTCGCTCTGAACGGAGCCGCCGCCATTCATGATTTCGAAATCGCCATCGCCGGCCAGACCAGTGAAGACGTGGAAGCGGTGTTGCCGGATGGCCGTTTTGGCACGGCTGAAGAGACCGGCCGTGAGATGAATCGCGCGCTCCGGAACAACACCGGATTTGGCGAATCGCTCGGCCTGCATCTGGAGAGCATCGCCGATCCTCGATATCGCCCCGCCAGCCTCCTGTGCGAGGCTTACCGCCAGTCCACGCCCGTTACCGTCCACGTCGCCATCGGAACCGATACCCCGCACACTCATCCGACCGCTTCTGGCGATGCCATCGGGCGGGCCACCCACCACGACTTTCGCCTGCTCTGCGCGCTCGTGAGTGAGATAGACGACGGTGGGGTCTATCTTAACATTGGCTCCGCTGTCGTGCTACCCGAGGTTTTCCTCAAGGCCGTTTCCGTAGTTCGCAATCTTGGAAACCCGCTCGCAAATTTCACCACCGCGAATTTCGATTTCCTGCAGCACTACCGCCCGAGACTCAACGTCGTCGAGCGCCCCCACGCGCGCTCCGGTGGCCACGGCTATTCCATCACCGGCCATCACGAGATCATGATTCCGTTGCTCGCCGCCGCCCTCATCGAGTCGCGCCCATGACTCCTACCGATCAGCCCGTCCCACCGCCCGCTACCCAGCCGCGACAGCCCTTCTGGGATTATCAGGATCTCGGCCTTTTCATTTCTCTCTGCTTCCCATCGCTTCTGATCACGATTTTGCTGGCCCGGGCGCTCTCTGGCGTCATCCCGTATGGCAAGCCCTTTCAAGGATTGCTTGCCCAGTTCGTCTGGTATGCGCTGGTATTCGGCGCCCTCTACGCGCTACTTCATTTGCGCTATCGGCAGCCCTTCTGGCGATCGCTCGGATGGAACATGATTCCCTTCTCGACCACGGCAATGTGCTTCGTCGGCGGTCCTTTCCTCGCCGTCGCCATTGGCTATTTTGGCTACGTCTTGCGAACTCCCGAGATTTCTCTTCCGTTCCACCAAATGCTCGACAACCGTCCCACCTTGCTCCTGTTCTCGCTGTTCGTCGTCGTTCTCGGGCCGCTGTGCGAGGAGCTGGCCTTTCGCGGCTTTCTACTGCCGCTCTTCGTTCGCTCGCTCGGCGCGGCCGGCGGGATTATCGTCACTGGCCTGTTGTTCGGTTGCTTGCACGCACCCGAATATTCCTGGTCGTGGCGGCATGTTCTGCTCGTAGCCGTAGCCGGATCCGTGTTTGGATGGGTGCGCTACGTCACCGGTTCCACCACCGCCGCCACTTACATGCATTCCACTTACAACCTCACGCAATTCGCCGCCTTTCTGGCCCAATCCCGGACCTTATGATCCAAACCGTATGATTCAAACCATCCAGTGGACCGATTCCGGAGTGGTCATGATCGATCAGACCCGCCTGCCGCGCGAGGAAAGCTACGTCACTTGCACCGATTACCAACAGGTGGCTGAGGCCATCCGGTCCATGGTGATTCGCGGCGCGCCCGCGATCGGCGTGGCGGCTGCCATGGGAATCGCGCTCGGAATGCAGCGCGCCGAAAGCGCCGCCGAGTTCGAAATCATCTGTGACACGCTCGCGCACACGCGTCCCACTGCGGTGAATCTGTTCTGGGCCATCGATCGAATGCGCCGCCGTTACTCGGAATTGCGCGACCGGTCCATCGACGAAATCCGGCGCGAGTTGATCGTTGAAGCCCAACAGATTCGCCTCGAAGATATTGCCATTAACGAATGCATCGGACGAAACGGCGCGTCGCTCATTCCCGATGGTAAGACCGTCCTGACGCACTGCAACGCAGGCGCACTCGCGACCGCCGGGTATGGAACGGCGCTCGGGGTCATCCGCGCGGCGGTAGCTTCCGGCAAGAAGATCGATGTCTTCGCCGACGAGACGCGCCCGTTCTTGCAAGGCGCCCGTCTTACCGTCTGGGAGTTGCAGCACGATCATATTCCCGCCACGCTGATCACCGATAACATGGCGGGGCACTTCCTCCATTCCGGTCGCATCGGTTGCGTGGTGGTCGGGGCCGATCGCATCGCTTCGAACGGCGACGTCGCCAATAAAATCGGCACTTACTCCGTGGCCGTGCTGGCCAAGGAAAACGGCGTTCCTTTTTACGTCGCCGCCCCGATTTCAACACTCGACCTGACGCTCGCTTCGGGCGATCAGATTCCCATCGAGCAGCGCGCCGCGGCTGAGGTCACGCATGTTCACGGAGTTTCAGTGGCGCCCGAAGGCACTCCCGTCGAGAACCCGGCCTTCGACGTCACCCCGTTCCGTTATGTAACCGCCATCGTGACCGAGCGCGGTGTCGCGCGAGCGCCCTATGCTGAATCTTTGCGAAAGTTGGTAAGTTAATTTTATGATCCGATCTGCTTTCTGTCTTGCGTTCTTGGTTGCGGCCGGCCTGCTGGCTTCCGGCGACCTTTCCAATCGCCGTGCGCCCGGCTTCGCGCTCCCCGACCCGAGTTATCAGCACTTCTATGATCTGCAGGATTACCGCGGCAAGGTGGTGCTGATCGATATCATGGCAACCACTTGCCCGCATTGCCTCCTGCTTTCCACAACGCTAGAGAAAGTGAAAGAGAAGTATGGGGACAAAGTGCAGGTCTTGTCGGTCGTCTTGCCGCCGGATAATCAAGATACCGTCGCCAAATACCGGGCTGTGAACAAGATCACAGTGCCGATCGTCTGCGACATGGGGCAGATGACTATTTCTTATCTGAATGCCCGCCCAGGGCAAAGCAAAATCGATGTGCCGCACCTGTTCATCATCGATAAGGCGGGCATGATCCGCAATGATTTTTTCTACAGCGATCAGGACAAGGCAGTATTTGAAGGCCCCGGCCTCTACCCGGAAATCGACAAATTATTGAAGTAATCCGCTCTCCGGGTGGGGCGGTCCCCCTGGGTGGGGCGGTCCCCTGGACCGCGGCCGACGCCCCCGTCGGCGCTCTCCCAGCTACGGAATCGAATTCACCACCGGAATGGTGACGATATTACTGGTGAAGATGTTCTGCGCGATGTAAACCTGCGTGTTCGGATTGGTGGTTAGCGAGGAGGCGAGTTGGATCTGGACTTCATAAATACCCAACAGACCCGGCTTTAGCCCTGAGCTTATTACGTTGGCAGTGGTGCCGCCGGCCTGAACGTTGTCTACCGGTGCAAACGCTGTATTGGGGGGGCCACTATATATCTGCCCCGTATTATTGGGGAACGAGCCGTCCGGTGCCGTCGTGAGACCCAGGCCGGTAGCATAGAGGGAAATCACTTCTCCAGGCACTGCGGGATTGTCGGGTGTCACCGGGGCGCCGGCCACACTTGCGCAACAAGTGGAGGGGTTCAGCGCCGTCATCACCACCGACGCGCCGGTGCTGGCGCTGGCCGCGATCACAATTCCATTTCCATCCGGGCCCGCTACCTTAGCAGTCAGGACGATGCGCGTGAATTGCCCCGCCGCAGTCGCAGTCACCTTCTCGTCCGGATTGGAGTTGATGGTCGCGATCAGAGCATCGCGGATAGTCGCCAGAGTGTCACCATCTTGAATCGTGTAGGTATAACTGCGATCTTCAATCATCACCGTGGCCGTATTGCCCGCCCCGATCGATCCGTCGACCGATACCAAAGCAATGGCATTGCTGCTGGCATGAAAGGCCATGGCTGGGCGCGGATCAGCCCCCGCCGCTGCGAGCACCCCGGGGTTCTCCGGGACAATCGGGATTGCAATTGCCGTGGTGGCGGTCACGCTGCCGTCATTGTGTACCGTCCGGACGTAAGCGCTGACCCCGTTGGAATCGTTCACCTCGAAAGGCATCTGCGCGTTGATCTGAGTCGGCGAAACGTAGATCAGCGGAGCTCGCATTCCATCGATGTACAAGTTCACGCCACCCAGGGCGTTGGGGTAGTTTCCATTCGCGTCGGGAGTCGCAGAGACGGCGGCATCGGCCAGGTGAGCCCCGGTGATGGTGATCAGTGTTCCAGGAGCGATCTCGGCCGCATTGGCGCCGCCGTTCAAGTTCGCGCCCGAAGCAGTCGCCGTGATGGTAGCGCCGGTAGAAAGGGTGGTCGCCAGCGTAATCGAATTGCCAGCCGCGCCTCCAGCCTTCGCCGTCAGCACCAGTTCATTGAAGCCGGGGTTGGACCTAGCCAGCACATTCGGGTCGGGCGTGCCCCCGGTAAGGCCATTGATGATGTTGGCGAAGTTCTGAATGACCGAAAGGAGGCTGTCGCCGCTCACCACCGTGTACGTATAGGCGGTCCCATTGATGGTGATCGTAACGGTGTCCTTGGCGGTGATGGTCCCACCGAAGTCCACCGCGCCCACCGCGTAGGTGGTCAGGCTGAAAGCGTTAGTGATGCCGTTGACCGGGATGTTGGGCATGCCCACCGTGAATGCCAGCACCCGCCGGTCAAAAGGATCGGTGACATACAGGTTCGAGCCGTCCCAAGCCAGAGCCAGCGGGTCTCGAACAGTCGCTGGGCTGGAAGAAAGGACATTGGCGTCCAGTTGGAACGTGTTGGTGCTATCGGTAACCTGGTCGGAGAACTCGTCGGGCTGGCCGATAATTTCGTCTGCACGCTGGCCGTTCTGCGTCGGAATGCTGTTATACACCAGGATCCGGTCATTTCCCCCGTCCGCAACGAACAAATGCTGGCCATCGGAGAGCGCAAATCTTGGAAAGTCCATCGTAGATCCGCAGCGGGCCGGATAGATCGGATTATTGGCGGCATCGTAGCCCGTCACAGTGTTGCACATGACCGGAGTTTCTTTGTTGGTAGTGTCGGTGGCCGAAGTGGCGGTCATCCCGGTGAACGCGTTATTGGCCAGCTCGGAGGTCATGTTGGGTTGTCCGATTTCTACATCGGCGGCCTGCTGTGTCTGAGTAGGAATGGAGTTCCAGATGAGCACCCGGTTGTGACCGAGGTCCGTGACGAAGAGACGCTGGCCATCGGACGTCACCGATACCGGCGAGAACATGTTGCTGGCTGTGGGGGCGGAATCACTTATCGTGGGCGCCGGAGCGGTATTGAAGTTCGGCTGGCCCAGTACCAGGTCGGCCGCTTGATCGTTCTTAGTCGGGATGCTATTCCAAATCATCACGCGATGATTCTGGGTGTCGGCGACGAAGAACTGGTTTCCCTGAATCCACACCCCTTGCGGCCCGCGGAAGGACTTATTGTCGAGTCCCACGTTGCCAGTTGTAAAATTTGGCTGGCCCAACACCAGATCAGGCGGTTGATCGATCACAGTGGGGATCGAGTTCCAGATCAGCACCCGGTTGTTGTCGGTATCCGCTACTGCCAGGATCTGGCCGTTGGTGGCGATGCCGGTGGGCGTTCGCAAACCATTCTGCGTGAGGTTAATGTCGCTGGTGACGAAATCAGGCTGGCCCAGCACCAGATTTGCCCCACCGCCGTTGTCGCCTCCGATGCACAAGGCACAGCGTTGTCCGGCTTGAGGTATGGAAGCGGTCGGAGCCAGAACGTATTGCGAGATGTTCTGATAAATCATCACGCGATTATAGACGGGGGTTGCCTGGACGTGATTCGAGTCGACCACGAACAGCGTATTGTTGGCGTACGCCACGCCTCCTACGGCGCCCAACACGGTAGCCGAGGAATTAGTACCTATATCCTGCGAGGTGAAGGTTCGCTGGCCGAATGTGAGTCGCGCGCCCTGCCCGGTTATGAATCCCTGGGCGAAGATAACCATCGACGATGACAAAAAAATGCTGAGAAGCTTCATGAAACTGAATCTTGCGGGTATGGTCTAGTATAACAACTGGTGACGGTTATCAATAGTTCCAGGTTTCGAAGTTTGTGATTTTCTTCAGAGAAACGTGCGCGGCTTGTAGAAAAAACGCCACAGTGTGAATCAGGTGCTACAATAAATTTCTTCGCTTTGGCATCCCCGGGGATTCGTTTGGCAAACACGAACAACTTACTGGAGGCAGCCGGCCGCTGGTTTCTCCGCTCAGGGATTCAGGAGTCTAACGGCGGCGTGGCCCGGTATTACCGCTCCGATCTTGGCCAAAACGCTCCTGTCTCCACCGAGATCACCGGCTACGCCGTTAGCGCATTGCTCTTTTTCCACGATCGCACGGGACTAGCCGAATACCAGGTTGCGGCGCTCCAGGCCGCGAGATTTCTGACGCGTACAGCGTGGGACCGGAAGCTGGAGACATTTCCCTTCGAGCATTCCGTAAATGGCGACCGGTCACGAGCACTGGCATATTTTTTCGACTGCGGCATTATCGTTCGCGGACTGCTGGCCGCCTGGCGCGCCTCGAAGGAGGCTGAATTCCGGGACACCGCGATCGCCGCGGGGCGGGCGATGATAAAGGATTTCCAGCGGAGCGACGCGATTCATCCGATTCTTGATCTGCCTGGGAAACAGCCCCTGGCTCATGAGCCACGCTGGTCGGCCTCTCCGGGATGTTACCAACTTAAATCCGCCATGGCTTGGCAAGAGCTCTTCGAGACTACGGGCGAGATGGATTTTTTCCGCGCCTACGAATCGGCTGTGGCGGCCGCGCTGGCGAATGAATATGAATTTTTGCCGGGCGAAACCAACCGGGAGAAGGTGATGGACCGTCTCCATGCCTATGCTTATTTCCTGGAAGGTTTGTCGCCGATGCTGCACCGCTCCGATTGCGCACACGCCTACCGCGAGGGCATCGATCGGATCGCGGCGTATCTGGGCGAAATCGCACCGCTGTTTGCCCGCTCCGACGTTTATGCGCAACTGCTGCGGGCGCGGTTGTTGGGCGAAGCTTTTGGAGTGATCCCGCTCGATCATGCTGCCGCGGCGCAAGAGGCCGGCCAGGCGGCGGCATTTCAAGTGTCCGCGGAGGACGATCGTGTCGCGGGCGGATTTTCATTTGGAAGGAAGTGCGGCGAACCGATGCCGTTCGTGAATCCCGTCTCCACCGCATTCTGCGTCCAGGCGCTGGCGTGGTGGGACGATCGCAAGAACAACGCGCTCCAGGCTCGCCGGCAGCTACTGATTTGAGCCAGGCCTTGCCGGAGACGATCAAAGTCCTCTTCGCCTCCGGGTCCGAAGACTTAATCCCGACCGCCATCGAGCACATGCAAAAGCTCTTTCCGGAGCTTCCGCTGGTGGTGGTGTCTGAATTTCCAATTCAAGGCGCGCGCTGGATTCCTTATCCCCTGTCACGCGGCTTCTGGCAGAACCTGTCACTGTTCCGCTGGCATTTTCGAGACAAACGCATTCGGCTCTGTGCGGTGATTCTGCAGCCGCGCATGCCGTACTGGCGCATGCGATTGATCGCTTTGGCTCTCTCGCCCTGGAACTTTCTGGCGTTCAACGAGGCGTTCGGCCATTTCATGCTGCGTCCGAGCACGCTGGGCACCATCGCCAGGCACGTGGCGTGGAGAACCCGGAATTTCTTCGTGTGGGAATTCTCGCCGGGCGGCGCCACGTATACGTGGTTGTGGAGGCTGCGTCATCCGAGAGCTCTAGTGCGGCCGGCGCGCGTCCTGCTCGCTAAGACCGCCGGGCTAGCGACTGCAGTTCTTAAGGCGATCATTCCTCCGCGAGCGCCGGTGCCATATGCATCCCAGGCGCGTCCACGCGGCGTATCGGTGGTCATCCCCTCGCGCAACGGACGGGAGTTGCTCACCGACCTGTTACCCAAAGTGGTGGGGCAGATTGAGCGGATGAGCGGGGAGATCATCGTTGTCGACAACGGGTCCGATGACCAGACCGCCGATTTTCTGCGGAGCTGGTATCACACCGTGGCGCTGGTGGAGAGCCCGACGCCGTTGTCGTTTGCGAGCGCTGTCAACGCCGGGGTTCGGAAATCGCGTTACTCACACGTCTGCCTGCTCAATAACGATATGGCGATCGGGGAAGGATTTCTCGAAGCGCTGCTGACGGCCTTCGCCCGGGTACCCGATCTTTTCTGCGCTACGGCCCAGATCTTTTTCCCGGACGGCGCGCGGCGCGAGGAGACCGGCAAGGCGGTGATGCCGTTCCCGTCCGATCGCAAGCCCGCGGACTTCCCGGTGCGCTGTGAGCTTCCTTTTCCAGGCGAGGATCTGAGCTACGTGCTCTATGGAAGCGGAGGGTGCTCGTTGTTCGACGCCGCTAAGCTGGACGAGCTGGGAGGGCTCGATGAGGTCTACCAACCGGCTTACGTGGAGGATCTCGATCTCGGATTTCGCGCCTGGCAGAAGGGCTGGCCGTCAGTCTTCGTGGAAGCAGCGAGAGTGGTTCATAAGCACCGCGCCACAACTTCCCGGTATTATTCGAGCGAATTCCTGGATCAGGTTCTGGAGTTGAACTATCTTCGATTTCTGGCGCGCGCGGTTGACGATCCGCGAGTGTTTCGACGCTTGTGGCGCGAAGCGGTACAGCGCCTGAATCTGGCGAGTGTTTCGCATACGCCGAATCCCGCCGCGGTGGCAACTTTGTCGGAGGCTTGGCGCGCGCCATTCTGGTGGAAGCGCCGCGAGGCGGCCGCGCTGAGCGACGACCACATTTTGGCGATCGGCAGCGGGGCGGTGACCGTGGCGCCGGGCTGCGCGCCTCGCAATCGGCCGGTGGTGGTGGTGGCCACGCCGTACCTGCCGTATCCCTTGGCGCACGGCGGCGCGGTGCGGATGTACAACCTGATGGGTTGGGCCTCGCGGGATTTCGATCAGGTGCTGGTGTCGTTCGCGGGCGAGGCGCGCGAAGTCCCGGCTGAGTTATTGCAGATCTGTTGCGAAGTGGTTCTGGTGAAGCGTTCCGGGAGCCACCTGCTGCCTTCGACCGATCGTCCCGATGTCGTCGAAGAGTTCGATTCACCGGCCTTCCACGCCGCGCTGCGCCAAACGGTTCGCAAATGGAAGCCCGGAGTGGTGCAACTCGAGTTCACGCAGATGGCCCAATATGCCGTGGACTGCGCGCCTGCCAAGACGATTCTCGTGGAGCATGATGTCACGCTGGATCTTTATCAGCAGCTTCTCGAGCAAGGTGACGACTGGGAGCTGCGGCATCAACTCGAGCGCTGGAAACCGTTTGAAATCGCCGCTTGGAGTATCGTGGACCGCGTGGTGACGATGTCGGAGAAAGATCGCGGGCTGGCGCTGCGGGAAGGCGTGTTATCCACGAGCGCCGTGGCGCTGCCCAACGGCGTGGATCTGGAGAGGTTCCAGCCCACTCCAAATTCCGCCGATCCGCGCCGCTTGCTGTTCATAGGATCTTTCGCCCACTTGCCCAATGTCCTGGCGGTCGATTTCTTCCTGCGCGAAGTCTGGCCGCGGCTTCAGCCGCTGGGCGTCACGCTGCACATCATTGCGGGCGCGCGACCTCAGTATTATCTGGATCGTTATCAGGATCGCGTTCGGCTCCCTCTGGAGCAGCCGGGCCTGGAGCTGGAAGATTTTGTCGCGGACGTGCGCCCAGCGTACCGGCGCGCGGCGATTGTCGTGGCGCCGTTGCTGGCCTCGGCGGGAACCAATATCAAAATCATGGAAGCGATGGCTATGGGCAAGGCCATCGTCAGCACACCGGCGGGAGTTAACGGGCTGGATCTCCAAGCCGGCAAAGACGTGGTAGTGGCGAGTACGGGGGCGCAGATGGCGGCGGCTGTTCGCGACTTGCTGGATAACCCGGCCAAGCGCGAAATTATCGAGCGGCAGGCTCGCATGACCGTGGAGCGCCGGTTCGATTGGGGCGTGATCGCGGGGCAGCAGAAGCGGATGTACGAAGAGCTGACGGCTATGGGAGGCGGGTCGCAAAGATAGCGTAGTCCAGGGTTCCGAAGAAATCCTTTTGAAACGCTTCCGGCAACTCCGCTAATGACGGCATGGCGTCCACCGCCGGGTACAACCGCTCCACTTCGATTCGACCGAAGCCGGCCTCTTCGAGATAAAAGCTCATGAGCGGCGGAGGAATCGGATGGCGGTGGGTGGGATCGATGTAGAAGTGGGTCGCGAAGATGGCCAGGCATTCGGGATTCGGAGTCTCGATGGCCACCAGCGCGCCGGCCCGCAACTTTTCATGCAGCAGGCGAACCATCTCAGGCAAGCGCTCGGGCGCGAGATGCTCCACTACCTGGCAGCAAACGACGCCACCCAAGGAGGAATCCGCGAGGGTGTTGAGATAGGTGAACATGTCAGCATTTTCCGCGTCCAAGCCTTTGCTTTGGCAGAGTGCGATGGAGTCGTCGTTCAAATCGATACCACGGGCCGGGATGCCCGCTCCGCGAAAAACTTCCAGCATTTCGCCGCGTCCGCAGCCGATATCGAGCACTGGAGCATGCGCGCGGAAGCGATCCGCATACATCTGTTGCCGCTGGCGGACGGCATCTTCCGAGCCGCGAAACTTTTCGGCGAACTTCAGCCAGTCGATACCGGTGAACTCGGGCGGCGGAGCGTTAGCGGCGGCTTGGCCGGTAGCCTTCGAGAGCGAAGCCTTTTGGCGCGCTAGCCGCAGCTCGGCATGAATGACCGATTCATACTCGGTACGAACGCGGTCCAGGTCAGCCCAGAATCGTTTGTGAATCTCTTCGGACTGGCGAACCATGGCGGCTTCGAAGTTGGCATGATGCGCCTTTATCTGCTCGCGATAATTGCCGTCCATTAACGTGACGCGATGTTGGAACGCACCCTGCATTTCGGCGATGCTCTTGAGGAAATGAATTTCGTTGGCGGTCAGCTTTTGTTCCCAATCCACGCGCCATTGGGACCAGTGCGCGCGTACATCCTTGAGCTGCCGAGCTTCCTCGCGAAGCTCGTGGAATGCCCGGTTAGACTCCTCGCGCAGCTGATCGATCCGCGCAGCGAGCGCGGCCAAGGCGCGATTGTTGTCGTTCAGCGCCTGGATGGTCGATTGCACGCAGGCCACCAAGGCGCGATTGAATTCCACCTGTTCGCGAATATGCCAATCGAGAGCGCGCGCCACCAAACGTTTTACGCGCTGGATGATCGAGTTGAGCGCCCCAGGCGGACGCGGATTCACCGAGCCGATGCTGGCCACCTTGCCCTCAGCGGCGTCGCGGGCGTGCAGCAGAGGAGTCAGATCGGGGAGTGGAATGTCGCCTGAAACTGTGCCATTCGGATTTCGCGCGCGCACTCGCTGCCGAATTTCCGCGAGAACCGCGGCCAGCTCTTCACCTTTTTCCATTCCTGCTCCGGCTGGGTTTCTTGCCCCAGCTTGCCGTGATGGTGGTGTAAACTCCACCGCGCGGCGTAAACTCACCGGTGACCGTGGCCGCGACCGGACGGCAGGCCGCTACCACATCCCTCAAAATGCGATTGACCACGTTCTCCTGGAAGATGCCGAGGTTGCGGTATGCCAGCGTGTACATCTTCAGCGACTTCAGCTCCAAGCACAGCTCGTCGGGAACATAACGCAGCGTAATCTGGCCGTGATCGGGCAGGCCGGTTCTGGGGCAGACCGAAGTGAACTCGGGCATCACGATTTCGATTTCGTAGCCGGGATACTGATTGGGCCAGGTCTCGATCGCGGGTAGCTTGGCGCGGACGCCAGCGGCGGCATGCTGGTCGGTGTAAACGCGTTTCATTTTTCAGCAGGGATCATTTTTCGGCCCGGATCAGGGTCCGCGCCAGCATCTCCAGGAACAATCCGACATCGGTCACGATGCCTACGGCCTGGCCGGTTCCGCGATCGCTCACTTTGGTGGCCACCGCCGGGTTAATATCCACGCACACGATCTTCACCCAGCTGGGCAGCATGTTGCCGACGGCGATGGAGTGCAGCATGGAGCCGAGACACAGCACCAGACCGGCGCCCTTCAATTGCTCGGCGTAGGCGTCCTGGGCGAGGTTCATGTCGGTAATCGTGTCGGGCAACGGGCCATCGTCGCGCAGGCTGCCGGCCAGCACGAACGGCACGTTTCCCCGGACGCACTCGTACATGATGCCGCTGCGCAACCGGCCGCTCTCGACCGCTCCCTGGATGCTGCCGCAATGATAGATGGCGTTGATGGCGCGCATGTGATTGCGATGACCGTGTTCTTCCTGACGCCCGTCGCTCTGCCGGATGCCCAGCGAGGTTCCCAGCAGCGCGGCCTCGATGTCATGAACGCCCAGGGCGTTTCCGCTCAGCAGCGCGTTCACGTAGCCTTCGCGAATCAATTTAGAAAGCGCGACGGCGCCGCCCGTGTGCACGACCACTGGACCAGCCACGGCGACAACCTTCTGTCCGGCCGAGCGCGCGTGTTCGATCAAGGCCGCGGTTTGATTCACGGCCGTTTCCACCTGGCGCTCGGAAGAGATGCCGTTGCTCATGAAGGCGAACGAAAGGCGATCGCGTTCCTTCGATTCGGGAACCACGCGAATGCCGCGCATCCCAGTCACCACCAGGTCGCCGAATCGCAGATCGCGCATACGCCGGCACCAGGCCTGGTCGCCATCGACAACGATCATGGCATCCATGCGCTGGTTCTGGACTTCCACCCATTGGTTGTTGCGGCGGACATAGGTTCGATAATTGGTGGTGGAGTAAAAATCTTCGGGAGCGCAGCGGTCGCGTTCGACCTGGCGGAGCTCGGCGTCGCCGGAGTCGACCATGGAGCAGCCCAGTCCGAGCAACTGCGAGAGCATCTTCTGCATCGAATCCGCGTCGTCGGCATCGATCTTCAGACGCAGATAGGACGCCTCGCTATTGGTGCGTCCGATGCGAAACTGCTCCACTTCGAAGCGGCCGTGAAATTCCACGACGGTATCGAAGATCTGTTCCATGATGTGGGAGTCGATTAAATGACCCTCTGCCTCCACCCGCTCCTGCAGGGGAAGCGCTACGGCGCGCGAATCCATGGTGGCTTATTACAGGATAACTGGTGGGAGGTTATTGAAGAAGTTTATCGCCGGCCGGGACGCCGGGGACGGAGCTTAGCGTTGCTAGTACTAGTACTTCTTGAGCCGGCCGATGGGACCTTATTGGTCCCTTAACTGTTGCCTTCAGGCGCCAGTGACTTTATAGTGACAGAAGAGGACAGGAACCCTCTATATGCCAACATCTATCACTTTCTTCGCTATTCGGACTCTACCCGCACTTCTATTGATTGCTCTGTCTTCAACCATCGCCACTGCTGCTACAACAACTTTTTCAACCGCCACAGGCGCCATGAACGGCACCGAAAATGTGAATGCCTCGGCGATGTTTACCACCGGAACCGGCACCATTGACATTGTTCTGAGCAATTTGCTGACGGCTGCACAAGTCCACTCGGTGGGGGGCGATATCAGCGATCTGATGTTCACAATCTCAAATTCTTTTAGCGGCTCGGTAAGCGATTCTAACCGCAGCTACACCGGCACGCTGGTGGATGTCGATGGTTCCGGAAACGTAACGGCCGGCAGCGGAAGTTTTGACGGTTGGGATTTTTCAAATAGCGGATCTAACTTCACTTTGGAAGAACTAGGATCCCTGGAAGCACCCAGTCAGACGATCGTCGGCGGCGCGGGCGCCACATCCTACCCCCACGCAGTCGGGTCGATCGACAACGGCTCACATGATCCCTTCCTGCAAGGAAGCGCTACTTTCCATCTCACAGGTCTCACGGGAATCACGAGCGGCACGACTATCACCGCAGTAACCTTCTCGTTCGGTACAACGGCGGGCGGGAATATAACCGGCCACACCAATAGTACGGTGCCAGAGCCGAAGGCCACCTCGGCACTCCTGCTCGGCTGCCTGGCGGTATTTGCAGCGTGGCGGCGGAAAAAGGCCATAGCACTATAAGAATCGTGTTTCGCTAAGGACTAGCCGGCATCTCGTGGTACGTTGGATTTAAAATGCGATCGGCTAGCGTCTACACCGTCACAGTTCTGCTGGTCGTTTGCACCGGGTGCTTTCGAAGCTCAAAGTACTACGTCGATCGAGGCAATACCATGGTTGCCTCCGGCAAGTTTGAGGAAGCCTCTCTCAACTACCACCGCGCTTTACAAAAAGACCCGAATTCCGCGGAAGCCCATTTCCGACTGGGTCTTTCGGAAACCAAGCTGCAACATTTTCAGGATGGCTGGCAGGAACTCACTCGAGCAAATAGTCTGGCCCCGGAGCGCGACGACATTCGCGCTCAATTAGGGGAATTATGCCTCTCAGGCCTGATTGTGGACCCCAGCCGTCCCCAGTTCCTATACCAATGTCTCAAGGATGTCTCGGGGCAGTTCCTTAGCAAGAATCCGAATTCATTTGCTGGATTGCGTTTCAAAGGCTATGTGGCCCTTTTCGACCGGCGGATGGACGACGCCATTGATTCCTTTGGGCGCGCTCATCAAGCGAAACCGAATCAGCCGGATGTGGCGATCAGCCTAGTTGAGGCTTTTTTCCAAAACAAGCAGAACCAGGAAGCTGAACGTCTGGCGCGGGACTTCATTAAGAACAACCCATCGCACGGGCCTGCTTACGATGCCCTCTATGCCCATTATTCAGCCCGAGGGCGGATTGCGGAAGCTGAAGAGATCTGGAAGCTAAAGATCGCGAACAATCCGAGCCAGCCTACGTTTGTGACCGACCTTGCTCGTCTTTACTGGCGTCTGGGCCGGCAAGACGAGGCCCTGGGCTTGATAGACAGGTTGCAGGCTACGCTCGGGCAGCGAGCCCCAACGTATTTGGCGGTAGGGGATTTTTACGGCTCAATCGAGCATTGGCCGGAAGCGCTGCATCAATTTGAAGAAGGCATCCGGGTTGCACCGGAGCGGAAAGTGTTTTTTCAAAAGCGGATTGCCGACGTGCTGCTTACCGAGGGCAAGCGCGCTGAAGCCGCAGCGGTGGTTGACGACATCTTAAAGGAGCAGCCTAAAGATAAGGAGGCCATTGCAAT
>Ga0210386_10001769_pt1 | contig 18956 bp, 18 predicted proteins | sample IncBWH32OmetaG_FD_160091 | JGI IMG/M metagenome (GOLD analysis project Ga0210386, IMG submission 160091) | Forest soil microbial communities from Barre Woods Harvard Forest LTER site, Petersham, Massachusetts, United States - Inc-BW-H-32-O ... | reverse complement strand
AGGTGCTGATCCAGCGGGCGATCGAGCGGCTGCTGACCGGGCGCACCGCGATCGTGATCGCGCATCGGTTGTCGACCGTGCGGGCGCTGGACCGCATTTTGGTGTTCGATCGCGGCCGCGTGGTGGAGCAGGGTGATCACGCCCGTCTGCTGCTGCAACCGGATGGACTATATCGGCAGCTGTTCGAGCGTCAGGTGCTGGCGCTGGAGCACGCGGGCCCCTGACGCGCCTCACTCCGGGAGCGTGAAGGCGCCAATCTGCAGTGCGAAGGTCAGGAAACGCTCGAGTTCCGGCAAGGGATCCCGATCCGCGGCCGTGATGAAATACCACGGCCGCGGATGCGGGGTGAACGGCGTGCGCACGATCTGCACCCGACCGGCCCGCAAATCATCGGCGATGAGATCACGGGATAGCAGCGACACGCCGACACCTGCGCGGATGCAGCGGATAATCGCGGCCGGCGAGCCGATCGTGCAGGTGTGTGGTGACAGCCCGTACTCGTGCAACAGTGTCTCGGTTGCCGCGCGTGTACCGGCGCCAGGTTCGCGCAGTAGCCACAGCGCGTCGGCCAGCGCCGCTTTGGTAATGCGGCGGCCGCTCACCGCGGCAACAACATAATCATTTCGGCGAATCGCGCGTGGTCGCAACGTCGGCAGGTTGGGTGGCACCTCGACAATACCGGCATCCAGTGTCCGCTCGGCAATCAGGTCCCACATAGCCTCCCGCCGCACGACTTGCAGTTCGATTGCGATATCGGGCGCGTGCGTCATGAATTGCGCCAGCAGATCGCCGAGGAAGGCCTCGCTCGTCGACATCACGCAGCCGATGTGCAGCGGTGGCGGCGGCGCTTGTGTGGCGGCCTGCGCTGACGTCACCGCGCTGGACGACAGCGCCACGATGCGGCGGACATCACGCAGGAACGACGCGCCCGCGCTGGTCAGCCGCAGTCCGCGCCCGTCCTTCTCGAACAGTTTCACGCCCACGGCACGCTGCAAGGCGGCCAGCGAGGACGATATCGCGGCCGGCGAGACGTGCAATTGATCCGCCGCGGCGCGGGCTGACCCCAGTTCCACCACGGTCAGCAGCGCGCGCAGTTGCGTCGGCAAAAACGATAACATCTAGCTTAACGATATGCGGTTATGATTTGGTTGTCGTTTACCATCATGAATGCGAACATACCAGCGTTGGGGTAAGGCCGGGAGCGGCGTATGGACATTGGCGGTATGGTGCGCGTCGGGTTGGCACCTTAGGCACGCCGGTCCTATGCATCTCCGCTCCCGGTCCTCTTTGTCCCACCTTGCCTGCGCGCGCTGCGGTCAGGTCGTTTCACCAAATCAATTGCACGGTGCCTGCGTCTGCGGCGGCCCGCTGCTGTGTCACTACGACATCAACGCGTTGCGGAAGAATCTGTCACGCGGCTCCCTGATTGGCCGGCCTGCGACGCTGTGGCGGTATGCGGAACTGTTGCCAGTGCAGGATGCGGCGAACTGCGTCTCCTTGGGGGAGGGGTTCACACCGCTGCTGCCATTGCATTGGGGAGAACAGCACGGCCTGCCCAACCTCTGGTTGAAGGACGAAGGCCAGAACCCGACTGGAACATTCAAGGCGCGCGGCGCCGCGGTCAGCGTGACGCGGCTGCGCGAACTCGGTGTACGTGATGTCGTTGTCTCCAGCTCCGGCAATGCTGGCGATGCCTGGGCAGTGTATTGCCGCCGCGCCGGAATCCGGGCGACCATCATCCTGCCTGACGATGTGCCCGAAGCGACGCGGGTCGAAACAGCCCTCACCGGCCAGCGCCTGCACACGTTTGGCGGCCATAATGGGCGAGGAGGTCGTCTCGCCAGGGCCTATGCGGACTCGCATCAGTCGTTCTGGGCGAATACGTTCCAGGAACCGTATCGTGTCGAAGGTAAGAAGACGATGGGGCTGGAGCTGGCCGAGCAGCTCGGCTGGCGCATGCCGGATGTCGTCGTCTATCCCATCGGTGGCGGCGTCGGGCTCTTGGGAATCTGGAAGGCATTCATGGAGCTGAAGGCGCTGGGCTGGATCGAAGGCAAGCTGCCGCGTTTCGTCGTCGCGCAATACGAAGGCTGCGCGCCGTTCGTCGAAGCGTTCCATGCCGATCGCGAGTCCTGCGAGCCTTGGGGTGATATCTCGACGTTGCCTGGGGGCCTGCGCGCACCGAAGTCGCCCGCCGACTTCCTGATCCTGAAAATCCTGCGCGAGACCAATGGCACCGCGATCGCCGTCTCCAGCGACGACGCGTTGCGCGCGGTGCGCGCGGTGATGGAGACCGACGGCGTATTCCTGTGCCCCGAGGCCGGCACCACGATCGTCGCGCTGCGCCGCCTGCTTGCCGAGGGCCAGGTCCGCGACGATGAGACCGTTGCGATCATCAACACCGGCAGCGGGCTGAAATACACGTCACTGTTCCCGGCGCCCCTCAATCGCATCGCCGATGAGGATGAGATGTTGCCGTCATGACCGAGGCCCTCGATAAGCTGCACGCCGCCCGCGCGCAGTTCCCCGTCACGCGCAACCGCATCTATCTGGACACGGCGAACACTGGATCTCCACCGACCTGCGTGACGCAGACGCTGGCGGCGTATTTCGCGCGCCAGCAGGATGATGGTGGCGACAAGAAGGGCGCGGTGACGGCGGTGGAAATCACACGTGCTAAGGCCGCTGCGCTGCTGGGTTGCGACGCCGCTGAGATCGCCTTCGTCAAGAACACCTCGGAAGGGCTGAACATCGCCGCCCAGGCGATCGACTGGCGCGATGGCGATAACGTCGTCATTCCCAGCCGCGAGCATCCGAACAACGTGTTCCCTTGGCTGAACCTGCGGCGACGGGGCGTCGAAGTACGGATGGCCCCTGAGGGCGGCGACTGGGTCGATGCCGATATGCTGTGTCCCTATGTCGATGCGCGGACCCGGGTGGTGGCAGTTGCGGATGTCTCCTTCGCACCCGGCCAGCGGAACGATCTCGCCGGCATCGCCGCGCTTTGTCACGCCGTGGGTGCGTATCTTGTTGTCGATGGCGTGCAGGCGGTGGGGTTGCTGACGGTCCGGGTGCGGGACCTGGGTGTCGCGATGTGGGCGGCCAGCGGGCATAAGGGTCTGATGACGCCGCACGGGCTGGGCCTGTTCTATTGCCGTCGCGATCTGATCTCCGGCCTGTCCCCAGCCTACACCGCGCGCGCCAGCATGATGCCGGGCCTTGGCGATGATCATCTGGTGCTGAACCCTGATATCCCGCTGTGTGATGATGCGCGACGGTTCGAGATCGGCAATCACAACTACGCCGGCGTTCAGGCAATGGGCGCGGCGCTGGATCTGATCGGCGGCATCGGCATTGCCACCATCGAACAGCACGTCCTCGGACTGGGCGAATATCTCACCGAGCTTCTCGCCGAACGGCAGATCGCGCGGGTGGGGCCGCAGGACCCGCGACGCCGGTCTTCGATCTGCGTCTTCGCGCTGCCGGGCGAAGGCTGGGTCGAATATTTCGCCGCGCGTGGGATCATCGTGTCCGGCCGCCTTGGCGCGATCCGGGTGTCGATCGGACTGCACAACTCGCGCAACGAAATCGACCGGTTCGTCGCGGCGCTTGACGAAAGACTGGATCGCTGATGGGCGTCTGGCGCTGGTATCGCGATCGATCGATCGGCACTCGGATCTTCCTGGGCATGGCGGTCGGCGCGGTGATCGGCCTGGTGATGGGACCGGCGGCGGACAACCTGAAGCCGATCGGCGACATCTTCATCCGCCTGCTGCTGATGGCGGCGATTCCATTGATCTTCTTCACGCTGATGTCCGGTCTGACGACGATCAAGGATGCAGGCTTCGTCGGCCGACTGACGGTGCGCATTCTGGTCTATTACGTGCTGACCAGCATCATTGCGTTTGTGATTGCCATCGTGGTGATGAACCTGTTTCAGCCAGGGGCGGGCTTCGATCTGAAGGGCGATGTGAAAACGCCGATCGGGCAGATGCCGTCGCTGATGAACGTGCTCATCGCGATTGTCCCCTCCAACATTGTCGAAGCCTTCGTGAAGGGCGACGTGACGCAGATCGTCGTGTTCGGCGTCCTTCTTGGCATTGCATCGTTGCTGCTCGACGCTGGCACCAAGATGCGTGTCGCCGCGTTCTTCGAGACGGGGCGGAAGCTGTTCATGCGCCTCGTCGCCATCATCATTGCACTGGCGCCGATCGGCCTGGGGGCGCTGACGGCCTACAGTGTCGGCGTCTACGGTTCAAAAATCGCCGGTCCGCTACTGAAGTTCATAGGTGCCGTCTATCTCTCGCAACTCGGCACATTTGTTGTGATCATGGCGCTGCTGTATGCGATCGCGCGCGTGTCGCCGGTGTTCTTCCTGAAGCGCACCTATCCGCTGTACCTCACCACCGCTGGCACCACGAGCAGCCTCGCCAGCTTGGCGCAGGCGCTCGACCTCGCCGAGGAGAAGCTGCACATCCCGCGCGCTGTCTGCGGTTTCACGCTGCCGTTCGGCGTGCAGTTCACCAAGGATGGCACTGCGATCTTTCTAGCCTGCATTTTGCTGTTCGCGGCACAGTCGCAGGGTCAGGATCTCGCGCTAGGGACCATCGTGGTCATCGTGCTGACCGGGTTGCTGCTGGCAACCGGCTCGGGCGGGGTGCCGGGAGGTGGGCTGGTGGTCGGCTTGGTGTTCGTGAAGGCGTTCGGTCTGCCAGTGGAAATCGCAGTACTGATCGGCGGCATCTACCACCTGCTCGACATGACCAATACCACGCTGAATGTGATGAACGACATGGTGGCAACCGTGATTGTGTCCCGGCTGGAAGGCGCCATCCGCGTGGAAAATGGCGCGATCGTTCCGCAGGTCTGAATTGTGCTATCGCGGTGTGTCGCCAGCCAGCGTGATGCGATGCATCACCCGACGATAGCCATGATAATCGTTGATCGGATTGTGCTGCGCGCAGCGATTGTCCCAGAACGCGACTGATCCGATTTCCCAACGGAAGCGGCAGGTGAATTCTGGCCGGATCTGGTGGCGGAACAGGAAATTCAGCAGCCCGGTACTCTCCTCCTCGGTCACGTCGGCGAAGCGCGCGGTGTGTGCCACGTTGACATAGAGTGCCTTGCGGCCGGTTTCCGGATGCGTGCGCACCACCGGATGCTCGGCGGACAGTTCCGCCCGCGCGGTCGCGGTACCATCGCTCTTGATGCGATCCTCACGCGTGCGCGTGACATCCGCCTTGGCCGAACTGCTGACCGCGTGCAACCCATCCAGCATCGCCCGCATGCGCGGTGACAGCGTTTCGTAGGCGAGATATTGATTGGCGAACAGCGTGTCGCCACCAACCGGCGGCACCTCGCGCGCCACCAGCAGTGTGCCCATCGGCGGCTGTTCCAAATACGTGGTGTCGGAATGCCAGATTCCGCCGAAGTTGCTACGTTCGTGCTCCAGCTTGGCGACTGTGATGATCTCAGGGAAACCTTCGAGGCCCTTCACGAACGGGTATTCGATCGGTGTGCCGAAGCGGCGGGACAGCGCCAGGAAGCGGTCCGGCGGCAATGTTTGGTCGCGGAAGAAGATCACCAGGTGATCCAACAGCGCCTGGCGGATCACTGCGATGGTGTCGGCGGACAGATCATCGGACAGGTCGACGCCATGCAGCTCGGCGCCGATGGCGCCGGCGATCGGTCGGATCTCGAGCGCAGGGCCCATGGCGTTCGCTCCCTTCTTGGCGTGTGGCGCAGCCTAGCCGAGCAAGCCCGCGCCAGAAAATCCGCCGAACACGCCCAACGCGCAGGTCAAGACCGAGACGATCAGCACCACCCACAAATACCACCCACGCAGCCGGTGCGCGCGTGGCAACGCCTTCATCGCCAGCGCGATCAGGAAGCCGAGCACCAGCGGCAGCATCAGCGCGTTCATCACCTGCACGCCGACGTTCAGCGACACCAGGTCCGGCCAGACCGCGACGACCACCGCGCCACCGATCACGCAGACCGCGTAGACGCCGTAGAACCAGCGCGCCTCGAACGGGCGGTATTCCAGCGAGCGGCGATACCCGGTGACCTCACCGAGGCCCCAGGCGAAGGCCAGCGAGCAGACAATCGCCGCGACCATGCCAGCGCCCAACACGCCCATGCCGAACACCAGATTGCCCATCGTGGTGCCCAGAAACGGCGTCAGTGCCTGTGCCATGTCGCCAACCGTGGACAGTGACGCCTCCGGGTGCTTCACGCCGATTGTCGCCGCGCAGGCGATGAGCACGGCTGCCATCACCAACTGCGTGACAAGTGCACCGATCGCGGTGTCCCAGCGCGCGGCTGTGTAGTGCTCGGGGCGCAGCCGCTTATCGGCCACGGCGGACTGTTGGTAGAAAATCATCCACGGCATGACCACCGCGCCGATATTGGCTGCCGCCAAGTAGAGGTAGGCCTTATTGGCATAGGGAATATCCAGGCTGCCCTGCACCAGTGCTGCACCGTCCGGATGCGCCGCCCAGGCGACGAAGAAGAACGCCAGCTCGAACAGCCCCAGGCAGATCGCCGCGCGTTCGACGCGCCGGTACGAGCCAGTGATCACCACCGCCAGCAGCGCGACTGCCGCGATCGGCAGAGTTGCGAAGCGCGGCAGCCCGTACAGCTCCCCCACGCCGGCGACGCCGGAAAACTCGGTCAACAGTGCGCCGACCGTGGCGATGCCCAGGCCGGTCGCGGACACCCAGCCCCAGAGCGGGCCGAATGTGTCGCGGATCAACTCGCCATGGCCGCGGCCGGTGAAGATGCCCAGGCGGACCGTCAGTTCCTGTACCATGTAGAGGATGGGGATCAGCAGCACCTGCAAGGCCAGCAGCCGATAGCCCCACTGCACCCCGCTCTGCCCGGCAGTGATCACGCTGCCCACGTCGGTATCGGCCAGCATTACCACCAGACCGGGACCGAACACGGCCAGGGCGCGGGCAAGGCGCCGATGGCGGACAGCCATGGCTGGGACGTCACTCATGTTGCGTCGGTCCATGGGCAGCTCATCGTCACGCGCCCGCGTCCCGGCGCCGGCATTAGTTGCGAATAACTCGCAAACGGCGGCGGTCGACGTAGCGGGGCGATGGCACCATGTCAATCAGCAGGGCGAACCGCGTTGATTTACCGCAAGCTTTGGCGGAGAAAGCGCATCCCTCACGGAACCATGGACCCATGCACGAACTCACCCTGCACAACAGTCTGACGCGCCGGAAGGAGCGGTTTGTCCCGCTCGATCCAAATCACGTCCGGATGTATGTGTGTGGGGCCACCGTGTACGACCTGGTGCATGTCGGCAATGCGCGACCCGAGGTCGTGTACGATGTGCTGGCGCGCCTGTTGCGCCGGATGTATCCGCGCGTGACCTATGTGCGGAACATCACCGACGTTGAGGACAAGATCAACGCAAGGGCGCGCGAGCTGGGGGAGTCGATCTCGGTGCTGACGGCGCGCACCATTGCCGATTACCACGCTGACCTCGCCGCACTCGGCTCCAGGCCACCGGATATCGAGCCGCGCGCCACTGAGCATATCGGCGAGATGATCACCATGATCGAGCGGCTGATCGCGAGCGGCCATGGTTACGTGGCGGCAGGCCACGTACTGTTCGCGGTGAGGAGCTATCCTGCCTATGGCCACCTGTCCGGACGCAGTCCAGAGGAACTGCTGGCCGGGGCGCGAGTCGATGTGGCGCCCTACAAACGTGATCCGGGCGATTTCGTGTTGTGGAAGCCATCGTCACCGGACCTGCCGGGCTGGGACTCGCCCTGGGGGCGCGGCCGGCCGGGCTGGCATATCGAATGCAGTGCCATGTCGTGGCGGTATCTCGGCGAAACGTTCGATATCCATGGTGGCGGCACCGACCTGATCTTCCCGCATCACGAAAACGAAGCGGCGCAAAGCTGCTGCGCGTTCCCCGGCAGCTATTTCGCGCGCTACTGGGTGCACAACGGCATGCTGCTGGTGAATGGCGAGAAGATGTCGAAGAGCCTCGGCAACTTCACGACGCTGCGTGAGGCGCTGACGCGTGCGCCGGGTGAGGCCGTGCGGCTGCTGCTGATCCGCACGCATTATCGTTCCACCCCGGACTTCAATGACGCGGCGCTGACCGAGGCGAAGCGCGAGCTCGACCGGTTCTATCGCGCACTGGAGCGGTATCCCGAGATCAAGGCGATGGATGTGCCGGGGCCGGTGATGGTGGCGTTGTGCGATGACCTGAACACGCCGCTGGCGCTTTCCGCGATGCATGCACTGGCGGATGCTGCGTTGGCGGGGGATTTCGAGGCGGCGTGCGGATTGCGCGCGGCGGGCGAGGTGCTGGGGCTGTTGCAGCGGGAACCGGCTGCTTGGTTCCGTGGTGGTGGTGAGGATGGTGCCGCGATTGAGGCGGCGATCGCGGAACGGCTGGCTGCGCGCAAGGCGCGGGATTTCGCACGGGCCGATGCGATCCGGGCGGCGCTGGCGGCAAAGGGGATTGTGCTGGAGGACGGCGCGGGGGGGACGACCTGGCGGCGTGTCGTTGTGGGAACAGGCGCTGCTCCTATGCCATCGCCCCGCGTGGAGGCGACGGGAGTAGTTGGTGGGAAAAGGACATAGCTTGACCGGGCGCGACAACGGCGCCGATATCGCACCGATCGGCAATTCCCCGGTCGTGATCCTGGTGCGTCCTCAGCTCGCCGACAACATCGGCGCCTGCGCCCGCGCGATGGCCAACGGAGGCTTGTTCGATCTGCGTCTTGTCGCCCCGCGTGATGGCTGGCCGCAGGAAAAGGCCTGGCGGAATTCCTCCGGCGCCGATCGCATCCTCGATGCGCTGACAGTGCACACCACGGTGGCCGATGCGACCGCGGATCTGCACCGTGTGTTCGCCACCTGCCCGCGGCCCCGCCACATCATCAAGCCGGTGTTGACCGCGCGCGGCGCGGCGGCGGAGCTGCGCGAGATCTGCGGCCGCGACCTGAAAGTCGGCTTGCTATTCGGGCCCGAACGCGCGGGCCTCGATAACGACGACATGGCTGCGACCGATGCCCTGATCCGCTATCCCCTGAACCCCGCGTTCATGTCATTGAATTTGGCGCAGGCCGTGATGGTGATGGCCTACGAGTGGTGGACCGCCGATGAGACCACACTGTCGCGCGTGCTGATGACCAACGAGACCAATGTTGCGACCAAGCGGGAGCTCGACAATTTCCTCAGCCACCTGGTGGCGCAGCTCGATGAATGCGGGTTCTTGCGCAATCTGCCGAAACGTCCCGGCATGGTGCGGAACATCCGCCACTTCTTTGAGCGCGGCGAGGTGACCGAGCAGGAGCTGCGCACGCTGCATGGCATTGTGACCGAGCTGGCCCTGGGCCGGCGCCAGCTCGGGCGGGTCGAGGATGAGGCCTGACGGAGGATACGACCATGCAAACCATGGCAGACTGCACGATCAGCTTGTTGACCGACCACACCGGGGCGGAAGTGCGCGGGGTCGATCTGCGCGAACCGCTTGACGCGACGATGCAGGCGCGGTTGAATCAGGCGTTTGTAGATCACTCGGTGCTGGTGGTGCGCGATCAGCACCTTTCGCCGCAACAGTTGCTCGATGCGGTGCAACTGTTCGGCGAAGTGTTCCCGCAGCAGGACAAGAAATTCTCGCTGCCGGAATGTCCGCTGATCCACTACGTCTCGAACCTGGACAAGTATCCGGATGGCACGCGCTACATCCCTGGTGCCGGCTATCACACCGATCACTCCAACGCCGCGCGTCCGCCGAAGGCGACGGTGTTGCATGCTGTAAAGCTGCCGGATCGGGGCGGCGACACGCAGTATGTGAACATGCATCGCGCGTATGAGGATCTGTCGGATACGATGCGGCAACGGATCGACAGCCTGCGCGCGATCCATGTCTATCAGAGCAAGTACAGTGCGCGGAAGCTGATGACGCTGAGCGAGGAGAACCGCAAGGCCGTGCCGGACGCAGTGCTGCACCCGTTGGTGCGCACGCATCCTGAAAGCGGACGCAAGGCGATCTATCTCAATCCGATCCGGGTGGAGGGGATCGAGGGAATGGAGGAAGCCGATGCACTGGCGCTGCTGGATGAGCTGTTGCAGCACGCGCGTCAGCCGCAGTTCGAATACCGCCACCAATGGCAGCCAGGCGATCTGGTGATGTGGGATAATCGCTGCCTGCTGCACAAGGCGAACGGTGATTACGACATGAACCAGGTGCGATATCTGTATCGCATCATGCTGCTGGGCGACGTGCCGGTTTGACCGATATCTACGTTGACGCGGACGCCTGCCCGGTGCGGGAGGAAGTCTACCGCGTTGCCACGCGCCTCAACCTCACCACGTTCATCGTCTCCAACGGCTCCCGCCCCATCCGCCCCCCCGGTCTGCCGAACGTACATATGATCATCGTTGGCGCCGGTGCCGACGTCGCGGATGATTGGATCGCGGATCGCATCACCGCTGCCGATGTCTGCGTCACCTCCGATATTCCGCTGGCGTCCCGCTGCCTCGCGAAGGGCGCACATGCCCTCACGTCGACGGGCAAACGCTGGACCCAAGACAACATCGGCAGCGCGCTCGCCGGCCGCGAAGTCGCGCGGCATATGCGCGAGATCGGCATGACCACAGGCGGTCCCGCACCGCTCACGCGCGCCGACCGCTCGCGTTTTCTCGATGCGTTGGATCAGGCGGTGCAGCAGGCGCGGGCGGTTACACCACGAACGGCAACACCTCCTGCGTGAAACGCTGGAACTGAGCCATCGCGTCGCCCATGGTCACCAGCCGGAAGGTGATCCGGTTGCAGCCGGTGCCGAGGTAGCGGCGCAGATGTGCGACGCAGTCCTTCGGTGATCCGTAGACCCCCCAGGCCTCCAGTCGCTCCTTCGTATAGTTCGCGCCGTAATACAGGTCGAGATAGCGCTTGGCGTCGGCCAATGCCGCGTCGGCATCCTCGTTGATGTTGATGTGGTGACACAAAACATTGTCGAAATGGTCCGTTGTACGCCCCGCCTCTTGGGCGGTGGCCAGGATCGTCTCCCACCCGGCACGAAACCGCTCCGGGCTGACCGAGTGTGTCATCCAGCCATCCGCCAGCCGCCCGACCCGCCGCAGCGCCAGCACCGACCCGCCGGCATCCGCCTGGCCATTGGCCAACCGACCGGCGTTGGTGGTCAGCCAGATCGGGCAGGGAGACTGCATCGGCTTCGGCGCCAGCGTGATCCCGGAGAAGCGCAGAAACTGCCCCTCGAACGGCGCGTCGTCCGTCGTCCACAGATGGCGCAACGCGGCGATGTTCTCCAGCATGCGCTTGCGGCGCTCGGCGGGTGGAATACCCATCGCCGCGCTCTCCGCCTCCCACGTCCCGCCGGCGCCGCCACCCGCGCACACCGACAGAATGGTGCGCCCGCCTGACAACACATCCAGCGATGCCCACTCATAGGCAAACACCCGAGGATCACGCAGTGAGAAGGACCCCATGCACGCCGGGCCCAGCTTCACCCGTTGTGTTCGGCCCGCGACCGCAGCCAGCAACGTCAACGCGTCCAGCCGCTGGTTGACGAACAACGCGTCCCCGACCCACACCGAATCCAGCAGCGGACAGGCCTCGATCGTGTCGGCCAGCGCCAGCAGGTCTTTCACCGTGGCCAGCCCCAGCAGCAGGCCGCGATTGGCGAGCGTGATACCGAAACGCACGGGATTACAACTGGTTGGCGAGCTTCCGGGCCAGCAGCCAGCCCGGGATCGCGGCCACCGGCGCGCCCGGCAGCAGCAGCAGCCAGCCGTGCGGCTGGCCCTCGATGATCATGCTCATGCCAATCCCCAGCAGCATGCCGCCGACCAGGGACCCAATGACGCCGGCCGAGACGCCCAGCCAGATAATGTCGCCGCGGGTGATCATGGCGCCGTGCTAGGGGCGGGGGGCTGGTTTGACAAGCCAGGACCACCCCCCTAGAAGCCCCGCCCACTGCCGGGAATGTGGACGGACCTTCGGGGTCCGCGCCCGCCGCGCCCAGGGGACCACTCTTTGGCGCGGCCTACCGGTGCAACAACGGGCCGTGAAAGGGCAACGCGCCAATGACCAAGCGCGCCGAGAGTAAGTACAAGATCAACCGCCGTCTGGGGGTGAACCTCTGGGGGCGGCCTAAGTCCCCCATCAACAAGCGCGAATATGGGCCCGGCCAGCATGGCCAGCGGCGCAAGAAGCCGACTGATTTCGGCACGCAGTTGATGGCAAAGCAGAAGCTGAAGGGCTACTACGGCAATATCGGCGAGAAGCAGTTCCGCAAGTATTACGAGGAAGCGGTCCGCCGGAAGGGCGACACCTCGGAGAATCTGATCGAGCTGCTGGAGCGCCGGTTGGACGCGGTGATCTATCGCCTGAAATTCGCCGTGACGCCGTTTGCCGCGCGGCAGTTCGTCTCGCATGGCCATGTGCTGGTGAACGGCAAGCGGCTCAACATTCCTTCTTACCTGGTGCGTGATAACGAAACGATCGAGGTGAAGGAAAAGTCGAAGCAGCTCGCGGTGGTGTTGGACGCCACGCAGAGCACCGAGCGCGATGTGCCGGAATATCTGGAAGTCGATCATCGCGCGATGAAGGGTCGCTACGTGCGCGCGCCGAAACTGACCGATGTGCCGTACCCGGTGCAGATGGAACCGCACTTGGTGGTGGAATACTACTCGCGTTAAGGTGGCGTATGCCTCTCCCGCCATGCGGGAGAGGCAAAGTGTTTCAGTAAAACACCTCCGGCACATATCCCAACATAATCCGGCCCACGGTCTCGAAATGCGCGCCGCGGGCCTGGATCTGTTGCGAGGCCGTATGGATGTCGCGGAAGCGGCGTTCGAACACGGTGTCGAGGAAGATCGCGCTGGTACCGGCTTCCTTGTAGGCGAAATCGGCGACCTCGCTGGCGGTCTGGATGGCATGCGTGCAGGCCAGCCGTAGACGGACCCGCGCGGCGAGATCGATCGAGGGTATGCCCTCGGCGGTGGCGCAGATCTCCTGCAGTGTTTCCACCAGATAGGCACGCGCGGCGCCCAGCTTTGCCTCGCTGCGGGCGACGTTGGATTGCACCACCGCGTTGTCGGCCAGGCGGCCGAGATTGCGTGGCGTCTTCTCCATCGCCAGCGCCATGAAGGCCTCCAGCATCGCGCGCGCCGTGCCCAGCATCACGCCGGTGTGCCCCACGGCGTACAGGCCTTGTGTGGTGAAGGCATAAAGCCGGCCCGGCTCGGTGCGTGAGTCCGGTTCTTCGCGCGTGCCGCTGAACGCCTCGGGCACGAACAGATCGGTTACGGAATAGGCGTCCGACGCGGTGCCGCGTAAGCCAATCACGTTCCACCTGTGGATCAGCTTTGCCTGGGCCACCGGAAACAGTAGCGTACGGATCAATGGCATGCCGCGGGCGTTGCGGCGCAGCGATCCGTCCGGTTCCTCCACCTGCGCGTGCGCCCCCATCCAGGTGGCCTGACGGCAGCCGGAGGCGAATTCCCATTCGCCACTGATGCGATAGCCCCCTGGCACCGCGCGGGCACGCGCCGCGTTGGGCGGGCCCCAGGAGACCAGCGCGCGCGGATCATCGTAGATCACATGCGCCGAGGCGGGATCCATGAACGGCGTGATCAGGGCGGAGCTGTTGGCGACGAATAGGTTCCAGCCGACCGAGGCATCGTGGCGGCTGACTTCCTCGACGGCGCGCAGGTAGGTCCAGGGCTCGACCTCCTCGCCACCGAAGCTGCGCGGCAGCAGCAGGCGGAACAGGCGGGAGTCGTGCAGTTGCGACAGCAATGGTTCGCCGATGCGCTGGGTCTGCTCGATCTCGGCTGCCGCCGCTTCGATCGCCGGGCCCAGGTCACGCGCACGCATGACGGGGTCGGGACGGGTGATGATGTTCATGCGGCGGTCCTGCGCATTTCCATCGCGAATTAGCCACGCAGCATGTCGGGGTTGTCAACGTCCGACGCGGGCGGCCAGATGAGACTGGCAATGAACGGGGGCGCAGATGATTAAGATGGAACCGATACCGCTGACCGGTGGGACAGCAATTGGCGTGATGGTGGAGCTGCCGCAGACACGCCAGCTCACGATCAGCACCGACAGGGGGTACATCGCGGCCGGCTACATGGACCTACCGTTCTTGCAACAACGCCGGCCGAAGCGGCACATCATCGCCGCGCGCGTGCTTGACGTGCGGGAGATCATCGACCTGCTCGACGCGCGTGTCTACGACTGCACCCCGGCGGCGGCGGAACGCGGCGTGGTGGCGGGGATGACTGGGCGCGAGGCGCTGGAGCGCATGTTCTAGCTTCGGCCCTGGCCGGAGCGGCGGGACTTCCAACATAAGCGGCGCTGAGCGGTCGCACCCGACGCCGGCGGGTCCGGGTCCCTCGTCTAGGTCATTCGCCGCTAAGGCGAGATATCGGGCGTGCAGATTTTTTGATGATAGGCAGGATACGTCTGGGGGCTTTGGCATTCGCATTTGTCAGCGTGCCTTCTGCCATTACAGGATATTTGGCGCGTATTGATCTCTCGGCGACGATTGCATTTGCGGCGGTGGCAATTGGTGCCGGCGCTATCGTTGAGTGTCCTGATGCGCCGACCGCCAAAGCCCATGCCCGTCAGACGATGTGTGGCGGCCTATCTCGCTTCCCTGGGTGTATTCATTCTGTGCAAGACGTTGTTCGGTCGTCTCGGCTGGCGCGGGATGTGTACGACTGGCGCGGCCGGCGCGCGTGGAGGCCGATAGCGCCAACCCCTGGTTTTCCACCCCCCCGCCCTATATGACGAGGACGGCGCCGGGCGGTCCCACCCCCGGCGCTTGCCATGAGGCCCCGATGACCGACCAGACCGCCGAAATCGCCCGCCGCCGGACCTTCGCGATCATCTCGCACCCTGACGCCGGCAAGACCACGCTGACCGAGCACATCCTGCGCGCCGGCGGTGCCATCCAGCTCGCCGGCAACGTGCGCGCCAAGGGCGAGCGCCGCCGCACGCGCTCGGATTGGATGGGCATCGAGCGCGAACGCGGCATCTCCGTTGTCACCTCGGTGATGACGTTCGAGCACCAGGGCTGCGTGTTCAATCTGCTCGACACGCCGGGCCACGAGGACTTCTCGGAAGACACCTATCGCACGCTCACCGCCGTGGATGCGGCGGTGATGGTGATCGACGCCGCCAAGGGCATCGAGGCGCGCACCCGCAAGCTGTTCGAGATCTGCCGCCTGCGCGACATCCCGATCATCACCTTCATCAACAAGATGGACCGCGAAAGCCGCGACCCGCTGGAGCTGCTGGACGAGATCGCCTCGACGCTCGCGTTGGACACCGCCCCGGTCGTCTGGCCGATTGGCCGCGCCGCTGAGTTCGTCGGCACCTATGATTTGCGCGCTCGTGCCCAGCACTTGACGCAGGAGCTGGCGCAATCGGACGCGCGGCTGCAGGCACTCGGCGACGAAGTTGATCTGGTGCGCGCCGCGTTGCCCGAGTTTGATCGCGAGTCCTTCAACGCCGGTCATCTCACACCGGTTTATTTCGGTGCCGCGATCAAGGGCATTGGTGTCAACGACCTGCTGGATGGGCTGGCGGAATACGGCCCGCCGCCGCGCGCGCAGCGCGCCGACACGCGCACCGTCGCCGCCACCGAGCCCGGTCTGACCGCGCTCGTATTTAAGATCCAGGCGAACATGGATCCCAACCACCGCGACCGCATCGCCTTCGCGCGCGTTTGCTCGGGCCGCCTCGCACGTGGCATGAAGATCAAGCACGTGCGCACCGGCAAGCAGATTCCGCTGACCGCGCCGCAGTTCTTCTTCGCCCGCGAACGTGAGATCGCCGACGAGGCCTTCGCCGGCGACGTCGTCGGCATCCCCAACCACGGCACGCTGCGCATCGGCGACACGCTGACCGACGGCGAGGACATCAACTTCACCGGCGTGCCCTATTTCGCTCCCGAAATTCTCCGCCGCGTGCGGCTGGACGACGCAATGAAGGCAAAGAAGCTGCGCCAGGCGTTGCAGGAGCTGGCCGAGGAAGGTGTGGTACAGTTGTTCCGGCCACAGGATGGTTCATCGCCCATGGTCGGTGTGGTCGGCACGCTGCAGCTCGATGTACTGCAGGCGCGGCTGGCCGGCGAGTACGGTGTGGCGATCGGCTTCGAAACGCCGCCCTACGCGCTCGCGCGCTGGATCGATGCTGACGACAAAGTGGCTCTGGCCAAATTCATCGCCACCAACCGCGGCAGCATGGCGGACGATGTGGACGGCGATCCGGTGTACTTGGCCAGCTCAGTCTTCATGATGAACCGCGCCGCCGAACACGCGCCGGAGATCAAGTTCCGCGATATCAAGGATATCCGAGCCGTCGCGCTGGCGGCCTAGCGCCGCCGCGCCAGGGCCGTAAAGTGCTGGCGCTACACCACCGCCCCGCTGTCCGGCTCCATCAGATGCATGTTGTTCATGTCCGCGCTTAGCGGCAGCATCTCGTTCGGCACGGCATGCGTTGCGGGATCGACGCGCGCACAGACCGGGGTGCCGCTCAGGAAGAAGTGCACCAGGGTCTCCATGCCCATCGGCTCGACCACGTCGACCGGGGCCTCCATGCGCGCCCAGCCGGGACGGCCAGATTCGTGGTACTCAAACAGATGCTCCGGCCGCAGGCCCAGGATCATCTGCTTGCCCTTGAACTTGCCGTAGCGATCCGCCCGAGCGGGCGGGATCGGCAAGGTGATCCGATCGGTCACCGCCACGGCCAGCCCGCCATTCGCATCCACCACCCGGCAGTTCAGGAAGTTCATCGCCGGAGACCCAATGAACCCGGCAACGAAACGGGTCGCCGGGTTGTGGTACAGCTCCTGCGGTGCTCCGACCTGCTCAATGATGCCACCATTCATTACCACCACGCGGTCGGCCAGGGTCATCGCCTCCACCTGGTCGTGCGTCACATAGACAGTGGTCGTGCGCACCGTCTGGTGCACCTTCTTGATCTCCGTGCGCATCTGCACACGCAGCTTGGCGTCCAGGTTTGACAGCGGCTCATCGAACAGGAACACCTTGGGATTGCGCACGATGGCACGGCCCATCGCCACGCGCTGCCGCTGGCCGCCTGACAGGGCGCGGGGCTTGCGTTCCAGCAGCGGCTGGATGTCGAGAATACGCGCCGCTTCGTCGACACGACGCTTGATCTCGTCCTTGGCGAACTTCCGCAGCTTCAGCCCGAATGCCATGTTGTCGAACACGCTCATGTGCGGGTACAGCGCGTAGTTCTGGAACACCATCGCAATGTCGCGATCGCGCGGTGGGACGTCGTTCACCACGTCGCCGCCGATCCAGATTTCGCCTGCCGAGATCTCCTCCAGCCCGGCGATCATGCGCAGCGTGGTGGACTTGCCGCAGCCCGAGGGGCCGACCAGCACCACGAATTCCTGATCGGCGATCTCGAGATCGATCCCCTTCACCGCCTGCACACCGCCGTCATAGTTCTTGACGACCTTGCGAATAGAAACCTCAGACATGGAGTTGGTGTTCCCTCGTTGGCGTTGCGGTTTGCGGCGTTCAGCCCTTGGTCGCGCCCGCGGTCAGGCCAGCGACGTAGTAATCCATCAGGAAAGCGTAAATCAGGATCGGGGGCAGCGATGCAAGCAAATTCGCTGCCATGATCTTTCCCCACTCGAATACGTCGCCCCGGATCAGGTCGCTGACGATGCCGACGGTCAGGACCATCTGGCTCGAGGTGTAGAGATACGCCAGCGGATACAGAAAGCTGCCCCAACTGACGGTAAAGGCAAAGATTGTCGCCGCGATGATACCGGGCATCGCCACGGGGATGAAGATCTTCCACAACATCTGCAAATACCCGGCGCCATCGATCAGCGCGGCCTCATCCAGTTCCTTCGGCACGGAACTGAAATAGCCGATCATGATCCAGGTACAGAACGGTACCGCCAGCGTGGGATACAGCAGCACCAAGCACCAGTAGCTGTTGATCAGGCCAAGCCAGCCGATGATCTGGAACAGCGGCAGGAACAGCAGTGACGGGGGTACCAGGTACGTCAGGAACACGCTGGTGGACAGTGTCTGGCTGCCGAAGAAGCCCATCCGCGACAGGCTGAATGCCGCCAGCACAGCGATCACCATGCTGACCGCCACGGTCAGCACCGTGACGATGATCGAGTTCAGGTAGTAGTGCTGAAAGTTTGGGTAGGTGATCAGATACCAAAAATTCTCTAGCGTTGGATGGTGCGGATACCAGGGGCTGCCCTTCTCGGCGCCAATCTCGCCGGACGTCTTCAGGCTGGTGACCACCGTGTAGAACGGTGGCACCAGAAACAGCACGACAAAGAATCCCAGTGCGATATAGCTGCCCCACAATGCCCATAGCCGCTGGCGATGCAGACTCTTGTGCCGGCGATGCGCGACGCTGCCGACCTCTGCCGTGGTCGCGCTCATGCCGCGATCTCCCTGGTGCGCTTGGTGACGCCGCGCAGCACGAAGAAGGCGGCAAAGGCCAGGATCGGCAGCATAAACAGACTATCCGCGGCGCCCAGTGGGATGTCGCCCGACTGGATGCCGACCTGGAAGGCGTAGGTCGCGAACACGTGCGTCATGTCCTCGGGCCCGCCCGAGGTCAGGATGCGCACGATATCGAAGTCGGCGAAGGTCACGATCAGACTGAACAGCACCGTGATCGCGATGATGTTGCGCATCATCGGCAGGGTAACGAAGAACAGCTTCTGCATCGCGCTGGCACCATCGATCGCCGATGCCTCATAGAGCTGTTCTGGTACCGATTTGAGTGCCGCCAGATACATGATCATAAAGAACGGTGTGCCGAACCAGACGTTGACAGTGATCGTGCAGAACCGGGCGATCCAGCCCACGCCAAGCCACGGCACCGACTTGAACCCCAGCTCGTTCAGCAACCAGTTGAACGCCGAGTAGGACGGATC
>Ga0210386_10001768_pt1 | contig 18968 bp, 12 predicted proteins | sample IncBWH32OmetaG_FD_160091 | JGI IMG/M metagenome (GOLD analysis project Ga0210386, IMG submission 160091) | Forest soil microbial communities from Barre Woods Harvard Forest LTER site, Petersham, Massachusetts, United States - Inc-BW-H-32-O ... | reverse complement strand
TAAGGAAAGACCGGACCATGAAGAAAACCAATTATCAGAAAAAATCCAGCAACAGAAAGCTGGTCCATTGCGAGCGGTAGTCACGGGTGGCGCTGGATTTCTGGGATCGCACCTTTGCGAATACCTTCTCAATCGCGGATGGGAAGTTCTTGCCATCGACAATTTGGTGACGGGCACTCCCGCCAACCTGCGTCATTTTCCAAAGGACGCCCCATTTAAAATCATGCAGCATGACGTCAGCAAGTTTATCGATGTCCCAGGTCCCGTCAATTACGTCCTGCACTTTGCTTCGCCAGCCAGTCCGGTCGACTATCTGAAGCTTCCAATTCAGACATTGAAAGTGGGATCGCTCGGAACCCACAACACGCTTGGATTGGCGCTGGCAAAAAATGCCAAATATTTTCTGGCATCCACGTCGGAGTGTTACGGCGACCCGCACATCAGCCCGCAGCCCGAAACCTATTGGGGCAATGTAAACACCGTGGGCCCGCGCGGAGTTTATGACGAGGCCAAACGTTTTTCCGAAGCCATTACCATGGCATACCACCGCGCCAAGGGCCTGGACACGCACATCGTCCGAATCTTTAATACTTACGGCCCGCGCATGCGCCTGAATGACGGACGTGCTCTGCCGAATTTCGTTCATCAAGCTTTAACCGGACAGCCCATTACAGTTTATGGTACGGGGAAGCAGACCCGAAGCTTCTGCTATGTCTCCGATCTGATCGAGGGTATTTATCGCCTGATGATGTCCGACGAGCACGAACCGACAAACATCGGAAATCCCCATGAGATTACGATTCTAGAATTCGCCGAACGCGTTCGAAGCCTGATGGGAGTGACTGCACCAATTGTCTTCGAACCTTTGCCGCAGGACGATCCCAAGCAGCGCTGCCCTGACATTACCAAAGCCCGGCGCGTGCTGGGGTGGGAACCCAAGGTGAATCTGGAAGAAGGCTTGAGAATGACATTGGAGTCGTTCAGGAAACAGTTCGCAGAAACGCAAGCGGGTTAAACAAAGTAAAGCAGCCTTAAGTGGCGCGGGCTTCAGCCTGCGGGGTTTAGTCCTTGCAAGGACAAAATTCCGCAGGCTGAAGCCTGCGCTACTTACTGCCCAGCGCTCACAGCTACAGTGTCCGGCCGTCCAAAGCTCATATATTCGAATCCCAATTCCCTCATCTCCGCTGGACGCAACATATTGCGGCCATCGATCACCAATGGGCGCGCCATTTCTTTTCGAACGCGCTTCCAATCAAGGCGGCGATACTGTTCCCACTCTGTGAGGACCAGCAAGGCGTCGGCTCCTCGCGCAATTTCATAGGGGTCTGCGGAGTAACAAATATTCGGAAAGACGGCTCGCGCCCGTTCCATTCCCTCCGGATCCGTTGCGCGAACCTGAGAACCTTCCGCCAGAAGACGTCGGATGACTTCGATCGCAGGAGCCAGCCGAATGTCATCCGTGTTTGGCTTGAATGCGATGCCCAGCACGCCAATCTGCTTCCCCTTCATCACCCACAACGCCTTCTTCACTTTTTCCAGGAGGCGATCCACGCGTTGCTTGTTAATGCGCTCGGCCTCCTTTAGCAAACCAAAGTCGACGCCTGCACGATCGGCAAGTTTAATGAAAGCCTGAATGTCTTTCGGCAGGCAAAACCCGCCGAAGCCCAGGCCTGCTTTCAGAAACTGACCGCCGATTCGCGGATCGAGGCCCACGGCGCGTGTCACTTCCTCTACGTTTCCACCCAGACGCTCGCATAAATCCGCCAGCACGTTCGCATAGGAAATCTTCAATCCCAAGAAAGAATTCGACGCATGCTTGATCAGTTCAGCGCTTGCAATCGTCGTCACCACAAAATCAGGAGTCGCTACGGGCGGGCAATTCGGCTGGTGCACCGGACAGCGGAAGCGGCCTTCCAAAATCGGCCTGTATAACTCTCGCAACTGCTGCTCGCTTTCCTTTTCCTCGACGCCGACTACGATTCGGTCTGGGTGGAAGAAATCCTCGACGGCGCTTCCTTCGCGCAAAAATTCTGGATTTGAAGCCACGCGAAATTCTGCATCAGGATTTGTCGCGTACACTTCCAGAGCCTTTTTCAGCTGCTCGCCCGTCTGCGCGGGCACGGTGCTTTTCTCAATCACAAGTTTTGGAGTGCGCGATTCTTTTGCGATCATGCGCGCGACGTTGTCGATGGCCGAAAGATCCGCCTCACCCGTTTCAGTTGGCGGAGTGCCCACGCAAATGAAAATGACATCTGACTCGCGCACGGCCTCTCCGGCATCCGCCGTAAAGCGCAATCGGCCGTCGCGCACCACGCCTTCGAGCACTTTGTCCAGGCTCGGCTCATAAATGGGAATTTTTCCAGCTTGCAGCGCGGCGATTCGCGCGCCGTCGTTATCCGTAGCGATGACCTGGTGCCCGGCCTCAGCAAGGCAGCTTCCCGACACAAGGCCAACGTATCCGCAACCAATGACCGCAAGTTTCACGCTAATTCCCCCCTATCAACACATACTCTCGTTTAACACCCGTGCGAACAGATTCTCGCCGATTCTTGCGGCGAACAAAAGCAACTTTCTATTAATAGTTGCTGCGCCAATCCGTTAAGAGGTTTCAAGGTTAAAAATTTCGATTTCCCCCAAGGCAAAGAAACAAAAAGATAAGCTCGCGGATCTCTCCACTTTTCTCCTCTATTCTTTGTGTCCTCTGTGTTAAAGCTTTTTCCTGATTGGGAAGTCAAAGACTTAACACAGAGAGCACAAGAGAAAAGAGGAGAACCCTGAGAATTCGGAGGTGAAGATTCATTTGTTTGCAGAATGAAATTGGTCTTTTGAGCGAATCCTGCCACCGATATCTGGGGTAGTTGAGACCCTATCCACTCCCAGGCATCTCCGCTTTTCTCTTCTTCTCTGTGTCCTCTATGTTAAATAGGCGTGAAACCCTTCCGGTTCGTAAGACATTACGAAATTCCTGGCTTCACTTGGATTGACGAAGAAAAATTATTTATCTATTCAGGCGCGATTCTTTGGAAGGATGGAGCCGCCGGAAATCAATCCGCGCAGTGCCAGCAACAAGATTCGCGGTTGCCGCAAAGCGATGCTCCACAGGATGCGAGAAGCTTCGTCGCGTGTGTACTGGCTGAGTGAGCGCCGCGTGGAATCGTTCATCAAATCCACGAGGTGGCTGTAATCAGCCTGCTTGAATTGGTGAATCGTCTTGCGGATGAGCAGGTGAAGGTCGAGTTCCTTGCGCAGCGAACGCAACTCGCTGCTTTCCCCGCCATTTACGATGGATTCGCTGACCCCGATTGCGCCGCGAAATCCCGTGACGATTCCGCCCACGGTTGAAACTTTGACCTGGCCCGCAGCATCGCCCACCAGGAACACGCGGCCCGCGCCCACTCGCCTTTCGACAGGCGTCCAACGGTCATAGACGGGAATTTTGGCGCCCTGGTATCCGAGCGGAGTGAATCCGCGCTTCTCCATAAAGCGTTCGAGACAGCGGCGAGTTTCCTGGCCATCTTCGCCTATCAGACCCAGGACTGCGCGATCCTTCGATTCCGGAATCAGCCAATAAAAGTAGGGCGTATCGTCAGGAATGAACCAGACGCGCACCGTATGCTGCGACATGTCCGCAGGTACGCGCACGATGGCCTGGACCAGAGGCACGGTAGGCTGCCGGGGCCATCCAGCGCTTTGCGCCACACGCGAAAGCGCGCCATCGGCGCCCACCACTACGTCCGCGTGCAGTTCTTCCGCCTGCCCGCCCTGCGCTCGCTCGACGCTGACTCGCAGCCCTGTGCCATTGCTTTGCAGGCCCAGGAAACGATTGCCGAAAGAAACTTTCGCCCCATTTTTTTGTGCGTCGTCCGCGAGGTTTCGAATCAACCGCGATCTTTCCACAATCAAATCAGGGCGATCCAGCGGAACCTGCGCGCTTCGGCCATCGGTGAACAATTCAAATTTGCGAATTTCGTTGACCACGGCGGCTTCGCCGAGTTTGCCCAGCAAAGTGCGCATGTGGCTCGTAACGATCAATGTGCGTGGAGTCGGGTCAAGCTGGTCAGCCCGCTCGAGCACTTCCACGGGGCAACCGGCCCGCGCCAAAAGCGACGCCGTATAAAAACCAGAAGCCGAACCGCCGATCACGGCGACTTGCGGCCCGGTTTTGTTGCCTGGCCCTTTTTTATTTCCTTGCTGCAGTGTGACCTTCCCCCGCGTCCACGTCTTAATTTATCGAACGCCTATGGCGCATCGACGTGGAAGCGCTTCCTATTTTGGTTCTTGCTGAGGACGTATGACGAGGCCTGACGCCCAAGGACGGCCGCTAGCGCTCCCCGGTTAAGCGATAGAAGCAGCCAGGTAACCGCGTACCCCCACGCAGAAATCCCCTTCAACCCAAAACGGTGACAGAGCAGTATAGCCAAACCGCGACATAAGGCAAAGCGGAAGGCGACGTTTCGCCATAAATCAATTTGGTGCGCGCGTGCAGAAAGCTGCCCGCCCTGGAAAGCGGGCGTCCGCTATGAAAGCCAAGGCGAAGCATTTCGGTTTCTTAGAGGCCTCTCCGTCCAGCGTTATTCGGGACGGAGAGGGCGATTTGTTTTGTTCCAATCACAACCATTGCCGGTGGGCATGCTTTTTTCATTCCAGCTTTGAGTGGTTGGAACAGGAAATTTGCGGAAGCAAATCCGTTGCCACGAAAGCTTCGGAAGCGTACGATGCGCGAACCGTAATTTTAAATACGGATTATTTTTTATCGTTAATCGTTGCTGAGAAAAGGTAATAATTCAATGCTGAACAAACATTTCAGGGGGAAGCAATGAAGTTGAATGTTGGCTTGATCGGGCTTGGGCGTCTTGGAAAAGTTTATGCGCGCGATTTGGCGGCACGCGTCACCGGAGTGCGGCTCGCGGCTTTGGCGGACACGAATGCAAAACTTGCGGAAGAAACCGCGCGTGAGCTGGACATTCCGCGCTGGTATCCGGATCCCATAACGATGATGGACGATCCGGGCGTTGACGCGATCATTATCGTCAGCCCCACAGACACGCACACGGAGCTCGCCGTTGCTGCTCTCGAGCGTAAGAAATCTGTGTTCTGCGAAAAGCCTCCGGCCATTTCGCTGAGCCAAACTAAAAAAATGAAAGACGCCGCTGCGCGCACGGGCGGCTTCCTGCAAATGGGATTCATGCGCCGCTTCGACGCCGGCTACGCCGCCGCAAAGAAAAAAGTGGAGGAAGGCGTAATAGGTAAACCCATCGTGTTTAAATCTTCTTCACGCGATCCGTATCGTCCTTCGCTGGAATATGCGAATCCCAAAAGCAGCGGCGGAATGATTATGGATATGGGGATTCACGATTTCGATTTGGCGCGCTGGTACATGGGCGAAGCCGAATCGGTGACGGCAATCGGCGGAACGCTCGCCTATCCGGAGCTGAATGAAGTGGGCGATATCGACAATGCTATCGTCACGATCCGATTTACGAGCGGCTGCATTGGCGTCGTCGATCTAAGCCGCAGCGGTATCTATGGCTACGACATTTTTGGAGAACTTCTCGGCACAACCGGCACGCTGCGGATCGGCTATCTGCGCGAGACGCCACTCTTCGTAATGACGAAAAATCACGTCGCGCACGACACAGTTCCCTTCTTCATGGAACGTTTCCGCGATGCGTACCCTACGCAACTGCAAAACTTTGTGGATAATTTGCGCGAAAATCGGCAGCCGCCCATCACGATTGACGATGCCATGGGTTCGCTGCGCATTGCGCTCGCGGCGACGCGCGCGCAATCTACCGGGAAAACCGTCTTGTTGTCAGACACAACTTTGTAATCTCGAACACTTTGATTACAGGGCCTTAATTTTCTACGGAAATTATGAGGTCTTAATCTCAAACCCCCACATTTCGCACAGCGCGAAGTGTGGGGGTTTTTAATATCGCAACAAAGGAATTAAAATCCTCAAAATAATTCCCCACATTACTTTCGCGTCTGGCGTTCGTAGGGGGCGCGTTCGAGAATGGCAACTGCCGCGAGCACAGCTATCGCGGCAAGTCCCGCTACGGTATAAGCGGCGCCAGCGGATAGGCGACTGATGACCAGGGCCACCACGCCGAAAAACGCGCCGATCGTGTACATCAGCAGGACGGCAGTGCGCTGGCTTTCAAAAACATTGGAGAGGCGGTGCGCGGTGTGGTCTTTGCCCGGCGTGGTAAATGGAATGAATCCGCGGCGGGAACGCGAAATGGAAATCAGTGTGGTATCAAAGATTGTCGCGCCAAGAATAAAAACCGGGATCAGCCATGCGGCGTTGTGGCCTGCGTTGATTTCCAGCCGTAGCTTGAGAGAGAGCGTGGCCATCAGAAAGCCGAGAAACATGGCGCCGCCATCGCCCATAAAAATTTTCGCGGGCTTGAAATTCCAACGAAGGAATCCCGCAGCGGCTCCCAAAACGGCAGCGGCCATGGTGCTGACCAGCAGTTGCCCGCTTTGCAGCGCGAAGATCGCGAAGAAAAGCGAAGCCATTGCGGCGACGCCCGCGCAAAGCCCATCCATGTGATCCAGAATGCTGAACGATGCGGTGATGCCCACAACCCAGACTAGAGTCAGTGCAGTGTCCGCCACAATTCCCGGCGTGCCTGGCCAAAAATTTGAAAAAACCTGTGCACGAATTCCCGACAGAAGAAGAATTACGGCGGCGGCGGGCATGGCTCCGAACAATTTAATTTGATGATGGAGCAAGCCGCGATCATCTAGGATTCCGACCACAGCGACGAGCGTTGCGCCCGCATAAATCCCAATTACCTGCGTCAGTGCCGGGCCATACATGGAGACGAGCAGCGCGATCAGCACTCCCAGATAAATCGCGAGGCCGCCAAGCAGCGGCATGGGTTGCACATGCACTTTGCGCGGACCTGGATGATCCACCATGCCAACGCGCAAAGCCAATTGGCGCACAGGTACGGTAAGCCCCATGGAGGCAATCAAGCCAACAGCGAATGCGATCAAGCTCGTATTCATAAAAGCACTGAGTTCATCGAGCCAATTCTTCCAGCGTCTCGGAGAAAATCTTAAGCTGTTTTACTCTATCATAGGAAAAAGAAATTTCCCGCGCCCGGCGTCCCATGTTCTGCAATTGTTCCGAGTCATGCAACACCGCGCGTATGGCCTCTGCGACGCTCGCGGGATCGTCCGGGTTCGCGGCAATGCCGCATCCGCTTGCCCGTATCGTGCGCACAACATCGCATTCTTCCGGAGCGATGCCCAACACTGGACGCCCGGCGGCGAGCGTCGGATAAAGTTTGCTGGGCACAACCACTCCCTCCAAGCCTCTCTTCACGGTGACGACGTGCATGTCTCCCGAAGAAAGCACCTGAGGTATTTCACTCGCGGGGCGAAACGGCAGGAAGCGAATGGCGCCGCAACCCTGTGCCATAGCTTCGATTTGCGGCTTCATCGCGCCCTCTCCGATGAAGACGAGGCCCACGCCTTCACTTTCCAGCATTCGCACCGAGGAAATAAGCGTCTGCCACGCTCCATAGAAACCCAAATTCCCGGCATGGACCAACACAAATTTAAAATTGCCGCGAATTTCGCGCGCTACCGGATTGTCAGGCGAAGGCAGAGTTTCCGGAATCACGATTCCATCGCGCGAAACGACTACGCGAGCAGGATCGATTCCTTTTGCAATGATGCGGTCGCGCATGTCTTCACCGAGCACAATAACGCGCGACGCTGTCCTCAGCGCCCATCGGTGCATGGTCTCCCACCGCGCTGTGAAACTTCCGGGGCGCACAATCGAACCGCCCACGGCCATGTCCGGATACATGTCGCGAATGTTGTAGACGAACGGACGGCCAGACAGTGTGGCCACGATCGCGCCGGCGATGCCTTGGATTGGAGGATCCGTCATGGCGAGCACGATGTCCGACGGGATGGACAGCGCTCGCGGGATTGCCAGCGATAGATACGTCAAATAATTGGAGACACGGCGGCGCATTTGAAAGCGAGGGTAAGCGGTCGAGCCCACTCGCTCGATGGCCAGCTTGCCGCGCACTTCGCGTTTTAAAAAATAAGGCGGATGATTTTCCGTTGGATCGTAACTGGGGCGTCCCGCGAGAACGGTCACACGGTGATTTTCAGAGAGAGCTTGCGCGACTTGTGCCGCGCATTTTGCGGTGGCGCTTGTGTCCGGCGGAAAATATTCATTTAAGAGAAGAATATGCAAGGGCGTATCCAGGGATAAGAAGAGATTGGCGCGCCACCGAAATCAAATTCTTGCAAAATCGTCATTCGCCGGTCCAGCGCGGCGCCTCGGGAGGTTTAGGTTTGCGGATCAAAAAGTCGCCCAGAACCAGCACATCCATTTTGGTGCGTCGAAAGCAATCAATGGCTTCCTCCGGTCGGCAAACGATCGGCTCGTTGTCATTGAAAGATGTATTCAACACGACCGGAACGCCTGTCAGATTCGCAAACTCTCGAATCAGCCGCCAATAGCGCGGGTTTTCCTGGTAGGTAACGGTTTGCAGGCGGCCCGTCCCATCCACGTGCGTAGGCGCGGGAATCACGTCGCGTTTTTCCGGGCGTACGGAATAGGCTTGCGTCATGAACGGGACCGGATCGGACTTCTCGAAATATTCTCCCGTGCACTCCGCGAGAATCGAAGGAGCAAAGGGCCGGAACATTTCCCGGTGCTTGATCCTCGCATTCAGAGTTTCCTTCATGTCCGGCCTGCGCGGGTCGGCGACAATGCTGCGATTCCCCAGCGCGCGCGGTCCCCATTCGGCGCGGCCTTGAAACCAGCCAAGAATTTTACCGTCAGCCACTTCTTTTGCCGCTTCCATGGCAATAGCTTTTTCATGCAGCTCTAAAATTTCAAGCCCCTCGCTTTGCAAAGGGCTGGCCTTGATCGCCGCGCTAATTTTTTCGTGCGTGTAACCCGGCCCCCAGTACGAGTGCTCCATGACGAAGATGCGTGGCAGTCCCAGAATCTGGTGGTGCACGTAATAAGCAGCGCCAATGGCCAAACCTGCGTCACCTGCTGCGGGCTGCACGAAGATTTTTTCAAAGGGCGTCTGGTCTACAATTTTTCCGTTGGCCACGCAATTGAACGCAACGCCGCCGGCCAGGCACACTGCCTTTTGTTTGGTGCGGGCATGCAGACCGCGCAGCATTTGGAACAGCACTTCTTCGAGCCGCGCCTGCAGGCTCGCCGCGCCGTCCCGGTGTTTTTTCTCTATGGGAGCCACAGGGTCGCGCGCAGGCCCGAGCCGTTTGGCCAGGTAATCCGAATACATCGCGCCCAGTTCCGGAGTTTTGTCTGAGTCGCGCCAGGTCATTTCCGGACCCGTGCGATGATGTTTGAAATATTTCAGGCCCAGGCGAAAGCCGATGCCTCGCGTGTTTCGCACAATGCGCCGGTATTCGTCCAGGTAGGCTGGCTCGCCATATGCGGCCAGACCCATCACCTTGTATTCGTCGCCGAATTTCCGAAATCCGAGGTATTGAGACATGGCCGTGTAGTACAGGCCCAACGAGTGCGGGAAGGCAATCGCGCCATCGACGTGCATATGGTTGCCGCGCCCAACTCCCCACATGGTGCTGGCGAAATCCCCCAAGCCGTCGGCGGAAAGCAACGCAGCCTGATCGAAAGGAGAAACGAAAAATGTGCTGGCGAGGTGCGCCTGATGATGTTCCACGCGATGAAATTTTGCGCGAATGGAATCCGGCGAAACGTCGAACGCTTTGGCGAGCGCTTCGGGGATTCCAACAAATTGAGTCAAAACTTTCGCTCGCTCGGTTGCGAAGCTCGGCATTCGAAGCGCGTAAAATAATTTAGTTCCGAGGCGCGCCCAGGGATTTCGAGGTATCGCGATGTGATTCACTTCGCGCAGAGTGATTCCCGCGGTGTCCAGGCAATATCGAATTGCCGCGGCGGGAAAACCCGCCGCGTATTTCACACGGTTGAAGCGCTCTTCTTCGACGGCGGCAATCAGTCTGCCGTCCGCGATGATTGCGGCAGAAGCGTTGCCGTGATACGCGTTAATCCCGAGGATATACATCCAGAATTGTTTTCCCTTCCCTGATTACGATCGCGGGTTTGAGGCTGTGGCCGATGCTGCCGCAACCTGAACTGCATTCGCGGTGGATGCGGAACTTTCCGCTGCATCCGTCACATGATAGCGAATCCACTCATTCAACACGTACAAACTCCACGGGCGTGACCAGGTTGTGTGTCCGATCACGAAATTCTGCCACGCTCCGCGAACCGCTCGCGGATTGAGATATTTGCGTAGCGGAGGCGTAAGATTCGCCAGGTCCTGCGATAACTGCACGCCGAGCGGACCTCTGAGCCAGATTTCCCAGGGCAGCGTAAAAGTCCGCTTGGATTGGCCGACCACTTCGTCAGGCAATAAATCTGATAGTGCTTCGACCAGCAAAGATTTTGGAACATCGCGATTGTATTTTGCGCTCTTCGGCAGACGGCCGACGAACTCCACCAAGCGATGATCCAGAAATGGCACGCGTACTTCGAGCGAGCTGGCCATGCTTGCGCTATCCGTGTCCCGCAGCAGCGTGTTCACCATGTAAGACTGCAGTTCGAAACACGAAACGCCGGTGAAGGAATCCAGCTTGTCGGCCTGCCGTGACGTCTCTGCCATCCGCGCGCGCCACGGATTATTGTGATCGCCCGAATATTCTTTCGATTCGAAATATGGAGCCAGCAAACGCCGAACGCGGGAGGGAGTGAACAGCAGTCGCGTGAAATAATAGGCGTGCGGAAAATCCGTTGGCGAACGCCAGGCAGCCGCCGCTTTTCGAACCGCATCTCCCGCGGCAATCCGCACGGCAGCGCCTGCCGTAAAACGACGAAGCGGCCCTGGAATCCACCTTCCGAGGCCGGCCACGAATGCGGCTCGGGGAGTCGATTCGAATGTGGAGTATCCGCCAAAGATTTCATCACTGCCAAGCCCGGAAAGAGCCACTTTCAATCCGCTCTGGGCCGCGGCTCGGGAAACAAAGTATGTATTGAGGCCATCCATGGTCGGCTGGTCCAGGGATTTCACCGCATCGTCCAGTTGGCCGACAAGAATATCGGGAGCTAGCAGAATTTCCTGGTGCTGCGTCTTGAATTTCTTGGCCGTTTCGCGCGAAACCGCAGCTTCGCTAAATCGCTGCTCCGGAAACACGACGGTGAAAGTGTGCAGATTACTTTTAAATCGGCTGGCCAAAGCAACCAGGCTTGTGGAGTCCAGGCCGCTGGAAAGGAATACTCCGAGAGGAACATCGGCGATCAAATGATCCTGAACGGTTTCCTCAAGCAAGGGACGCAATTGCTTTGCTGCCTGATTAAAATCCTTAGGGCTCGGCCCGTCATGCTTTAGGACGGCGTCAGAATAAATCCAATAGGGTTTCGGCGCTGGCTTGGCTGGAGGTGCGTCCGCAGAAAAAGAAATGCAATGGCCGGGAGGAATCGAGAAAATTCCCTGGACCAAAGTGGAAGGCTCGATCACGGAGCCAAACGTCAGGAAAGCTTCAAGAGAATCCGGCGAAACACGCGGCTGAATTTGCCCGCTGGCCAAAATAGAGCGCACCTCGGATGAAAATAAAAATGCGCCGCCGGCGACAGCGTAATATAGCGGCTTGATTCCCAACCGGTCGCGCGCGAGAAATATTTTTGCATGCCGCGCCGCTTCCCCCGTTGCGCCCGAGGCACGCGCATCCCAGATGGCAATCGCAAACATTCCGCGCAATTCGCGCAGGCATTGCTCGCCCCACTCCTCATACGCGTGGACAATGACCTCGGTATCCGAGGCGGTACGGAACGTGTGACCGCGCTCTTCAAGCGTCTTCCGCAATTGCCGAAAATTATAAATTTCGCCGTTAAAAACAACGGCAACGTTTCGTGATTCGTTAAATACAGGTTGGTGGCCGCCTGGCAGGTCAATAATGCTGAGACGGCGCATGCCGAGAGCTACGGAGGGGGCCACGAGGATCCCGTCTTCGTCGGGGCCGCGATGCGTAATCGCCCCCATCATCCGGCGCGTAATCAGTTCGGCCAGCTCGGATCGTTGAATTCCTATGACACCGCATATTCCGCACATTCCGCGTTACTTTACCGTGAAGCCGCTCGCAGTTCCACTCTTACCTGAAGAATGTTGCGCACTAGGTTACAAATTTATGTAGCGCTTTCCGTCGGCTGCAGGTATTTGGGATTCACAAAATCGTACTGGAAGTCATGTCCTCGCCTCAGTTGCGGCTGCTCGAAATACTTCCAGGATAATTTGGCGATGCCATAGGTCAGCAAGGCGGCAAGGAACGTTACGCCCGCGGCCGGCACGTCTGTCACCGCAGGGAGTGTGTGCAAAATAAGCTGGTGGCAGAAGAAATACACGGCCGTGTGAATGATATAGACGCAGTATGAAATGCCACCGAGCTCACGCAAAAATCCTAGCCTCATTACGCCGGAAAGAAAGAAGGAACGTTCCGTAAGCACGATCAACAATAGGACCGCAAAAAAAAGCGCGATAACCGTGTATCCGGCCGTTTGCGTCAATAGAAGCATCGGGTCCGAGTACCATCTCCACAGATAGGCGACTCCGTAAAACAGAAAAGTAAAGATCGCGTACAAAATGAGCGTGTGTTTCTCCAGCCACGCGCGCGCACTGGGACTACTCCAGATCAAAGCCGCGAGCATGCCCAAGGCCAGCGCATCCGCCCGGCACGGCATCAGCCGGTAAGCGAGCCATGCCCCATCCGCAAAATAATTGCGCACCACGAAGCGTAGGATCGGAGCGGCGAGCGTGACCAGCGTCAGAACAACGGCGAGAGAGCGCTTCGACAAGTACCGCACCAGAAGCGGCGCGACCAGATAATATTGCTCTTCCACCGCAAGCGACCATGTGGAGGAAAACCACCAGAACGACGCGCCAGGCTTTAGAAATTCGTGAAAATTTTGCACGAAAAACAGGTGCGCCAGGATGGAGCCGTCAACCTGCTGAACGGGCCCGATTTTTTCCGACAAAAAAATTCTTAACACCGGCGCGAGAATGACGTAGAGCAGAATCCAGGCGTAATACAGTGGAATAATGCGAAAAAATCTGCGCGCGTAAAACGTTTTAAAGTAATTGGAAGAACCACGGGCTTCCAGCAGAATTCCGCCAATCAAAAAACCGGAGAGGACAAAAAACAGGTCGACACCGGTCCAGCCCAGCCGGAACCAATACCCATTCAGAAGACTGACTGAGCCTACCCCCGGAACAGAAAAATAATGACCCACCATGACCAAAAGGATCGCCATACCGCGGAGGCCGTCGAGTTCTGGTATTCGTCTCTGGGGATTTCGCTCCATCGTGAGTTGTCTTTACGACGGTAACAGTCAATCCGAAGAAGGGTCAAGCAGTGAAGGGGGCGCCTGGCTGGCTTCGAATGGAGAATCGGGAGCACACTGGTAACGTGCTTGCTGAAATTTTGGTTTGTAAATAATCCTCGCCTCGATTTGTCAGGGAACAAAGACGCTTACGGCAGGGCGAGTACCCTGCCAAACTCCGATGCCCACGCCGACTGCGGCGCCTGTTAGCGTAATGATCATGGGGACTGTGGACCGCACCGCAGCCGTTGCTGGGGCGGAATTGGTGTTGCCCGTGATATCGGTTAGGTTCTGCGCGGTCTGAGCTTCCGGAGCCGCGAATGGGAGTGGGCCATCGACGGTTCCGGCTTTGGAGATACGAATCTTATTCCCTGCCGTTACGGTAACTGACTGTCCGTTCAAGGTTGTAAAACGCACAGTGCCGTCAAATACCATCAGCTCTGTAAAATCGTTGGTCACCAGCAACGACAAATCCGTGCCCACGAGTCCGGCAATGCCCATCGGCGTGTGAATTTCGAATTTCGCGTTTGGCCGGGATAATTTTGTGATTTTTCCGCGCACACGCCCCATTAGAAGGTCGAGTGAAGTTTGTTGAGCCTGCGCGTCGTGCTGCACAATTCGCAAGTTGGAGTCAGACCCCAAATTGAGCTGCGAACCGTCTTTCAACGTGACATGCGCGCGCCCGCTCGGGCCGCTGCGCAACTCGTCATTCCAATAGACCGCGCTGGAAACTTCCGCAACAATGTGCTGCGATCCGCGGTCGACCTGCACTTGTGGAATCAGGCGAGAAATTTGTCCGGCCTCAGGACTTTGCGCTCCTTGGCCTGCGGCAGGCTGCGCCGTGCTTTCATCGAGCGTGGCCGTTTCGCCTGGCTGCAGCCTGTACGGTGCATCGCCGCCGGGCGTGAGTTCAGTCATGCCCGCCAGGGCGGAAACTTCCGCATGCGCGCCGCCCAATCGAATTTCGGCAGAGCCAGCTGTACCTTCCGCACTGGCAACATTCAAATGAAAAAAAGATCCGGAAACAGTGAACGGCTCTTTTCCGCTCACGCGAACCTGAACACGGCCATTGCGCAGTTTCAAACTTTGGGATTCGACGACCAGTTCAGTGAGCGGGGCGGCGAGCACCGAACTGTTTCCAAATTGCAGCGAGGCTGTGGAGTTCTCCCCGAGCCGCACGACGTCGCCCGGAAAAAGAGTGGCGCCTGCTGGCATCGGCGAACCATTCAATTCCACTTGCTTTCCTATAATGCTGGTGGCGAAGACGGAAGAGGCGCTATCGCGGGTTGCTGCATGAATGGAAGGGCCTGAGACTATTGCCGACAAGAACACAACAAGCAGAAAATATAAGCACGAAACATTTGAAGATCGATGCAGAATGTGGGATGCGTGGGGAATTCTAGGGAAATTAATTCGAGCAGCCCGCGATTTTTTTTGCATAGCGCTCCCTTAGCAAAATTTTCGAAATCAGACTCCCAGGTTCGCAGACAAGCACAGGCACTATAAGCGATAACCCGGCCAATTCTCAAGTCGAGCCAAATGTTGCCGGGAACTACACACCCCAAGTTCTCTTCCGCGCAGTAAATTCGCAACGGCGTATAATTTATTTTGAGGAAAAACTTGCCATGAAGGGATTATTCGGAGCTGTCGGCCTGCTAATCACGGCTGCCGTTGGAATGTGGATTTATTCATACACTTTGAAGCAAGCCGCTCCCGCTCCAGGAATGGCCGTAACGCAAAACATCAGCCTAACAGGCGTGAAAATGGACCTGGTGTCCATCGCGCAGGCGGAACGATTGTATTACACGCAGAACGGGTCCTACACCGATCTGCAGACGCTATCGTCCTCAGGAACGATGAACATCGCCCGAACCGAACGCGATGGCTACACTTACTCGGCACAGGCTTCTGGAGATACTTTTACGGTGACCGCCACGTACACCCCGCCGCCCGTGAGCAATCCCGCAAATGTGACGCCGCCACACTTCCCGACATTTACCATCGATCAATCGATGGAAGTCCACCAGGGCGACTAACTTTAAGTTGCCCAGTCTTCAGCCTGTGGATTTTGCTCCTCGTAATGACTAAACCCCGCAGGCTGCCCCCCGCCACAAAACCCCGCTACGCTTTTTTATTCTTGTCCGAGACCAGCATTCCATTCGAAGCAAAATCCGTGTGTGGAATATCCACAAAAACGATATGAGTCGACTCGGCTTTCGCGCCCGCTTCGTCCACCAGGAGTTTCGTGATGCCTTCCACCACTTTTCGCTTTTGGTCCACGGTGCGCCCTGCCAGCCACAAAATATGCACATCCGGCATTTCGGTATCCTCCTAAGCATTTTCGGCTTACAAGTCTATCTCGAAAAAGTAAATAGGAAAACAATACGAACTCTATTCTTATATAAAGTCGTGGAAAGGACACATGTAACCCAGTATTCATTTTCTTCGGCAAAAGGGAAGTGGCAAAATTTGGAAGTCGTCTAACCCCCGACCAGTGTATTCAGGAGATTCGTTTCATGTCAGAAAATCGGCACAAGCTACGTGTGCTCTTCTTTGCTTTGTGTACCGCTCAGTTAATTATCATGGGGTTAGGCCTTAGCGTTGCTTATCAAATTCAACGGTCCTACTCCCGGAACATCGATTATGAGAGTTCGGTAAACGCGGAACATCAGGCCGTCGATGAATTAGCGGTGCTTTCCAGAGTCACCTCGGCAGGGACCGTAACCCCAACCGATGACACTGCGTTATCTCAGATTTCGCAGGTCAAATATGCTTCCAACATATTTTTGCGGAAAGCCCAGATTTTGCTGGACGAATCTGAACGGCTGCCAAATTCTCCACTCGGCCGCTCCCATTCCGACTTCCAGGATTTAATTTCCCAAATGCAAATGGTGGCTGAGCAAACAAGCCTCGCCCAGGATGCATTGAATCAAAATGAACCTCTGCTGGTCCGCGCGCGTTTTACCTACGCGGACCGTGCTGCTAGCCGTGTGCAATCGGTTTTGGGCAATATTAATAAGGAAATGAGTTATTCCAAGGACGAACTTCTGCTCAAGGAAAACGCGGAGGCGCGCCGGACAAGCCTAATCTTGAAGCCTTTATCCATCCTGGGCATTTTTCTTGTGCTTCCAGCGTTGCTCTATGCCCGACGATTAAGCAAGAACATCATGAACTACGAAGCGCAATTGCAAAGGGAACGGAAATTTCTTGAAGATCGCGTTTCGCAGAGAACTTCCGAGCTTCGTACTGAAATTAAACGCAGAGAGCGCCTTGAGTTTTTTAATAACGGCAGAAATTTATTGCTTGAGCGGGTTGCGGAAGGCAATGACCTCGCTGGAATTCTTGTTGAGCTGACCGTTGCAACAGAGCAATCCATTCCAGAAAGTCAGTGCGTGATTTTGCTGAATGAAAATCAATACGGAACCACAACGATCGCTTCCAGCCTGGCTCCTGACCTGGCCAGGAATCTGCATGCGGCTCTCTTGCTCAGCTGTCAAGCTGATTTCCCCCATGAAAAGCAAGTGCAGGGAGCTCTTTGGATCAGGGACTATGATCCTCGAATGAAGACCGCATTTGCGGAGGTTTGGGTTCAGGGTTACCGTGCGATTCTCGTTGCACCCATTACCGGACAAAAACAACCGCAGCTCGGCATTATTGCTCTTCTTCTGCGAGATCAGCGGGAGCCGGGTCCTTTTGCCCGCGAAGTCCTGCTCTCGGCCAGTCGCATGGCCGCCGTGGCTCTGGGTCATGAACGTATGCAGGACGAACTTTTCCGCCGAGCTCACTACGATTCACTCACAGATCTCCCGAACCGCATCTTGTTCGAAGATCGGCTTAATCAGGCCGTCGCGCTCGCTGGAAGGCGTACCAGCAGTGTCGGTGTATTATGCATCGACCTTGACGGCTTTAAACGAGTCAACGACCATTACGGTCACGAGGCAGGTGATTGGCTTCTTCAGCAGGTTGCCCAGAGGCTTTCCACTCAGCTACGGAAAACAGATACTGTCGCGCGTTTGGGCGGCGACGAATTTATCGCCATAATTCATGACAATCGGGATGGAGAAGGCGTCGCAAAGGCTTCGGAAGCCTTTCTTCAATTACTCGCCGAGCCGTATTCCTTCAAAGGAATTACTCTGCACACCACCGCCAGCATCGGCGTAGCCGTCTACCCTGCAGACGGAATCACCGGCGCAGAACTGCAGCGCCATGCGGATATGGCCATGTACCGTGCGAAGGAATGCGGCAGAAATGTTTATCAGCTGTATTCCACAGATTTGGGAGACAAGCTGGCAAGAAGAAAACAAATCGAGCAGCATATTCAAACTTCCTTGGAGAGCGACGGATTTGAACTTCTATACCAGCCTCTATTCAACGGAACCAGGCACATTGTGGGATTGGAAGCATTAATCCGCTTTCGAAGTCCCACACTGAAATCGATTTCTCCCACCGAATTCATTCGCGTCGCCGAGCAAACAGGACAAATTCTCGGAATTGGCGAATGGTTGGTGCGAGAGGCTTGCCGCCAGGCCAAACTATGGCAAAAAGATGGACTTGCACTTGTGCCCATTGCAGTAAATATCTCCACGGTGCAACTTGTGCGCATGGATTTTTCGTCACGCATCGCCCAAATCCTAAAAGAGTTCGATTTGTCGCCCCAGTGGCTGCACGTGGAAATCACGGAAACCGCCATCATGAGTGATTTTGAGGAAGGAGGTTACCAGCTTCGTTCTCTGGCGGACTTGGGTGTCGAGATTTCCATCGACGATTTTGGCACCGGCCACTCTTCCTTAAGTTACATTCATCATCTGCCCATCAAGGCTCTGAAAATCGATCGCTCCTTTGTTCTGCAACTAAAAGAGTCGCACGAAAGCAAAGCCATAGTGCGCGCGATTGTGGCTATGGCGAAGTCACTGGACCTCAGAGTCGTTGCCGAGGGAGTGGAAACCCAAGAACAATTGGACGCCATTTCCGCCGTGGGCTGCGATGTGTTTCAGGGATATTTTTTCGCTCCTCCGCTCGATCTTCCGTCCGTAACAGAAGTTCTCAAACGAGAGTCCAATCACACACTGATTCCTTCCCTCTCTTAAAGTAGCTCACGTTGGCGAGTCGTTGGCTCGTGATGTGGACCCCTTCCACTGAGCTTTTCAGGTCTGTGGCATTCCTATTGTCGCGGTGTGCTAAAATGCTGCCTCCATGCATCCTCATCTCAAGCCACTCATTGAATTGCAAGCCGTCGACCTGCGCCTGATTGGAATTCGCGAGCGGCTGGCGCAGTTTCCCAAGCGCCTGGCGGAAGTGGAGGCGCGCGTTACGGTGGCGAAACACGAAGTCTCCATGGCCAAGGAATCCCTGCTTACCGGGCAAAAAGAGCGCAAGACTTATGAAATGGACGTCGAGCAATGGAAAGAGCGCGCGAAGAAATACCGCAACCAAACAGGAGAAGTAAAGAGCAACGAAGCGTATAAAGCTCTGCTGCACGAAATCCAGAACGCGGAAGACGAAATTGCCAAAGCAGAAGACCGCCTGCTCGAGCGCATGGTTTCCGGCGAACAATACGACCGGGAAGTGAAGGCCGCAGAAATCAGGGTAAAGGCAGTAGCAT
>Ga0210386_10001767_pt1 | contig 18975 bp, 18 predicted proteins | sample IncBWH32OmetaG_FD_160091 | JGI IMG/M metagenome (GOLD analysis project Ga0210386, IMG submission 160091) | Forest soil microbial communities from Barre Woods Harvard Forest LTER site, Petersham, Massachusetts, United States - Inc-BW-H-32-O ... | reverse complement strand
TGATCGAGGCATGCCCCTCCTTCACCAGCGCCGGAATGTCGTTGGCAAGCGTCTCCGCCGTCGGATCGGCGATGATCATATGGAAAGCATAGTCGATCACCGCGCCCCTTCGGGCCAACGCGTGATAATCGCTCACCACCTCCAGCAGATGCATGCCGACGTGCTGGGCCGCAAAGGAGATGACGCTCGTTGTCCCGCCGAAAGCCGCCGACGTGGTGGCGCTTTCGAAAGTGTCGGCATTCATGATGCCCGCCGCCGACAACTGCTCGATATGGGCGTGGCTGTCGACGCCGCCGGGCAGCACCAGTTTGCCGCGGGCGTCGATCTCACGCCGGCCAGCCGGCAGGTTGCGGCCGATGGCGGCGATGGTTTCGCCGGTGATGCCGACATCGGCCTCGAACACGTCGGACACGGTCGCCACGCGTCCGCCGCGGATCACGAGGTCATAGGCGGGTTCGGCCATGAAATTCTCCGGAACACAAAACGCAAGGCAGGTTCATGCAAAACCCGCATTCGAAACTTTGCAAACTATGCTAATAGCTGCAAGGCATAGCTACGTTGCAAGGAAGAGCCAAGGAAGAGAGATGTCCCGCCCCCGAATCCTGGTGATCAATCCCAATTCCAACGTCACCGTGACCAAGGGGCTGGAAGACGCGCTCAAACCGCTCGATTTCGCCGACGGGCCGGAAATCGTCTGCACAACGCTCGCCGAAGGCCCTTACGGGATCGAAAGCCAGGCCGATGCCGACAGCGTGGCTATGCCGCTGCGGCGGCTGATCGAAAGCGACAACAGCGCGTCGGCCTTCATCATCGCCTGTTACAGCGACCCCGGTCTGCATGTCTGCCGGGAAGGCACCGACCGGCCGGTGTTCGGCATCGCCGAATGCGGCGTACTGACCGCGATGACGCGGGCCGAAACCTTCGGCGTCATCGCGATCGCCCAACGCTCGATCCGCCGGCACATCCGCTATCTCCGCCAGATGGGATTGATGGATCGGCTTGCGGGGGAGCGGCCGCTGAACATGAGTGTCGCTGAGACCGCCTCTGGTGAGGGAACGCTCGCCAGGATGATCGAGGTCGGGCGCGCGTTGAAAGAGGAGGATGGAGCCGGGGCCATCGTCATGGGCTGTGCCGGGATGGCCCGCCTGCGCCGTGGCCTGGAAGATGCGCTCGGGATTCCCGTGATCGACCCGACGCAGGCTGCCACTGCGATGGCACTGGGCACGGTTCAGCTTTCGCGCAACTAGCTGGCTTCGGGGCTCACTCTTTGGACTCGCTACCTTCGGCCAGAGCGCGTGCGGCCCATTGCGCGTGGCTCTCGCGATCCATCGCAAATGGTTCGCGCTGATAGCTATAGAGATTGCCGAATAACCTTCCGATCGGCCGGTAAGCGGCGAAATCGACATACATGCTTTCGGTGTCGAGCAGGCCCTCACGCGCATGGACGCGCAGGACTTCACCGACCAGAAGTTCACGCCCCGGACCGAAAGCCAGCGAAACGCTGCGCTTGCATTCCAGCGCGAATGGCGCGGCCGCCAAACGCGGCACCTTGACATCGACCGACGGCAGCGTGGCAAGCCCGAGCGCGCTGACCTCGCTTTCGCCGGAAGGGAAGTCGACAGCACAATCATTCATGGTTTTAGCCAATGCCTCGTCCACCATCTGGACCACGAACTCGCCATCGCGCTGAATGTTGCGCGTGGTGTCTTTCGGCGTGCGATCGGGCTTGTGCTGCAGTCCCAGCACGATCAGCGGCGGCTCTTCGGAAAAGACGTTGAAGAAACTGAACGGCGCGGCATTGACAGCGCCATTGACATCGAGCGTCGTCACTAGCGCAATCGGCCGCGGCACCACGACGGCGCACAACAGCTTGTAGCGATCATGCCGGGATAAATCGCGGAGCAAAAGCCCTGACATCGGGGTTAATCAAACTTCCGGCGGCGGAACGGCGCCGACGCGGCTTGTGATCAGGCCATAATGCTCGACGCGGCGATGACGGGCAAAATCGAAGATGGTCTTCTTGCCGAAGACGGTCGCATCGAGATCGCAAGGATGAACCAGGAGTTCGTCGTCCTCGGTCTTGGCTTCCGCCACGATCTCGCCGTTGGGATCGACAATGAGGCTGCCGCCGATCAGCGGAAAGCCATCCTCGACGCCGGCCTTGGCGACGGCGACGACCCATGTCGCATTTTGATACGCGCCCGACTGAACCGACAGACGATTGTGGAACAGCCGCTTCTCCGGACCCTCGTCGCTCTTCTGCGAGTTGACCGAGGGCGTATTGTAACCAAGCACGACCATTTCGACGCCTTGCAGGCCCATCACGCGATAGGTCTCGGGCCAGCGCCGGTCATTGCAAATCGCCATGCCGAAAATGCCGCCCATGTTGCGCCAGACCGGAAATCCGGTATCGCCGGGCTCGAAATAACGCTTCTCCAGATGCTGGAAAGCGCGCTCTGGATCGAATTCGGAATGGCCCGGAAGATGCGTCTTGCGATATTTGCCGACGATCTTGGCCGACTTGTCGGTGAGGATGCACGTGTTGAAATGATGACCGTCCGCTGTCAGCTCGGCATAGCCAAAGCTCATCGCCATTCCATATTCGGCAGCGCGGGAAAACAGCGGCATCGTCGCTGCATTCGGCATCTCCCGCTCGAACCAGGCATCGACCTCCGCCTGGTCCTCGATGTACCAGCGTGGGAAAAACGTCGTCAGCGCCAGTTCCGGATAGACGATCAGATCGGCCCCGCGCGCCTTGGCTTCGTCCATGAGCGCAAGCATGCGCGGAATGACGGTTTGACGGCTCTCGGCACGCTGAATGGGGCCCATTTGAGCAGCGGCGACATTGATGACACGCATGGACGAGCTTTCCCGTTGCTTTTATCTCGCGCTGCAATGACCAAAAATCGAGCACATTTTTGCAGCGCATATCAAGACCTCAAGTCATAGGATCGTTTCATCGGGAGTCAATTCGGTTCGATACGTAAACGGCTCACCTCATGGCAGCTCTGACATGTCAGGTTACTCGCCAGCCATATCCAACCGGCATCATCGACTTGTGATCCGGTGTGTTGCGACCGGCCATGTTGCTTTCGACGGCAAATTCTGATCAATGCAGAATAATTGCAGAAGAAAGCCGTTTGGTCTCTTCTTCAGAAAGGCCGCCTCCCGTTTCGATCAGGATGGTGAAAGCCAAAAGTTAAGACAAGAAGCTAAAAAGAAACGAGAGAGGAAACATCATGATCGCGCCAGTCCGGGCAACCCCGAATTCGCAAACCATCGACCCGCCGCGCGGCCTGACGCTGTTGCGCGATCCGCTACTCAACAAGGGCACGGCTTTTACGGAAGCCGAGCGGGATGAACTCGGCTTGCGCGGCTTTTTGCCGGCCCATGTGCTTTCAATGGAAGAGCAGGTGGCACGGGTCTTGATCAACCTGCGCAGCCTGCCCAACGATCTCGAAAAATATATCGCGCTGAATTCGCTGCACGACCGCAACGAGGCGCTGTTTTTCCGCGTCGTCTGCGACAACATCGATGAAATCCAGCCGCTGATCTACACCCCGACCGTGGGCCTTGCCTGTCAGCGTTTCGGCCTGATCTTCCAGCGGCCACGCGGCATGTTCATCAGCGCCAACGATCGCGGACGCATCGCCGAACTGCTCGGCAACTGGCCCTATCAGGCCAAACTCATCGTCGTCACCGACGGCGAACGGATCCTGGGCCTTGGCGATCTCGGCGCGCACGGCATGGGCATTCCGGTCGGCAAGCTTTCGCTGTATTCGGCTTGCGCCGGCATCCACCCGGAAAATTGCCTGCCCGTCGTGCTGGACGTCGGCACCAACAATCAGGATCTTTTGAACGACCGTTATTATATCGGCTTGCGCCAGAAACGCGTGAGCGGACAGGCCTATGATGACTTCGTCGATGAATTCGTCACTGCGGCGCGCGAAGCCTTCCCGGGCGTGCTGATCCAGTTCGAGGATTTCGCCAATCACTCGGCCTTCCGCCTGCTCCACAAGTACCGTGATGATATTCCGGTCTTCAACGACGACATCCAGGGAACGGCCGCGGTCGCACTGGCCGGGCTGTTCTCCGCGCTGCGTGTCGGTGGCGGCAAGCTTTCCGATCAGCAGATCCTTTTCCTGGGCGCTGGCGAGGCCGCGACCGGCATTGCGGACCTCATCGTCTCGGCAATGATGGCCGAAGGCCTTTCGGAAGCCGATGCCATCAAGCGCAACTGGCTGGTGGATTCACGCGGCCTGGTCGTCAAGGGCCGCGCCGGCCTCACCGAGCACAAACTGCGCTACGCGCACGAGCACGCACAACTCGTCGATTTCCTGACGGCCATCCGCACGCTCCGGCCCACCGCCATCGTCGGTGTGGCGGCCGTCGGCGGCGCCTTCACGCCGGAGGTGCTCAAGGCGATGGCCGAGATCAATAACCGGCCGATCGTGTTTGCGCTCTCCAATCCGACCTCGAAGGCGGAATGCTCGGCCGAAGAAGCCTATCGTTACACGGAGGGCCGGGCGCTGTTTGCCTGCGGCAGCCCCTACGATCCGGTGCAACTCGACGGCAAGACCTTCGTGCCGCGCCAGGGCAACAACTCCTACATTTTCCCTGGCGTCGGGCTCGGCGCGGTCGCGAGTGGATCAAAACTCGTGACCGACGAGATGTTCATGGCCGCCGCGCACACCCTGGCCTATCTCGTGACCCCGGAAGATATCGAACAGGGCAGCCTTTATCCGTCATTGCCGCGCATCCGCGAAGTCTCGGCCCACATCGCCGAAGCCGTCGCCGAGGTCGCCTATAAACGCGGGCTTGCGACGGCGCCGAAACCGAACGACCTGATGGCCTTCATCGAATCGCAAATGTACAACCCGCAGTACTGACAAAGCGCATGCGCGGTGGAATCGATGTCCGCCGCGCCTTACAGCGGCTGTCCCGCTGACATACCGGCCAGACCGCCGGTATCAGCTGCCCGCAAAGCCGCGTCAGCGCTGGCGGGCGGCATCAGACGTCCGCAGCACGGGCACATCTCGGAGCCGGCCGCGGCAATCATGCCATGCGTCTCGATCACTCCGTTGATGCCCTTGCCGTTGGCAGGGGCGCCGGCCGTAGTAACCGGATGCGAGGCCTGCCCGCGGATAATTCGAAGCTGATCCAGAAAGCCGACGGTGAGGACGCCGGAGAATAGGGCCAGCGTGCCGATGCCGACGATCGAGACAATTCCGCCGAGAATTTTGCCGACAGCGGTGACCGGCACCATATCGCCATAGCCCACCGTGGTCAGCGTCTCGATCGCCCACCACATCGCCGCCGGAATGGAGGAGAATACCGCCGGTTGTTCGTCCCCCTCCACCATGAAGGCGAGGGCGGCGCTGACAGTCAGTGTGAGGGTGAGGATGAAGATGAGCGCGCCGATCGTGGGCGCCTCCTCCCGGAATACCGACCAGAGCAAATTGAACACCCGGGAATGACGGGTCAGCTTGATCATCCGCAGAAGGCGAAGCAACCGGAGCACGCGAAGGTCATCCGCGCCCAACAGACCCAGCAAGGCCGGCAGCACGGCCACCAGATCGATCAGCGCGAAAAAACTACGCATGTAGCGCAGCCTGCCCCATATCGGATGGGCGAACTCCCCGCCGCGGAGATCGACGATGGTCCACACGCGAAGCACATATTCCACGGAAAAAACCGCGGTCGCGGCATGTTCTGCGATCGAGAACGCCGTCGAATAACGGTTGCGGATCGGCTCGACGGTCTCAAGCACCACCGCAATCACATTGACGATGATGAGTGCTGCCAGCAGCACGTTGAAGAGGCGAGCCGCCCTGTTGGTGTGCGATGGATCGTCGTCAAACCAACGACTTAGCCGCCAGCGCAGGGTCGTTTTGTCGGTCTGGGGCAAGCGTCACACCTTCCTTGCCGATCCAGCCGATGACGTTAGCCTGACTTCACGACACATTTTTGAGAGGTGCTGGCTATTTTGAAAGGCTTAGCGACAGGCCAAGGACTCCTCCGGAAGGTCGACGGTCTGCGCGCCTTATCTGCGCTCCCGCAAGCGATCTGCGCCTGCGAGAAGCCTAACCGCCCTCCGGATCGCCGTCGGTCAGATAGTCCCACATCCGCTCCCGGATGCGACCGGCCCAGGTGGCGCGGCTCTTGATGTCCTCGTCACTCATGATGCCGACATCATCCATTCCGGCGGTCAGGAACTCGAGTTCGACGCGGGCGGCGTCCTCGGCATACCAGGTGAGGACGACCGCTTCCTCGATGCTCGATCCGGCGGTCACCAGGCCGTTTCCGCGCATGAAGATCGCGCCGGCATTTCCCAGCGTCGCGGCAAGCCGGTCGGTCAGTTCGTCCGATCGCAACAGCTTGGGATCGTCCCACAACGGCGGCTGCGGCGCGAAATAGGCCCCATAGCCGTAGCGGGCCTTCGGCGTCCGGCGCATCGCGCCAAGCGTCATGGCTTTGGGCGGGGTTGAGCGCACCACACCCTGCACATCGGGCCGGCGGCTATAGATGTCGCGATGAATACGCACCTCGCCGAGAACGCCTTCCGGCAGTGGGCCGTGTACTGACGCTACCGCGCATTCCTCGCCCGCAGTGACCATACCGAGCGGACGCGGTGGTGACACGAGGAACGTGTCCGCATCGATCCGTGCGCTGCAATGGCCATAGGCGTGAACCATGCCATGCCGCGCGAGCGCGCGACCGGCCATGCGAACACGACGGGCAAGTTCCTTGAGATCAGACATTCCTTAGGTCCTCAATGTGACACGGTTACCGGACGCGCCGCCAGCGCGGCGCCCGACGAAGCTGAGCCGCGCGGCACCGACATCGTCGATGAATCGAACAGGAAACAGATCAGCGCGGAGAGAAACGGCAGTCCGACGATCTGGATTTCGGCCGCCGTTTGCCAACCGAGGTTACTCACCAGAAGGCCGAGAATATAACCGGAGACCGCTCCCGCACCGTAAAATGCCGTTACGAACAGACCCGCGGCGCGCCCCGCGAGCGGAAGCTGTACCGCCTTGGTGAAATAGGTCGCGACATTGACAAACAAAGTGCCGCCGCCCACAGCGCCCCACACGATCTGTGCGGCGGCCAACGCCATAAAGCCGGTGATGGCATGGAACAGCAGGTAGCCGATGATGGACGCAATGAAGAACGAGACGCTGAGCAACGCCTTGGCGGAAAAACGGTCGCCGAGCCAGCCGCCGCCGATCGAGGTCAATCCGCCAATGCCGAAACAGCTCATCAGCGTGGCTGCGTCACCGGGAGTGAACTTGAGGCTTTCGCGCAGGTAAGTCGGGTAGAGACCAAAATATGACTGAAGCGTCAGTCCCCACAGGATCGCGAGCACGATCAGCACGAAGACGTTGCGGTTGAAAAGCGTCCCGCTGACATTCTTGTCCGCCTCGGTTGCCGTGTCGGAAATCAACTCGCTGAACCAGGGACGCACAAAAGCATAGATTGCGATAATCGCGACGCCGCCAAGCAGGGCGTAGCCAACCATCGGTGCACGCCAGGTCTGGTAGTTCGTCAGGAGATAGCCGGCCAGCAGCGGCCCGACGATGGCGCCGATGCCGTAGGTGAAGCTCAAGGCGCCGACCGCGGAGGAGCGGTAGCTGGTGAAGTAATTCGACGCGATCGCAATCAGCGCCGTGATCTGCATCGCCTCTCCGATGCCGGTCGCGGCGCGATAGAACAACATGTCGGCAAAGCCATGAGCGATGACGGTAATGCCGGTGCCGACCGAGAAGATGAAAATGCCGAGCGACACCACGAAGCGGCGCGTGAAGCGCGCCAGCAGCCAGCCGGTCGGGATGCCCGCAACCGCCATGCCCAGGGTGAAGATGGTCGATAGCAAACCGCCGGCCGCCAGATCGAAGCCGTATTCCTTGCGGACCTCGGGCAGGATTAGCGGAAATACCTGACGGTCCATCGCGTTCATCGCGTAGGACGCAAGCAGCACCCCGAACATCAAAATTCCGGCCGTGAGGTTTCTCCCGCCGTCCCGATCGGCATTTGCCCCTGACATTGCATCACCCCCTGTTGTTTTATTGTTTTGTCGTCTTGCTAGTTCGCAGCCGGCGGGCCGCCGGTCGCTGCCAGATACCAGTCATGGATGGCGCCTGCGGTCATGAACGCCGTTCCGCTCTTTGACGCCATGTGCTCAAACGTCTCGCGCAAAAGCGCAATCCGGTGCGGAACGCCCATGATAAATGGATGAACGACCATCGCCATGACACGAGCATTGGTTTCGCCCTCGGCGTAGAGCTCCTCGAACTGTGCGATCGTGCGCGCTTTATATTCGGCCGCCGGGTGATGCTGCGTCAGGATGATCGGAATATCGTTGATCTCCTGGGTGAAGGGCATGCTGAGCAGCGGACGAGCCTTCGTCTTGAGCCACGTCGGCTGATCGTCGTGCACCCAATCGCAGACATAGGAAAATCCCTCTTCGGCCAGGACGTCGGGCGTATTCCACGTCTCCGCGAGCCCAGGGCCGACCCAGCCCCGTGGCGCCTGACCGGTGAACTCTGCGATGACGTCGCGTGTCTTGCGGATGTCGGCGCGCTCATCCTCGACTTTTTGCAGGTTCTTCTGGGTGTAACCGTGCGCGATGAACTCCCATCCGCGCTCGCGAGCAGCTTCCGCGATTGGCGCGTAGGTTTTGACGGCAACGCCGTTGATGGCCATCGAGGCCTCGATGCCTAATTTGTCGAGCGCGTCGGCAAGCCGCCAGAAGCCGACGCGGTTGCCGTATTCATGCCAGGTCCAGTTTGGAATGTCGGGCGTCGGGACACCGCCGGCTGGTGGAGTATTTACCGTACGCGGCATCGGCGAATTGATGTCCCATTCCTCGATGGAAACCAGCACCCAGACCGCAATGCGCTTGCCGTCCGGCAGCGCGAGTTTTGGCCGGCGTGTGATCGGCGAATACGGGATGCGCTCCATCGGCAGCATGACAGCAGGACCTCTTAACGGCGTGTGGACCCGGCGTTGGGGCGCCTGGGCAAAGTGGCGGGCTCGATGGTGCGCCGGCCAGATTGCCGACGGCGTGCAACGAGGGTTTATTTGTGACAATGTCACAATGCGTTATGCAAGCGCTATTGCAGACGGGCCGCTATGACGGAGCGACACTGAAATTCAACCGAAAGGTTGGCGAAGGCCGGAGCTCCCGCCTTGCACGATGGCGCTGCCGGTAACGCGCGAATGCGCCGTGGGCCTTGCGACGGAAATTGATCGCCTCTAACGATGTGGCAAGAAGCATGATGACGGCGAGCGAGACGTATACCGAGCCGACGACCGGCTATTGGCAGGAGTTGGTTGCGGAGATTCCCGCTCGGTTCTCGGCAACACCGCCCTATCGTTTCGGCTATCCCGTCAATCTGCCGTGCGGCCGCATCCTCGTTCTGCCGCTGCGCCAATTACCCGACGGCAAACACGCTGTCGCTTCTCTCATCGCCAACCAGGCCTCAAACACCGTCGTCGCGGCACTGGCAGATCATATGGCCACGCAGGCGCGCGCAATCGACGCCGAGATCGTTGTCGGACTACCAACGCTTGGCCTTGCCTTTGCCTCGCTGGTGGCCGAGCGGCTCGGGCAGTCGCGCTATGTGCCGCTCGGCTATTCGCGCAAATTCTGGTATGACGACGCACTTTCCGAGCCGGTTACCTCGATCACAAGCCCGGAGGCCGGCAAGCTTCTACGGCTGGACCCGAACCTGCTTCCGCTGATGAAATACCGACGCGTGGCGCTGGTCGACGATGCGATCTCCACCGGCACGACCGCGGCCGCCTCGTTTCGTCTGTTGCAGAAGATCGGCATCGAAGTCGCCGGCATGATCGTCGCCATGAAGCAGACCAACCGCTGGGAGACGGCGATAGCACCCTCCGCGCCGACCGCCATCCGCGCGGTATTTGGTTGTCCACTGTTCCAGCGCAGCGACACGGGTTGGCTCCCCGTCGCCGAGACGCAGCCCAGCGTTCCCTAGAACCAACGGACAGGCTTATGGCGGAAAAGGCCGAGAATTGGATCGCGATCTGCCCATCAAGTCGTTTGGCATCACAAACGATTATTAGCATGCGGCTGGACGCCGTGGATTTTCTGCTCGTTCGGAAAGGCGATCAGGTTTTTGCCTGTGAACGAGCCTGCCCGCATGAGCAGGCTGACCTGAGCTTGGGTCATGTCGCTAACGGTCGATTATTTTGCCCACGCCATCTTGCATCGTTCGACCTTCATGACGGCAACATTTCTGCGGGGTGGGCAAGTAAGCCTCTGCGGATATTTCCTGTGCGGATAAAAGACGAACAGATCTGGATCGATGCCGCGGCGATCGCAAAGTAGACGTCGCCGCGCCGTCAGGGCGGACCGGCTTCGCGAAGATGGCAGAATTTCTCTGCCGCCGCGACGATAGCGCCGCTGACGATATCCCGGTACTCGTCCGAGTCCATCTTGAGCTCCTCGTCCCGATTGATGATAGAACCCGCCTCCAGCAAGACGGCAGGCATCCGGGTCAATCTCAGGACCACGAGTTCATCGTGGCTATAGACACCCGTTTCCTTGTCCAGCAGCGGATACTGGTATCGCCCCATGATGGCCTGGGTGTATTGTTGGGCATATTGCAGGCCCTGAGCCTTCATTTCCTTAGCCAGCAATTCGGCGAACGCGAAGCTCGTCTTGAACTCCGGATTTTCGTGGGAGACGAAGACGGAATAGCCGCTGAAGCGGTCGCTGAAATGGCTTTTCTTGCCTTCGAATTCCCAATCCTCCAGCAGCGTATTGGGCACGGAGTCGTGGTGGATCGACAAGAAGAGATCCGCGTTCAGATTGTTGGCCGCGGCGACGCGTTTGAAGAGGCTCGGCCTGGCCTTGCCTTCGGTCCGGAGCAACCTGGTCTCGGCAAAGCCTTCCGCCTTCAATTTCTGCTCGACCCGCTGCGCCAGTCGCAGATTGAAGTTGAATTCAGGAACATTGCGGGCGCTGGTCGCACCTTCTGATTCCGCAGTGTGTCCAACGTCCAGAACGATCCGGAATTTCTTGGGGTCGCAGACCGAATCTACCGGTTTCAGGCCGTTCAAGTTGGCCGGTCCCAGCGCTGCAAGCTTTACGTGATGGGGCTTTCGCGACGCCGCGTGCCTCGCCGCAGCGTCGGCCTTTCGCGAGGCGACGTGGTGCCTGGGCGATTTGCCGTCTTTCGATGAGCCCTTGAACATATCTGGCAGCCAGCCGGCAGCGCTGGCCTCCATCGGCAGAAGCATCAATGCGACCGTCACGGCGATAACAGTGCGGCGGCGAGGCCTGTTATCGAAGCCCGAGCGTACGAATTTTTGACCTGATGACAGCAACCCTGCTCTCCCCAGAATGATCTCTTCGCACTTCAAGATGGCACGGCCGCCCCACGCAACATTAGCAGGGATTTGAACCGGAGATTACCGGAAATATATTGCGAGTCCGATTGGACTGACGGACCCGAAATGGTTTGGGAACAGCAGATTACTGCTCCCCTGGACCCGGATAGCCCATCCGTGCCCCTAACGCGCCTTGATCTCGACGAACTTCGCAAGCGCCTGTTCAAATTTGGCATTGAAGAGCCACATCGCATCAAGAATTTCGCGGAAGGTTGCAGACGTTCTTGCCCTGTCGGCACGTCCAAAGGCGAAAATACTGTTGTTTCGCAGATATCCCATGATCCGGGGGTCGGAAACTCTGTAGTCGAGCAGGTGACCTGACATGAGTGCGGACGTGGTAGGAGCGGGAATAATCTGGATCAGCTCAAACAGCTTCATTTGATCGATCGGATTTGGCAGTGTTTTCGCGATCGACGTAACCTGCGGGAAGATATGCGCATGTGCGTTCATCAGGGCGTCCCGCACGGCAGTCCAATGGTTGAGCCGATGATCCAGATTGCCGACCCGTGCCTCTTCCTTGTCGTCCCGCAGGCTCAGGGCTGGATTCAGGGCTGCGATCGACGTTTTGATTGCTGCCCACTTCCTCTGACCGTCTTGATCTTCGGAAAGGCCCGTTTGAAAACTTCCCTTGTATTTATTCGAGCGCGCGTTCCCTGCATTTTGATTGCCATTTGTCTCGGCAAAAAAGAGTCCCAGGCTGATGCGGCCTGCGGCTTCGGCGGTCGCCGTATCGAGGCCCTTGGCTCGTGCAATGACGATTGCCAAGTCGACAACGTCCTTGAACGGAGTGTCTGACCTTTGCGCGTTGGCAGGCGGCGCATCCATAAGATCGAAAAGAGCTTTGTACTCGTCGAGTAGCAGCTCCTTGTCCGCGTCAAAGTAGGCCGGGGGGATTTCGAATTTATTGGGCCTTCCGATTTTGGACGGAAGAGCTTCGGTCAGGTCCTTGTACGCGCTCATCATGTTGTTGCGCGCAAGGTAGAGGGCTTGTCCCGGCAAGTTCGGCAATTCGCGATTCGAATTGATCTGCGCGCGCCGCTGGCCCAGGACCAACTCGAAATTTCTTAACGAGTCATTGTATGCATTGAGTGCATCCGATTGCGCACTTGTGAGTGCGGCCGGCTGACCCATGGCAGGAGACGTGAAGCGGAAATTGCGGACGGTTGGATTGCCAGCGGTTGGTGAGGCCAGCGACGCGACTGCGTCAATGATGGCATCGATGGCGATGGAAACTGGCGGCGCAGAGAGGAGTCCCAGCGCAAGAGCTGCCGTGGGCACAACGCTATAGTTTCTAATCCCCATGGCAGTGTTGTCCCAAATGCCTAAAGCATAATCCGGAAAAGCACCGGCTGTCAGATCAGGCCGGAACTGTCAATCGTATCTGTTTCGCCGGTGACTGCACGATCTGCCGGATGAAATTCTTGACAGCAAGTGAGGCCTCTCGCGCGTGGTAAATCGCCGCGACTTCCGAGCGGATGGGATCGCCTGCGAGAGAGCGGAAGGCGATGTTGGGAATGCGGATAGTGGTAGCTGCCACACTGGGTACGACCGAGATACCTGAGCCCAGCGACACTTGGGCCAGCACAGCGATGATGCCTCCAGGAGAGCTGACGATTTGCGGATTGAAGCGTCCCCGCCGCGCTACCTCGTACGTGCCAGCGTCCTGCTCGGGCAGAACAAAGGTTTCTCCCGCCAGCCTTGCCGGGTGAACGGGACCGCAAACGGCGGCCTCGGGATGGTCCGCCGGAAACGCCACGCAGAACTCGTCCCGCGCGGTAATGTACCTGCTAAGTCCGGCCGGCAGCATCATCGGCATCCGTACGAAACCGATGTCCACCTGACCTTCGGCCAACAACGTTGGCAAATCAATCATCGGAAGTTCGCGCGATCTGACGTCCACCTCTGGCCAAGCCGTGCGAAAACGGTTGATCTGAGCCTGAAGAACGCCCGCATAGATAGCCGAACCCACATAGCCGAGCTCGATCCGGCCGATCTCGCCGCTGCCGGCTCTGCGCCCCACGCTCTAGGCCTTCGCAAACCGCGACAGAACCTCGCGCGCCTCGGCCAGGAAGATCTCGCCCGCCGGAGTCAAAGCCACAGAACGTTTGGTGCGGGCGAACAGCCGGGCGGAGAGCGTCCGCTCGATCTCCTGGATCTGCACCGTCAGCGTCGGCGGGGCAATGCCGAGCCGTTCGGCGGCGCGCCCGAAATGAAGCGCCTCCGCAGCCGCCACGAAATACCGCATGTGCCGAAGTTCCATTTCCTGTCACCTCGCATAATTAGGTATAGGCTAATAATATCGAATATCGACGACAATGACTCTAATTCACGTTGGAGCAAGAGTGGGCGAACCGTTAACCCTTTTTCATGGAGATCGCCCATGACTTGCTTTCCGCGCCCGTTCCTTCTCTCGTCTCTGCTCGCTGCTGCTCTATTGGCCGGTGCTGCTCAGGCGACCCTGCCTACCAGCCCTGTCCTGACACTGGATGCCGCCCGTACGATCATCCGCGCCGCCGAGACCAAGGCCCGGACCGAAGGCTGGCCCTGCGTGATAGCCGTCGTTGATGCGGACGGCTTGGTTATCCTCCTGGAACGCAGCGGTGCCGGCCGGCGTTGAGCTCGCGCCCGGTAAAGCGCGGACGGCGGCGTTGTTTCGCAGGCCGAGCGGCGTGCTCGAAGACGCCATCAATAGCGGACGGCGTCCCGCTGCGTTGTCCGCTCGCGGCTTCGTGTTAATGCGAGGCGGCGTACCGATCAACGTGAATGGCCGGATCGTCGGCGCAATCGGCGTTTCCGCGGATATCCCTGAACATGACGAGATGATCGCCAACGCCGGACTCGCCTCGCTTATCCCATGACCGACGCCGTGCAGATCCGGCGGACATTCGGACCGATCGCGATGAAGCGACCCGCGAAAGGGCAAACTGCCGTGGCGCCGACCAGCCCGATTGCTGTCCAGTCTTCCGAGGCTGCACGGCTAAGCCAGCGGCAGTGACGCCCGCGTCGCGCTCAGGATTTCCTTCGAAAGTGTCTCATCGTCGACGAGACGGGCAAGCACCATCGCGCCGACCATGGCTGACCAGGCGGCGATCGCCGCACGCCGTTTCTCCTTGGGCCTATCGCCTTCCGCCTCAACACTGAGATGATTGATCCGGCTGCGGACGGCCTCCGTCATTCTGTGCCGCAGATCGGCGGAGCCCCGCGCGGCTTCCGTTCCCAGACTTGAAAACGGACACGAGGTGGGCCGGTTGTCGCGGTGCCTAATGCTGAGATAACCGTCGGCAAATTCCGCGGCAGCGCGGCGTGGCTTGGCTTGGTCGGGAGCCGGCGACAGAGCTTGCCCAACCGCCTCTGTAATCAGCGCTTCCTTGGAAGGAAAATGCCCATAAAAAGCTCCGTGGGTCAGACCCGCGTCCTTCATTACCTCCGCCACAGTCACATCGTCGAAGCCGCGCTGGCGAAACAGGCGCGCCGCGGCGGCCAAGATTCGCGTTCGATGCTCCGCAACTTGCTCTCTGCTCACTTTCACGTAGGGCGCTCCGAATGCCTTGACTTTATACAGGACCGATATCATGAATACATTCATGATGAATATCATTAATAGATGTCGTCCCGTGCCTCACTCTGTGATGGTCCGCAATCTGTCGCGGGAATGCTCCCTGTCCTTGAAAGCGGGATTTGAAAATGAAACGCCGAGAGATGATGAAACTGGCTTCTCTGGCAGTCATGCTTCCCATGATGCCGGGCGCGGCGACGGAAAATCCGGGACCTAAAACGCCTGCGGTGAGATATAAGGTATTTACCGCCATTCGCCCCGGCCGCGATGTGCCGCCGGGTAACGTGCCGCCAGGTAAAGAGTCCCTGATATGGATCGCCAATTCGGCGACCCTGATCTACGGAGAACGGGACGCGGTCCTCGTGGACACTTTCATGACGGTGGAGCAGTGCAACGGCCTGGCAGACGCCATTGTTGCGAGCGGAAAATCGCTGAAGGCAATTTATGTCACTCACGCACATCCCGACCACTTTTTCGGGCTAAAGGTTTTGCAGGACCGCTTCCCGAACGTGCAAGCGCTTGCAACACGTGAGGTCGTTGCGAAAATGAGGCTTCAGATCACCCCGGAAAGATTGGCCGATCGGCGCAAACAGTTTCCGAACCTTCCAGACGTTATTTCCATCGCGGATCCGCTGGAAGACAATGAGATTGAATTGGAAGGAAACAAATTGGTCGTCGTCAGAGTCGGTCATACAGACACCGACGATACGACGTGTCTTCACGTTCCGTCCATCGGATTGGTCGTCGCTGGCGACGTCGTCTACAACGGCATTCACCCATTTCTCAGCGAATCGAACAGACAAACCCGACTGGAATGGCTTGCCGCGCTTGACAAAATCGATGCTCTGAAACCGTCGGCGGTTGTTGCCGGACACAAGATTCCCAGCAACGATGATAGTCCGCGAAATGTCGAAGAAACCCGTCAATACATACGCGACTTCATCCGGCTGAATGACACAACAAAAACCGCGCGGGAGCTCTACGACAGGATGCTGGAGCTCTATCCCGATCGCGCCAATCTCGGCTCCCTCTGGAGCGCGGCCGCTACGGCCAAGGCTCAGTCGTGACGGCTGCGGCACTGCCTTGTCGAATTGGGCTACTATGCGGCGGCCCCGGATGACATTTTCGATCTGTTCACCGACGGCTGGGCTGTACAGATCATAGCCCCTCTGTCGCGCCTCACGGGCTCGAGTTTAGGACGGCTTCCGTTCGAATCTGACGTCGACGATCACGCGGGTCGAATTGTCGAGGGTCGCTGACTTGAGGCGCCGGCACTTCCTGCGAGCATTTCTTGAAAGCGCGCACTTACCCGGCACACGACGGGCGCGGCCGCCAACGCTGTACATGAAAACTGCTTCATCCGCGCTGCAAGCGTGGATGATGTTGTTGGCAATCGACCGTATCTCGGGTGCCGAACCCGGAGTCACGCTGAAACACAACGCCGTGACGCCGCGTAACAATCCGGCTCTTCTTCAGAAGATAGATACGTAGCTTCAACGTAGTATGACTATCGTCATATAAAACCAACTCGCAATGGAGAATAGACATGCCTATGCTCGACCGCCGGATGCTTCTGCGTGCCGGCTCCGCCGCCGTCGGGGCCGCCGCACTCACCCCCAACGTCCCCGCCCTCGCCCATGTACCTCAAGCGGGCAAACGGGCGCAGCCCGGCTTTTACCGCTTTAAGCTCGGCACCATCGAGATCACCGTCATCAGCGACGGCACACTCGCGTTCCCGGCCGAAACGCTGTGGCTCGATCGGGCCGAGGACGCAAGAGGCCTGCTCACATCCACGTTCCAGCCATCCAGCCCGGTGGGGCTGCAAATCAACACCATTCTCGTCAATACCGGCGACAAGCTGGTGTTGATCGACGCTGGCTGCGGCGTCGACAAATTCCAGAAAACGACCGGCGGGTTGATTGCTAACCTCGCCGCCGCGGGCTACGCGCCGGGCGATATCGACACGATCCTGTTCACTCACTTTCACTTCGACCACCTGTGGGGCATCAGCGACCGCGAGAACGCATCGCTGCTGTTTCCCTCGGCCGAATTCGTCGCCACCGAGACCGAGTTCGCCTTCTGGAGCGCCCCGGATCTGGCCGACAAATTGCCGCCTGAGCAGCAGCCACGTGTTACGCAGGCGAATCTGAAATTGGCCACCCCCCGGCTGCGCCTGATCAAGGCCACGGCGGAGGTAGTGCCGGGCGTGACCACCTTCGGCACCCCCGGTCACACGCCAGGCCACATCGGGGTAAATATCAGTTCCGGCGGCGAACAACTGCTCCTCACCGGCGACGTCGTCGTCAACTCGGCAGTCAGCTTCCTGCATCCGGAATGGCCGTTCGGGTTCGACATAGACGTACCGCTGGCAACCAAGACGCGCGTGGCCTTCCTCGGCCGCGCAGCGGCCGACAAGGCGCTGGTCGGCAGTTACCATCTACCCTTCCCTGGCTTCGGGCACGTGGTGCGCGAGGGGAGCGCTTACCGCTGGCTGCCGGCAGATTGGCAGTGGACGAGTTGACGACCATGCCGGGTGGGGGACGGCGTGTCCCCCGCCGCCCAATTTGCGATTTCGCCCTTGGGCTTTACCTAGAAGGTGAAACCTGGACTAGCCACGGTTAGCGGAATTCCTTCAAGCGAAATCAGTCCCGTGGGCTTTACCACACGAGCCGATTTTTTATGCGTGACAAGCCGCGCGCGAGCTTGGCCTTTGGGAATGGACGAGGTTATGGCCGGCGCACTGGAATTCTGGAGCGCATCGACCTTTGTTATGAGCGTCGAAATCAGAGCAGACATCTTCTTTACATCGCCGTGCTCGTCCGCGATCTGAGCCGAAATCTTCTTCACGTCGGCTTGTTCGTCCGTGATGCTCTGTCGCAGCAAGCCGATCGTAGACGACTCTTGCTGAAACAGAGCTACGTTTTGCTGTATTGAGGAGCTAGTTTCTTGCAGCGAGGCAAGATGTTGCTTTTGGGCCGACTGAATATCATTCAGCGCAGCGACAATGGTCTGCGGTACTTGCGCCGGCGCTTCCGTGTGAGGTAGCAGTTCGGCCAGTCGGCTGACATTGGGCAAAACAAAGTCGGAAGGCGATGACGTATAAACAGCCGCGACGGCGTTTAAGCCCAACGCGAATATGGCAAGCGCAGAGACTGTTTTGTGACCGGACCTGCTGTCCGGCTTGGGGGACTTGCCCGCTACGTTGGTTTGGCTCTGCTCTTCCAAAGTGTTGGTCACGCTCGACCTCAAATGAGTGGAACAAATCCAGAGCCGTCGCATAGTGCATGCACGACGACGACTACTGATTGCTCTACAAGACTTCGGTATAGTTAATTTCAGGTTAGCGCCTCGTCATCGCGGGGAGGTGCCACCGTGCCGCGACAGCCCTCATCGCGCTGCTCGCAGGTTTTGCTGTCGATTCGAACGATCGGATACGAAGGAGTACTGTGGCTTGGCGGAGAGAGTGTCAGTCAATCTCCATTGAAAGATAAAGCATTTTCGACCTTCCTGGACCAAAACCCACCGCTTGAGCTACGGCCGGAAAATGGGATTTCGCCTTCAAAAGCCTGTCCCGTCCAATGGCCCGTCATCGACAATGTCGTTCGGCTCGGGGTCTGATGCTCCATCGGCGTCCAAGTCGGACACCAGTCCACGCCCAGCAACGCATCGTATCGACGAACTAATCGGGAACACAACCGGGGTTACAGTTGGGAGCAGCTTGGCGGGTCAAATCGTAAGCCGATCCACAACACATGGCACGTCGCGCCATTTCGCTGCTGCGTAGCAACTACGTCGCTTTAGGGGGCGGGTTCAACTGATCGCCGCAACACATTCGGCGAACTTCTCAGCTGGGGTCTGATAGAGCAAGGTCTTTCGCGGCCTTTCATTGAGCTGCCTTGCGATCGCGTTGAGCTTGGTCTGGCTGTACAGGGACAGATCGGTGCCCCGCGGAAGATACTGGCGCAGCAATCTGTTGGTGTTTTCGCTTGACCCGCGCT
>Ga0210386_10001764_pt1 | contig 18983 bp, 19 predicted proteins | sample IncBWH32OmetaG_FD_160091 | JGI IMG/M metagenome (GOLD analysis project Ga0210386, IMG submission 160091) | Forest soil microbial communities from Barre Woods Harvard Forest LTER site, Petersham, Massachusetts, United States - Inc-BW-H-32-O ... | reverse complement strand
AGAGATTGCCGAGTATCTGAAATTAATTTCCGGCCTCGCGGATTTCCAGCACACCATCGTGCCGGTCGGCAAGGGCCTCAGCATTGCCTACCGCGGATAGGCCGGCACGCCGAAGGTGGCGTTTGGAATTCGTATTGACGCGCCGCGACGAGTCGAGTAACTTGCAGCAATGGCCAAGAAAAAGAACACCAAGAAAAATCAGAAGTACGCTTTCCTCGGGAATCTGGATCGTCTCGGCGGCAAAAAACTGATGCAGCACGGCGCCGAGGAATCCTCGCGCGCAAAGGAATCGCGCAAGCACTCCGTTGGCGGCGCCCGCAAGTCCGGTTGACACTGCCCTACTCTCCAAAGTTTTGCGGAACGAGTCAATCGCCATGAACTGCAAGAAGTGGCCATTGTTTTGCGCCATGTCGGTTGGGCTTCTGATTTTTGGCGGCCCCACACTCGCGCACCACGGAAACGCCGCGTACGACTTGGAGAAGCCGATCACCCTGAAGGGCGCCGTGACGGAATTCGTCTGGTCAAATCCCCATGTGCAAATTTATTTTGACGTGAAGGACGACAAGGGCAAAGTCGTGCATTGGGCCAGTGAAACGGTCAGTCCGGGCCTGCTGGCGAGGTCTGGCTGGACGAAGGATGAGTTGAAGGCGGGAGACGAAATCACGATCACGCTGGGCCCCGCAAAAAATGGCGCGCCCATAGGATATGCGCTCAAAATCGTGCTCGCGAATGGCAAACAGCTGATTCTGGGTCAAGGCCGCGACACGCCCTACACTCCGTAACGCTCCCCGCTACATCTCCGCCAAAGCCAGCTTCATGTCCGCCTTCTTCCAGCCTTTCTCGAATTTCTCCTGTGCCGCGGCGGCTTCGGCGGCCCTGCCTTCGGCCTTTAAGCTCTCCGCCAGCCCGAACCATGACCGCGCGTTGTTCGGGTTGCGCTTCAGGTCCTCCCGGAAGACACTTTCGGCCTCGGATGTTTTGCCCGCTTTTAGCAACGCCGCGCCGAGCGGTTCTCGCAGGGGGTAGAGCCAGTCGGGCGGTTCGTCGTAGTCCAGCGCATCCTGGAGTGCGACAGCGCTTCGCAGATGATTAATTGCGGCGTCGGCCTGTTCTTGCTGGCGGGCAATATGAGCCTCTGCCAAATGAGCCATGATCTGCGGAATCATTTCCGCGTTGTGCGGTCCGACCGGATTGGTGGAGATCTTGATCATTTCCGGTGTTGCGCTTTGCAGCGCCGCGAGCTCTGCGCGCGCCTCGTCGAGTTTGCCGCCATTGGCCGCAGCAAGGGCGCGCGCGAAATGCCAGGTCCCGTTGCTGATGGCGAACGATGGATCGGGCTGGGCCTCGGCCAGGATGTCGGTCCAGCGATGGAATCGGACCATAATTTCTAGCGGCAGGCTGTAGAACGCGTCCAACGCTTCCAACTCTTTCACGTGTGGGCCGACGAACTCCTGGACCTTCCTGGCGGCGGCCAGCGATGCCGCGTAGTTGCCCAGGAACGCGTTCTCCACTGAAATGAAGTGCAAATTATGCGAGTAGTACATCATCGGATAGATGCCCTGTGGATGCGCGACAGCGAAGTAGGCTTCATCGGCGCGCGCCGCGACCTCATTGGTCTTCTCGGAAGCCTCATGGTCGCCGGTGCGGATGTAGATGTGCGCAGGCATGTGCACCAGGTGGCCAGAGGCGGGAGCAAGGCCCGCCAGGCGGTGTGCGGATGCCAGCGCCATTTCCGGGTGCGATGACGCTTCGACCGAATGAATGTAGAAGTGGTTCGCGCCAAGGTGGGTTGGATCGCGCTTCAGCACGGATTGCAGCACGCTGACGATTTCACCGGTGCCCGGCGCGGGCTTGCCGTCTCGGTCGTAGAGCTTCCAGGGGTGCAGGTTCATGCCGCTTTCGGCGAAAAGTGTGGCGGCGTCGAGGTCGCCTGGATACCGCTTGTAAACTTCGCGCATGGCGTCGTGATAGGCGGCTTCGAGCTTGTCGTAGTCGGGTTTAGGGGCGTCGGTGTAGCGCTTGGCCAGCGCCTGGATGTAGTCGCGTTCCTTTGCGGGGCCGCCTGCGGAAAGCGCGAGCGCCTTCTGGACGGCGGCGTAGGCCTGTTTCTCTCCGTCTGCATCGACGGGCATGTTGTAATTTGTGCCCTGCACCAGGGCGATGCCCCAGTAGGCCATGGCCATCTGGGGATCAAGTTCGGCAGCTCGCTGGAAGCAGCGCTGTGCCTGGTTATGATTGAACCCATAATCGAGCGCCACGGCGCGGTCGAACATCTTCTGCGCCTCCGGGCTGATTGTCTTGACGGCGTGATGCGCGTTGCCGAAACCGGGCGCCGTACAAGCGCTCGTTGCCGCTTGCGCCGGGGGCAGTCGTGAGGATTGTTGCGCTTCTTGTTGTTGCGCGGTTGCTTTTGCGGGCCAGGAGAGGAGCGCCGTGAACGCCACGATCCAGAATACCGATCGCAGCGTGAAGCAGGACTCCAGCGACAGGGACGGCCTCGGGACACGCGAGTGGACCTGGAAAATTATTCCTTGCTTGGGAAAAAACATGGGGCAGGGCCTCCGCAATCTGGCCTTTCGCTAAAAGACAGCGTCAGTGCCGCATTGGCCCGATTATAGGGTCATTCTTTGCGCCGGCAAAATGTACTTGGTGATTTTCGCATGCTTTCCTATTTGTCCGCCGCTAATTTGAATTTTTGGACTCTACGTCCATCCACGGACTCGCCTACATAGATGTTGCCTTTGGAGTCCACCGCCATGGTGTGCGCATGCATGAATTCGCCTACCTGGTGTCCGGGCCGGCCGAAGCTGCCGAGCACCTGCCCCGTGGCTCGATCCGCCACATCCACTTCCTCATCGATTTCATTGATCACGTACATATATTTCTCTCCTGGATCGCGGGAAAATTCGACCGAGGAACACGATCCCACCAGCGCCGCGTCTCTTTGGGCTCCTGTTCCGGACGTGGACGCGGGAGTCCACACCTTAAAACGGAACGGCATGTCTTTCTTAAAATTTCCCATGGTGTCAAAGAGCTGAAGACGGTTCATCCAGCGGTCGCACACGTAAACGACGCCGTCGTTGCTCACGCGAACGCAATGGGGCGTCGGCCGGGCCGCGGTGGCCGCTTCTTCCGGCGATCGGTGCAATTTCCATTGGCGGAGATAATGTCCGGCGCGATCGAATACCACGATTCGGAAGTTATTTCCGCCTTTCCCTTTGGCATGGCCGTCGGCGACGTACATGTCGCCATTGTGCGGATCGAATGCGATTTCCGATACCCGGAAGAATTGCGACGAGCTGGAATTTAACGGCGTCCCGTTGACGGTTCCATCCGAGGAATCGAAAACGCCCTTCTTTCCAATCTGCAGGAGGATTGCTTTTCCGTCGTGGGAATATTCCTGAATGATGCCGTCCTCGGATCCATCAAGCCACACGTGGCCGTCGCGATCCACGGCGCAGCCGTGCAGGTCCTTCGGAAGAATCTTGGCGTCTCCCCAGGAGTTGAGTACTTTTCCCTCGCCGTCAAATTCGAGTACGGGCGGCGCGGCCTGCCCCGCATTCAGTTCGTCGCTGGTCAATCCTTCGAGGTGGCCGTCCATGCCGCCGACGTCACTCACGCGCTGGACAACGAAGATGTGATCCTGGGAGTCGATGCATACGCCGCCGATTTCTCCGGTCACCCAGCGTTCCGGCAGAGGCTTGGGCCAATAGGGGTCCACTTCAAACCTGGGTGCGCGGCCCTGCGCCTGCAACAGTCCGGAGGCAGGGATAAGAGCGGCGAGTCCCAGAGCGCCGCAGGCCAGAGCTATTCTTAAAGAAGATACTTTTCTGCGCTTGTTCAATTGCTTCCCCCGCCACTTAGGATTGTGCATGAGAACTCAATATTGGCGCGCTATTGTAGTGCCCGCCTTCAGGCGGGCATCCGAGCAATTCCAAAGTCCCCGCCTGAAGGCCGGCACTACATAAACCAACGCTTGTACGGAACATCCTCAGCGATATCAGCCCAAAAATTTGCTCAGTTCCTCAAACAGCATATCCGGTTTTTCTTCGGCGATGAAGTGCCCGGTGGGCATCTCTTTGCCCGTTACGTTCGAGGCCCGCTCTCTCCACACATCGAGCACGTCGTACAGCTTCGGCCAGGCGCCCCGCGCTCCCCATAAGATCAGGACGGGACAGGAGATCTTGTGGTCCAGATCGGCGGCGTCATGGTCGAGGTCAATGGTTGCCCCCGCGCGGTAATCCTCGCAGGAACCATGAATGGAGCCTGGCAGCGTGAAACTGCGCAGATACTCCGCGAAGGCTTCCTTGCTCAGAATACCGGGCGGAATTCGCTCAAACCGCGAACGCAGCCAGAATTCGGCGCTGTTCCCGATCAGAGTTTCGGGCATGGGCGCTTTCTGGATGAGGAACCACCAATGAAAATTGGCCGTGGCCAGTTCGTTCGTGACGCTGTGCAGGACTTTGTAAGTCGGAACGATGTCGAGGATAGCCATCTTGGTGACACGGTCCGAGTATTCCAGAGCCATGCGATGCGCGACCCGTCCGCCGCGATCGTGACCCACGACCGCAAATTTCTGAAATCCCAGACTGGCCATCACTTCCACTTGGTCCTGCGCCATGGCGCGCTTGGAATAGTTCAAGTGATTTTCGCCGTCGGCAGGTTTGCTGCTGTCTCCGTATCCGCGGAGATCGGCCGCAACGACGGTAAATTTTTTCGCCAGTTGCGGCGCAACGTCCCGCCATTCAATGTGCGTCTGAGGATAGCCGTGCAGGAGCAGCAGCGGAGGGCCGCTTCCCGCGGTGACAAAGTTGATCGTCGCGCCAGGAGTTTTGGCTGAAAGGCGCTTGAATCCCGGGAAAAAATCTGGCGCGGCCAGTTTTTGGTCCGCTTGTCCCAAAGCGCCGGCGGGAGCAATTGCGCCGATGCTCAAAGTTGCCGCCATCTTGAGGAGATCCCGACGGGTGTTATCAATCATGGCTTCGTTCCTCCCGGTTGTAAGTAGGACAAGCTTCAGCCTGTCGGGTTTCCTCACGCGGAAGCAAAACAAAGCGACAGGCTGAAGCCTGTCCTACTTCTTGGGCGCCTGCGTTGCCTTCTTGTTGAAATCGAGGAAGCCAGCGTTGTCTTCGCAGACGTGCTCCATAATTTTCCAGTCCGGCCGTAACTGAAAGATGAGCTTTGCTTCCCAGGGCTTGGTATAAGCCTTCGGGTCATCAACGGTGAGGTCGATTACTAAAGAGTTATGGGCAACACGATGAATGCGCTCCACCAGGTGCATTGCGTCGCTGTGCGGATAACCTTCCCGATCGAGCGTAGTCTTGTCGTTAAAACTGACCGTGTCGGCAACCAGGGTGTCGCCTTCCCACTTGCCGATGGAGTCTCCCATCCACAGGAGACCGGCATCCTTGTCATGCGGACGTCCATCTGTGTAGATTCGCCGCACAAAGTGATCGAACTCGAAGAGCATGATTACCTGGCCGGGAGTTTGAACGATCTGTACTGGAAAATTGAGAAGATAAATTCGCGGCACACCTGGCGGAAAACAATTGTAAATCGGATCGCTTAAATCGGTGCTGGGGCTGGAGCTGCGATATACGGAGTTGGCCGCCTTGAATTTCGCCTCCGCCCAAGGCGTCATGGGAGAGATCGCCTTTCCAAAGTCAAGATTGATGGGTGAATGCGACGGGTCTCGCAGTCGTATCCAAAGTCCGGATAAGTCCGGTGGAGGAGCCGCGGGGTCGACCCTTGCCATTCCCTGCTGATCGGCGGTTTGAGCGAATAAGAAAGGAGAAAAGGCCACGGTGGCCGACAGGGCAAGAATCAAGCCGATTAAGCGGTCGCGCATTTCGGAGCTTCTCCTGACTGGTCTGACGTTCACCTGAAGTTTTTCTGAGCTATATCTCATTAGTCCTGTAATGAATTCGGGTCAAGCTCTTGGCCGTCGGACAATATGACCTTCTGGAGACGCATGGTTTTCGCCCCATTTTTGGGGCGATTCCCAATAATCGTGATTTGGTCCCCTTTCTTGATTATGTCCCGGTTCCAGCCGTGCCGGGTCAGGACATTCGGGCTGTTGGCTTCGCTAATCCACGTTTCGACTTTGCCCTTTTCGTCCTTGGCCTCGACAGAAATCATCACATGGGGATTGTTGAACTGAAAATCCGTTACCGTTCCCTTCACTGTCGTCAATTGGGACGTGTCATACGCCGACGTCCCGTGGTGGGCGACTACGGCCGTTGAAATCATCAGCAGAACGGCAAACACTCCGGTCAGTTTCAAAAGTCGATTGGTCATGGTAAACCCCCGTCACCCGTCAAAATTCATCCCAGCTGCCCCACGCGGATTCGTAACGCCGGCGACCCCTCGGAATTTCCGGGATTCATGCGGCCCTTCATTAGCCAAAGCCTATATCACTGTGCTCCCCGGCATGTCAAAGCGGTCCTCCGCGTTCTGCTTTCCCGGCCCGGTTGGCGGGATTCCGCGCCAGACCCTGCCGCGAATGAGCGATTGCCCATGCGCAAGAAGCCCGGTCCACACGGGGGACCGCGACGGCCGGGCGGAATCCAGAACCGATTCGGTCGTGAAAAATTTCACTGGATTCTTGCACGGAGTGTACTATATTACTACCCTTAATTAGGAGGCCTGCCGGGTGTACGGCCGCTTCCGATTCGGGGCGAAGTTGAAACGCAAATATGCCATCTGGCTGCTCTGCCTGCTGCTCTTTGTCGCAGCCGTTGACACCATCCCGGATCCTCCAGCGATCAACCCACCCAGCAGCCACAGCTGCGGAATTTCCGCCCTTCACCTTCGCGGATCTTTTACGCTGCTGGAAAAAGAATGGCTGGCCGTGTCCAGTTTACTTCGGCACGATCAGCTGAACTGGTTTTCGTTTTGGTTGGCTCTCGACAACAGGCCCGTCGGAGTCTGTACTCTGCCCCTGGTTCACCACGCGGCAGATAGCTCGCCCCCCGCTTTTTCCTGAGTACCGCCAACCTGATCTGCAAGGGACGAGGAATATTTTCGTCTCTCGTGATGTTTGTGAATTCGCGACATTCAAAATTGAATCCATTGGAGGAAAACCCATGATTGTAGGAGAACGGCTGCGAGCACTACGCGAAGAAAGGAATTTCTCTCAGGGCGAAATCGAGAAGCGGACGGGACTGCTCCGTTGCTACATATCGCGCGTGGAAAACGGGCACACGGTTCCTGCCGTCGAAACGCTCGAAAAATTCGCACGAGCCCTGGAAGTTCCCATGTACCAATTGTTATACGATGGCGAAACGCCGCCCCAACTGCCCAATTTGCGGAGAAAAACCGCCCGCGAAAATGCCTGGGGCGATTCCGGGAGAGACGCTCGAACGCTGGCAAAATTCCGCCGGCTGTTGAGCAAGGCAAAGGAGGATGACCGGCTGCTGCTGCTTTCCATTGCCTACAAAATGGCGAGAAAAAACAGCGATTGACGTCTCAGAGCCGCGGCCACTGGCACCGTTGCATCCCGGAGGTTTTGTCGGCGATCGCTTCAAAAGATTTCGCCGGGAGAACCAGGGGAATCTGCGGAAGCCATCCATCGGATCCTGAGCGTCACGGCGGTCGCGTCCGATCGCCGCTTCTCGTAATCCCGTGATTAGACAATTGGCCGGTAACGAAGAATCGCCGTTGCCGGCCAATTTCTTTTCCATGCTCCGCGCCGGACGACTCGGCAAACTGATTCGCCTGGCTCAAAATATTGACCTCTGTCAGCCGTCAGCGGCCGCCATAGCAGATCAATTCGCGTCCATCCGACAGCACCACCTTCACCAGGCGAATATTATAAGTGCCATCCGAGATCCGGTGGCCCACGGCGGTAATTTGATCTCCAGGCTTGAGTGTTTCCTTGTCCCAGCCGGTACCGGCCATGCGGCTTGGGCTGGGGCCTCCGGCGTTCCATTTTTCGACATTCCCTCTGTCATCCTTCGCTTCAAAACTGATCCACACATGAGGATTGCCCCAATCGAATCGCGTCACGGTTCCTTTCACGCTGGTGATATTTTCCATGTCGTACCCATGCCATGCATGGTGTGCAAACGCGGGAACGGATACCGTCAGCAAAGAGGCCACCAAGCTCCCTATCAACCACGGCTTAATTTTCATGATGATACCTCCGCAGTGCTCATCATCCACTTTTGACGCGATATTGAAAAGACAGGTTGCCGAATTTCTCGCTGGCCGCCGGAACTGATCTATCCGCTCCGGCATGTATTACTCCCAAACCCGGATTGGTGTACCCTTAGGGGGAGATTACCCACCGCCATGCGGGCTGGACGTACATGGACTGTGTCCAGTACGAATCCCGTTAGGGATTTGTGAAAGAATCCATCGACGGAACGAGGAGTGCACAAAATGAAAACGAGAGCTTCTTTTGCCGCCGCGCTTGATCCGAAGCGAGTGCTGGCGATTCTGATCCTGATCTTCGCTATGGCCCTGGGTATTGGCTTCGCGCGGGTTGCGTCGGCGAACGAATCCGCCAACAGCAAGGATGATGCGGCGATCAAGGAAATCGTCGCCGGATTCAGCAACGGCTGGAACACGCACGACGCACACTCTATGTGCGTCTCGCTCGACGATCACGTCGTGTGGGTCAACTGGCGCGGCGAGCCCCTAGGCACGCGCCAGGACGTCGAGGAAGAACATGCCAAGCTATTCGCGGACCTATACAAGAACTCGCATCGCACCGACGAGATCAAGTCCATCCAATACATCAGCCCCGAACTCGCCTCGGTGGATGACTACTGGACCATGACCGGCGCCAAAAAGCGCGACGGCTCGGATTGGCCCTATCGTGCCGGGCTTTATAACTTCCTAATGGCCAAGCGTAACGGGCGCTGGATCGTTATCGTTTCCCACGCCGCCGATTTCAACGCCACGGCCCCCGCGGCGAAGTGATTCAAGTAAGACGGGCTTTAGCCTGTCTGATTTAAATTTTCCGAAGCAAAATAATTTCGCCAGATCAATTCTGACCGGATCTGGATATTTTAATTTAATTCAAATGCGACAGGCTGAAGCCCGTGCTACTATTTCTTCGCCTTCAAATACCAATCCAAGATTTGCTCTCCCGTCCAGTACAACACCCCGTTAAATTTTGCAATGTATTCGTAGATGGCCTCGAGATACTTGATGCGCGAAGGCTGTCCGCTCAGGTAAGGATGAATGGCGATGGCCATGATCTTCGGCCGGTTTGCCCCTTCTTCGTACAGCCGGTCGAACGCATCTTTGCATTTTTGCGTCCAGTAAGGCGCTTCATGATACTGCACAGCCATGACGGGAATGTCGTTGGTATCGAGCGAGTAAGGCAGGGTATATAAAGGTCCGTGCTTGGTCTCGATCTCCGCGGGCTCGTCGTCCCAGACCCAATCGCAGATATATTTGATTCCCGCGGCCTTGAGGTGATCGGGCGTGTCGTACGTTTCGGTGAGCCCGGGCCCCATCCAGCCGATGGGCGGCTTGCCCGTGAATTCCCGAATCGTCTTGACCGTTCGCTCGATCATTGCCGGTGCGTCTGCTTCACCGTGCATCGGGCGCTGATCGTAACTGTGCCCCATGAATTCCCATCCCGCATCCTTGCAGGCTTGCGCCAGGCGCGGGTAGTCAATGCACACCCGCGCGTTGATTGAGAGGGACGGCCGAATCTTCAGGCGCTCGTAGAGCGCGTGAAATCGCCAGAAGCCGACGCGCATGCCGTATTCGTGCCAGCTCCAGTTCGGCACGTCGGGCAGCGTGGTCACTCCCGTGGGCGGCACGAGCACCTGCCGGGGCATGGGACGCGCGATGTCCCATACCTCTACATTCACGATGGTCCAGATCACCACGCGTTCGCCGTTGGGCAAATGCAATTTTGGCCGGTCAACGATCGCCGAATACTTTGCTCGTTCAATGGGAAGGGTCATGAAAAACTCCGCCGTCTGAATTTTAAATATGCCTCGCGCGCGCAAATCTAACGCGCCAAAGTGCCGCTAGGGTCTGTATCAGGCGAGTTCGCTTCGTGTCAACGGTCATTAATGCTGACCGCCAAACCCGGATCCTTTATGATTATTGTTGCATTTACCTGAAACTGGTTCATGATTACTCGCGTCTTAACTCCAGGCTGGAAGTAAACATACAATAATCGGAGGCAACGTATGTCGGCACGCCGGATTCTTGCAGTGTTGTCCTGGGCTTGCGTTCTCGCCTTTGCGCTCCTGATCCTCTCTCCAACTGTATTCCAAGCCGCGCCGCAGGATTCGGGCTATCGTGTTCTCAGAAGCATTAAGCTTGGGGGAGAAGGTGGCTGGGACTATGTGACCGTGGATTCGGCTGCCCGCCGTGTTTACATTCCCCGCAGCACGCACATCCTGGTGATTGACGCGGATTCAGGCAAGCAGATCGCCGACATGCAGGGCATGAACGGATTGCACGGCGTAGCGGTCGCGCCCGAATTCAATCGTGGATTTGTGACCGGCAACAAGAGCGAACAGGAGGGCACCGTCTACGTCTTCGATTTGAAGACGTTAATGGTTACCTCCGCGATCAAATCGAACAGCATCGACACCGACTCGCTCGAATATGACCCAACGACCAAGCGCGTCTATGTCAACAACGGTGATGGAATGAACCTCACGGTGGTGGACGCGGCTACAGCGAAAGTTGTCGGCGCCATGCCGTTCAACGCCAACCCAGAAGCCGCAGCGCCCGACGGCAAGGGCAGCATCTTCCAGGATTACGAGGACAAAGGCCAGGTTGTCGAATACGACGCGATGAAGCTCACCATCAAGAACAAATATTCAACTCCTGGTTGCGACGCCCCCGTGGGCATGGCCATGGATAAAGTGAATCGCCGCCTGTACGTCGGCTGCCGCGGCAAGGGCCCCACCGCGCCCGGCGTGTTGATCGTCATGAACGCGGATAACGGTAAAGTCGTATCTTCAATGCCGATCGGCATCGGCGTGGACGGAGATGTTTTCGATCCCGCCACCGGCAACGTGTTCGCGGCTTGCCGTGACGGCGGAGACGGGAAGAGCGGCGCAACCTATATCTTCCACGCGGATTCACCCGACAAAATCAGTTTGGTCGCCACGGTCAAGACGATCTATGGCGCGCGCACCGTTGCGCTCGATGCCAAAACTCACCACGTCTTTCTCATCGGAACGGAGAAAAACGATCCGATGCCGCCCACTGCCAAAAACCCGAATCCACGCCCGAAACCCGACCTCAGCACGTTTGAGCTTTTGGAGATCGGAAAATAAGCGGCGTGAGGTGGCCCGTTTTTTGAATTGGCATTCGAGATTGAAGGAAGGAATTACCTAAGTAGGAACTCAGATCGGCCGTGTATGTGCCCGCCCGCTTTTACGGCGGGCAACCGGTTGCTTTGCGGAACAAAGTTGTCCGGATGCAGCGTCCCGATTGCGGGGATTCCAAAACCAAAAATTTTTGGAAAATTCCATGTGAGTTTCCGGGGCGCGAACCAAGCGTGCGCGTGAAAAAACAAATCTCATCAAAAGCAGGGGGAAACAAAATGTTGAAACAGGCCGGGTTGTTTCGTTCGGCGGTAATGCTGGCGGCGATTGCCGGGAGCTTCGCGTTCACCAGCGCAAGCGCCTGGGCTCAGGGCGCCGCGCCCGCTCCGCTGAGTAAAGTGACCGTTTCGGATGCCGTCGCCAAGCGGACATTAATGAAGGCAGTCATCAATGCGGACACCGCCCGGGCCATCGTCGACGCCTGCGTGGAATGGCAGAAGGCCCAGCCCGGCAACCAATCGATCGTCATTTTTGTGCTTTCACCGACAGGCGATATCATCGACTCTCACGCCATGGACGGTGTACTGCCGATTGGCGCGGAGACCGGCTTGATGAAAGCCAAGACCGCGCTGTACGCGCGAGGATCCTCGGCTTCGGTCGCGCAGCGATTCAACACTGTCGATGGCCGGCTGATTCGTTTGGACCTCGGCAAGTCGGAGGGCCTTTCCTACTACTTCGTTCCCGGCGGCCTGCCGATCGTTGTGGAGAATCAACTGATCGGCGCGGTGGGAGTTGGCGGCGGAAACGCGGATGAGCAGTGCGCCTACCAGGCGCTCGTGAAGGTGCTAGGACCTCAGCCTCCTCTGGTGCAGGCCGCGCCGCCCGCTGCCGCACCAACGCCTGGGCAACCGCAACAACGGTAACTGCCGTCTTATTCGTAGCGCGTGCCCCCTGTAACGGGCGGAGTTGCCAAAAGCAAATGGCAGCCTCGCCCCCTGAGATTTGCCTCTTCGCAGCTTCGGGCATTCGGATAAGCACGAAATTTCGCTGAAGCTCGCGCGACCCGGCCGGCACTATCACCGCGGATGGACTCGTGGCGACGGAAAGAGCGGCGAAGCGTCCTCACCGCCTGCGTCATGAATCCGGTGTGTGCATGCCCGCCGGATGGCGTACATATTGCCAGTCTGGAAATTTAATTATTAGACTTCTGGAGTACGGTGCCGGATTTTGACATCCTAATTATGAACCCATATCCCCTTGGACAAAACCTTTTGCCACAATCACAGATCTCATGTATTTGGAAGCAACCCGATGTCGCCGCAAAGTACCGGACGGCTGTTTCCCTTCACAGTCATACCAATCAATCCAAAGAGAGCCTTCTGTTTATCCCGGCATTCGCTGAAAAATGGCCCCTGCTGCGCTGGGCTTTGAATGAACAGATCAAGAGATCGGTAAGGCCTATCGATTTTTCCCTAGCTTATTGGACGCCGCCATTGCCGCCCAAGCTGGCCTTTGAACTGGAAAGCAATCAGATTGAGATCGACCTGGAATTGATGAGTCTTGTTTCTCTGACCGATCATGACAGCATCGGAGCGCCCACCGCGCTGAGCCGACTGCCGGACCCGGTCCGGATTCCCTTTGCCGTGGAGTGGAGCGTCCCCTTTGAGGGCGCCGTATTTCATCTGGGTGTTCACAACCTGCCGGAGAGCCAGGCGCACTTGATTATGGACGACCTGGCCGAGTACACCCGCGAACCCTCCGCGCCGCGTCTCAATGAATTGTTGTCGGCGCTGCATGGATTTCCGGAAGTTTTGATCGTCTTCAACCATCCCCTTTGGAACCAGCACGGCCTGGGGCAGCCGGCTTTCCGCAGTATTCTTGACCTTTTTTTGCAGCGCTACGCGCAATTCCTTCACGCCTTCGAGCTCAACGCCATGCGCGGCTGGAATGAAAATAAGGACGTAATTCAGCTTGCCGCTACCTGGCAGCGCCCTCTGATTTCCGGCGGAGACCGCCATGGATGCGAGCCGAGCGGCGCCCTGAATCTGACCGATGCCACCAGTTTTTCCGACTTCGTCGATGAAATCAGGCGCGAGCAGCTCAGTCATATCGTCTTTATGCCGCAGTACGCCGAAGTGCTCGGTATCCGTTTCATGGAAACCGTAATTGACACGATTCGCGACTACCCGGATCACCCTGTGGGCTCCCGCCGCTGGGATGACCGCGTGTTCCACATGGATTTTCAATTGGGGTATCACCGCCCTTTGTCCGCCCTGTGGAAAGCCCCGCCGCCGTACCTCGGGCCCATTTTTTCCGTTATTCGCATGGTGGAAAATGCCTCGGTCAGGCACGCGTTGAATTTCACTTTTAGGGAAAAATCGGAAGCGCACCGGGCTCTGGACGTTCCGTACGAGGTGAGCGCGTGACGCCCGATAATATCAGGCTGGCGCTGTTTCCCTGCACCTACCGCGAAATCGATGGCGTCGCCAATACCAGCAGGGAATTCGTGTCCTTTGCCAAGGAGCACGGATTCGCCTTGCTCCTGATTCACGCGGGCCCCCGCAACGAAGTCATAACCGATGGATCAATAACCAGAGTTCAACTACGTCGCGGCCTCCTCAAGTTTCCGCTCGACGGCCATCACGAGTTCGATCTTACCTTCCTCCGCCACTATCCGCGGATTCTGCGCCTCGTGCGCGATTTCAGTCCCAATGTCATTCACATCACCGGTCCGAGCGATGTGGGAATCCTCGGGGCCCTGGTGGCTCACAATCTGGGCACACCCCTCGCGGCCTCCTGGCAAACCAATCTTCATCAGTTCGCCCGTTGCCGCGTGTCCAGGCTGCTCTCTTCCTGGCCGGAAAATCTGTCCGCCAGCCTGGCTGCCGCTGTGGAATTCGCCAGCTTCCATGCCACCGCCCGCTTTTACAAAATTCCGCGCCTGCTGTTTGCTCCAAATCGCGAATTGGTCGAGTTGCTCGAAAAAACTACCGGCAAGCCCTGCTTCTTGATGTCCCACAGCGTCAATACCGAAGCCTTCAGCCCGGAATTTCGGGAACGTCCCGCCGGCCCCTTCCGCATCGGCTACGTCGGCAGGCTCACGCCGGAAAAAAACGTGCGCTTGCTCGCGCAGCTTGAACGCGATCTCCTGGCGTCGGGCCATCGGGATTTTCGCATTGAATTGATCGGCCAGGGATTCGAGGAAACATGGCTCCGGGAAAACATGCTGCACGCCGACTTCAGCGGCTGGCTAACCGGCAGGGACCTGTCGCGCGCGTTCGCGAACATGGATGCATTCGTGTTCCCTTCGGAAACGGACACGTTTGGCCTGGCCGTGCTGGAGGCGCTGGCCTCCGGTGTTCCGGCGGTGGTGGGGCCGCTCGGCGGCCCGGCATTTACAGTCGAGCACGGCAAATCCGGTTACGTGGCCAACAACTTTGAAGAATTTTCTTCCTTGCTGACGAAACTGATGACCCAGCCCGCATTGCATGAATCGATGCGGCTTCAAGCGCGCCAGCGTGCACTCTCCATCGGTTCCTGGGAACAGATTTTTGCGGGCATGTACAAGACCTACGAACGCTACGCGCTCCATGCACCCCAACCCGACAGCATCCTTCTCGACGATGCCAGAAAGATCGTGAACACCTGAATTGAAATCTAATTTCCGGGCCCTCAAGTCCTCCGGGGAAATATGCGATCCTTATGACCAATGGCAAACACAATTACCGGTTAACGGCTGTCCCGCTGCTCTTGCTGCTCCTCCTGTGGCCTGCAAGAGCAAGCGCGCAATCTTCCATCCCCCAGGGGATTATCGAAGCCCGAATGAATCTGCCGCAGGTGCTGGACAAGCTGGTCGAGAAAAACGCCGAACGCGCGGACGCGCTGCAAAGCTACCAGAACCGGCGCTTCTACAGCCTGGACTACACCGGTTTTCCCACTTCCTTGCATGCGACAATGGTTGTGGACATGACCTACGACGCACCCGCCACAAAGCATTTCAAGATGATTTCCCAGAGCGGCCCCCAGTGGATGATCGAGCGAATCCTCAAGCGCCTTCTGGAGGCCGAGCAGGAAGCTCTTAGCGAGGAGAACCGCAGCCGCGTGGCCCTGAATTCCAGCAATTACGATTTCAGCGGGTTCCAGCGTCAGGATTCCCCGGGGAGTTGTTCTTACATGGTTGCGGTTGAGCCCAAAATTCCGAGCAAGCTTCTCTATCGCGGGCGCATCTGGGTGGACAGCAAGGATTTCGCCGTGTGCCGCATCGAAGCGGAACCCTCCAAGAATCCGTCCTTCTGGATCAAGAAGACCGCCATCCATCATTCCTATCTGAAGATTGGCGACTTCTGGCTGCCCTCTGAAAATGAATCCGTTTCCGTCATACGCGGTGGCGGGCGCGCCGTGTTGACCATCAAATATCAGAATTATGAAATTCTGGCTGCGCGATCGCTGAAAGCAATCGACGCCGGATCCTCCTCCAGTTCCCTTACGCTGCCCATTCACGCGAATTGAAAAGGATGTTGGTGGCGCCGGCGTCTCGCCGGCGATTTTTCCTCCGCCCTCTGCGCGCAAAATCGCCGGCAAGATGCTGGCGCTACGAATGAACTACGCTTCGTGGATCGAGTCGAGTTGGAGAAGTGCGAGTGGATGTTTTAGATTTTTTTGCCCGCTCATCTGGCAGCGTTGCCGGCCTGGATCGTTGTCTGATAGCTGTAGGCTTCCAGCCAGGCGCCGTTGCGCTTGAACCAGAAGCGCGTGACGTGCAACGGCAGGCCGCCCTCCGGCTGCTGCCGCGAAATCATCACCATCGCATCGCCGAATTCAACCATCTGCGCCGACACCAGCGGAAACGGCGCGATTCCCCCCGTTTTCTGATTGTCCAGGCCCGCCATTCGTGCCGCTTTGTCGAGCGGCCGGTCGCTGTTCGAGGTGACCGCAAAAAATTCGTCGGCGATGTGAGCACCCCACGCCCCGGAATCGTGCGCGGCCACAGCTCGCTCCACTGCCTGGTATGCATGGATCACCTGGCGCTCGTCCTCGTTTCGCGGCTGGAAAGGCACCGTATTGCACGGGTTCTGGCACGCTCCATTCCCTGGCTCGGCCGAAGCAGGGGCGCCGATGGAGACAGCCTGATAGATCAGCAGTTGCCAGCCCGCGCCGCCTTTCACCCAAACGTGCAGCGTGTACAGGTTTCCGCTGGTGGTCTGAACCACTCCAATCCGGCCATAGGGGTGAGCGCTCACGGCGCTCATGATGATTTTGCCGCCCTCGCTTGCTCTGCCCGCCTCAGTCGGCAGTCCCTTCCCGGATTTGATGTCCTCCATGATTTCCGGCTTGTTTCGGGTATTTCCGGAGGAATCCGTCCAGGTGAAATTCGGGTCGAGAAATTTGCCATCCAGCGCTCCGACAGAGGTTCCGGATCGGAATGCCGCGAGGTCCGCCTGAAGCAGCGCCTGCTGATCGTCGGGAGAGCTGGCTATTTTGATCGCCACTCCCGCCAATGCGCCGGCGCAAAGCGCGCCGATCGCCAGCACAGGCGTGAGTTTCATAGCGAATTCTCCGAGTGCGATTCCACGGCGGGTGATTCTAGCGTGTTATCCGGACTACAATCCAGCGCATGGTTTCTGAAGAAAATTATTTCGCCGCTTCGGCGGAGCGTAACAGCACGAGCGCCGGGCGGAACTCTCACTCGCTAAGATTAATGTCAACTCCGGTCAACCGCCGCTGAAAACCGTCGAATTGCCCAAAAATAGGCGACGCGATATTGCTGAACACGTCGTGCGGATTTAAGCGATTGGTCACGTCCAGCGAAAAGACCCCGATGCTGATTTTCCGGCGCTTGGCGTTTTCTTTGAACGGCATGTGCACCGTGAATTCGCGGGAGAGTTTTACGTCCAGCGAAAAATAAACCGGGAAACGCAAACTGTTCGGCGCCCCCACATAATTCTGCAGTACATCCACATTGGAGTAAGGAAAACCGGTATGAATGTCCGCCACGGGGCTGAAAATGAATTTCTTGGGGAGCGTAATATAACCCCAGCCGAGCACGCGGTTGGGAACATCGGAAGGCTGGATTCCATAGGCGTTTGGCCTGATCACCGGCTCTTGAACGGGTATGAATTCGCTCGAAAGTGTATTGAGGTCGCCGCGCGCGCGGCTCCAGGCGTAGGAAATGCTCAGTTCGTTGTGCTCACTCGGCCGGTAACGCGCGGTGATCTGGGCCTGCTGATACCTCGAGGATCCGCTGTTTTCCAGAACCAGGAAACCGGATGTCCCGCTCACAGGAAGAATCGGATTCAGAACGAAAAGATTGACCGTGTGGGTTTCAAAATAACCAAATCGAAGGCTGAGGTCCTTCCGCAAGGGAGTCTCCCCTTCGATATTCCACGTAAAGGTGCGGGTGCTGCTGAGGTCCATCAAGGATGAAGAATTCCCGGCAATCCCGGAGGACTGGTAGACATTTTGCAAGGAGATGGTCTGATTGACGAAAGGTCCCGAGAAGAAGCTTACGAAACGCTGCTCGTATCCGGCGAAATCCGTCGCCAGCAGCGGGACGTGTCCATAGATCAAACCGGCTCCCGCGCGCACGACCAGCTTGTTGTTCACCATTGAGTAAGCAAGCCCCGCGCGCGGCGCGATGGCCATGTCCCGGCCCACCCCTTGATGCGTCAAACGCCCCCCGATGCTCAGCGCCAGGCTCTTGGTTAACGACCAGCGGTCCTGCGCATATCCCGAGACCTCCGTATCGCCTCCCTGCAGATTTCCCGCTCCCTGACAAGCAATCCTTTCGGCGACGCTGCCGTCTTGCGCCAAGAGGTCGATGGGACGAGATACGCTGCTTCCTGTAAAGGTCCGGTACAGAACCTCCGTACCGAACTGCAATAGATGGCTGCCATGCCAGGACTTCGCGGGCAACTGCAGCGTGGGCAAAGCTTCCAGCTGATTGGCGTTGCGCTCAAAGGTGTTGAAGTAATTGCCGCCCCAGCCTTCCGGATTAATGGTCATGTCGGCCGCCCCGTGGCCGCTGTCCGTGGAATAGAAATTTGTGTAGCGAACGACAGTGGTGAGCAGCATTCCGGACTCGAACTGGTAATCGTCCGAGATTCCCACGGACACGCCCCTGCGTTTGATGTTCGCCGAAGCGCTCTGCGGGATAAGCGAATCGATATTGGCGTTCAAAATGGTCGCCGGGAAAACATTCACATTGACGTCCAGCATGTGCTTCGCTGAAAAAGTCCATTGGAAGTCCGTGAACGATACCAGGCTGTAAGTGACTGTCTCGTTGAGCGGCCAGGACAGCCCGTGCACCGGGTCCTTGCGAAATTCGTACGTCATGTTTTCCGAAAAATTGAATTTATTCTTGATGATCGGGCCGCCGAATTCCAGCCCCGGGGTCATGTTTAACAGCCCGATCAGATGATCGTTCTTCCCCCGGAAGGACGGAACGAGATCCAGAAGCTTGTAATTCCATCCCGCCACCGGGGGCTTGATGTCGATCCGCGTCAAGCCGCCGGAAAATCCGCCGTACGCGGAACTGTCCGGGGTGCTGAAAACCTGCATGTTCTGAATCGCATTGACGGGCACGGGGATCGCGAAACTTCCCGACACAGGATCCACATTTTCCGCCGAGTCCACCAGCAGCATGCCCTGGCTTTCCGCCTGCCCGTTGAAGTTCAATTTCCCTTCCTGCGTCCGAATCACGCTCGGAGACACGGTGAGGGCTTCGGTAAACTT
>Ga0210386_10001762_pt1 | contig 18986 bp, 33 predicted proteins | sample IncBWH32OmetaG_FD_160091 | JGI IMG/M metagenome (GOLD analysis project Ga0210386, IMG submission 160091) | Forest soil microbial communities from Barre Woods Harvard Forest LTER site, Petersham, Massachusetts, United States - Inc-BW-H-32-O ... | reverse complement strand
TCAAAAAATGAACCCCGAGCAGTCTCTCAATCTCGGGGTTCTTTTAGGTTTGTTGCCTCAACTTGTGGACTCTGATGATCCGGCGGCTCGGGGTGTCGGGGGATGGGGGATGCCACTCGGATTGGCCTTTACAAGGAGCACTATCTGGACGGACCGCCCTTGTATGATCCGAAATGCTCACATTTCGCAGCTTTCACTTCCGTTTTCAAACAATCTGAGCCGGGCAAGACCGAGAGATCGTTCGCCCGGCCTCCGTGGAAAGCCCAAAGCAAAGTGTGCGCTTTTGCACAGACCGCGGCGTTGGGATTGTGCACGCTCCGTCTGATCCACCAGTCGGACAAAACTGGGGGCTCTGTGTCGCGTGCTCTATGGCGACCAGACGAAGCGACCGAGAGCCGTCCGATAGCTTCGAGAGCGTCAGGTCCGGTTCTCGGTCATTCGACCAAGAGAAGTTTTTCCACAAGGCGTCACGGTAGGGTCGCATTGTCGGAACAAACGGCGAATTGGGGGCGGAGATTGGACGTCCTCGCCCCCACTACCTGTGAAATGAGGTCCCAACGGTCTAACCCCCCGTTGGGACTTTTTTAGCTATTAGGCATTGTGATAACGCATGACCGCAGACGACTGTCACCAGCGCGCTATGGAAGCCAAGGCGCTTGCCGTCGAAACCCAAGATCTTTGGGAGCGCGAGCTTTTGTTCAAGATCGCGGGGCAATGGCAACTATTGTCGGCACACAGGGCGGCGAAGAAACAGCGGACCGTCCCCACTTTGGTGGTATTCGGGAAATCTAATGCCGATAGCGGTAGCCGATAAGCCAATACATGAAGGCGTCGAACTTCTTGGGGCGTTCGTAAACGTACGTCGCACCGAACATGATGCCCAGGATGATCACCATGCCGCGCACGTAACCGATGATCCGCCATGTGTCCGGCGTTAGCCCCATAACGTGCAGCCTTCGTTGAGCTGTCATCACGCGAATTGGTTCCTCGCTGGTGGCGATAGCCTGCCACGATTTGGGCCACGCTGATAGCAATTAAAAAGCCCCGGCCAGACGGGGACCGGGGCTAAGTTTGTCCAGAGACGCAGAGGAGCTTCCTTAAACGCTGCAATTGCGCCAGGGTGCCACGCGGCAGTCAAATGACCGTCCGGTAAATGGCCACGCCCTTCAGTGGAGCCCACCTATGGAATATCGTGGCATCGAATACGCAGTCGTTCAGACAATCGAGAACGATTGGCGCTGGTCGGTAAAGCGCGCTCCCAAAGACAAGGTCGGAAAATCCTCGCACCGCGAGACTGCGATCTTTCGAGCTCAACAGTTCATCGACGGTCTAATCAAGCTTCGGTCGAACGAAGGAATATAGACTATCGACAACGAAAAGCCCGGCCAGGTGGATCTGAGCGGGGGCTAGTCATGGGGAATGGCAGTAAGCCGCCGCAATGCGCCATGCGGAGATGGTTCTGCTATGGATGCGTGGGGCGCCTGCAACTGAATTGGACGCGTGTCTGCACGATTGGGAAATTTCCCTATTTCAGAGCGACGTTCTTCCAAGCCCAAGGATGTGGGAAGGACGAAACCGCCCATAGCGCATGAAGTTTGGAATAATCTCTTGATCGGGGCGACTGAGCAACGCCTCGATCTCTCTCCTTGGATGTTGCGGCGGCGCGTTGATCTCCAGTCGAACGCGTCGGCGCTTCTTTCTTTTCTAACACAAAAAGCCCGGCGCTCTGCCGTCGGACAGAGACACCGGACCGTGTCAGAACTGTTGGGCTATTTCAGCTGAGTGGAAATGCTGGTGAACGTCGAAGTCAGATTGGTGCCGAGGGTATTGACGGCAGCAATGATAGCGACCGAGATGCCGGCCGCTATAAGACCATATTCGATGGCGGTCGCCCCGCTATCGTCCTTCAGGAAGCGTCGAATAAGCTGGTTCACTGAGAATCTCCCTCTCGTAATGTCGTGCGAGCGGAAGTCTCGTTGCTGCGTCTTTCCGGCGAATGAATCTAACCAACGAAAATCTGTCGCCCGCAATTCTAAAACTTTTCTCGAATGTCTGGCCGGCAGTGTGGCTAATCTGTGCTGCGCAGGACTTCTTTTTTGTGGGGCCCCAAACAAAACCGCGACCACCGCGGCGATCGCGATCAAGGCGTATTGCTAGCCAGAGACGAGCCTATTCACTGTGGATATGATCTGAGTTCGCGCAGCGCGAGGAAGTAGACGACAACCCTGTCTCTGAAACCTCGCTCGCCCAATCCAATTACGCGGTGCGCCACGATCGGCATCAGGGGATCGTCCTTTTCAGAAAGACCAAGTGCCTTACACGCGAACGCAAAGGCTCCGGACATGACATTGATTAGTTCCGGCTCAAATCTTCGTCCCGCCAGAAAAGGCGTAATCGACATGACACTCCTCGCCGCTAATAGCCCCGAGCGGCATGTTCGGAGAAAGACAAAACGGCGTCAAATTAACTTGACGTAATGTCGACCCCCCTGAAACAAAAAGGGCGGCCGAAGCCGCCGTCGGCCAAGGCGGGCCTTACGTCGCAGTAGCACTCAGTCGCAACGGCGGCCGATCCGCTGCGGCATGCCGTTCAGTTTTTTTGGTATCGTGGGTTCGGTCATGACGCCCGATGGCCGTCTCCGAACCTTCTTCGACGGCCTCGCGTTTAAAAATTCGCTTTTGGTGCGAATGAAGCGCATAGTCCTCGCGGACGGCTGCTTGGAGAGGAGCGTCGCGCTTTTCTTGAAACCGGCCGAATCTATTCGCGATTTCAAGAGACAAAATGCAAAAAGGTCGACGATCTGCCGAAACAACAATCTGTGCAATTGCGCTCGGCTTTATGCTCGTCACTGCCTCCGCTCAGGGCTACGCCCTTTCGGACGACGACTACGTATACCTCAAATCGGCCCAGCAGCTGGAGCGATATGACGCCCCTATTCTTGATCTTAGTCCCAGAGAACGTGCCCAGTTGCACGATCTTATAACCGATCGCCAAACGACGAGTGATCCTTCCGCTCGAGACAAGAATGTAAAAGAGGTGCTCGCATTGTTTCTTCGCCACCAGCTTTGGGAAGAAGCGCATCCAGGAAGGCTGTGGGATGCGCCGGGTTCGGAATACCGATAACGGGAAGGGGACTGGCTGGGCCGGCGTCACCTGTCGCCTCAGACGTGGAATAGACACGCTGCTGGACGGGAAAATTCCCCGTTCCAACAGGCGAAAACAAATGGTCGGTTCAAACGATCGCAACCCATGGCATACGACGCCGTCAAGAGAGATGGTCAATGATGTCAGCCGCATCAGCCAACGAGCTTACGCCTTGCTAGCTTGCGATATCGGCAGCGAATCCTCTAGCTCGGGGAGGAAGACGGTGAGCAAACCAATCATGGGCAGAAACGAACACACGCCATAGACGAATTCGATGCTAGTCCAATCGGCAAGTTCACCCAACACAGCGGCCCCGATCCCGCCCATGCCGAATGCCAGCCCGAAGAAAAGCCCTGAGACCATGCCCACCCGACCGGGCACCAGCTCCTGACCGTAGACAACGATTGCGGAGAAGGCCGAGGACAGTATCAGCCCGATGAAGACGCTTAGAATTAGCGTGGCCGTCAGACCGACGTGCGGCAGAGCGAGCGTAAGTGGTAGCACTCCCACTATAGAGCCCCAGATGACCTTCTTGCGGCCAAACCTATCGCCAACGGGACCGCCGACGAGTAAGCCAGCTGCGGCCGCAGCGAGAAAAACAAACAGATAGATTTGAGCCGTCTCAATCGACAATCCGAAGCGGTGCATCAAATAAAAGGTGTAGTAACTGGTAATGCTCGCCAAATAGAAGAATTTGGAAAAGATCAAGGCAATCAAGACCGCCATGGCCCTCCGCACTTGCGCGGGCGCCAGTGGGACATGGTATGCGGACTGACCGTGCTTCGTTGTTCGGGAGCGAACAGCTCGCCCGTACCATCGTCCAACGCTTGCCAGTATGCACATCCCCAAAAGCGCCACCAAGGCAAACCAGGAGAGACTTTCACGTCCGTACGGCAGGACAACGAATGCAGCCAACAGCGGTCCGAGTGCACTGCCGACATGGCCGCCAACTTGAAAAAAAGACTGGGCGAAACCGTGAGCGCCACCCGAGGCCAGTCTGGCGAGGCGCGAAGATTCGGGATGAAATATCGAACTGCCGATGCCAAGCAATGCCGCTCCGGCGAGCAGCGCAGGGAAGTTTGGCGCGTAGGCGAGCGTGATCATGCCAATCAGCGAACAAGCCATACCCAACGGTAGCGAATAGGGCTGCGGCCTGCGGTCAGTGTAGAGCCCGACCATTGGCTGCAGAAGCGAAGCTGTGACCTGAAAGATCAGCGTCAACAGGCCGATCTGTCCGAACGACAACGCAAATCCGCTTTTAAGCATTGGGTAGATCGCCGGCAAAAGAGCCTGCATCACGTCATTTAGCAGGTGACAGAAGGTGATCGCGCCGAGAATGACAAACGCGGCTCCGCCAGCGCTTGCCCGCGTACTGATGGCTTGCGTCAATGGAAATGCCCTTCTTGTCCCTTCGCGGGACGGTCAACCCGAAAAGTTATTTGGATTCAATCGGCATGTTACGACACCGAGCGAAGGCGTACCATTGCAATTCGGGCATCGGGCGTATGATGACGCTGGCTCTCTTCTTCGCTATCCGCGGTAGCCAGAAATACACCTATCACGTCGGCGATGGCCGCTTTCGGCAACTCAGGACCGGCGGCTAGGCGCCGCAGCTTACGGCATCGTCTCCGGCCGATCGCTCCTCGCCAGGACACACCTCCGATCGCGCAGCATCACAAGCCGGCTCGGATACTGCGAAACTCGGCCTCGGTAGATCGCGCGCGCCACCGTCAAGTTATCATGCCGGTCAACGATCTCTTCCTGGCCGGCGTCATGCGCGCCTTCCTTAAATAGCTCGACAGAGTATTTGCCCTCAGTATTTGACAGCATGCCCTTTCCTGACTCAGCCGCGGCCCAGGGTTGGATCTCCTCGTGCCGCCGGTCCTGGGGTGGCGGCCTGCGAGATTGCCAACCATTGGAATCCGTAGGCCAGTTCTCAGTTCAGTCACTTCCGAGTAACCAGTTCACTGGGCACGATGTAGGCAGCCCCGTCATTTCCGGGTAGTAAGCGCCGCCCCGCTTGCACGGGCGCATAGAAAACAGAACCTGACAATTTGCGATGATTTCGCTCGGGTAAGTGCAAGCTTCCATAAAGCTTTTGAGGGGTACCGCTGGCAAGTGAACATGCGTTTTTTCAATCGGCGGAGGTACCCTCGACAAACGGCCAACGAGGTCGTTTGGATCGAGAAGGTACCCACGGTTCTCGAGCGGTGCACGCTGGTCGACGTCTCCGAGTTAGGTGCACGCCTGACGATCAGCGACGTTTACGATCTGCCTGAAAGCTTTGCTCTGCATCTGACAAGAGCGTCTCACCCGGGTCGGCTGTGCCGGATCGTTTGGCGGCGAGACCATGACGTCGGCGTCGAATTCTTCTAAGACCACCTCAACACGGGTGTGGAAGCGTCGAACGTCATTTGGCATCTTTCGATCGTGATACTAGCCGGGGGGACTTCGAGATCTTCTTCGTCGTGTCTTGTGGCGCGCTCACGGGCACCTCGCTGACATTCACTACTCTTTTTGCAAACACATTCAGCTGTGAATGGATAAACGCGGTTTGCACCGCGAGCGCCTCCTGAAAATCCTTGGCCTCGCTCAAACGTTTAACAAGTGCCTGGACCGCAGTGATGTTTTCAACGCCTTCTTCCTTCATCCTCTCGCCGATTTGGGTCCCCCCGGACGGGAAAGCCGAAACCATCTCCTTGAGGATATCGAAATAAGCGTCCACTGCGTGGTGCGCCTGCTCCAAAGCCTGACGCGTGACAGGATTGAACTCAAATAAGTCCACTTTATTGGCCACCAAACCCTCCTGGCTTCCTTTCGCTCGCCAAATATAGCTCGACGTCGGTGGGCGCTGCATCTTTCCAGCGGCTCCATGGTGGCGGCGGCGACGCTTAGCGACCTAGGGTAAGCAATCCGACAAGTGATCAAGTACGGGCTCACTTGCCGGGAAATGGGAGAGCCTGAAACCGAAGCGCCCCTTACGATCACACCGCCAGTTAAAAGAGCGAATCAGATTATTTTGCTTCTCGGCGCGCTGAACACGTCGCCAGACATCTCATCCTTCTAGCCCCGGCGCCTCTGTCGACGCAGAGCGCTGGGGCGTTTTATTTGTTCCCGGCGCGTTGGTAAGGTTGACGACGTCTTTTATCAGTCCCGATTGACCCTTCCTGATAGGGTGCCAGAGACACCGGGCTGGCGGGGATTGGGCGATGGCCGCAGAAACTGGGAAGGTCGATTTACATAAACGACCTGTGAAATGCCCGAAGTGCGGGGCACAGCTTGAAGTTCCTCGATCAACGAAAGCGACTTTCGACAGTCGTGGCTTTGTAAGCTGCAAGCTTAGCTGCCAACACTGCCGCACCTTCATGACAGGGATCATCGATCCATTCGACGGCGCACTGCTGGTTTCGGCCGAATAAATGCCGCAGCAATGACTGCGATACGGCGCCGCAGCGAATTGCCGCGTTCGTCATTTAAGCAGCGGATCGGTTGCCGAGAGATAGCTCGCCCGAGCGCGTTCGTTGAGTCCGATCCGACAGCGACGTCGATAGCTCGACGCGATTGCGGCCGGCCTCTTTAGCCCGAAAGAGGGCAAAATCCGCCACGCCAAGAAGCGCGTCTAGGGCAGTCGCGCCTTCGTTCAACGCGGCGACACCCACGCTGACCGTCATGTGAACAACCTGCCCATCCACCGTATGAGAGGCCGCTTCGATCGCAGCACGGACGCGCTCGGCCAGCCAAAGGGCGTCCCGAGCTGCTGTGTTCGGCAGCAAGGTTACAAATTCTTCGCCGCCGAGGCGGGCGAAAATGTCATCGGGTCTCAGCTGAGCAGTTGCCAATCGGCAGAATGCGATGAGGACTTCATCGCCGATTGCGTGCCCGAATTGGTCGTTGATGACTTTGAACTGATCGAGGTCGAAGATGACCACAGCAACTGGCTCTTTGCCGAAGCGTGCGCGCGCCAGGAGTCGCTGACCGATCTCGAAAAATCCGCGCCGGTTCGTAACGCCAGTCAGAGGGTCGGTCAGTGATGCTCGCCGGAAACTTGCAGCAATGCGATCCTTGGCTAGACCGCCAAATAGATACGCCGTGGAGATGCAGACAAAAGCGCTTTCAAAAACCGCAAAGGTCAGCAAATCCAGATCCGAAGGCTCGGACGGATCGGGATTGGTCAGGGCTCCTACGAGGGGAATGTGGATTGGAATGGCGGCGGCATGCGCCAAGAGTAAGATGATGACCGGCCAGCGCCACACCTGGTCGCCTCGGCCGCGCCAGAGTTCGAAGGCGACCAGCAAAGTGTAGGCAACGCCAATCGCTGCCATCACGATCGCGCGCGCCTCCTGCCGGTGATAGATAGGCCCGATCAGGCAAGCGACGACCCAGATTATGACCCCAATCAACGCGAGGAGAATCGAGACTTTTTTGTTGTCGAACTTTCGCGCCCCGCACCACAAGAGCCCATAAGCGGTGGCCAGAAGTGCATTGCCGACGACGATTGACCAGAAATCTGCAATGGCGCCACGGCAAACGATGATAAGCGTTGTCGCGATAGAGGCGGTGATGAAACCCGATCCCCATAGGGCGAGCGCGGTTACCTTTCGGTGCTGAAGCCAAGAGAATAACAGCAAGCAACCGGCGAGCGCCGGAGTGAAAACCGTCACAGCCAACAATGTCGAATGACCAGGCACGGGATCCCGTAGCCGGTGACGTGCTACCATCTCGTTAAATTGATGACAAAACTTTTTGCGTCATCTCTGACGACGCGTTGGCCGCCTTGTTCTTGCTCAGTCGACCGATCGGCGGCCTCTTATGTGGCGAGCAGCGAAAAAAAGGGCTGCAAGCAGCAAATAATTCCACGGCACGAAGAAAAAATAGATGACGGCGGTCGCGTAGATCAGCAAAAGCAAACGCCGGCAAGCGCGAAACCCGCCGGCGTTCGAACGTGAGAGCATCGCGCGCCCCTCGGGCGCTAAATTTGCGTGAGCGGCATCAGAGAACGTCGCCGATGACTTCAGCGACGTTCCGGTGCAAGCGTGCGGCCCAATCGTTTTGCATGCTCGCGGCGAAATTGTTCGCGTATTTTTCTTCGTCCTCCGCGGAGTGAATCGGCCAGCCGCCGCCGTCAACTCGCACGACCGCGGCATAGAGAAGGAGGGCATGGGCGCCCGCCAAAGTGGTTGGCTTGGTGTCGACCAGCGCATCGACCGCGTCGTCAAGCGTTTCATGAATTGCGTCCAAATCCGCCTGCAAGTCATCGCAAAGCGGATGGCCACTTTTGCCGGCGGCCCATTGGGCTTTCTCGTATTCGGCTTGCCGCGGCACGAAACGGCTCAAGGCTGCCCATGATTGCTTGTGCGCTTCAATCGCCGCGAAGATCGGATCGGGCTCGGCTGAATGAACGATCTGCGGGGCATCTTCGGACTCGTCAGTAACGGCCGGATGAGCGACGCCGGTGTAACGGCAGACCGCCTCGATGAAAGGCCGCTCGACTTGCCAGGACGGATGCTCAGCGGTGCTCCAATCGCCAACGCCGTCCCATAGTTCGCGACACGCTATTGCGGCGGCAGCAGCCTGCACGGCGAGACCATCCCGCGTCGTCGCGGTCCGACTAAAGATCGGCGGCATCAATGCCGCAATCCGTCCGCTCGCCTCGTAGACTTCTTTGTCGTCGGGATTTGGATCGGCGCAAAGAGCGTCGAAGTTTCTGTTCTCTTTGAGAAGCCGAACGCCGAGTTGCTGTAGTTCGACGTCGGGTGACGATGGTAGCGCGCTCGCGACCGCCGGCACTGCCAGTACCGGTAAGGTCGCGGCTGATGACACAAGTGATCGTCTTGAAAGTTTTGACATAGGATTTCCTTTGCTAGTGCTGTGAGAGCACCGGCGGGCAAAACGCCGTTGAGTGTTTTTGTTGAATCCGCTTCGGTCATCGCGCCGGTCGCCGGTGCGTTGAAAAGGCGACAATCAGCAGACTCCGGCCTGCGAACGAACGCAAAGGCCCGCATGCCGGAAAGCCGTGCAAAAGGGTGAGTCATTTTGACTCACCCGATGCGGGCTCTACGCGGCTGCCGCGAGTTGCTGTACGGCCTTGATGCGGATGACCGTGGTAATGCTGGCGGTTTCGAACTTGTGCCAGGCGTCGCCGAGGAACGTCTTCACGGCGACGACGTCGAGACGGCTGCTAACCTGATCCGACCGGGTGATCGTGAAGCGCTCGCCGGAGGCGGCAAGGATGCCACGTTCTTTGAAAGTGGCTTTCAGTGCTGCGATTTCGGCTTCGACGCCCTTTAAAAGCGCGTCCGTCGTGCCGATCGCGTCGGCAAGTGCTTCGTTGGAGAGATTGTGGAATCGATTATGATGCTGGGTAGCCTGAACCATGACTTTTCCTCGTGGTTTGGGTTAGGCCGCGTCGGGTGTTACCAGCACCTTGCGCGGCCGACTATTATTCTGTACAGATTATTTATGGCCAAGTCAATATCCCGTACAGGAAAAAAAACGAGGGGTCGTCCACGAAAGGACCCTACGTCAATTCATTTGACTCTCTTGCCGAACCAATTGTCCGCGCTAGATGATTGGATCTACAAGCAAAAAACCGCTCAGTCTCGGCCCGAAGCCATCCGCACGCTTTTGGAGCGCGCCCTACGGCTATCGTCGAACAAAAAGCCAGTGAGCAGACGCTCTGCGCAGAAGGCCTCAGACCTCGCCGATCACGCAGCCGAACAAGTCGTCGATAAGACAGTCCTCTCCGAAGAGCAGGAGCGCCGCAAACGCGCGCTGATCAAGGGTCCGAAGGAATTTCGCGATATTCGCGAGGATTTGCCGAAATCGAAAACTTAGAAAGAGGGAACTGCCGCATCTCGTGCCACGCGCCATAGGGTTCAGGCAATGAAGCTAATCCGGCGGAAAGTATGACGCGTTTTAGCCGGATTTCTGCTTACGGCAAAGCTCTCCTCGGATTGGCCGGACGGATAGGCCTGGACCCGAGCGACAGCGAGGAGACAGCACTGCGCAAACGACTTGCGGTCGTGCTTTGCGCTGGAACGCTCCCGTTGACAGTTTTGTGGAGCGGAATTTACCTCGCGGCTAGTGCACCGCTAGCGGCTGCGATCCCCGGGTTCTATTCAGTCTTCACCCCGATCAACACGGCTATTTTCGCACGCACGCGCAATCTCGGTGCTTATCGGTTTTCGCAACTTTTCCTTATTCTGATTTTGCCCTGGCTCGTGACCATGAGCCTTGGCGGCTTTAGGCCGTCGAGCGTGGTAATCATGTGGGCAGCGCTGTGCCCGATAGGCGCTCTCCTGCTCGATGAGCTGCGCCGAACATTGTTCTGGATTGTCGGCTTCGTAGCCCTGTTGATCGCGACCGCCATCCTGCAGCCATACCTCGTCCCGGCGGGTTTACCCGATGCGTTCATTACGTGGTTCTTCGTGCTCAATGTCGGCGCGGTAATCACGATCACCTTCGGACTACTCTATTACTTTGTCGGCCGGCGAAACTTCTTCCAGCAGCGCGCCGAAATGCTGCTGCTCAACATCCTGCCCAAGGAGATTTCGGATAGACTGAAGGCCGAGCATCGTACCGTCGCCGATCACTACAACGCTGCGAGCATCCTATTCGCCGACGTAGTCGGGTTCACGCCTATGGCGGCCACGATGACCCCGTTGCAGCTGGTTGATCTCCTCAACGAGGTATTTCAATGCTTCGATGGCTTGGTCGACAAGTACGACCTCGAGAAGATCAAGACGATCGGGGACTGCTACATGGTCGCTTCTGGCGTGCCGCGTGCTAGGCCCGATCACGCGGCCGCGCTCGTCGATTTCGCCCTGGACATGCAGGCTGCTGTGGCTGAGCGCACGTTCGGCGGCCGTCAGCTATCATTCCGCATCGGCATCAACTCCGGTCCGGTTGTCGCGGGCGTCATCGGCCGCAAGAAGTTCATCTACGACCTGTGGGGCGAGGCAGTGAACTTGGCGAGCCGCATGGAATCGCACGGACGAAGGCGATGCATTCAGGTCACCAGCAATACCTATGAGCTGATTAGGGATGCATTTGACTGCACACCGCTGGGTCGTATCGAGGTGAAGGGCGCGGGCGCGATGGAGGTTTGGCACGTGATCGGGAGAAAGCGCTGCGATGCACCCGATCGCAGTTAGATGCCCCGCCATGACTCAGCCGTGGCCGCTGCTGAATCTTTTTGGCTGGGCGCGTGTGGGATAGCCAAAGGCAGCAAAACGAATCCCGGCGCAAATGCGGGCGATTGCGGTGTCGTGTGGATAGTGGTGTCGTGTGGATAAAGGGGTGTAACGGCCTGCCAGCGGCGCCGGCCGCCCCGGAATGGGTTATTTTGTGATTCGCGCGAGGCACGGGTCTGCAGTCCGCTAGCCGGATAGTTCACCGCCGTTCGGTGTTGCCTCGCGCTCCTATCCTGGCGGTGTAGGCGGTGATCCCGTGGATAAAGCAGCTACTCGCCCTCGACCGGGCTCGTCTAAACGAGCCGAGCCCACTCAGGACGGGTTTCTTCAACTTGTAAGGCAGTATGACAATTTACTTTCTCGGCAATCGATACTGCTTAAGCAAAAGAGCGAACAGAGAACGGAAGAAATTCAAAAGCGATTAAGCGCGAGGTTCGGCTCCGGCCCACGAATTGTCGATAACAGAAGTGTCGCGTCCCTTTTCACGGACGAAGAACTGGATGAGCCAACGCTTGCGCCCATCAGAGAGATGGCCGTTATCGAGCACGGAATTCACGCGACCCTCGTCGAGATCAAGGAGATCTGTACTGAGATTTCTTTGGACGGGTTCATGCAGAAACTTTTTCGAAAAGGAAAGTCCCCAGAGGACTGGGAAGATTATCTTAATTCCCAAAATCAGATTGCGGCCCATTTGCTCGAAAAGGAAATAGAGAGAGATGGCTCGCGCCCCAGAAGAGGAGGCGCCACTCGGCGGCGAAAAACATCCGATCGCGACGTCGCCATGGCTGTCGAGTATGTGGAAAAACGCGCCAAGGCGACATCGAGTCCTACCGCTCTGAAAACAAAGATTGGCAAGCGGCATCGGTTAAGCGAAAGCGCCTCGAACGCAGCCATCAATAAAGAGTTGGAGTATCTCGGCCTAGGCACGCTGCCCAGCAAAGATGCCTGCAGTCGTTTCTGCGACCTCCATCGCGACGCACTAGCTGTCTTCAAAGATCCGAAGATTGACGTCGCAATCGCCGTAGCCGGACTACGTCATCGACTGAAGGCCGAGTAACGAAGGTCGGCAATCGATAAACTATCCTGAAACAGGATAGAACTAGCTCCCAAACACTTTCGATAGTGTCCCGCGCACGGTAAGCGTGGTGCTGACGCCCGCAAGATTTCTTGCGCCCCCGTCAGCCAACGCCAGACCACGACGTTCGTGAAGGACACATCCCATGGCAGGAAACGGAAGCACCGTTATCGTGAGATGCGCCGCAGACTTTATCGAAGAGCTCGACGAGTACCGCCGGCAGCAGTCTGACATTCCCACCCGCGCCGAGGTTCTTCGGCGCCTCACCCGCTCCGCGCTCTCGAAAACAAAGAGCCGCGACGGCGGCTCTGAAATGGCCGGAGCGGCCGCATGAGTGACCCTTCCCTGATGTCCAAGATCGACAAGGCGATCAAGAAACAAACAAAATTTCTCGCCGATCTCGCCGAAACGATCTCGGCTACTGACTCGCGCCTCTACGATCGACACGCCAAGTTGCGCCAGGAGCGCGAGGCGGGCGAACGGGTGCTTAGGGCCCTGGAGCGAGAAAAGGCGAATCAAACGCCGCTCGGAAGCTATTCCGGCGGCAGCTTCTTTTCCGGTGGCAACGGCTAGGTCGCCAGTATCGCACAGGTGACGACATAAGCGCGCAGAAATGAGGCGGGCGAATCCGTTCAAAGAGAAAATGAGACCACGTGTTATGAGCGAAGAAGAGCTGAAAGTCACCGTTGAAGGCGAAGAGATTGATCGAGACAAGGACCGACAGCAGATACCGGCCGATGATCCTCAAGATGGGTCTTCCGAGGAGGCGCACCGCGCAAAGGCGAATGCGGACTATTGGAAGAGGGCTGCGCACGTCGAGAAGATCAATTCCTATCACGCCCACCTAAATCGCCTTGACGTCGAAAGCCAAGCAGAAGCCGCAGCCGCACAACGCGATATGGAGGATGCAAACTTTGCCTCCCATGCCGAGCGCCAGCGGAACATCGCCAGGATTGAGGCGCAGCGCTCACTTCTCGAGGTCGAACGACGCCAGCTTGAACGCCAGCCTGTCGCGCCGTCTGATCCAGTCGAAGCCTTTATCGCCGAGCGCGATCCGGCAACGCAAGCTTGGCTGCGCGCACATCCCGACGATGCCCGCGCACTCGCAACGGGTAACAATCCCCGGCGCGCCATGAAGCTCAATGCGGCCGACGCTGATGCCGTCGCCGAGGGCTACCGGCGCGGTTCGAAGGAATATTTCGAGCACGTGGAGAAATTCGCCGGAATGCGTCAGCGCGACAGTGAACCGCGCCGCCGTTCCGGAGGAAGTGACGGCGATCGCGGCGGCGGCGAACCGACGATCACGGTGCTTAAACGCGGCCAGGCGCCGGTGCCCGGAACACGGGTCGTGAAAATGACCCAGGGCGAGTATGAGGCCGCGACCCAGCACCTGACCTGGGGCTATGACGATCCGAATGGGCGCTTCAAGAAAAACGAACCGATCGGCGTTCGCGAATATCTTCGTCGCCGCGATGAAATCAGAAAAGACCCATCGTGGAATAGGTTGGATTAGGCGATGACCGAGTTCGACCAAAAACGCTTCATCGCGGCCAAGTTCTTGCGCGATAACCTTGCCGGCGGACCGCTTGACGCCAAAATCGTGCAGGAACGTGCCAAAGCCAACGGTATTTCTGAGCCGACTCTCCGTCGCGCCAAACCCGAGGCCGGCGTCATTTCTCGCCGAGTCTCCAATGACGGCGAAGCTCGATGGGTATGGCTACTGCAAGACGCTCAACCGGCGACTCAAGCAGTGCAAGGTGCTCACGCGCAAATTGGTCTAATAGCGGCCGCGCAAGATGCTCATGGATCAACGCAAGGTGGTCACCCAGTCGATTCGCTAGCCGCGCAAGATGCTCAATCCGAAGCCCTGCAAGGCGCTGAGGTACAAGGTGCTCAACCACCGGTGCGCCGGAAGCGCCACGTCATCGTTCGCCGCAAAGGCGTTGAGGCGGTCGGCGACGACGAATTGTCGTGGACCGAATTCGAAAATCTCGGCTGCGATTTGTCCCGAGTGCCGGACTATGTGCGTCAACGCGACGCCGAAAGGAAAGCCACCAATGTTGAAGCAGCCTGATCTTTCATTCGCCGCCATCAAGGCTGCGGCGAATTCGTCGATGCCCAATCCACCTATCGGCACGAACCGCAATCGAGTCGGCCTGGTCAACGCCGGCAACCCCGACGTTCTCGCCGAAGCCGCCGGCAAAGAACGTGGCACGAAATTGAAATCCGGGCCCGCTTGGCACGAGGGACTGCGCAATTGCACGCCCGTCCAGCATCTCGCCGGCAAAAGCGACCTCGATCAACTCGGGCGGGGCAAGCCGATCACATACTGACAACGAAAAACCGCCCCGGCGGTGCAAGCCAAGGCGGTTCTTGAAGACTGTCCATGAGGCCATTCAAGTGGAGGTGAAGATGGCGATGAGCAACACCAAAATCACGACGAGAACAACCAATGCGGGATTTATTGCCAAATAAAAATGCGGAGCGCAAGAGTCAACGCAAAAAAATCTGCACCAAAAAGAAAATGCGCCGCAGAAATTCCCGGCGCGCGGCCGCACGACCAGTCGAACGACATTCGTTGTCGATTTATTCCGGCACCATTTGGCTCGGCAACGTCGAGCAGCGCGGCAACGAATTCACGGCCGAAACCGTGCGCGGCAAAAGGATCGGCTGCTTCGCGACCCTGACGGCCGCCACGAACGCCGTATACGCCGTCGGCGTGGAGGATCCGGCGCGATGAAATGGTACATGCGAGATCCAAACGCCGCACTGACGGGCATGGCCTCGCTGACGCTCGAGGAGCGCGGTGCCTACAACACGGTTCTCGACCTCATTTACGCGCATGACGGGGCTGTCGACGAGAACGACAGGTTCCTCGCCGGCTGGTGCCGCGTCGATATCCGCGTATGGAAGCGCATCAAAGAGCGGCTGATTGCCCAGAAAAAACTCTACGTAAATGGACCGACCCTGCGAAACGCCCGAGCCGACTGGGTCATAGATGCGGCCCGACATAAGGCCCTACAGGCGAAAGATGCAGCCCTTAGCAAAGGCCCTAAGTCAGGGGTCACCTCTAATATTATCAAAGGCTTAGCACCAGCGTCCGCTGAGCGTCCGCTCAGCGAATCCAGAATCCAGATAAAGAATACCTCTCTTCAGAGTATACCGCCGCGCGCGCGCGAGGGCGGAAGCGCCGAAGGGTTGGCCGACCAAAAACAACCCGCGATCGCCTCGGCTGAACTCATCGCCATCAATCGACGGAAGGGCTGGATGCAATGACGGCATTGCGCAGCTCGGATCGTCAGCCCGCGGCGGCTCTGCACGAAGCGCAAGCCTTGCAGGCAGCGCATCGCCCGCCCCAGGCGAAGCGGAAGGACACGAAATTGAACTTGAAAACAAGTTGGAAGGACGAAAGTGGCGAATAAGACCGGAAAAGGCGGCTTCACGCCGGGCGCCAGCGGCAACCCCGGCGGCCGGCCGAAGGCTGCGAGCGTGATCGCGATCGAGGCGCGTAAGCACGGGCTCGCCATGGTCGCGGTGCTCAACAGCATCGCGCGCAAGGGCAAGAGCGAGCAGGCGCGCATCGCCGCGGCCACCGCGCTGCTCGATCGCGGCTACGGCAAGCCGGCGCAGTCGGTCGAGCTCAATTTCCACGCCAACCTCCTGCAGAAAAAACTGCTCGAAATGACGCCGGATGAACTGCGCCTTCTCGAGCAGACGGCAATCCAGATCAGCGGCATCGGCGATGACGAGGACGCTGGCGATTTGCGACTACCGTTCGCGGGCGGCGACTACAACGGGGCCCAGGCATGACCAAGCAAACCCGCCGACCGGGTAGCTTCCTGCTGTCGATGATCGCCAAGGCGCGATCGGATTTGCCTCGCGACCTGACGGAACTATCCGACGCAGAACTGATCCGTTCGATGGCGTACGGATTGACCGATTTCATCCGCGAAGCCGCGCCGCTCTCGAGCGATGACGACGATTTCGCGGCGTTCGCGTGCATGTTTGCGCTTGGTCGCGCGTACGCTGGCTACCATCCCCCGAGCGAGGGCGAGGATGACGCGCTCGCCGTCGCGGAAAACCTGCTGACGGAAATCGGCCAAGAGTTCGATCGGGAAGAATTGCGCTCGATCTGGCGCAGCGATGCGTTCGCCGAATTTCGAAAGCTATTTGGGAAGTTTGAGCAGGTCGGCATCGCTGATCAGCCCAACGAAGAAATCGCGGCGTGGTGTGCCGAATTGTGCCAGTGCGCGCGTAATGGCGTGAGCGTGTTGGAGTACGACTCGACGCGCTCAATCAATGGAAACTCAAACAACGGGAACGCAACACACCATGGCAGCAAATAGCATGAAGGGCCATCGATACGATTTCCGCGCCCTGAAGGATCACACGACTACGCCTCCTGTCCCGCGTGCGCGCGGCGGGCGCACCGAAATGCGGGCCGCGGGTAATCCGGATGTTTTCAAAGAGGCAGACGGCGACGAAGGCTACGCCGCCGGCGATCTGAAAATGCCGGCGCGCGGTAAACGGCGCGCGACCCGCGCGCGCAACGGGAAAACCTTGGGCACCATGTCAGGGGCGACTCCGAAACATCGTGCGGATCGGGCGCCGCGTCGTAAGAAATTTGCCGTTGGCGGTACGGCAAGTTCCGGACCTTTGGCGGGTATGATGTCGGTGCTGCCGGTTGTGCCCGTCACGCCGGGCCACACCATGCCGGCTGCCGGCGCGCCGCCGCCTGATTTCGGCCAGCAGATGATCAATGCCGGAATTTCGATGTTGGGCAAAAACTGGCCCAAAGACGACGATTCAAAAAGCGAAAAGCCCGTCGACACCGGATACGCCGTCTACTCGAACGGCTCGCCGATCGGCATCCGGGGCATTGCGCCATTCGCCGGCGGTCCCGACGACATCAGCGCGCAAAAGCGCGGCGGCCGCGTCAAGAGCAAGCGCGGGGGACGATAAAGTGGGCGCCAACAAATCCACCAACGCGGCCCATTGGCACGGTCGTACCGCACCCGAAACCGATCGAGTGAAGAATTCAAATGGCTGACGCCCGCGAAAAACTCGCTGTTGCCTATGCGGAGATCGACGCCGACGGCGCACGCATCCGCCAGAACAGCGCTGAATTCCTTTGGATCTGTTGCGGTATCGTGCCGCCAAAGCTGCCGGACGCGGTATCGAGCACGGCTGAATTAAATCCGCTCCGACGCAACGAAAAAGTCAACGGCGACGTCGTGGTCAGCGGTATGCGCGAGACACGCTTGGATTATTCGGCGGCGCAGCCTCCCGCTAGTGATCGGGGGCGATAAATGCAAACAGAGCCAATCCCAGACGCCTTGCGACTGCTCGTGGTGGACCTCAACGCGGCGCTCGAGCTCAAGCCGGCGCGGACGCATTGAGGAGCGAGATTTGTCGCGCGGCCCCAGTACATTCCGGCGGCAAGACGTCACCCGCGCCATAAAGGCGGCTTTTGCCGCCGGCGCCACGCGGGCGCGCATTGAAGTTGGGGGTATCGTCATCACCGCCGAGAAAAGTGGCGAAGGGGAGGGTATCGTGTCCCCCAGCGACGCGAATGAATGGGATGCCCCGCCGGCTGGAAAGCAGATGCAATGAAGCTGCCACTCTATGTTCACAGCTTCATCGACCGGCACGGCAAGCCGCGGCATTATTTCAGGCGCGCTGGCTTTAGAAAGATTCCGCTGCCCGGCATGCCATGGTCGCCGGACTTCATGGCGGCTTACCAGACAGCGCTTACCGGCCAACCTATTCCGACCGGCTCCGGCCAAGTATTGCCTGGCTCGATGCGTGCGCTCGCGGTGAGCTACTACAGCTCGCCTGAATACCTGAGAATGTCGTCGAAAAGCGTTCGCCGAAACATCATCGAGAAATTCCTGCGCGAGACTGACGCCAATGGCCTGAGCAATGCGGACAAACGGGCAGCGTTGTTACGGAAAGAGCATGTGGTCGGGTTCATGGCCGCGCGCGCTGATAAGCCGGACAGTGCCAACGGTCTGCGAAAGGCGCTTCGCGCCCTGATGCAGCACGCAGTGACGATCAAGCTCCGGGTCGACGATCCGACGCAAAGCGTCAAAGCGATTCCGCCAAAGTCGAAGACCGGCTTCCACACTTGGAGCGAAGAGGAAATTGCCCAGTTTGAGACCCGTCATCCGATCGGCAGCAAAGCCCGCTTGGCGTTTGCACTCGGCCTCTACACGGGACAGGCGCGGCAGGACGTGGTCGTCATGGGGCCTCAGCACATCCGACAGGAAGTGCTGCACTGGGTCCGCAAAAAGACCGCGTGCACCACCGCGCTAAACCTTTACATCCCGGTGTTGCCGCAACTCCGCGAGATCCTTGACGCGAGCGCGGGTGGCCATCTGACGTTCCTCGTAACCGAGTTCGGCAAACCCTTCACGGCCGCCGGCTTTGGAGGATGGTTCCGCGAGCAGTGCGATAGGGCAGGGCTGCCCCACTGCACCTTCCATGGTTTGCGGAAAGGTGCATCCCGGCGCCTGGCCGAGCATGGGTGCACACCGCACGAGATCGCGGCGATCACCGGCCACGCGACGCTCAAG
>Ga0210386_10001761_pt1 | contig 18987 bp, 11 predicted proteins | sample IncBWH32OmetaG_FD_160091 | JGI IMG/M metagenome (GOLD analysis project Ga0210386, IMG submission 160091) | Forest soil microbial communities from Barre Woods Harvard Forest LTER site, Petersham, Massachusetts, United States - Inc-BW-H-32-O ... | reverse complement strand
GATATCTACTGAGACTGCCCGAGCCAATATCTTTATAGAATCAATACCTTGGGCAGGCTTGCAGTAATCTGTTCGCGCTCCTGCTCCCAAGATAAGTAGATGGCTGATTCCTCCGGGATCCTGGACTAAGAGACGGAGTCACCGCATTCGGTGATTACGCGGGAGTTGGTGTAAGAGGAACTACGGCTGGCGGTGACGAGATCCCTGATGCCGAGCTTATCCGGTTCTCCGGAGAGCGCTGCCGCCGCTCCTGCACCAACTAAACACACAAAATCTCGACATGGTCCCAAAGATGGTCGCCCGGATGATCGAGTGCGCCTATTGCCTAGCCTGTACAAATGTTGCTAGATCGTTCAAGTCCCTACCCACTCCCTCCGGAACAGTCCCAAGCTCTTCAGCCGCAGCATGTGCGCGATTCACCCAGAACGTAGGATAGCCGAACCACTTTGCCCCCACCGCATCCCAGCCTCCAAACGCAGCAAAAGCGATCTCTTCTTTCCTCAAACCGAAGGCACTCATCGCCATTCTGTAGGCCTGAGGATCAGGCTTAAACGCCCTCACCCGATCAGTACTCAAGTGATCGGCAAAAATACCCTCAAGCCCCGAGTTCTTCACCGCTTGGTCGAGCATCGCGGCAGTAAAGTTTGAGAGAAACGCCATCCGTAGACCGCTGGCCTTCAACTCCTTCAGCGCCACAGGTGCATCCGGCCACGCCTTCAGTTCGAGGTAACTCTGCATCAACCGGTCGCTATTCGCTCTAGTCAGCTCCAACTTCAGAGACTTGCAGGAGAACACCAGCGCCTCCTCCGTCACTTGCCAGAAGTCGGCATACTGCCGCCCTATGGTCCGCAGCCATGTGTACTCAAACTGCCGCGTCCGCCATAGGGCGCTCATCTCTTCTCCGCGTCCAGGAAAGACCCGCTCGGCTAGAGTGGCAACAGGCCGCACATCGAAAACTGCTAGGCCATCGAATGCAATCGCCTTGATCTTGGCCCCGGACACCGCTGCTACCACCGGTTCTCCGGAGAGCGCTGCCGCCGCTCCTGCTCCAACTAAACTCACAAAGTCTCTTCGGTTCAATGTCGTTCTGACTCCCGTAATCTTGGACGAACAGCACCGCCGGAAGCGAACCTGATACCAGCGGCGATGATCGGCAAAGTACTCGATGATAGGTTCGAAGGCCCCAAGGCTGCGTGCTACAGAGGATTGACGCAGCATTGGCCGATTGTCCCCCGGGTCATGATGCGAGGTTCACACGTGTTCGTACATCATGAAACGCTCGAATGACACCGTTTTAAAGCGTCGAAAGTACCGGTGAGCGATGTATGTATCTCGGTAGTATCGAAGGCGGAACTCATGTTTGGCGTCGAGCTTTCTCCTCGAAGAGAGCAGGATGAGAAGGCTCTAAAGGCATTTCTTCTCCATCACAGGTGCTGGATTTTCCTGAAGCAGCCGCAGAGCACTATGCGAAGATTCGGGCGATGCTTAGCCTGCGCGGTGAGATGATCGGCGCGAACGACCTCCTGATTGGCTGCCCGCGGAGCCAGGGACTCACCCTGGTTACGAACAACACTCGCGAGTTTGGCCGCGTTTCTGGTCTCCAACCTGAGAATTGGACGCAGACGACCTAAGCACCGCGCGCAATCTTCGTACAACGTTACATGTTGCTTATGGTCGCGGGCTCGCCGTCGAGCTTGGTGATGGTGGCGGTGAAGGGTTCGGCGTAGGTACATGCCATATCGCGAAGAATGCTGAGCGCGATGGCTTCCCCGAGGCGCATGGAGATGTCGCTGTCGCTCCGCCAGTGGATGCCGGCATGGATTCCGTGGCCGAAGGTGATGTTGCGTGCGAGCTTGTGCAGTTCGCCATTGATGGTGAGCGGTCCGTGGCGGCCGATAGTCGGATCGAACCGGTAAGGCTCGAGACCGGTGCCGTCCGCGGTGGGTACCTGGGGATTGGGAAAGACGTAGTCGCCATTGAAGAAGAATTTGAGGATGGTGATGCAGGCTCCCGCAACAGTGCCGTGGCCCGTGGGATAGGCCGGATGTGCGGGAGATCCTTCGGGAAAAGCTTGCGATAGCAGATACGAGCCGTATCTTTCATAGCTGCGATGCAGGGCCTTCGAGTTGAAGACGCTAACGTCGGGAGAACCGTCGAAGTTGACGCCATCCTTGATGAGTTGCACCAGTCCGCCGCCTGACTCCGGGCGATGGCGGAGGTGAACAGGCCACTTCTGATACCAGACTTCATTCAGGGCGATCTTTGCGACTGCTCCTATTGTGGCGGCGAAGTCCGGGCCACCGAAGGTTCCAAAGCCGTTTTGGGTTTTGGAGCTTGCATAGGGCACGCCGGGGTTGAGCGGTGTCCCGATGGTTTGAAGGACGAGGTAGGCGGTGAAGTATGCCTGGAAGAGCACGTCGACGTGCGTCCAGGCGGCGAGTCCGCGACCATCGTGAAGATACCGATTTACAGGATCGGGTACACTCGCGATGCCGGTCGAGATGCCGTTCTGAACGTCACTCCAGGTGGCCAGATCGCTCATGTAATCGAAGCCCGGCAAGTAGGTGATGTACTTCTGGTCAACCGGTAGGGCTCCGAGCGTAGTGGGAGTGATGAGGAACTGCGAGATGTACGGGCCAACAGTCTCTCCGTGGAATTTGCCGCGGAAAAGCAACTCGGGAGTGACCTTGCCGTTGTGAGCTGGGCCGGCGTAGCCGGACGATTTGGATAGCTCTTCGGATGCCGCTTTGGCAAGCTCGCTCTTGTGGTAATCGGTGAACGCGACGTCGCGAAGCAAGGAGGCCCAGTAGAGTTCGATCAACTCAGTGGCATATTCGAAGCTGGCCAGAGGCGGAGCGGGCGGGACGACATGGTGGGTCTCCTGGTTTTCAGGTGAGGGTGCGTCGCCGAACTGGCTCGAGTCTGACCCGCAGAGCGTGAAGGCGTAGGAGCCCATCGGTCCGTTGAGGGTTCGAGTGCCGCCCAGCGGGACGGCCTCAAAGTCAGAGTAGTTGCCGCTGTCGAGTGCTTTGCGGAACGCGGCGTAGGCGCCGAGATCGACTTTACCGGGACTGGCCTGCTTGACGCATTTGGTATAGGTGCCGCACTTGTCGGCATAGTGTGCCTCGTCTCCGTTGGTGTTGTGGGCTGGGGCCGCTAACTTAGCCTGCCACGTGGCGGTATTGAAGCGGCGCGCAAAGGCCTGGGTGACGCGCGGGTCGAGTCCGGCAGGCATGCAGGAAGCGGCAGGTAGAGCGGCGCAAGGAGGTGCCATCGAAGAATCCTTTCCGAGTTGGTTCCAGTGAGCCAGGGGATAACTGCATGGTGCAGGCGAAGGACGACGAATTCTAACCGCCCGATGGTATCACCGAGCGCGTCTGCGCGCGTCAAGCCGAATCAAAGATTCCGGTTGGGGGTGTCGGACTCAGTCCGGCGCGGCGCAGCAGGCGCAGGTTGTAGCTGTGCGCGGGCCAGGCTCCCCACATCATGGAGATGGGCCAGGCGAGGAAGGCAGCATGTCCGAAGGTAAGGAAGAAGAGCGGGACGGATAGAACGATCATCACGAGTGCGCCCCATATGGTGCTGTAGAGCATGCCCAGAGGTCCGAAGAAGAAGGTGACGCACGAGCGAGAGTGCGATGCTCTTGGTGTTCGCGACGATGACGGTTGGCGGCGGACATTAGCTCATGGGAACTCCTCCTCTCGTGTGCGCCTGATTCTACGCTACTCCGGATTTTTGACAATGGCGATCATGAATCCGTCATAGCCCTTGCGACCGACGGTCTGGATCGCAGTCGCCGTGAGGATCGCCAACATCGCGTGCAATCGCGAGTTCCAAGGTTTATGGGAAAATATCCTGGCATACGGTTCAGCGCGTGATAATCCGGTTTATCATTCACTACTTGGGTTGGCAGGCCGGCGGCAGATTTTGGGGGCTTTCGAGAATCTATCCGTTTTCAGTGAGCCATTGGCGATTATGCGTGAATTGTGGATGAATGGCAGGCGAAGCGACGTGCGCTTCCCGTTACGTTGATTCTATGAACTCGGAAGAAAAAGGCATCATTGAGACAGGATTCTATGAATGTCTGTCTGCGGTGGCGCGCCCCAAAGAGTCGCCTGTATTCGCGATTGAACTTCGACGCACTTTCGTAGCCAACGAGGGCGCTTGCAGTCGCAGCACTCATGTTTTGATCCAGCATGAGTTGCTGCGCCTCCTGCAAACGAAGCAGTTTCTGAAACTGCACGGGGCTAATTCCGGTGATCGTCCGAAAATGCTGCCGGAACGTGGTCGGACTCATGTTGGCGCATTCGGCCAGATCTTCCACTCGCATCCCTTCGGTGAAATGCTGCCTGATCCATGTCACCGCTCGAGCAAGCTGTTGTGTCGGACCAGCGGCATTGACGAGGCGCCACAGGTGAGACGCGTGCGGACCCGTCAGCAAGCGAACGATGAGTTCCTGTTGTATCAGAGGCGCAAGCTGCGGAATCAGCATCGGCTCGTCGAGCAGAGAGATGAGCCGATGAAGAGCATCAAGCACAGGCGCATCCAGCCTTTGTATCCATATTGGCTCAAAGGCTGCTGTCTTACCCGGCCGTACCGTCTCGATTTTGGACGCAACCTTGAGCGATGAGGGTCCTGTCGAACTTGAGCATCATTCCCAGATAGGGGTCGGTCGCAGTGGCACGTGTGGCGTGGTACGAGACGGGCAGATCGATGGTCGTAAGAAGCGATTGACCAGGTCCGCATGAAAGATCCTTCTCGCCAAGCAGCACATGCTTGCTTCCCTGGACGGTAAGAGCCATGCCCAGGGTGTAGATGCAGTGCACCGGCTGGCGGATCAAGCCGGTCCAGCGCTTGTGGCCAGCGGCGGGGGCGCTGCCCCCGCCGCTGGCTAGGATTAAACAGCAAAAACAGCAGCGAAGTTATTTCGCGATTGGCGCTCCTTTCTTCCTTCCAGTCACGCCCTGGATAAAAGGCAGACCATTCGGCTCACCAAATCCGGTGACATTGTCCCAACCCTCTTCAACGGTCAGAGAAGTGTCGGCACCGAATGTGATTGCGAAAGCCGAGTGGAGCTGGTGAAGGTTTGTAATCGCAGCGAGGAAATTCGTCTGCGCGATCGCGGGGATCTGGCCGGCGAAGAGCGCATTTGTCGAATAGGACGCGGTTCCGTTGCTGTCGGTAATGGTGCCGGAGAGGCTGTCGGTCGAGAGGTCGGAGGTATCGACTACATCCGTGATCTCTCCTTTTTGCAGCCCGGCCACTGCAGGTGCTGCAAGGCCGAGAGGCTTGCCGTTGAATTGGCTCGCAATTGCCCAGATGGCAGAGAAGACCGGGGTCGCCAGGCTTGTCCCGCCGACTCCGGCCTCTGCGTATTGAATACCGCCGGTAGTTTCAACCACAGGGACGCCAGTGAATGGATCTGCGTCTGCGGAGACGTCAGGCACTTGACGGCCATTGCCCGGAAGGGCTTTTTGCCATTTGGGCTTGGCATAAAATTGGCTTTCACCACCACCGGCACCGTATTGAAACCCAGCGTCAGCCGGCGGATCAGCGACGATTTCCTCTTGCAGAATCGAGATATTGGTGCCCCAGCCGGTTACGATGTCACCGTTGCTGAGGGGGTCGTTGAGAACGCTCGTTCCACCAACGGCGGTGGCATAGGGTGAGTTGGAGGGTACGCTGACTGCGCCCAGGGGCGTGCCTAATCCCAGGTCGCCACTGTCTCCGCTTGCGAACTGGACGGAGATTCCCGCCGCGGCGAGGCGCTCCAGGACATTATTAAAGGCATTTTCTTCGGCGGTGCCAGAGATAATCTCATCGTCATTCTCCCAGCTGCAGGAGATTATGTTGGCAAGCTTGTGTTTCCTGATGTACTCGAGTGACGTGATCTGGTCTTCGTTGTCCTGGCCTGCAGAAGCGACTTCAATGATCTTTGCTCCGGGGGCAATCGCGTGGACGGATTGGATGTCCAGCGCGATTTCACCTGTCCAGCCGGTAAGGTCGGCGGCATTGGGGTCTAACGGCTGGCCTTCGGGATAGACCACTTCGAAATTCTTGTTGGTGAGCAGGGGCAGATTAAATACGCTTCCAAAGGTATTCGCGTCCTCTTCGGCTGCAGTGTAGCCGAAAGCTTCGACAAGTGCGACCGTCTGTCCGGAGCCGTCGTAGCCCTGCTGGATGAGAGATGTCAGACCGTAGTGTGATTGCAATTGAGCGGGCGAATAGGAGACGAATTGAAAAATGTTTATGTCATAGGCGGGTCCGAAGTAGGTTCCGATCGGAAGGGGCTGAGCCAGACCCTTGAGCTTGAAGGTCGATGGGCCCGTGAGTGCGGTGCCGGTGATCCCTGCGAAAAGCTGCGATGCAGTGCTCGTTGCCGTGACCTGGTTCGAGAACAGCGGCTGGCCGGTTAGCGGGTTCTTCGCAATTACAAAATGAGGACGCACCGAATGACGCTCGAGGCCGGCTGCCGCAGCAACCAGGTCTCCGGCTGCACCTGAAAGTCGTGCTTCCTGCCGAGGGGCCTGAAAGGTCGTGTTCTTGTAAGTGAAGGTGTGAAGCTCGGTTTGAAAGGCGCTTTCAATCGCGCTTGTAGTTCCATGTACGCGGATGGAAAAGTTCTGCGGATCGATCGTAATCGCGCTGAGGCCATGCTTTTCCAGTTCGTCCTTTACCGTTTGCATCTCCGCGTCGGTTGGCGCGTACTTAGCGAAGTCGGCATCGGTAAACCATTGGCGATAGGTCGGCGAAGTCGGATCATAGAGATCCGCCACAGCCTGATCGAATGCTGCCTGATCATGCACCTTCAAAAAGACGGTGATGGTCTGGTCCTGCTGAGGAGCGACGCGGCCGTGATCCGCCGCCAGCGCGAGGCCTCGCGCCGCATGTTCAGAAGCCTGCCCATGGGCTTGATAAGTTGTGATGGCTACCGGTGCTAGAACCGCTGCGACGGCCAGAAAAGCTTTCAAGGTAATCCGCACGTACTTCTTGCTTTCGGACACAAATTCTCCTTCACTCTTTAATCTCATTGTGTTGGATTGAAGCCAGCATCTGAAGAAGCGTCACGTCTGATCAGAGCCAGCGCACTGTTAGGCGTTTGGGACGAAATGCTCACGGCCTGGTTATGGAGCTTAAGCATTACGGTAAGGACTTGTTCCTTCTTCGGCTCAACGTTCCCGATGTCCTTGGCGAGTTGTAGGCCCTTCGCTACGGCCGGGCCCGGTACAGTTTGCGCTTGCCTAGCTAGAACACAGCGCAAACACTGACAGTTTGGTTGGACTAAAATCCGAAGAAAGATTAGCGCCTGCTTCGAACGAGCGGGAAAATACGAAGGATAATTTTAAAAGTACCCGAAAGGGTATATCTAGAATCAGCAAGCTACGAAACAAGAGCCCTGTTTTGGTATCAGGGCACAGCTGCTACGCGTCGAGCAGACCGCGCTGAATGGCGATCACTACCGCCTGAGTACGATCGTTTGCCTTGAGTTTCAATAGGATTTTCTTCACGTGCATCTTGACGGTGTTCTCCGTCACAAAGATAAGGTCGGCAATTTCCTTATTGCCTTTACCCTTTGAGATCAGACCAAGCACTTCGATTTCGCGCTGGCTGAGTTTTTGCGACGATATGTATTGGGTCAGCTTCTCTGCAGTTTCGGGAGAAAGACAACTACCGCCTGCCGCAACACGCCGCACCTGATCGGCCAGGGTGGCGCCATCGATTCCCTTCAGCAGATAGCCGCGCACGCCGAGGCTGATCGCGTTGTAAATCGAAGCATCTCCCTGCGCTGAGCTCAGAATAATGATGCGTGCCTGCGGGTCCATAGCTAGCAAGGTGCGTACCACATCGAAACCGCTCTGATCCGGCAGACGCAAGTCAAGTAGCATCACATCTGGCCGACGTACCGAGTACATTTCTACCGCCTGTTTGCCATTGGCGGCCAAGCCGCTGATCCTCATGTTGTGCCGCTCCAGCACGCCGGCGAGCCCTTCGCGTACCATCGGATGATCGTCCACAATAAGCACGTGGATTGGATCGGAATCGGCTTCCGCTTGCGTCGTCACGTCTCTTGAAGCTCCTTCTTGCCCTTCCGCCACCATGAATGTTTGCGCGTCTCCACGCGCAGTATAACGTGTGTTCCTTGTCCCGGTTCACTTTCAATCGAAAGGGTTGCGCCAATGCGACGTGCGTGCGCCTGCATTCCGCGCAAACCAAAGTGGCCTGCGCGGCCATGCTTCAGGATCCCTTCGGTCATTCCCTGCCCATCATCGGAGATTTCAACTTCAAGCAGGTCCGGTAAAAATCGCACTTCTACTGTTACATATTCAGCGTTAGAGTGGCGAAACGCATTCGCAAGTGCTTCGCGACAGATGCGGTACACCTCGTCGCGAATTAGCGGATGCACCTGGCGCGGTTCTCCTTTGCATACTAGGTCAAATACAGGCGTCGGGTTCGATCGAAATTCTGCTTCGGCATGTCGCAACACCTCAACCAGACTGTACTGCGCTACCGCAGTGGAATGGAGATTCGACACCATATTTCGGCTGCGCACGATTGTCTCGCGCATACGCGCCGCAAGGGATTTCAGCGATTGTCCTGACGTTTCGGGATGGTCCGTAACCTCAAACTCGACAAGCTCCAGCTGCAATGTGGCACCGATCAGATCTTGAATGATGGTGTCGTGGATTTGGTGGGCGATCCTCTCACGCTCTGCAACTCGTTCCTGAAAACGCAAGCTCAAACGTTCTGCCCTTCTTCGAGTGAATCGTCGCGTAATTTCAATGATCGCTCCTATAACAACACACGCGGTCAGAATCAGGAACCACTTCGTCTGCCAGACGTAGGGCTCGATTTTTAGCCGCGCCTGAGCCGGGAGTTTACTCGACCCGCCTTCGCGATTCGTTGCGATGACGTCGAAGGTGTAAGTGCCGGGCGGGAGCCCTGTATACGAGACCTCTCGCGAGGCGCCTGCATCAACCCAGTCGCGGTCCCATCCCCAAAGGCGATAGCGAAAGCGGGTCTGTTCAGGAGCAGTCGTCGCAGGAGATGTATAGGTGAAGGTGATGCGATGTCTCCCTGGGCTTACCATCAGATCATCGGGAAGATGGTGCTGATCGTCGACGACGATGCCGTCAATGGCAGCCTGCGCCGGTCGTGCAGCTGGCAGATGGGGATCAACGACGGCTGGCCCATTTACGGTTGCAAACCAGAGGCGGCCATCGTCTGCACGTGTGGCTGTAACTTCATTCAAAGGCAGAACGTATCGGCTCTTGAGGCCATCCGCTTCGGTAAAAATCTCCGTGTCCACTTGATCGGCCTGCGCTTCCGCATAGGCCGTCCACTGCTCATGCGACATACGGGCAATGGCGCGCGCGGTTACGACCCACAGATTGCCCTCGAAATCGTCCAGAACATCGAGCACCATGTTGCCAGGCAGCCCTTCGTTCTGCGTCAGCAGGCGTCCGGAATCAATATGTCCAGACCCGCTGCTTCTGACCCGCAGCCACAGTCCATTGAGCGTGCCCACGGCAATGCCATCCTTAGGCCATGCGGCACAAAGGGTCGGTCCAGGGGTCGCGACAACGCGCTCGAAGCGTTGGCCGTTCCAGCTTTGTAGCCCTGTTGCATCTCCGACCCACGGCTCCCCTTGAGGATCCGTTCCAAGAGACCACAGCTGTTTTCCCGTGAGTCCGTCTTGGGTTCCGAACTGCGTGAGTTGCCCGTTTTTCAATCGGTAAAGGCCTTGATTTTCGATGCGGAGCCAGAGACTTCCATCACTTGCGATGACCGGCGTCGTCACATATCCGTGAGGAATCGAAGGCATCTTCGTGAATCTGCCGCCGCGCCACTCGAAAACGCCATAGTCTGCAATTGCGATCGCCGGGATAAGGCCATGTTCAAAGAAGCCGCGCACTTGTCCCGGTGATAAGCCCTGCGCTTTGCCGTATCTCTGCCAGTGCCCGGACTGCCACTGCACTACACCGCCTTCCAACGTCCCGGTCCAGATAGAACCATCCTTTTGTTCGAAGATCGATTCAGTCTGGCTTCGTGTTCCTGCGAGATTACCCGGCGCAGAGTAGCTCGTGAAGATGCCCTGGTGCAGGCGCTGTAAGCCGGCAATCGTTCCAAGCCAGAAATCGCCGTTCCGGTCTTCGAGAATCGTGCGAACGTCGTTGCTGGCGAGGCCGTCCGCTTCTGTTAGAGTCCCTGTCTTATCTCCTGACTTGCGGCTCAAACCGTGAAGGCCGCCGCTCGCCATCCAGAGCCGGTGATGGCTGTCGACCATCACGCTGACGAAGTTGCCCAGCCCCGGATTCTTGACTGGTTGAAAGCCGTGCCCGTCGAAGCGAAACAGATGATGTCCGTCTCCTGCCCACACATCTCCAAAATGGTCGGCATAGATCAACTGGCTGCCTGGCGCGCTATATTTTGCAACGGCGCCTTCATGCACCCGGAAAATGTTCTCGCGATCCGTGATCCAAAGCGCGCCATCGGTGTCTTCTGCCATGTCGCTGAGCCTGTGCACTCCTTCAGGCAGCGCGGCCGGCTCGATTTTGTCAGCATGAGTGTGCTCGAGCTTGCCTTCAAGGTAGAGCCATAGTTCGCCATTGTTAGAACGCGCCAGCGTCTCAATTCGATAGTGCGCCCGCTGCTCAAACGCGATGGGAACAAAGCGGTGTTGTTCGTAGTGAAGAAGGCCGGATGCTGTCACGACCCAGAGCCCATCGCCGCCGTCTGTGACCAACCCACTTATCAACCCCTGCAACTCCCGGGGACCTTCCTGCCCGAATCCACGAAAATGAAGGCCGTCGAAGCGCACAAGCCCGTTCATTGTTCCAACCCAGAGAAAGCCGTCCGATGTTTGCGCAAGCGAAGTGATGAAATTCTGCGGCAACCCTTGCTCGGTCGTCCATGTAGTCAGCACGTCCTTTTGCAGCGGAGCCGAAGGTTCCCATGCGCGCCCCTGGCATACGCTGCAGGCGCTCAAGAGCAAGGCGATAAGGGTCTTGTGTAGCGATGGTTTCTTAAAACACAATTTTCGTTGTGAACAAAACAGCTGATTCCTATCATATGCGGCCGAAAAGTTTTCTGATCGACTAGAATCACGCGGCATTGAACCATTTTGTCAATGAGCTCGGAAAACTCCATTCTTGCTGGCACGCAATTCGTGTCAACAGCGGCGGGGTCGGCTCATGAAACGGTGGGGTTACGTCTGGCGGCGAGGGGCAGCCTTCGCGTTGGGATATATTTCCATAAATGGTTGCCCTGCCTGACCCCTCTGGATTTTCAGTAGACCGGAGATCCACCTTCGCAATTAACTGCCCGCAGAATCCCGATCATTGGGCGGCTTAGGAGTCCGGAGTAACACCTTCGTGATTGGTCATTCCTGACTGCGATGCTCAGAGCTTTTGTCTGCCCGATCACGACGAGCAAGCGCTTGGCGCGAGTGATCCCGGTGTAGACGAGGTTGCGTTGGAGCAGCATGTAATGTTGCATGGCCGGCATCAGTCATTCTTCACCTGTAACAAGTCACCGACTTGGACGTCGCGTGAAGCCTTAGCCTGAATCCTGCCGAGCTCGCATGCTCTTGCAACCAGTGAACCCGTCTTGAAGAATCTGGCCGCCCAGGATGAACGCCTCCGCTTGGTATGTGACTGCATAAAATCGGGTCCAGTCCTTCGTCCCTTTATAGACGGCCGTATGCTCCGCTATTCCACTGAAGGCAACAGCTGAGGGTTCAGACGCTTCTGCTCTCTCAGACGGCGTAATAGAGCTCGTCGAGCCCGCCTTGTTTACGCGATAACGTCCTCTGTCATCGGCAAAAAGCAAGCTTTTGGCCTCGAATCGAGATCTGGCAGCACCCAAGAGGAGGAGCTCGTTCCTTGAGGGGCTTTCTCTGTCAGCTGCTACGATCAATCTTCATCTTTCCGCGATCCGGCGGCTGGCAGATGAGGCTGCGGAGAGCGGTTGGTTGAGCCCGGAGCTGGCGATTGGAATCCGGCGAGTTAAGGGCGTCAAGCGCATTGGCCGGAGGATTGGCAATTGGCTAACTGGCGATCAGGCGCAAGAGCTTTTAAATGCTGTTTCCCAAGGCACCCTGCGCGGCAGAAGAGATGCAGCAGTGATCGGACTGCTGCTTGGATGTGGTCTGCGGCGATCGGAAACCGTGAACTTACGATTGGATCAGCTGCAATTGAGGGAAAGCCACTGGGTGATCGTCGATATGGTTGGGAAGGGCGGACGACTGCGAACGGTCCCCGTCCCGGCGTGGTGTAAAGGTCTCATGGATGTCTGGATCGACGACACAGGAGTGACTGAAGGCAAGGTGTTCAGACGAGTTTCGAAGCATGGGACTTGGCAGGACGAAGGAGTGCCAACCGACGTAGTCTGGTATGCCGTGAAGCGATACGCCAAATGAATCGGCATTGACCATCTGGCACCCCACGATCTTCGTCGCACTTGCGCCCGCCTCTGCCATGAGGCTGGAGGCGAACTCGAACAGATTCAGTTCCTCCTTGGTCACGCGTCGGTGCAAACGACCGAACGGTACATCGGATGCAGGCAGAACCTCAGAGAGGCGGTCAATGATCGATTTCGAATCTCACCCTCAAACAATGCAGCTTACGAAGTTTAGGCGTGCCGCGTGATAATCCGGTTCATCACGTATGAGATAAACAGGGGTTGGGGGCTGAAGAAATTAAGAACTGGTAAGGGGATTGTGCGCCAATGAACCAGCGACGGTTACCGCAAGAAATGTTCAGGGACTGCAAACCACCTCTGACAAAAATCCGCGCACTCGTCAATGGCGGTTACGACCGCGTCGAGATCGCCGAGTTTCTCTGTGTTGGTCGCCGGCATGCGGTTGTACAGGCAGGACAATCGGCACGGGATTGTTGAACGTGCTGCCGTCAGATCAAGTTCCTGTAGACTGTGCTTCCGGCTTTCGGGCGCGCAAACTTTGTCGAAAGCGACGTGCTCTGCGCGCCCAAGCCATTGCTCCTGTCAGGATATCGGACCATTGTTTGCCACTATGGGAGCGACGGTAATGCTGTCGAGCCCTGGAGCGTAGCCGCCTGCATTGGGGTTGCCAAAGGATATGGTGTTGACCCCAGCCTTCAACGGTACCTGGATGACAATATCCTGCGGGTCGCTGAAGGTACTGCCGTTAAGGTCAAGTTCGATGGGGGTTCCATCATTGACGGTTGCGAAGAAGGTGCGGGGTCCCTGCGTGGTGTAATCCACTTCGAGCTGATACATGCCGCTTCGCGGGACGGTGACATTGTTGAAGATGACATTGTTGCCTGCGCCTGCTCCGAAACTGCCGACATAAGCGCCGCCGGAGCAGTAGGGGCATCCACCGACGCTGGCGGTGCCGGTGAGTGTAGCAGCCTCGGCTTCATAGGTGGTGGAGGTGCTGGGGATGGCGTATCCGTTACCACGAATGATTATGCGGTCGAGTCCGGGGGCGTAAGTTCCGGCGTTGCCAAAGGTGATTGTATTGAGACCCTTTTGCAACTTAACGGGAACGGTGGTTGAGGCAGGAAGGTTAAAGCTTCCTCCACCCAGATTCAGGGTCGCTGCTGGACCTCCGTTGATAGTGTATTCAAACGCGCGCGGGTCTTCGGTGAGGTAATCGACTTCCATGAGGTAGATCCCGGTGCGAGGGACCTGCACGTTGTTAAAGGTGACGGTATCGGTGCCTGGAGCTCCACCGAGGTATCCAGCTTCCGCTCCGCCTGAACAGGCCGGGCACTGTGTAACGATAGCGGTTCCGGTGAGGATGCCGGACTCGCCTTCGTAGACGTCTCCTTCGGGCTGCGTCACATGACCCACACGGCCCACTTTGAGGACCCGCGATCCGTGGCCGGCAATTACAGTGCTGAATCCGAGGGGGAAGGTGCCGAGATTGACGCGGCTCCATAGGTCGCGCACGCTGGAGGCGGCGATGAAGCCTAGATCGCTCCACTCGACGGTGACTCTGGTGGGAAAGGCATTGAGGTTGAAGAGCGCCACGTAATCATAACCGTCGCCCGTATCCGAGACCCAAACAGGCGTGAAGCCTCCCAACACCTGCGTGGCCGGATGGCCGGATTGATCGATAGCGATGAGTTCGTCATTGCTCAGAGCGGACTTGGCAAAGCTATCAAGCTGTGTCAGGTCTCCGCCCAGATACATGGGAGCATTCACCATGGCCCAAAGCGTGATGGCGGATTGCTTTTCAACGGATGTGAGTCCGTCGATGCTGCCGTTGCCAACGTCGAGCGTATCGAGATCGTTCCAACCCATCGTCGGCCCCGCATTGTGCTCCCAGCCCACGGCTTCATATTCGCGCAGGATAATGTGCGGCCAGTCGGTAAGCGTTGCGCAGCCGCCCTCGCATTCGACATCCTGGTCGATGCGGCGGGCATTCGAGAACTGCTGCCAGGTGCTGAGGAAGTCCTGGTCGATATCCCAGGAGATGGTCAGCCAGATAGGACGGCCGCTCTGTGCGATCGCCTTCGACCATGCCTCCACGTCGGGGCGATCATCGATAGAAAGGCTGTCTACATCCGAGCCTGGAGCTACTGCGTCGAGTTTGATGAAGTCGATACCCCATGACGCAAAGAGATCGACGATAGAGTTGATGTACTCCTGTGCGCCGGGCTTGGTGAAATCGATCTTATCGTGATACGGATTGGGCGGCGCAGCGGCAAAGGTGTTTCCCTGTGCAAGCGGGATGGCAACGATCTGCTGCGTGGTGTAAGGCGTGCCAAGGATAGGGTAATTGCCGTCAACCGCCGGCTGCTCGATGCCGGGAATCCAGTAGATACCGGCCTTCTGTCCATTGGCGTGAATGTGGTCGATCAGGGCCTTGATGTCCGGAAAGTTCGGAGCTGCGGGAATCGGGCGGCCATTCGCGTCGAAGGTGGACATCCAGCCGGAGTCGATATTGATGTACTGAAATCCGTGCTTCTGCAGACCGGAAGCGGCAAGTGCGTCGGATTGTGCCTGGATATTGGCCTGAGTGAGAAAACCGGCGTTGACGGTCTGTTCGCTGAAGCTGCTCCAGCCTAGATACGGCCGCTGTCCTATACCATTGACCTGAGCAGGAGCCTGAACAGAAACAAGCAGAGAAATGCTCGCTAGGGCTCTCGTGAGCAGGGATCGAATCCAGCGTTTCCGAAAGCAGGTCCATACGGTTATGTTCTCTGACTCTGGGCTGTCGCAGAAGAATATGCGACTCGTCATATTGGGCCTCCATGACTTGGCGGGTGAGATAGCATTTGGAAACGTTAACGTTCACGTTTTAACAGCAAACGCACACACTCTAGAACTGCCATTGGTGCATTGTCAAGCACGAATCCTGGAAGGCAACTCTTTTCGAGTTATGGCCTGACGAGAGCAGGCGTGCTCTTTTGAAGAAAGCAGTTGCCAGTCGGTAGAAGTCCACGGTAACGTTAACGAAACAGCTTGATGTCAGCCCTGATATGTCCAAGATCATGAACTCCACTGCAATGACGGAAACGTTGGCGCTTGCTTTTCAGAAGCTGACGCATGCTGCCGAGGCAGATAGTGCCATCTACAAACGCTTGCCCAGATCGCACTGGACCAATTACAAGGTCACGAACTGCGCTGTAAGATATGCGTCACTCTGCGAACACTGTCAGCGATACGGTAGTCATGTTGGTCACAAGATGTAAACGCGATGAGCTGACCGTCTTGTCCTCCATTCGCGAAAGAGCTACAGTTTGAGTGTGAAACCTGGCCGCCACCTCCGGGAGATTTTCTCGCTGCTCCTGGCCTGCCTGTGGATCACGACGGCGTCTTGGGCGGAGCGCGTCTCTGCAGAGTTTCCGCTGTGTCAGCCAGCACAATCGCCCTGCTGCCCGCAATCGGTAAACAATACTAAGATAAGTGTCTAGCACTGAGAGACTGTCCTACTTTACATGCGCCCATGTAACCAGTCTACGCTGTGGCTTCCGCAACCACGCTGAGCACCGGTTTCAGGCACCGCCTGAATGCTGACGAGAGCGTCGATTCGATTTGCCTTCAGTGCTTCCGAACCGTGGCAACGGTCAATGAGGACGCAACACTGGCGACGCTGGAGAGACAGCCTTGGTGTGACCCGCGAGACCTGGCTTGTCTCACCGGAAATACTGACCGTCCACGCATCGACTTGGTGGGGTAAAGCTCACCGGTTCAGGAGCCACGGCACCGCTCTTACATTGTTCACGTTGAGAGCTTGAGGCCGACAATCCCAGCGAGTATGAGCGCAACACTGATTAGCCGCCCCGCGCTCGCAGGTTCTTCAAACAGCACGATTCCAAATATTATGGTGCCGATAGCTCCCACTCCGACCCAGACACTGTAGGCCGTGCCGACCGGAAGCGCCTTCATAGCAAGACCTAATAGTCCAAGGCTGACGATCATCGACAGAACTGTCCAGACGGTTGGCCAGAATCGGGTGAAGCCCTGTGTGTATTTCAATCCGATGGCCCACCCAACCTCAAAAAGCCCTGCAACCACGAGAATAGCCCAGTTCATCCCTTCTCCTTTGTTGGTGGCGCTTTGCCTGAAGGATGACAGAACTTGTTAACAAGCCTGCTATGCCCTCTGGCTCCTTCTGACACAGGTTAATTTCCGATCACACGTTTCAGGGTCAGCTTCGCTGTGACACACTGTTCGCTGCCGTGCAGTGGAGCGCAGTTCAGGTCCAGCGTGTGATGGCGCGAGCTTAGAGATGGTGGCAGGAGTCTAGTGCCCTGTGAACGAAATTGCCGTAATTGAAGCCATTGAAATATGTGTGCTCGCAAGACTCGCCATCCCTTTGCTTACACTGATGATGCCGAGATGCTCGCTTCGCAGCAGATGACCCTTGTCGAACTCAAAATGATGTTCGCCCTGGCTGATCTTGATAGGGTGCGTGACTGTATAGGCTTGATTCTTGTTGTTCTCAAATGTTGGAGTGAAGCCGGGTTGTAAGACTGACCACCAGATCATCGAATCCATCGCGCTATTTCTCCTTAAGGTGTGTTGCCCTATTTGAGACTAGCCGAACATCCCCAACTGCCCGTCCTCGTCATCCTTCACCGGCTCCGACAACGACGGCTCATTGTTCTTGACGTTATTGATGCGCTGATCCACGCCATGCCTTCATCATGTCCGCGTCAAAGGGCCGCAGGAGGTCAACAGGTGGCTGTTCTGCGCTTCCAGGCTCCAGCCATCGCTGCCAATCTCTCCGTGCAACGATGAGCGGCATCCGGTCGTGAGCCGTCTTCTCCGCTACCAACTCGTTAGGCTCCACGGCCGCACGTACATACCTGAGAGAGCAACCATGAATCCGCCTAGCAGGGTCGGGAGCAAGCGGAGGCCCCATGGCGTCGCTCCCAGGAGATCGATCTCCAGACGTGCGAGCAGCGGGACTATCGGTGGAAAGTCGACATATCCGAGCGCGGGGTGCCGGCCGGAATCGATGTAGTAGAGCTCGTCGGTGTGGAAGCCGAGGTTGCCGTTGGTGGCGAGACGCACGGCAAGGACAATAACCGCCGCGCCCCCGTAGAGAAGCGGCGTCACAAAGGACGGCTGGCGGATGCCGGCGTCTGTCACCTAGGATCTCCTGTTTGATTTCAAAAACGGCTCAATCGTACATCTAGCTCCCTGTCCGGGGTAGTCTCCAAGCGTTTTCATGCGCATTTGTTGCCGTGAGTCATTTAGGAAAGCAGCAGGTATGCAGCACCGGCTCTTGATTGTTTGGCATGAGCACAGACCTCGCGGGAGGTAAACAAATTCTGGTTTGAGGCTGAGCGATTGGCGACGCCATTTGCGTTTGCCAATACTAATCCTGCTTTTGTTACGAAATCTGGGCGTCCGAGAAGAAATTCTGATCGGAGTCACCGGCGATTGGGCTTGGATCACCGGCCACTCGGCGCCAACCTGGTCTTGGATCGGGTTGGGCTGCCAATTCAGGGCGACCACTTTGCTCTGTTCGGATCGCCGACAATCCCCCGTGATTTGACCTTCCAATCGTCTAGATGAGTCCCTTTGTAGGAGAGGAGACAGAAGACTCGTCGTTAATGCGCCCTCCGCTGGACGAATTGTGATCACCGCACAATGGTCGACACCCGGGTCTTGCGAAGCCCGGTTTGACCGAAGTGAAGCACCTTTATCGCTATTAGTGCCTTGTAAGCCTCTTATCGGACACGCTCGATGTTTTGAGCTGCGTCTCGTCGACAGCGGCAGCTTAGTTCTTTCAGCGCCAACCTTGGCGACATCATGATGAGAGTCTACGCCGGATCACCCGGCGCTCATACCACCTCTACGCCAGGAATCTCCGGCTCTTTATGCTCTGTTCTCCCACCTTAAGCAGATTCAGCATAGGTATCGTCATCATTGTAGTGAGCAGCGCCATAATCACCAGCATGGTGAACAGCACAGGCGAGAACACGTGTGCGCTGTAAGCGATATTCAAGACAATCAGCTCCACTAGTCCCCGTGGATTGAGCAGAGCGCCCAGCGCCAACGATTCACGCCATGGGAGTCCCGTCCAGCGCCCCCCGATGACTGCGCCTCCCATTTTTCCTGCGACCGCTACCACGAGCAACACAGCCGTCCACATCCACGCGCTTGCGCCGTTCAGCAGATCCAGCCGCGTTCGCATCCCTGTCAGAGCAAAGAACAAAGGCAGCAGCAAAACCGACACAATCAGGTCCAGTCGCATGTGAATGGCGCTTTGCCAACGTCCCACGCGTGGAAAGCAGACTCCCGCAAGAAACGCCCCGAACAACGGATGAACTCCAATCGCCTCCGTCGCTGCCGCCGAAGCCAGGACGATTGCCACAACCACAGCCAGCATCTCGTAAGAGAGCCCCGCGTCCGCACGGCGCCGCGCCAGCCACTTGCCCATCGGACGCACTCCGCACAACATCACCGCGAGATAGCCCACAAGCCACAGCAGCCTCTGCGAAACAGGCGTCGCTCCGCTCCCATATGGAACCATGGTCAGAGCAA
>Ga0210386_10001760_pt1 | contig 18995 bp, 12 predicted proteins | sample IncBWH32OmetaG_FD_160091 | JGI IMG/M metagenome (GOLD analysis project Ga0210386, IMG submission 160091) | Forest soil microbial communities from Barre Woods Harvard Forest LTER site, Petersham, Massachusetts, United States - Inc-BW-H-32-O ... | reverse complement strand
TCATTACGCCGCCGCCCAATCGAGCGCGCCGATCAAGACGTTCTCGATTTCGTTTGCCGGAAGGGGTTGCGATGAGAGCCGCTACATCCGGCAAGTTGCAGGACGGTATGGGACTGAGCATTCCCAATACGACCTCAATCCCGATTCCGATCTGCGCGACACAATCGAAGAATTTGCGTATTACTCCGATGATCCGAGCGCGGACGCTGGAGCGCTGCCCATTTGGTACCTCTCAAAGCTGAGCCGCACAAAAACGACTGTAGCCTTGAGCGGAGAAGGTGCGGACGAGCTTTTCGGCGGATACCTGACATACCGCGCCGACCAGATTGCAGCGCATTTGCGCAAGTTCCCTCAGAAAGCGCTTCGATTCGCACTCCGCCTGGCTCACGGATACCCCGTGTCCGACGAAAATATCGGCTTCGATTACAAAGCGAAACGCCTGTTGGAAGGCTGCCTCTTCCCGGCCGAGCGCGCGCACGCTTTCTGGAACGGCACGTTCACGGAAAGCCAGAAGGACGCGATGCTGAAGGTCTATCTGCCTGGTGCGTTCGACCAGCATCTAGCGCAAATGGATGAAGCCTCGAGTGCGAACAAGTTGGAACGCTATCTGCGGTTCGATCAGCGCTATTACCTGCCGGACGACATCCTGGTGAAGACCGACCGGATGAGCATGGCGCATGCTCTTGAGGTTCGTCCTCCCTTTCTGGATCACCGCATCGTGCAATTTGCGGCGACGCTACCGGCGAACTTGAAAGTCCGCGGCGCCCGACAAAAGGTGTTGCTGAAAGAATTGATGCGGGACAAGTTGCCGCTTCCCGTCCTGCGTCGCAAGAAGATGGGATTCGACATCCCAGCGCACGAATGGATGCGCGGTCCGCTGCGGGCGATGTTGACGGAAATCGTTTCCGATGGGGCTTCGGATCACGCCGACTTGTTCCGGCAAAACGTACTGCAGGAATACGTGAATCTTCATCTCGCCCGCCGCGCGAATCTAGGCTACCACCTGTGGGGCTTGATGATTTTATTTCTATGGATGAAAAAGTGGGGGATTCAATCCACGACCGAACCGAGAATCGATCGCGCGTTCCCGCAGCCAACCGCTACGCTGTCCTAGCAGCGGTGCTCTGCGCGGCGGCGATTTACCTCCGCTCTATGGACTCACTGCCATCGCGGATGGACGATGCGGCGCGTATCCCGATTGTGCTTGTCGCAATCGCCTTGGTCGGGATCACGGCACTATTGGCCAGCGGGTTTTCGGCAAACGCGCAGGATTCGACGCCCGTCGGTGCATGGCGTCGGGCCTGGCGCTATTCCTGGCTTCTCGCCCGCCGGATTCGGAACGGCACACAGGCAACCCGGACTTCCTCACGAACACTCCAACACACTCGTTCATGAAACTCGCTTGGGCACCGGAAGCGCTATGAAAATCGGAAATAGATCGGGGTGGCGAACGCACGAGCGAGAAACAAGGAACATCTAGACGTTTGGATCAAGCCCGGAAGGGGGAGGCATCATGCATAGAACGATAGGATTGACCTTGACCATCATTTCGTTGACGTTCGCAGCACATAGCAACGTTATGGCAGCAATCGCTGCAGCGCAAACGAGTGCGCCGCGGGTCATCGAAGTGTCGGCGAAGAAGTATGAATTCACTCCGCCCGAAATCCACGTGAAAAAGGGGGAACGCGTGGAATTGAAAGTCCACTCGGTGGACGAGACCCATGGCATCAAAATTGATGTTTATCCCGAAGGAGCTAAAGATAAAACCAAGCCGGGCCTCCTCTTCGACCATCCGGAAACGAACGGCAAAGCCGAGAAGAATGTGGATCAGGTGCTCGATTTCATCGCCGCCGAGCCGGGCAGCTACGATTTTAAGTGTGCGAAACTTTGCGGCATGGGGCACCGTCACATGCAAGGCAAGCTAATTGTCGAACCGTAACGCGCGCTGGCAGCGACAAATCCACGTTCGCTGGCCGCGTGACCTCGGCGTAACGAAGAAAAAGCGTGTTCCGGCAGCGTCGCGATGGCCGCCTAATCATCGTCTTGTTTTTCGTTTCGTAGTTGCGAACAGAAGTCGGCTTGGATTCACCAGGAGCGCATCTTAAGCCACGAACATGGCCACTAAAACCGCACCCGCTGTTTCATTGATTGATCTCTCGGCAAGCTCGAATTACGAACGGTTCGTAAACCCTCAGTGGGTTTCCCTGCTGAACCTTCTCGGTATGAACGCGACGTATGAACGCTGTGAGGGCTGTGAGCTTTTCACCAGCGATGGACGCAGGATTCTGGATTTTCTATCCGGCTACTGCGTCCACAATGTCGGCCACAATCACCCTTACATCATTCAAACGCTCAAGGACGAAATGGACAAGCGCGGGCCGGGAATGCTGCAGAGCCACGTGCCAGAAATTGCCGGCGACCTCGCGCGGCGCCTGTGCCAGTTGGCCGGCGGGGGATTGGAAAAAGTCTATTTTGGCAGCAGCGGCAGCGAAGGTGTGGAAGCTGCGATCAAGTTTTCGCGCGCCACCACGGGCCGCGCTGGGATTGCCTTCACCACGAGCAGTTTTCATGGACTCACTGCCGGCGCGCTTTCGCTGATGAACGACCCCTTCTGGCGCCAAGGATTCGGACCTCTGTTGGACGACGCGCAGGGAGTACCCTACGGCGATATTTCCGCGCTCGAAATCGCTCTCGCCACCAAGAAGCACGCAGCCTTTGTCGTTGAACCAATGCAAGCCGAGGGCGGAATCAACGTGCCGACGCGCGCGTACCTGCAAGAGGCTCAGGAACTGTGCCGCCGGACCGGGACGCTTTTCGTGTTGGATGAAGTCCAGACGGGAATGTTCCGGACTGGGACGTTTCTTGCGGCCCATCAGTTCGATGTGCACCCGGACATCGTGGTGCTGGCGAAAGCTCTCAGCGGCGGGCTCATGCCCGTGAGTGCTGTGCTGATGAAGGACAGGGTCTACCGCGCTGTTTATTCGTCGCTAAAGCGCTCGATCGTGCACACCTCCACGTTCAGCGAGAACAGCCTCTCTATGCGCGCGGGCCTCGCAACGCTTGATGTCCTCGAACGCGAAGAACTCGGGCCGCGCGCTCTGCGTCTTGGCGAGGCTTTTCGCGAGAAACTTCGCCACGAACTCGCGGGCTTCGACATGGTCAAAGGGGTGCGCGGCATGGGCCTTTTGAACGGCGTTGAGTTCGCGCCGCCCAAAAAGATCAGCATGCGCGCGATGTACGAGGCATTTCACGCGATCCATCCGGCGATGTTCGGCCAGGTGGTTGTGATGCGCATGTATCGCGAAAAAGGATTCCTCACGCAAATTTGCGGCAACAACTTCATGGTTCTGAAGGCCGCGCCGCCGCTCGTGGTGAACGAAGAGCAGCTCAACCAGTTCGTCGCGGCGATTCGCGACGTCGTGGAACTGGCGGAGACGTCTGCAGGATTCTGGACCGAAGCGCTCAACATGGCGCGCCGGGCCGTCAATATTTGATCCCGCACGAAGCAAGCCGCGCTTGAGCGGCAACAGCAAGCCGACCCAGCAAAGACCCGGACAGGCAATGCCCCGCAGGAGGCCAGTGGTGAATCTACAAAGCACGACCGATGTATTTGTTGTTGGCGGAGGCCCATCCGGCCTCGCTGCGGCGATAGCGGCTCGCCAAAAGGGTTTCAAGGTAACCCTTGCCGACGGCGCAGCGCCTCCGATTGAAAAACCGTGCGGCGAAGGTATGATGCCAGAAACGATCACGGCCCTTCGCGATCTCGGTGTTACCATCGGCCCCTCCGATGGCGTGACTTTCCAGGGAATCTGTTTCGCTCAATGGGACGCGCGCGTCACGGGTGATTTTCCGTCGGGCGCCGGCGTCGGAATGCGGCGAACCACCCTGCACGAGCGCCTCGTCGCGCGTGCCGAAGATTGCGGCGTGAAGCTCCTGTGGCGGAGGCCCGTCGTGGCGATAGGCCGTGACTACGTGGAGCTGACGTCTGGCAGAATCCCGGCTCGTTGGATCATCGGCGCGGACGGACAAGGCTCGCGCGTGCGGCGCTGGAGCGGAATCGCAACGAAGCAGATTCGGCAACGCTTTGCGACCAGGCGTCACTTTCGCGTTCAGCCATGGTCGAGCTACGTCGAAATTCACTGGAGCACACACGCGCAAGCTTATGTGACTCCCGTGGCGCCGGATGAGGTTTGCATCGTGATGATTTCGGGCCATGCGCGACAAGCATCGTTTGACCGAGCGCTCAGCGAGTTCCCCGCGATACGAGAAAAAATTGCCTTCGCAAAAATCACCAGCCGTGAAAGGGGCGCGGTCACCTCCATGCACACTCTTCAAAACCTTCAGCGCGGAAACGTCGCTCTGGTCGGAGATGCTTCCGGAGGCGTGGATGCAATCACCGGCGAAGGCATCCGGCTGGGTTTGCGGCAGGCTTCGGCGCTGGCGGACGCGCTCGTAGCAGGAAACCTCCGGCACTACGAACGCGCGCACCGCGCGCTCGCCAAGCGTCCGTCGCGCATGGCACACCTGATGTTGTGGCTCGACCGCAATCCAAAACTGCGAACGCGTGTAATACGGGCTCTGCAGGGCAAGCCGGAGCTCTTTGCGCGAACCCTTGCGTTGCATGTCGGTTCTGGCTCGGCACGCGACATACTGCTCACAGGAGCGCGGCTCGGCTGGCGTCTGCTCGCCGCTTGAGGAGAACTTTGCGCACACTTCAGGCAAGTTGGTTCGGCGCGTCAATCGCAGCTGCGGTCGGATTGCTCGTTGGTTTTTCGTTTGTGATGGCGATCCCGCTCCAGGGCGCTAAACAAATCGCTTCGCCAGAGACCGTGTTGACGCTGGATCCGGCACAATCTCGCGTGCACTGGACCGTGGACAGCACTTTGCACACGGTTCACGGAACATTCGGACTCACTCGCGGCATGGTGCAGTTCGATCCGGAAACCGGCAAGGCAAGCGGCGAGGTCATCGTTTCGGCTCCGAGCGGCGAGAGCGGCGATCGCTCGCGCGACGCGCGCATGCACAAGGAAATCCTGGAGAGCACAAAATATCCTGAGGTGATTTTTCGCCCAACACAAATCGAAGGCCGCGTTGCGCGCTCTGGAGCTTCGAACGTGAAGCTTCACGGTATTTTCTCGATTCATGGTTCTGACCATGAACTCGCCGCGATGGTTCACGTGGAAATGTCGCCGGACCGATGGAAAGGGAGCTGCACGTTCGATGTGCCCTACATCGTATGGGGGATTAAAAATCCAAGCAATTTTCTTCTAAAGGTGAAACCTGTCGTGAACGTCGAAATGGAAACAGCCGGCTCCATCCGGGCGTCCAAGTAGATTCTGTTTTTACCAGGACTCTTCTCTCCCAACTCGGGCAGCAGCGGGACGTCCCAAGAATCCGCAGAACCCGAGTGTCCCTAAACGTTCCGTGTGCATCTAGGCGATTCAGATTTGCTGGTCTTTCGATATATACTTTGCACTCCCAGCCTCACTCGCGCGCATGGCGTTTCTATGCCGGTTTAGTACTCTTCGAATGAGCGATGCCCGGACCAAAAGGCTGAACCAAATCGATGTGTGGAATTTGCGGGGCCATCGGATTCGACTCCAAAGAAGCCGGCGAGACCGTCGTGCGCCGCATGCTCGCCGCGATCGTTCATCGCGGCCCGGATGAAGAGGGAATCCTCATCGCTCCGCCGGTCGTCGCCGGCACCCGCCGGCTAAGCATTATTGATCTGCCCGGCGGCTCTCAGCCTGTTTGGAACGAGACCGGCACGCTCGCGGTCGTTTACAACGGCGAAATCTACAATTTCCGCGAACTCCGCAGGGAACTGGAAGCCGCTGGCCACACGTTCCGCACTCGGTCAGACACTGAAGTAATCGTCCACTCCTACGAGCAGTGGGGCGAAGAATGTGCCGCGAGGTTCCGCGGAATGTTTGCTTTCGCCGTGGTCGAGCTGCCGCAAGGACGCAACGGCCGCGCCTTTTCCGTATTTCTCTCGCGCGATCCCATGGGCATCAAGCCGCTCTATTACGCGCGCTCCAAAGGAGCGTTCTTGTTTGCTTCCGAAGTGCGCGCCTTATTGGCTAGCCGCTGCGTGCCGCCGCAACTCTCCGACGAAGCCGTTCCTTCATATCTATTGTTCGGCTCGGTCTGCGAGCCGATGACCATGGTGCAAGGCTTGTTTTCGCTTCCGCCGGGACACTCTCTGAAAGTTAGCGCGGATGAGCCGCTCCGCTCGCCGGAGCCGAAGCTGTATTGGGATTTCGCCAAGGAACTTAACAAGTTGGCGCACTGCAAGCGAAAATTACCGCCGCGAGAATCTACCGCTGCCGCCACTGCCGTTCGCGCGCTGCTCGAAGATTCTGTCCGCGGTCATTTGATCGCCGACGTTCCCATCGGCGTGTTTCTCAGCAGCGGTTTGGACTCTACCGTCATCGCCGCATTAGCCAGTCAAATTCAAAAGGGCGTGCACACTTTCACGGTGGCCTTTCCCGACACGGAGTTCAGCGAAGCGGAGGTAGCGCGCAAAACAGCCCAGCGCCTGGGCACCGAGCATAGCGAGCTTACTTTATCCGGCACCGAGATGGTGGCGCGTCTTGATGAGGCCGTCGCGTCCTTCGATCAGCCCAGCATGGACGGTATTAACACGTTCTTTGTCTCCTGGGCGGCGCGTCAGGCAGGCTTGAAAGTAGCGCTCTCGGGGCTGGGCAGCGACGAACTCTTCGGCGGCTACACGTCTTTTCGCGCCACGTCGCAAGTTGCGCGCCTCGCGGCCATGGCGCGGCGCTTTCCCAAGCCGTTGCGCGAACTGGTTACCTCTGGCTTCAAGCGCTCGAAAACTTACCGCGGCGCCCCGGACGTTTTTCGTAAAGCGCTGTCTGCCTGGCTCGATCCGGATCTGTTTCCGTCGCCGTATTTTTACACCCGCGCGCTTTTCACGCCGCGAACCGTCGCTGCGCGCTTGGACGAAGACACTGCCGTGTGGGACGCCGCGCCTTGGATGCTCTGGCTCTCCGATGCCGCGCGCGAGTCGCGGCCACTGGATCCCTTCACGCGAATTTCGTGGCTCGAGCTGCGCTCTTATCTTGTGAATACGCTCCTGCGAGACACCGACGCGATGAGCATGCGCCATTCTCTCGAAGTGCGCGTGCCGTTCCTGGACGTGCCGTTGGTCGAGCACGTCCTCGGCGTTCCGGAATCGCTCAAGCGCGATACGGCCAGGCCAAAGTCTTTGCTCATTGACGCGATGAAGGATTTGCTGCCGGAAGAAGTGATCGCACAAAACAAGCGCACTTTCACTTTTCCGTGGGAAATGTGGTTGCGTGGGAAGTTAGGCGAACGTGTGGCGGTGGGGCTGGGGGCTTGGTCGCCCGCGCTCGAGTCGCGGTTCGATGGCAGATTTGCGCTGGCAGTCTGGAAGGATTTCCTGCACGGCCGCACGACCTGGTCGCGTCCCTGGAGCCTCTACGTGCTGAACGAATGGGCCAAGCGCAACCTGACAGTCCAAGATTCCAAAGCCGAGCCCAACCACAAAACCGCCGCCGCTCACGTGGCTTGAAAAACGCGTGCAAAGAATCGTCACTACATAGGGCAGCGGGACACCTTTGATCATGGCGATGTAAGCGATGGCGACATCGAATGCCATCGGGACGGGCCGGAATGTTGCTGTTGAAGAATATTGGCGTGTTACTTGCGAATCGTGGAGGGTCGCGCGGTGCCCGCACCTTCGATCAGCGACCGAATTCCGTCTGTTTGCACGTCTTCGAAACGCTCAACCAGTCCGCTGGGCCACCGAACGTCCACGTAATCGATGCGCGTTGCGATTCCCAGGCCAAAGTGGACACGGAGATCGCTCTGCGAGATATAGCTTGAACCGCTGCGAACTTCGTCCACGTGGTCGCGTCCACCAGCGCGGACCGTGATTTTCGCGCCAATCCCATCACGATTTGATTTCGTACCAATCAACCGAAACGCAACCCAGTGGTTTGCTGTCCGGACGCTGTTAACCAGCAAACTCGGAGTCTGATTCATGTTGTTCGTGACGATTGCGATTTGCCCGTCGTTCCACAAATCGCCGACGGCCATGCCGCGCGATGCTGCAGGCGTGGTGATACCCAAACCCGCTTCCGCCGTCACATCCGTGAAAGTCGCGTCGCCGTTGTTGTGATAGAGGAGGCGCGACTCGTTGTAGTCGCTGCCCAGGTGAAACGTGTCCACCTCGGGATAGACATGCCCATTCACCAGAATCAAATCGGGCCAGCCGTCATTGTCAAAATCGAAAAACATCGTTCCCCACCCGAGGTATTGCATGTGCTTGCCGAGGCCCGCACCGCGCGTCACGTCCGTGAATTGGCCGTCCCCGTCGTTGCGGTATAGCGTGGGGGTATCCTCGGAGAAATTCGTTTTGAAAATATCGGGGCGCCCGTCGCTGTTGTAATCACCCACTGTCGCGCCCATGCCCGCCTGTTCTCTGCCGTCTTCATTGAACGCGACGCCCGCCGTCAGCGCTTGGTCTGTAAACGTCCCATCATGATTGTTGTGATACAAAATACTTGGCTGGCTGTCGCAGGCGACAAACATGTCGGGCCACCCGTCGTCGTCATAATCGAGCGTAGCCACGCTGAAACAGAACTTGCCATTGGTGCGGTCGATGTGTGCGACTCTCGTCACATCTTTGAATTTGCCGCCACCAAGATTTTCGTACAAGATATTCTCCGCGCCGACGAGCCCGCGCGGTCCGCACATCACGGGCGCGCCTTTCCAGACGCAATTCGAACCCGAGCCGGGGGCCTGCGCGGTGGCGGGATCGAAGGCCACGTAATTCGCTACCATCAGATCGAGTTTTCCATCGCGATTGTAGTCGATGAACGCACAGCCGGTGCCCCAGGCCTTACCATTGCCCGCGACGCCCGCTTGCGCGCTCACCTCCGTAAATCTTCCGTGGTCGTTGTGGTAGAGCCGGTTTTTTCCGTAATAAGTGACGTACACATCTTCCCAGCCGTCGTTATCGTAGTCACCAACACAAACGCCCTGGCCCCATCCGCTTGCGGCCAGGCCCGCTTGCGCCGTCACATCCGTAAACGTGCCGTCGTGATTGTTGTGGTAGAGGTGATTCGTGGGAGCCTTACCGGGAGGAAATCCCTCGAGTGTGGTGCCGTTGACCAGGAAAATGTCTGGCCAGCCATCGTTGTCGTAGTCAAAGATCGCAACCCCCGTACCGGTTGTCTCGATGATGTATTTTTTTGTATCGGTGCCGCCAAACACGTTCCGCATCGTGAGTCCGGCTTTTGGGGCGATGTCCGTAAAATTTGCCAAGCGGACCGAAGCTGTCTTTTGCGAGGAGGCATCGGGGCTTTGGGCAGGCGTACTCGATCCAAATGTACACGCAACAGCAACCAACACAATCGCGCGATTCGTGCGGCAGGCACACCTCGCGAAAACCCTTGCGAGGCCGATTCGCAAGCCGCGAATTGTACCTGGCGGAAAGGTCAGCCTTACCGTGCAGCGTTCTTTAGGGATGCGGAGGCTCTGCAATTAGTTCGCGCGCTTTAGTTCGACACTATCGCGTCCGCTGTAAAGCAAATAAGTTCCTGCCGCTCCGCCGGCCACGATCTGCAAGGGCACGGGATGCTTCAGGCCATCGTCGTGTTTCGAGTCCACCTTGAAAATATCGTGCGCGCCCAGATCCATCACCACGAATTTTCCGTCTTTGAGCCAGCCGACTCCGTACGCGCCAGCGGGCAGTTTGATGCCGCCAATTTCGATCGGTACTTCAGCGAGAATGTAGGCTTGGTATTTTTCTCGGATCGCCGTCGAATATCCGGAATTGTCGACCAGCGCCGCAAGAAAATACATGCCATCCGCGAAATGGATCCCACCGGTGTTCCTTAATTGCGCCGCGGCCGTCTTGCCACGGAAAAAGACCTTGTCGGGAAACAGGGCTGGCGTAATTTCGGCGGCCTTCAGCACAACGTCCTGCGTCGCCTCGGTCGTCGCCTGCGCCATCGGCGCGGTCGTCGCAACTGCGCCCAAGAGCACCAAGGCGAGCAATTCCACAAATGTAGCGCGAATTCGCATCGGATCCTCCAGAAACCGCGCCGCCATCCTACTTTATTGAAATCGCTTCGAGCAAGACTCGCTCTCCTGGGAAGTCGCGGTGGTTGTCGAGAATGATTCTGCTTCTCTAGTATTTTTGCATTATTGCGATTCGCAACATCTCGGGCGACATTACACGCCAATTCCATCAGGTCGCAGGTCATGCGCCGGAACAAAAAGGAGCGTGTGTTGATGAAGCGATGGTTCGTGTGTCGATTCGCGTTCTCCCTGCTGCTTGTCTCATTTCTTACATCGGTAACGCACGCTCAGGTGCCAACCGGGACGATTAACGGCCGGGTCACTGATCCAGCAAACGCCGTCGTCACCGGCGCGCAAGTCGTCGTGGTGAATCAATCGACGAATGTACCGCGCGAAACGGTCACCAACTCGGACGGCTTGTACCTATTTTCAGATTTGAGCGCTGGTCAGTACGACATCACGATTGAAGCGAGCGGATTCGCGACGAGCGAGTTTAGGGATGTTGTGGTTCAAGCGGGCCGGGCTGTCACGGTCGATTCAGAACTGAAGGTTGCTTCCGTGGGGACGAGCATTACCGTTGGCGGCGCCACGGACTCCGTAGAACTGACGCAATCGATGATTCAGGGCCAGATAACTTCCGCGACGATCGAAAGCATTCCGCTGAACGGAAGAAATTTTTTGGAGCTCGCTTACTTGGTCCCGGGAAATCGGCCAGCGCCCAATTTTGATCCCACGAAAACAAATACTCTCGAGGTGAGTTCAGATGGAAGCGTGGGCCGCGGTGGCAACATCACCGTGGACGGTGGTGACAACAACGACGAAGTCGTCGGCGGCACGCTCTCGAATTTTCCGCAGGACTCTGTCCAGGAATTCCAAATTGCCACCGCGCGATTCACGGCCGAAGTGGGCCGTTCCGGAAACAGCATCATCAACATTGTTACGAAATCCGGAACGAATCAGTATCACGGCTCGCTTTTCGATTACGAGCGCAATCGCAATCTGCAGGCTCAGCCGGCCACGGTTGCGAGGGGGCTCCCGAAAGCGCCGTTCGACCGTGAGCAGTTCGGTGGCTCGATCGGTGGCCCCTTCAAAGCGAACAAGGCTTGGTGGTTTGCTTCCGCCGAGTACAGAAATCAGAACGCCGCGATCGAAACCGGCGAGCGCGACTTTACGACCGGTTCGATTTTGAACACATACGCGCCGGCGCCTCTGCGCGATGCGCTGTTTTCCACGCGCGCCGACTACCAACTCGATTCGACCGATACCGTGATGGCTAGATATTCATTTAATCGTTCGACCGACACGAACCAGGCGTCGGCCGCAAGCGTCACACCCTCCAGTTCCGCTACGGAGCGGCAGAAATCGCTGAACCGCTTCAATTCTCTGGTGACCAGCTGGACGAAAACGCTATCCGCAACCAAAGTGAACAATGTTACATTTCACTTCGACACCTTTTTGAACAGCATCCCTGAATTTCCGAATAGCGCACCCACCACGAACCCCACCGGTCTGGCTTCTACGAACGAGCTGATCTTCCCGGATCTCGCCGACGGCGTGAACTTCAACGTCCCGCAAAGCACGCATCTGAATCGCTACCAAGTCGGAGATACGTTCACGTGGGCTTTGGGCAAGCAGACGCTTCATTTCGGGGGGGAATATCAGTACGCCAAGGCATTCGGCGAAATCAACGTGTTTGGTAGCGGTAGCATTATTCTTACTTCGGATTTTGGTTTTGCAAATCTGAATGGACTGAGTGGGCCGCCGAATGACCTTGATATTCCCATCGCCGCCGCGATCAAGAGCGCAGCTCCGATTCAGCCCGTTCCGATTCCCAATATTTCGAACAGTTATGTCGCGTTCTTTATGCAGGACGACTGGCGTGTGACGCACAACCTGACTGTGAACCTCGGCCTGCGTTGGGATTTCGATACGGACGCCACCGGCACGAGCGGCGATTACGGACCGTGCCCCAACTTGACGGAAGCGCCGACAAGCCCGTGCGTGTGGATGGCAAACGTGATCGATCTGCATCATCATCCGGACAAAAAAGATTTCGGCCCGCGCGTCGGTTTTGCTTACGACCCGTTCAGCAGGGGCAAGACCGTGATTCGCGGTGGATTCGGAATCTACTACGACCGGATTATCTTTGAAGTTCCCGGCTACGAACGAGTGCAGGACGACCGCGCCCTCACGATCAATCAATATTCGGGCTCCTTTTGCACGTTCCCCGGCGATACGGCCCCACCCGACCTGAATACGTGCTTCGCGCCGATTCCCGGAGTGGCTTTTGCGCCGGGGAGCCCTACACTAGCAAACCCGTTCAGCGGACAGCGGCAGACGAGTGGTGTGGGGATCATCGTGGTTGATAAAAACACGCACCACCCCCTTTTCCAGCAGACGTCGTTAGGTGTTCAGCAACAGATTGGATCGAGGTGGACCCTAAGCGCCGACGGTCTGTACGTCTTCGGCCAGCGCCAGCTCATCGCTCAATATCTCAGAAGCACCACATCCCCTTCGCCGTACATTTCCTGTCCTGGGAGCAATATCCCGTGCACCGTAACGGACCCGCTGAACGGAGTTTCGGACCAGGTAACTGTCGCGACGTCCAACGCGCACTCCTGGTATGACGGGCTGCTCGTCAACCTGCAGCGCAAGCCCGCGAAAATTGGTCCGGTAACGTATCTGTTCAACGTGAGCTACACGCTCTCTAAGACTCTCGACTATTCCGATGACGACCAGGTGCCCTCGTACACGACGGTCGAAAACGTCAACTTGATCGAAGGCACCGTGGGCCCGCAAACAGAGAAGGGATATGGCGCCAGCGACGAGCGGCACCGTCTGACCGCCTACGGATTGCTGCAAATGCCGTGGGGATTTTCGCTCGCGCCGCTGTACACGTACGGGTCAGGTGTTCCGGCGGACACATTTCTGCCCGATCTCAACTTAAATGGGCAATCGCTCCCGGCGCGCTTGCCAATTCTGGGGCGCAATTCGCTTGGCCGAAGCGTGAGAAACAGCACGCAGCTCAATCAAATCATCAACGAGTGGAACGCGCTGCCAGCATGCCCGGCTCCGGCGCCGTGCAACGCGGGTGGGCCGCTGGAAAATGTTCCCGGTGGAATCAATTTCAGCAGCCCGTTCAACTCCGTGGATCTGCGTCTGATGAAAGCAATCGCCATTCGTGAGCGCTTGCACATTGATTTGATGGCCGAGGCTTTCAACCTTTTCAACAGCGTTAACATTCGGGGTTTCACAAATACCAGCTATTCCGGCCGCAATATTTCGTTGGTGCCCGTAGGCACGAACCCTCCGAGCTCCACAAATCCCGCCGGCCTCAACCTGGGATTCTTCTCGCCGGTGAGTACTGCCGGCGGTTTTTTCGGGTCCGGCGGTCCGCGCGCATTTCAGTTTGCCGTACGGTTTACGTTCTAGAGCCGCACGGCGCTGCCCGCGTGGCTTGAACATCTCAAGAAAAGTGACGATTAGAACCGCTGAAATCCGCGTTTTTGCTGGGGTTTTGGCGATTTCTAAGGGCACGCTGTGACGCGATTCTGGGCCGTTCGGTGCGATGCTGGCAGCTCGACGAATGCCCAGGTGTTTGGCACTAAAGCCGTCCCCTGACGAAAAACATAGTTCTCACGGGCTCGCCAGCCCCCAAAGCTGCGCATACTTTCGAATTTATTCCTGAGACAGCGCGGCGGATTTCCGCCACAATATTCCGGATGGTCATCCTGGGCATCAATGCGTACCACGCCAACGCCTCCGCGGCGATTGTTGCGGACGGCCGTTTGCTCGCCGCCGTCGAGGAAGAACGCCTGAACCGCGTGAAATACGCGGCCGGGCTACCCGCGCGTGCGATCCAATATTGTCTCGACCAGGCCGGGGTAAAACTTTCCGAGCTGGACCACATCGCCATCCCGCGCGATCCCTGGGCGCGGTTGCCGACCAAGCTGCGCTTCGCCATGCGCATGCCGAAATTCGCCCTCGACCGCGCGCGTGTGATGAAGCGCTTCGCCGGAATCAATGAAGATCTTGCGAGCGCCTTCGATGTTCCCGTGGAAAAGATTCGCGCCCAGTTTCACCGCGTGGAACATCACACCGCGCATCTCGCCAGCGCCTATTTTGTCTCGCCGTTCGAACGCGCCGCGGTGCTTTCCGCCGACGGTCTGGGCGATTTCGCCAGCTCGATGTGGGCGCGGGGCGAAGGTCCGCGCATGCAGCCGCTCGGCGAAATCACTTTTCCACATTCGCTCGGGATGTACTACACCGCGCTCACGCAGTACATCGGCTTCTGGAAATTTGGCGACGAATATAAAGTGATGGGCCTGGCCGCCTACGGCGAGCCGGAATTTCTCGACGAATTCCGCCGGATCGTCTACGCCGACGGCCCGCTGTCCTTTCGACTCGGTTTGAAATATTTCACGCATCAAAGCCAGGGAGCGGAAATGAGCTGGCGCGAAGCCGATCGCACTCCCGTCCTCGGCCGCCTTTTTTCCGCTTATCTTGAAGAACGCCTCGGCCCGGCGCGCAAAGCCGATGAGCCGCTCGAACAGCGCCACCGCAATTTAGCTGCGAGCATGCAAGCCGCCATCGAAGAGGTCCTCGCCGCGCACTGGAGCGCGCTCGCAAAAAAGACCGGAGAAAAATCGCTCTGCCTCGCGGGCGGCGTGGCGTTCAATTGCGTTGCCAATGGAAAAATCTTCGATCACTCACCCTTTGAACGCGTTTACGTCCAGCCCGCCGCAGGCGACGCGGGACTCTCCGTCGGCGCAGCGTTCGCAGTGAATCACCAAGTCCTCGGCCGTCCGCGCGAATTCGTGATGGATCACGCGGGGTGGGGCCCGCAATTCTCGCCGCAGGAAATTCGCGCCGCCGTGCAAAATGCCGGCGCTGCCAGCGACGATCTGCAAATCGAAGAACTCGAAGAAGCGGCGTTGCTGCAATCCACCGCTCGGCACATCGCCGACGGCAAAGTCGTCGGCTGGTTTCAGGGCCGCGTCGAATGGGGTCCGCGGGCGCTTGGCCAACGCAGCATTCTTGCCGATCCTCGCCGGCCCGAAATGAAAGACGTCCTAAACCGCCGCATCAAGCACCGCGAAACTTTTCGTCCCTTCGCGCCTTCCATTCTCGAGGAAGCCACTGGCGAATTTTTCGAAAAGACGCACCCGTCCCCTTTCATGACCTTCGCGTACAACGTGCGCCCCGAAAAGCGCAGCCTGATTCCCGCGCCCACGCACGTGGACGGCACCGCGCGCCTGCAAACGGTGAGCCGCACCGCGAATCCGCTCTACTGGAAACTGATTCGCGTGTTCGGCGATCTCACCAGCGTTCCGGTCGTCTTGAATACTTCGTTCAACGACAACGAGCCCATCGTCTGCCGCCCGGAAGAAGCGCTCGATTGCTTCGCGCGCACGCAGATGGACGTCCTGGTGATGGGTAACTTTATTCTGGAAAAGAAATCCGCGGCGGCCGCGGGAGAAGAAGCAACAATTCGCAGCGCCAATCGCACAAAATAGATTTCGATGAGGACGTGGCAAGCGTCGGCTGCTTGCGGAAAAGGCCGGTTTTTCAGGGGGCGGAGTTAAGGGTGTGCCGGACCGATCAACCCACAGAATCGGTGCTTCAACGGCTAAAGCTGCACTGACTTTGCTGCGCTTACGCCCTAGCTAAAGCTACGGCCTACAAGGATTCTTGCGTGTTACACGGACCTAAGATGCACATCCTGCTGCTGAACGAATACTATCCGCCGGACACCTCGGCCACCGCAAAAATGGCCGCGCAAATCGCGGAAAAATTGGCCGAGCGCCACGACGTCACCGTAGTAGCGGGCCGCCCCTCGTACGATCCCGACGAGTTTTATCCGTTCGCGCTGCTGCACCGCACAACGCGCAACAAAGTCGCGGTGGAATGTGTCGGCTCCACGATTTATTCGCGGCACCAGATGCGCCGACGCGTGACCAACTATTTGTCCTATCTCGCGCTCGCGGTGCCGCGCTCGATCGCGCTGAATCCGGACGTCATCCTTGCGATGACGGACCCTCCCGTCGCGGGCCTGGCCGGCGCGTTCATCGCACGCCTGGCCGGCAAGCCCTTCGTCTACAATATCCGCGACCTCTACCCGGACATGGCCATCGGCGGCGAGATCGTTCGCCCCAGCCGCTGGGTGGACGGCTGGGAAACGATGCATCGCTGGGCGCTGAAACAAGCCGCGCGCGTCATCGTCCTAGGCGACGACATGCGCGAGCGTATTCTCACTAAAGGTGTCGCCGCCGAACGCGTCGTAGTCGTCCGCGATGGCGCTTCCTTCCACGCCGTAGCCCCCGCGCGCAACGATCCTGTAGTCGAGGAAATCCGTTGCGGATTTCCTTTTGTGGCGCTGCACGCGGGCAATTTGGGCTTTTACGGCGCGTGGGACACGCTGCTGAAATCCGCGGAAATTCTGCGCAACGAAAATGCCGGGCTCGTGTTCATAGGTGACGGCGCAAATCGCGCGGCGCTGGCAGCCGCCGCGCAAGCGCAAGAGGCGGCGAACGTACGCTTCTTGCCGTTTCGGCCATTCGAGCAAATTCCGCACGTGATGGTGGCAGGCGACGTGCACATCGTAACCGTAAAACGCGGCCTGGAAGGCATCGTGGTTCCCAGCAAGCTCTATTCGATTCTCGCGGCAGGCCGCCCCGTGCTGGCTGTAGCAGCGCCGAATTCCGACGCCGCGCGCATCGTTGTCGAATCCGGCTGCGGACTCGCCGCCGATCCCGACGATCCCGCCGCCGTCGCCGCCGCCATACGCGAGCTTCGCCGCGACCCCGCGCGCCTAGCCGATATGGGCCGCCGCGCCCGGGAAACCGCCGCCAAATATGCTAGAGTGAACGAGTTGGAAAGATTTGCGGCCATCATAGAAGACGCAGCACATTAACTGAACGAAACAGCAACGGGAATCGCAATCGCCAGGCCATGCCCCTACTCGCCAATCACGCCGAAATCATCGCCTTCGCTGTGGCGTTGCTGGCCTCGCTCTCGCTCACCATCCCAGTCCGCCACCTCGCCCTGCGCTACGGGATGGTAGACAAGCCCGGCCCACGCAAAGTTCACGTCAACCCGATTCCGCTCCTTGGCGGCATTGCGATTTATCTCGGCTTCGTGCTCGCGATTCTGCTCACGCGCCACGATGTCCCCGAGCAGCAAATCCTCGGCATCCTCGCCGCAGCCACGCTGCTCGCCATCGTCGGCTTCCTCGACGACGGCGGCTTGCTCCATCACCAGGTGAAACTCTTCATCGGCATGCCCATCGCCGCGATTTTTTTGATCGCGTCCGGCATCCGCGCGCAACTGTTTTCGCAATTCGTTCCCGGCATCGCCGGCCTTATCCTCGATTGGTGCCTCACCATCGTCTGGGTTGTCGGCATCACCGCCGCCTTCAGCATTCTCGACCACATGGACGGTCTGTGCGCCGGCATCGCCGCCGTGGCCGCGGGCTTCTTCACCATTTCCGCCGCCATGAACGGTCAAACGCTCGTCCGCACTCTGGGTGCCGCCACGCTCGGCGCCGCGCTCGGTTTCCTGCGGTGGAATTTCAATCCCGCGAAAATTTTCATGGGCGATGGCGGCGCCATGTTCCTGGGATTCCTGATGGCCACGCTCGGCCTGAAAATCCGCCCGGACGGGACGCAATTCCCGCACACCTGGCTCGTCCCTGTCCTGATTCTCGGCGTCCCTATTTTTGACACGACTCTGGTCTCCATCTCCCGCGCCCGCCGCGGCCTGTTACCTTTCACCTCGCCAGGAAAAGACCACACCGCCCACCGCCTCTCGAACCTGGGCCTGGGCCATCGCCGCGCCGTCCTGGTAATGTATCTTTTGGCCGCAGTCTTGGGCGGGATAGCGCTGCTAATCCCCAACCTCTCGCCCACGACGGTCTACACCATAGCCGGCATCCTTGTGGTTGCAGCCCTTTGCGCCATCTTCCTGTTAGAAGGCCTACCCTACGAACGCCAGGTAAAACTCCACAAACCCTCCTCCGCCTCCTGAAGCCGTGTGATTTGGGATGACAGGCGGTGGCGCTAGAGTTTGCGGTAGTCGGAGTTTTGCGTATTTATCGTGAGTTGTTTGCTTACGCCTTCGATTTTGGCTGTGGAGGCGTGGCTGGTGCCGTCTGGGAGGCGGTCGAACTGGACGGCGAGGTTCATGGCGTCGGAGGGATTGTCCATGTAGCTGGCGATTTTGATGCTGCGAATTTGTTTTTGTTCTTTATCGAAGAGCAGGGTCATGGAATCGCCGGGCTTGACGTAATTGACGATGACCATTTTCACTTCGCCGGGGGCGGCGTCGCTGGGCCTGACGGAAACATTTCTTTTGGCGTAGGCGGCCGCCTCCGCGTGCGCCGGAATCATTTTGAGCAGCGGGCGCGGGACCGAGAGGAGTTTTCTGCGGCTTGCCGTCGGGGCCCATGCGCACCTGGAAGCTTTCCGTTTTTTTCTGCTCACCCTTCAGGTAGACCGTCACTTTTTCCACCCAGGTGTATTGCGCGAGGGCTTGCTTGTTCTTCGCGGTGGATTCCTTCAGTTCGGCGACGCGTTGCTGGAGCAGTGCGGCCTGTCCATGGAGCGAGGCGGCAAAAACTCCCAGAAGCGCGAGGCCAGTTGCTGCGGCGGCTGCGAGCTTCGTGATTTGTGTGTGCGTGATTTTCAAGTTCGCGATTTTTGGCTCGCGCGCGCTGGGCAGATTCATGGTGTCCTCTATGGTTTGGGTTTCGCCACAAACGTGCCGTGGGCAGAGTGTGAATATTCAGCGCGAAATTGGTGGGGCAGAGAGCGATCCTGCGAGAGCCGAATTGCGGGGCTCGCGGCAGCGTGCGAAATATACTCCGCGGGGCGCGTTCGCACAATTCTTATTTGAGGCGCTGACCGAGCGGCGGGCAATTCGGATTG
>Ga0210386_10001759_pt1 | contig 19015 bp, 23 predicted proteins | sample IncBWH32OmetaG_FD_160091 | JGI IMG/M metagenome (GOLD analysis project Ga0210386, IMG submission 160091) | Forest soil microbial communities from Barre Woods Harvard Forest LTER site, Petersham, Massachusetts, United States - Inc-BW-H-32-O ... | reverse complement strand
GGCTTGATGAAAGCTGTCGAGAAATTCGAGTATAGACGCGGGTACAAATTTTCTACCTACGCCACTTGGTGGATTCGTCAGGCGATCACCCGATCGATCGCGGATCAAGCCCGTACAATCCGCATTCCTGTGCACATGATCGAGACGATCAACAAACTGATGCGCGTGCAGAAGCAGTTGGTCCAGGAATACGGGAGAGAACCTACCCCTGAAGAGGTGGCCGAGGAAATTCAGTTGCCCGTCGAGCGGGTCCGCGCCGTGCTCAAGATGGCCCAGCAACCGATCTCGCTTCAAAGCCCAGTAGGCGATAGCGACGATACGAGCTTCGGTGATTTCATCGAAGATAAGGGTGCCGAAAATCCGAGCGACATGACTGCGATCGTCTTGCTTCGGGAAAAAATCCGAGACGTCCTGGATACCTTGACCGAGCGTGAAAGGCAGGTTCTCGAACAGCGGTTCGGTCTCGTCGACGGTTACAGCAGAACGCTCGAGGAAGTAGGCCGACAATTTCGGGTCACCCGCGAGCGCATCCGGCAAATCGAAGCCAAGGCGCTGCGAAAGATGCGCCATCCGACCCGGATCCGACAACTCGAAGGATTCCTCGAAGCAGGCGAGTAAGGGCGTTCGGGCTCCTCATTAAAGCGTCGTATCTGTATAGCGAAGTCTTCGACCTCAAACCGACCAGTCCAAAGCGTCTCGCTTTACCTACCGCGTTCCTCGGTGAACGCCGGGCACAAAACGTCCTTGAGTGGGGCCTCACTGCGTTGTACTTATTCTTTGCCTTGGGATTAAAGAGAAGGCCACTTGGTCCGATTGAAACTTTAGGCAATCTGTGGTGTTCAATTCAACGCGATGAACGATCCAGAACGCGATCAACTTTGGTGCTTGCTTGGAAAGGCGAAGGTCGAAGAGACTTCACCTTTTTTTGCGGCCAAGGTCGTTGCTTCAGTCAGAAAGCTAAAGGAGGATCGCAGAGTATTCTGGACGAATTGGATACGATTTGGGCTGCCCGGAGCGTTGGCGGGCGCGCTTGCAGTCTTTTTGACCGTTTTCAGCGTTCGCGTCGAACATAAGATTGAGTCCAAGCCAGTAATTGTCACACAGACTGAGCCAAGCGACCTCGAGTTGATAGCCGACCTGGATTCTGCTCTCTCCTCCGAGGAATCTTCCGTATGGTTAGATCCGCAAAACCGCGGGAACCCTGGCTCAGAGCCGACGCAGACGCATTAAAGTCTCCGAAGAAGAGGCTTTCAGACAAAAATTCAGATAGAGTGTCTCAACAGATCTCACTCTCCCTGGCACGCACGTGCGAACGCTGGCGCCTCGGCCAAGATCCACGGCTCGATGGTCGGGTAATCCACCCCTACTCCCGTCCGAAAAAGGAGGGCACCGAATCAACGGCCCGCCGCAATGTCGAATAACCTGTTCGTAATGAATGAAAGTCTTGTCCTCAATCGTCCCGCGCTGGCGGGCCAACCATTGATCCACGAACTCCGCGATTGACGGATCTTAGGGCTTTTTTCGGTGACCAGCTTGATCGTCTCGCCGACGATCCGTTCCCGTTTAGCGACGGCGGCCTCGACGGTCTCGAAGCTGTGCAACATCAGCCCGCGCCTTGGCTTTTTCAGAAGTGCCGCTCGACTTCTTCTGCCACCGGCCTTGGGCGGTCTTCTACAAGAGGTAATAGTTCGGCGACCGGCCCCTTGGAGTCTTTAAAGATGGAACCCATGAGATTGTGCGGTGTTTAAGGTATACTAGCGTCTCTCCACGGATCATATGGAATCCACTTGAGGTCAGACAAGAATTCAGAATGAAAAAAGTCAGACAAACCAGTCAGACAAGACTCTCACCGGATCATGATGGCTTTGGAAGCCTCCCCGATAGAGGAACGGCGGGCTTTTCCCAGGGGCAGATCGAACGTATGGTTAGATTCTTCGTCGCATTGATTCTCGCGGGTTTCGCTGGCGCGGGTTTCGCTGGCGCGGAGAGTCAGGCGCAGGTTGCAACCTCCTCACCGAGCTCCTCTGCAACGCCGCAAGCAACCCCTTCCGTTTCAACCAGCGCCAGCCGGTTTGAGTCGTTGCGCAAAGCGTTCGAGCAGCTTTCAGCGGAGCAGCAGGAGAGGATCCTCCAGAATTTTCATCGTTGGCAGGATCTGAGCCAGGACGAGAAAGAAGTCTTGCGCCAGAGAGAGCGTGTCCAGCGGCAAAAGCTGGAGGCTTCCATCAACGAAGCATATCAGAAGTCCGGTTTACAGCTCAACGACGAGCAGCGCGCACAATTTCGCAAGCGTTACCTGCAGGAACGACGTCGTTTGGAAGAACAACTCGTGCACGACATTCAGGAGAAACGCCAAGCCGGCAACGCTGCCATTATCGAGATGCTAAAGAAGGAGTTCTCCAATCAAAAGCCCCCGGCCAGCGCGGCCATCCACTAGTGTAGCGTTCGGCGTTCGGCGTTTATCGTTTACCGTTCTGCGTTCGGCGGCGAGCCGGATGATAATCCGCGGCGTGATAAGAACTCCGCACCAGCGGCCCGGATGCCACATATTCGAAACCCTTTTGTTCGGCAACCTGTTTATATAGGTCGAACAGTTCCGGACGAATATACTCCACCACCGGCAGATGATCCGGAGTCGGTCTGAGATATTGGCCGAGGGTCAAAACCTGGACCTGCGCCTCGCGCAGATCTTCCATCGCCTGGAACAGCTCCGTTTCAGTCTCCCCGAGCCCCAACATGATTCCGCTCTTGGTGACGGCGCCCGGGTCCAATTCTTTGGCCCGTCGGAGCACTTCGAGGGATAATCGGTATTTTGCCCGCGACCGTACGACAGGCGTCAGGCGTTCGACAGTCTCCAGATTGTGATTAAATATGTCGGGTTTCGCTTCTAAGACGAGCCCGAGAGAACTCTCTTTTCCGTTGAAATCCGGGGTCAGAACTTCAACGACAATATCCGGATCCAGGTCCCGGATGGCCCGGATCGTTTCCGCAAAATGATTCGCCCCTCCGTCGGAGAGGTCATCGCGCGCGACAGCAGTGATCACCACGTGCTTTAATTTCATCCGCCGGATCGCTTCGGCAACCCGCACGGGCTCGTCATCTTCCAAGGCAAATGGCTTAGCCGTCGTCACCGCACAAAAACCGCATGCTCGGGTACATCTCTCCCCGGCGATCATGAACGTGGCGGTTCCTTGACTCCAACACTCCCAACGATTTGGGCACTGGGCAGATTCGCAAACCGTATGTAGCCGAAGATCTGAAATCAGTGCCTTGGTGGAGAAAAAAATGGGACTCGACGGCAACCGTACTTTGATCCACGCGGGTTTTTTAGACTGGTGCAATGACGGATCAATTTTCGAGCAAGACATCAGTGAGCCCAAGCTACCGGGTCGGACGAGGAAAAGCAACCAGTCGACTGGAGATCCAGCCGTTGAGAACCTGAATTCTCGTCTTAACGTTTCGAGAACTGGAATCGCTTACGCGCACCGGGCTGGCCCGATTTCTTGCGCTCCTTCATCCTCGGGTCGCGAGTAAGGAGGCCTTCCTCCTTCAGCACGGGCCGCAACGCGGCGTCATGGGCAAGCAGCGCACGTGAAATCGCCAAACGTATAGCACCCGCTTGACCGGTGATTCCACCACCCGTCGTCCTGACTTTGACGTCAAACGAGTTGCTCGTTTTGGTCACCTCGAACGGCTTAAGAACGGTGAATTGCAGGGAGGGCGTCGAAAAATATTCTTCCAACGGGCGACCGTTCACTTCTATTTTCCCCGATCCGCGAGAAACGCGAACTTGGGCGACTGCTGTTTTGCGGCGACCGGTAGCGGCGAATACCTCTGACATATTAAGAAATAGGATTAGGGAACCGGGATGGGCTGCTGCGCTTCGTGCGGATGCTGCTCACCTTGGTAAACTTTTAGTTTGGTGTAGAGCGCCCGCCCGAGACGGTTGTGCGGGATCATCCCTTTGACCGCATGTTCGATCAACAACTCTGGCCGACGCTGTCGACGGCGTTCCACGGATTCCGATTTGTGTCCGCCAACGTATAAGGAAAAACTGGTAAATTTCTTTTGGACTTCCTTCTTGCCAGTCAGACGAACTTTTTCCGCGTTGATGACGACGACAAAGTCGCCCGTATCGATATGCGGCGTAAAGATTGTCTTACCTTTTCCCCGAAGAAGATTCGCCACCGTCACCGCGACACGACCTAGCGGACGGTCCTTCGCATCAACGATATACCATTTACGCTCTATCCCACTCGACTTGGCTGAAAAGGTCCTCATGAAAGTCTTTTTCGAAAAGAGCCGGAGCCTATGGCTAGGCTGGCTCGCTGTCAACGGGATTCTACAACCGAGCCGCAACATCGACAGGCCGCCTTGCAAAAGGTCGTCCTGACCCGATCATAGGTCCATGCGAATTTTCTCCGTCACCGCGACGATCTGCTGGATTCTGATTGCTACTGTCGCACGAAGCCAGGATGTTTCGACGCTGCTTCGAAAGTCCGATGAACTCAATGCGCAAGAACGGACCGACGACGCGATCGAAGTCCTGAAACAGGCAGAAAAAATCAGCCCGAATAATCCCAACTTGCTCATCAAGTTGTCGCAGGGCTATTCAGACAAGATTGATGCCGCCAAAGATCGGACGCAAAAATTGGGCTTTGCGAAGTTGTGTCTGGAATACGCCAAAAAAGCGGTGCATGAAGCGCCGGACAATGCCGACGCCCACGTCTGTCTCTCTATCGCTTATGGAAAGATGACGGACTTCACCGATAACAAAACAAAAATGGAATATTCCAAGGTTGTGAAATCGGAGGCAGAAAAAGCTGTCGCTCTAAATCCGAAAAATGATCTGGCTCTGCTCATTCTTGCTCGCTGGAACTTCGACATGGCCACTTTGAATCCGATTCTTAAAGCTATCGCCCAGACGCTATACGGTCAGCTTCCGCCAGCATCCAAAGAACAAGCCGTAGAGTACTTTCAAAAGGCTATCGCCGCGGCCCCCGAGCGGATTATCCACCATGCCCAATTCGCACTGGCCTTGGAAGCGATGGGAAAAACGAAGGAAGCCCAAGCCGAATGGTTGAAGGTAAAACAGCTCAAACCGGCCGATGCCGAGGATCGCCGGTACGTCGCCGAAGCGGAACGGAAGCTGAAGTCCATGTAAGACCGCGACTCAAAAATGGCGGCTTGGCGTTTCAGGCCTTTGCCAAAGCCAGAATCAACCAGCCGGCTAACATACCGAGACCGCCAAGCGGCGTGATCGCGCCGAACCATTTGAAATTGGTCAAAGCCAACAGATAAAGGGATCCGCTGAAAACGATCACCCCGCCCAGAATCAAGCGATAGGCAGCCCGCGGCACCGGCCGCCATCCGCTCAGCACAAGGAGCACCACGGAGTGCACGAGATGATAAAGCACCCCGGTCTGCCAGATTTGCGTCATCCCGGATTTTTCCAGCAAACCGCGAAGAATATGCGCGCCGAAGGCGCCAAGCAATACGCCGGAAAAGCCCAAAAAACCCGCCACACGTTTCTCCAGAGAATGGGTCGTTGTCATTTCGCTCCCCGCTCACCGAAGATCGCCGTCCCGACCCGTACAAGAGTTGCGCCCTCCTCGACCGCAATGCGGTAATCCCCACTCATACCCATCGACAAATGAGGTAGAGGAAACCGGGACTCCTTCTCCAACCGGTCACGGAGCTCCCGCAATTGCACAAAGTATTTCCTGGAGTTTTCCGGATTGGAAGCCAGTGGCGGAATGGTCATAAGTCCTTCCACCTCCACTCGCTCGGCGCGAGATATCTGTTCGACCTGCGAGAACAGCCGCTCAGGGGTAAATCCGAATTTTGAGGACTCCCCCGCGACGTTTACCTGCAGCAACAGCCGGGGAAAGAGACCGAGATCCCTCGCCACCCGCTCGATATCATCGATCAATTCAACTGAATCGACCCCATGAATCATTTCAAAAATGGGTAATGCCTGGCGAATTTTGTTGCTTTGCAAGTGTCCGATCAAATGCCAGCGCAGTCGCACCGGCAAGTCGGGTATTTTCGCCTTCGCCTCTTGAACCCGGTTCTCGCCAAACAACAACTGACCGGCTTCAACAGCCTGCCGGATCACTTCCGGAGGATGCGTCTTGCTAACTGCCAATAACTCAACGCTCCCAATCGGCCGCCCCGACGTCCGTTCAGCTTCGGCGATTTCCGATCGAACGAAATGCAGATTTTCAGCAATATTGGGCTCCATGGATGCGATGAGCTGAAACTATTCTGAGCGGATCGTCGTAGCAAAGCTTTCGCCGCGGTGCCAGCTCACAGAACGGCGCCAAGACCGAATGGATGAGCTCATTGTCTGCTAACGTTCCCATAGACCCATGGCCCATGCACCTCCCAAAAGCATGGCCACGGCCTCATACGCGGTGACCGGTCCGACCGATTCGTCAATGACTCCGTTCGCCACGCGATGTCTTGAGAGCACAATCGGACTCAGATGTTTGCTGATATCGTCGGTGTCCGGAAGCGCCATTGCGTCGACGTATCGATTCAGGGTAGGCATCAGGGCAATACCAAACACCATCATCGGCCTCGACACCTCATAAAATTTCTCAAAGCCCGCCTTGGCGTCCAGATAGGCAAACAAATCATTCGGTTCATCCACCAGTTTAGCAATCGCCTTGAATTGATTGTCCGCTTCTAGTCCAGGAGCGTGACTTTGCAACCGATGCACCAGCTCGGCAAAGTTCGATTGACTCGTTGAAATCAGCAGCCGACGCTCCGTGAGAGCGAAAACGATCGAGGCTTTCTCGTTCACCTGAATCAAATAAGCAGGGACAGCTGCCACGTCGATCTTTCTGCAGTTATCCGGAAATTTTTCGGTCACCACCTGTTCCATCAAGTGCCTTAATTTTTCTGGATCAGTGACTTGGAACGAAATCGCGGCATTCAGGGCATCCGCTTTCGGTTCGCGATCGACGATGATTTCTGCCCCGGAAATCAGATGGTCGAGGTCTCGAGGCTCAATACCGAACGATTTCACCTGGCCCAAGTAGTTTCGAATGGTCTCGGCCAATTGAGACTCCTCCGATAGTTGGACACACCACCGCCAAATCTCAGAAAAACCCAATTGCGTCGCCAGATAACCGACAGTTGCCGGGCTCGTCATCGCCATTCCTTTTCGATCGAGAGGGCTGGCCTTTGCGGGCGCACCCGTCAAGGTAAACACCGTGTCGCGGAGCCGTGCGCCGACGATGGTGGTGACCGCCAGCACCGCACGATCGCTCCTTTGAGTTTCCTGACCGCGAAAACGCCAATGCAATCCGTCGGAGGGATCAAGAGACGGTCCGCCTTGAACAAAAGTGAGAAGGTCGTACCCGATCGGAACGTTTGCCCGACATTCCTGAAACAATTTTAGAGACTGCAACCCACCGGAACTCGTTCTCGAATTCCGAACCGCTTCAAGTAACAATTCGGTGCTGCAACTCAGCAAGGTCCAGGAACCAACACGGACGCAATAGATCTGCGCCACAATCTTGCCGGCGCCTTCCCCGTCAATCCCCGTGTGTTCGAGACTGTCCGGGGCGACTTCTTTGATGTCCCGTCCAAAAAGAGCTTTGGAAAAATTGGCGATTTCACGCCGCCAGGTCGATTGATCGACAGCCGTTTGCAATCCGCAAATCCATCGGTCCCGATCGGGTGGCGTCGTTCCCAGGAAAAGCGCGCTGCACCGCAAAGCCGCGAACGAACCCCACGCGCTTTGATAGGTCGCCGGGGTCTTGGAAATCGGTTGTCTCAGGAAATGTTGAACGGAAGGTTCACTTAAGATTCGGCAAAGAGCCGCGTCGGGCCAACGCTTTGCAGTCTGAACTAGATTCGGCAGCTCGAAGTAGACCAGGCAGTCGGCTGGCGCCACCTGGCTCGCCGATAAAGAATTTCCGTTCTGCCGCCAGAGAAATATTCCAATCGCTCCAAGCAGCAAAAGCAGCCCTCCGGCGATGAGTCGTTTCATTGCAACCCGGCTGCAAATCACGCGGCGGCCGAGTGCGTCTTCGTCAAGCTCGCTTGCGGCGCTTCCGGCTTGGATCGATTCCGGCGAAATGACGACCGATACTGTGCCAGTGCCAACGCCCAGGCCGGGTTCATCATTTCCGACGGTGTCTTCCAGATCAGGTTATGCATAAAAGCCAACGTCTCGCCATCCGCGAGCAGTGCCCGCTTTTGCTGGGACGTCAGACATTCCGGCCCCTCTTTGAATAGTCTGGTCGCCAGGGATGCGACATATCCGTCCACGGCGGGAGAACCGGCTTCACGCGAGCGCTGAAGCGCCACGTGCACGGCATTATAAAAGGGATCGAGTACAGCGTGGACGAACTGATCGCCGTCTCGGAGCTGCAACTGAAACCGCGCTGAGAGTTCCTGTGGCGGTTGGAGTTCTTCGGGTGTCAGAAATAGGTTACGAAACAGATCAGTACGAGCACTGAGCTTGGCGACCGGAATTGCGAGCAATAGCCCAATCAGCATCGGAGAGAGCCAAGCCAAGTAACTGGGGGCGATCCACCACGCCAACGCGCCGAGTCCAACTCCGGCGATCGGCAACGGCCAATACTCGCGGACAATTTCGATCCACCGAGGTCCGGCGCCGCCATCGCGCGTCTGAGTATGCCACAAGACTGTTTGTCCGCCGATATTCCGGAGAACAAATCTCGTGTGGAACCAGACCAAAACGGGAGCCGTCAGAATCGAAAATAATGTCTCCAAAACCGCACTCAGCAGTACGCGAACCGGACCCCCAAATGAAGCGATCTCCTTTGGACGCGCAAAAAGATGCAGTAAACTCAACACCTTCGGGCCAAACAACAAGATCACCGTCATCAACAAAAGCACGCCGGCCGAAGCCGCCGAAAACGTCCCAACCTTCTCTTGCAAACGGTCGATGCCGGCTTGTAGCCCACCGAAAAGCACAAACAACACGAGAAGAGGAGCCGAAGCATAGGCGAGAATCCCCTGGACCAGGTGGATCCGACTAATCGGTTGAATGTTCTGGGCCAACAGGAACCACATATGTTGCAAGTTCCCCTGGCACCACCGGCGATCCCGCTTGACGTATTCGGTCAAATTCGGAGGCAACCCTTCGTAACTTCCGTCCAGATCATAGGCGAACCAGACTTCCCATCCTGCGTTTCGCATCAGAGCCGCTTCAACGAAATCATGGCTCAGGATCCTCCCGCCCAACGGTTCCCTACCCGGTAAACCGGGAAGGGCGCAGCTCGCGAGGAAAGGTGACACCCGGATAATCGCATTGTGTCCCCAATAGTTGCCTGCGCCCTGCTGCCAGAAATTCAATCCGGCCGCAAAAATCGGGCTATAAACACGCGACGCAAACTGTTGAATCCGGCCAAACAGCGTTTCTGTCTTCGCCAGTCGCGGCATTGTTTGAATAATCCCAGCACGCGGATTGGTCTCCATTAAACGGACCAAAGAAGAAACTGCGGCCCCGGTCATCAGGCTGTCCGCATCGAGCACGACCATGTAACGATGTCGATGTCCCCAACGCCGGCAGAAATCCGCGATATTTCCGCTCTTTCGATTCACCGGAAGTTTCCGGCGGCGATAATGAATTTTGCCAAATCCATTCGTCTGACGACAGATATCCGACCAAGCCAACTCCTCTTCGATGGCTTTCGCAGGATCGGTCGAATCGCTTAGAATGTAAAAATCGTATGAATCGAGTTCGTGCCTTTGCTGAATCGACTCGTACAAGGCGCGGACATTCCCAAATACGGTTTCGGCGTCTTCATTGTAGACCGGCATCACGACTGCCGTGGAGGCCAGCGGGGTGGTTTCATCCAGGGTGTTCGTAATTTTGAGCGGTTCGTGCCCCTCTGCCAGAACCAGAAATCCGAGAAAGGCCTGGGTAAAGCCAAACGCCAGGTTGGTGAACAAAACTCCGAATAAGCCTATCTCTAAGACCTCGAGGGGCGTCCATCCCCTCGCACCGACGATGTCAATCATCAGCCACAAACCCAGGAACGAAATGCCGAAAGTCACGAGAGCGACTCCCAAACGACGCTGCCTAACCTTTTTGTGAAATGCTTCCTTAACGCCCGCAGCACCGATCAACCCAACGAGCTTCCCCGACCTGTGATTTTCACTCATAATCCTGATCAGAACTCCGACTTACCCACTGAAATCTTGCTTAGCCATACCATCCCTATTCGCGCGTGGCATGTGTAAACGGTTTTCGAAACCTCACGATCTGTAAAGACTGCCGAACACAAGGAGCCCGAGGATCACCAGCCCGATCATCCAGCCGACAATGCGATTCGCACCCAAAGGAGAGAGCTTTTCCGCGAGCGAGATGATCCTTTTCCCAGGCGACGAAAATTCCAGCGGTCGTGCGGTGATGCTCGCTACTTGCAGGTTCGGCGCCGCCTGAAGGCGGACCTCGCGCAAGGCCTGGCGGACTTCTTCCGACATCTCATCGGTGCGCCCGAGGAAGTTTCCGTCGGCATTCTCGGTCAGGTAAAGCCGGACCCGCTGCTCGACAGAACGGCGATCCTCTGAAACCCCTTCATCGATCAAGTGCCGAAGCGCGAAATCGAGAGTTTTTTGGGCCTCTTCGAACGCGAGCTCGGTCGCCGGTGTAAACGGTTGCCGGCGCTTGCGGACGATCGCACGTTCAAAACTCGAAAGCAGAATGAGTTCACGGTCGATGGTGTCCGGCGTCCTGAGCGCGTCGAGATAGTCATTGATGCGTTCCCAGGCCTCTTTCCATTCCGGGGAGGAACCGATGCCGATCCGCAAAAGCGCTATATATTCAGGAGATATTGCCATTTCTCTGAGAAGTACGTGTCCCGGCGTAATATAACACAACTTATATCCAGCGGGCGGGAATAATCAGGATCGAAGATCGTGAAGCTGACCAACCAACCCCGGTCAGTCGGGGTAAATTGGACGTCTTTCACCTGGGCGCCTTGACCAGCCAGAACGTAAGGACGCAGCTCCGCCACAGGAATCGTTTCGCTGCCCTCTGGCTTCCCGAATTCAATTGCGAAACGCGTTTCGTTGGAACCGGGGCTTGGCCGTACGGTCGTCGACAACACTCGAAACTGGTTGGTGTCCGGCTCGTCTCCGCGCCATTTCAACTGGTAGGCAAATTCCAAACTCGCCCCCGGTTCCGGTAGCTTCTGCGGTTGCCAGCCGGCCACGATGTTGTCCGAATATTCGTCGCTGCTTGGAAGTTCAAGAAGCCGGACAAACCCTGGCCCGAAATCGCTTTTCGGGATCACCGTAAGGCTCGGTCGCATGTGGTATTCCGCTTCGCGATCGAGGTAATCATTCAGATTGCGGTCCCTCTGCACCAGCGAATAGGAAAGCACATTGGAAAAGAGGCGCACACTGACTGCCCGAGGGTTATTCAACGGCGCCCACAACCTTTCGCCGGAGGCAGTATCCAGCAACAGTCCGTCAGAATCATGGACCTGGGGGCGGAACTCGCGCCGATGGAAGTCCGTCTTGTTCATTGAAAACTCGATTTTGCCCGTTGGTTGATAGTCTGGCTTCAGCGTCGGTTTATTCACCGTGTTGCCGCCGAAGTAGAACATGCTCGTCAAAGGCGCAAGGACCAGGACTTCCACTTTCTTCCGCATGAAGATGGTCGCCTTGATATCCATGGTCGTGATCGCCCCGTAACGCACAATGAACTGGTAGCCGCCCGTGACACTTTCACTATCAAGGAGGACATAGAACTCCAGAAAATCATCCGATGGATTTGGCTTCCGCATCCAGAATTCGCGAAAATCAGGGAATTCTTCGGGTCCGTTGATCCCGGTGTTAACGGCTAAGCCTCGCGAAGACAGCCCCCAATGCAGACCCTTGGCGATTGCTCGAAAATAGCTGGCCCCGAGGCAGGACATGAATTCATCCTGCACACCCGGCTGACTGGATGGGACAAATGCCTTAAAGCCAACGAAGGTCTCATGCCCGCTGAAACTGAGCGGTTTATCGTAATAAAAATATTCGGGAGAAAACGGGATATCCCGAAGACGATCTTTCTCGATCTCCTCAAACAGCACGCGCCGCTTGAAGTAATAGCCCGGATGGAAAAAGCCGAGACGATAAGGAGAATCACGCCAGACAGAGCGCTCCGGCAGGAAACGAATCCTGCGGTAGAGATCGTAGTCCAGGTTCTGCAAATCAGGCGAAAGCTCCTGATTCTGAATTACGAAAGGCTGTTTGGAAAGAACTTCAGCCTTCTGAACAACGTCCCGATAGCCGAACACATTCTCCTCTTGAGCAACCGTCGCGCGCGCCAGGATCAGAGCGAGGAGAATCGTGAAAATTTTCATACGCGCACCGACGATCGCAATACGATCTCCTTCAAGTCAACCCGCAAAATGCTTTTGCTGCACCGGAAACTTGTAGTTTTTCGCCGTTCGCCGGTGCACCGTTCACCGTTCGCGGTTCACCGGCGCCCCGGGCGCATCAAGCGGCGGCAAGGCGATACGGGATCTGCCGCTCACGCCGACACGCTCTCCCGATCGGGCTGGAAGGAGGAGATATCCGAGGAAGGCGTTTCTTCAACTGCCAATTGCGCCGCAAGCAATCCCACATATGGCCCCAGAGTCAGTCCGTACCGCCCAAGTCCCGTCGCCAGGATCAAACCGTCAATCGCAGCGGGCCGGCCGAGTAACGGCAAGCCGTCCCTGCTCATCGGCCGGAATCCGACCCGGATTTCCTCCAACGTTGCGTTCTTCAAGCCAGGCGCAATCCGCAATCCCTCCTGAAGTACCTCTGCGACTCCGCCGGCGGTCACCCGAAAATCGAATCCAGAACCGGTTTCGCGAGTTGCTCCCACCACGATTCGAGAATCGCGGAATGCAAGCATGTAATAGTCGCTCAGGACAGGCACGATAACAGGCAACGCCTCCGTATTTGTCTCTGAGACTTTGAGATGCAGGATCTGGCCGCGTTGCGGTCGAATCGCAAAATGAAGGCCAAGCGGCCGGCACAGTTCACTCGACCAGGCGCCCGCAGCGACGATCACAGCGTCCGCGCCGATGAATTCTTCGGCAACTTGCACACCGACGACGGCGCCGCTGGAACACCGTAAAACCGCAGTTCCAGACAATTCCCCGGCCCCGGCTTTTCGCGCCGCTTTCAGCAGCGCAAGTCGGAGACTCTCTCCAGAAACTCGGGCGGCGCCGCTCAAATACACGCCGGCCAAGCCGGAATCGAGGTACGGAAATAACGCCTTGGGACCGCCGGTCTCAAGCAATCGGACTTCCCCAACCTCTTCGATTCCGCGCTCCAGATGCTTTTGCAATCTCCGGACGACAGGATCGAGTTGTTCGACGGACTCACCGACCACCAGACCGCCAACCACGTCGTAGTCCACGCCGTTTTTATTCGCCACCGAAAGCGTGGCGGCAAGTTCTGGGTAATACCTGACCGCCGCGAAGGAGAGAGTCTCATAGCGCGGATCCTGGTTAGCCGAAAGCCACGGACAAATAATTCCGGCGCCCGCAAGCGTTGCTCGACCTGGCGCATTGCTGTCTACCAGGTAAACTTCGACGCCAAATTGGGTCAGATGAAATGCGGCACTCGCCCCGGCGATTCCTGCTCCTACCACCACGACTTTCATGAGGCGGTAGCTTCCGCTATTCCTGTCGATGACGCGAATCCGCAGCGGCCTAAGCTGGGCATCGACAAAGAAAGAAGAGAGAGAAAGCGGCTCCTGGAAAGTCGTCGCCCTGGCTTCTCGGCTTCTCTTGAATCAGCGGGTCAAAGACCAAGCCTATCCAACAGTTATACACCCAAACGGGAAGTTGTCGAAAAACCATCCCGGAACGCGAGTTCCATTTGCCCTTTGTTACCTTTGCTTTCTTCTGTTCAAATTCTCTTTGCTTCCTTCTGTGCGCCATAATTTTCGCGGCCTGCATCGCTGACAATCTCCAGATTTGTCGGCGTTCCAGTCTAAGGCACCCTCCGCAACAGGCCGATCATCACCCCCTGGATGACGAGTTCTGCCGCCGGAAGTAAGTCAGGATAAAGCGGATTCTCCGCTTTCAGGAATGGTTCGCCACGATCGAGCAGATAACGTTTCAAAGTGGATTCGCCGTCGATCAGTGCTGCGACGATTTCCCCGTTTTTCGGAACCCGTTTCTGAAGAAGCACCGTGTCACCGTCGGCGATCTGAGCGCCAATCATCGAATCCCCACAAACCCTGACGGCAAAGACTTCCGCCCCGCTTTCTACCCCGAACGCTGCCAGATCGACCCCTACCTTGGCACTGCTCCATTCTAACGCTTCGCTTGGCATGCCCGCCGGAATTTGGCCTAAGACCGGGATCGGCCGAAACCCGGGCAAAATACGTAAATTAGGATCGACCGCCGAACGAGCTTTTCCCGGGGTCCGATTGATCACACCCTTTCGTTCCAGGGCTCGCAGATGATTCATCGCGGCGGTCTGACTGTGAAACCCGAAGTACGCCTGGATTTCGCGACTCGAGGGGGGAAACCCGGTCTGTTGTTGTTGTTGCCGAATGAATTCGAGGACCTCCTGCTGGCGCGCGGTGAGTTCAGCCATAGATGTTCAGCCGAACACTATAATAGGAAGTTAACGGACGCAACAGAAAGCGTTCGGCGTTCGGCGTTCGGCGGGTGCAGTCAGGACATCGGTAACACTTCTGGATCAGGACATTCATGGATGCGCTTTTACATGATGGTTAGAGCTGCTCGTCGGATAAGCAAAAGCGTCCCGCTCTATTTCTTATGAAAGACAGGTAAACCGGGACGGCTTACTTACCTCTCCGCAACCGCGCCCGCCGAACTGCGCCGCCGAACTGCGCCGCCGAACGCCGAACGCCGAACGCTTTTAGTTGCGGGCGTCACTTCCTGGTCCAAACTTGAGCATGCGCACGAAGCCCAGAAAGGAGATCGATCGAGACACCGCCCGAAGCATCCAGTATTATTCCGGCCGGCCAATCCAACTGGTCAGTCAGCGAATTGAGGAACTTGAACAGGAAATACCTCTCGAAGCATTTGTCTACCGCGGAGGCGCCATCCTGACGATCGCCAGTCTCACCCTGCTGCTCCTGCGGCACAAGACCAGAACAGCGTGGACACTTGCCGTGGCCGTTGCCGCACTCCAGCTTCAATACTCTTATCAGGGCCGCAACGCGTTAACCGATATTTTGCGAAAGCGAGGCTACCGTTCGCGGAAGGAGATCGAAGCCGAGAAATATTCGCTCGAAGCGCTCCGGGGTGACTTTGCCGCTCTCACTGAACTCTCCGACCCGGTCGCGCGGGCGCGCAAGTGTCTCGATCTTTTTCTATGATTCCCCCTCTGGTGACTCTCAGCCTGCTGGTGTTGTATTGTTCGCCGCTTCTTGCGCAAGATGACGCAGTCACGAATCGGGACCCGAATAAGCTCATTCTCTTGCTGTTGACCAGCATGCCCAAAGGCGGCGGCTACTCGGCGACCTCTGGCGCCACCCGCAATCTCCAATCGGCTGTTCAAGTGAGTGGAGGCAGACTTTACGTGAAACCGGCTGCCGCTCGACCGACTTACTGCTCCGGTGCGACCTACCTGGTCTTCATCCAAGCCATTCAAAGGTTGCTGCCCGAATCGCGAGTCGGAGAGCACCTTGCGGAAGCACTTGCGATCAGGGGGCAACCGGACGGAGTCGGTGTCTGGGGTCGCTGGAATGCGAACGGGCCCGGCACCGCCTGTCTATTTCGTGAGCTGAGACTAGGCCAAAATTTCACTTCGTTCGCCGAAGCCAGACCCGGTGATTTCATGAAGATCTTTTGGACCGATGCTGTCGGTATGCGAGAGCATGGCCACTCTGTGATTTATCTAGGCAAAGGTCTGGCGAATGGCGTTGAGACCGTTCAGTTCTGGTCGAGCAACAAGCCCAACGGCTACGGCGAAAAAGAGGTACCGCGTTCGCGAATTTCTTACGCCATTTTTTCGCGCCTTGAAGCACCGTCCAATATAGAAGGGTCGGTGACTCTGCCATCGAAAAATGCTTATCTTTCGGGTCTGATCAGGAGGGAGTCTTCCATCGGCGAAGCACTCGACCAGTCCGGAATAATTCGCTAGGAACAGACGCGGAATAGGCTCGCCTGCTGCCGTCGCAAGGGCAGCGCAAAGCTCCCGCGCGGTCCGCCCGAAATAGAATTTGCATTTCACCAGAATTCGCCCACCATTGCCGGGTGCGAGGCCCCCGGCGCGCGCCTGAGGGTTTGAAAATGAGCAAAGAATCCAAAAAAAAGAGTGGTATCCGAACAACATCTGATCCGGTCCCGTCTGAGAAAACCAAGGGGCAGGAACCCAAAAGTAAGGCTCCCATCGAGCCGGCCGACAAGCTGAAGTTTGAAGATTTAGGACCGTTACCGACCGGATACGGCGAGATGTTTTTGATCGCGCGTGATCCACATTGGCTATTCACTTATTGGGATTTTGATTATTCGAAATTTCCGTCTCCGCGAAAACTGTTTATCCAGGTCTATCGAAATAATGAGCTCGAATCGACCGTCGAGATTAACGAAATCGCGCGCAATTGGTATATCCCGGTCCAATCAGCCGGATCGCCCTACAGCGTGGTTTTCGGATACCGGGACGCGAAAGACGCCTGGACAAGCGTAGGCAAGGCTGGACCGACTCAAACACCGCCAGAGTCGATTAGTCCAAATTGGGACACCCAGTTTGCCACGGTGCCGTTCCACCTTAGCTTCAATTTTCTACTCGATGTCGTTTCGGCCGCGCGATCGGAAGGCCAGCCGTTGACGGAAACGTTGGCCCGCTTACAACAGGCAGCCATCGGCGGCGAAGCGGGCAGCTCGAGTTGGGGCGGCGAACAAATCAAGGTCTTGGAAACGCTACTCGGAAAACAATTTCTCGATCGACTCTTCTCCATGAGTTCACAGGATGTCCTTCAATTTCTCCATTCAGAATTGAGCGGTCGCCTGGATTCGGAATCGGCCAGTGAGCTTCTTGCAAAAGGTCGTTTGGCTTCTTTGCTGGCCCCAGGGGAGTCCAGTTTGTTCAGCGCCTCGATCCGGGAATTTGTGCAACAGGAGCTCTCCAGCGGAGGAGTTAGCAGTTTCGGGAGTTCGGAGGTTGGCGGAGTCTCTTCACAGCTTGGCGGACTCTCTTCACAACTGGGCGGAGTTTCTTCACAACTCGGCGGCCTCTCCTCGCAACTCGGCGGCCTTTCTTCGGAAGTACTGGCCGGCGGAAGCGAAACGCTGGCCAGTTGGCAATCCGGAGTTAGAGCGATCATTTCAAATTGGGAACAGGCGCTCAGCTCACTGGGACTTGGCAGCGAAGTGATGGCCAGCTGGCACGCTGGTCTGGGGGAGATCGCCTCCAGTTTCACCAGTGCGGTCAGTTCGTATGGATTCAGCAGCGAAACGCTGGCCAGCTGGCAGGCGGGTGTCGGAGAGATTTTCGCGAAATGGGAATCGGCGTTGAGTTCCTACGGGGTGAGCAGCGAGATGCTGGCCAGTTGGCAAGCAGGTCTTGGTGAAATTACCTCGAGTTGGGAGACTCTGCTCAGCTCGTACAGCCTGAGCAGCGAAATGCTTTCCAGCTGGGAGACAGCGTTTGGGTCCTACAACGTCAGTTCGTTTTCTTTTGGATCCGAGCAAACGTCGAGCTGGAATCTTGCCAGCTGGAGTGGTTTGGAGTTTGGCCCCTCAAGTTGGGGCGCCTCGGAGTTCGGCCCTTCAAGCTGGAGCGGCTTGGAATTCGGCCTCTCCAGTTGGAGCGAGTTGGTTTCCGAAAGCAGTCTTTTCAGCGGGATCGGGGCAAGTTGGAGCGGGCAGCCTTTCGGCCAGTCCGGGCGCGAATTTTTCATGCATGTGAACGCTGAAGTGATCTTCTATGGCGGAACCGATCCGCAGGCGAAAGTCACGATCGCGGGCAGACCGGTTCAACTGCAACCAGATGGAACGTTCCGGTACCATTTTAAGTTTCCGGATGATGACTTCGAAATACCGATTGTCGCCGTGTCTCCGGACGGCGTCGAGACGAGATCGGCGGTACTCTCCCTGCGACGGGATACCGCCCGGTATGGAGATGTCGGCGCTACGGCGCAGCCCGAATATCTCGGCACGCCGATGGGCGAGAAGCATTAGCCTGCGTTTGCCACAGACGACTCTTCCAGTGCAACCGTTCAAAGTCTCTCGGATTCTTTCGTGTGGATAAGACGAAGGAAATCATTGCCGAGCTGAGAAGATCCTACGCCATCGAGTTGGAGACGATCCAAAACTACCTCGCCAACTCGATCGGCCTGGAGGGAGCGGATGCGGAAGTCGTCAGGGAATCGCTCGAAGAACAGATTCCCCTCAAGCTGAAGCGCGCGCGGCGCCTGGCGAAACGAATCAATGTTCTGGGCGGTCGCCTCCCGGGCTCGCTGGAGTTGCCGCGTGATCAGAAATTATTACAACCACCGTCGGACAACGCTGATGTAACGGCGGTGATCCGAGGAGTCATCAGCGCAAACGAAGCATCCATCGGCCAGTACCAAAAGATCATCAATCTGACGGAGGGACACGATTACGTAACGCAAGACATGGTCATTGATCTTCTCTCCGACGAGCGAGAACATCGCCGGTCGTTTCTCACCTTTCTGACTCAGAACGCGTAGTGTACTGTTCCCAGGCATGGCGTACCCAAAAAAGGACCGGCTTCTTGAGCGCTACCTGGAGTATCTTCATGTCGAACGAAATGCCTCTCCTCGGACTGTCGTTGCCTATCGAATTGCCCTGGCGAAATTCAAGCATTTCGCGGCCGGAAAGACATCGTGGGTAGACTGCACCGCACAACAGTTCCGCGCCTTTCTGCTTGACTGCATGAAAAACGGGATGGCCAGATCGTATGTCCGGCTCACGTTCGCCGCATTGCGCAGCTTCTATAAATACCTGGTCGAACGGGAAGGATTTCACCATAACCCACTAAGGGAAGTGCAACTGCCAAAGATGGAAAAAAAACTCCCGATTGTTCTTTCAGTCTC
>Ga0210386_10001757_pt1 | contig 19035 bp, 21 predicted proteins | sample IncBWH32OmetaG_FD_160091 | JGI IMG/M metagenome (GOLD analysis project Ga0210386, IMG submission 160091) | Forest soil microbial communities from Barre Woods Harvard Forest LTER site, Petersham, Massachusetts, United States - Inc-BW-H-32-O ... | reverse complement strand
CCCACTTACGACTTTTTCGTCCAACGCATTGATAAACAATGAGCAGGCACCCTCAAATCTGGCGAATCCGCGAAGACGGGTTAACGCCACCATTCTCCGTCGGCAGCAGATAGGGGTACGGCAAGGCAATCGCCGGTGCGTTGCCCGAGCCGGCGGCTGGGCCGCCTCCTTTGCGAAGGTGCGACCACCGTTGAAGGACACAGCCTCGACAATGTTCCAGTAGCCGCAGGCGTTCCCCGGCAACGGGGTTGCCTGCGTAATCGTGCAGTAGATCGAGGGTGCATTCGGCGGGGCGGTGAGCTCGCCATGGAATTCGTTATGGACCAGCGCGAACACCCGCCGCCCGTCAGGCGTGAATGGCGCCACCATCCACTGGCCGGTGTTGTAGGACTGGGCACCCCGTTCGCGGGCGTGATTGGCGCTTCGGTGTAGGGTCCCGAGGTGATCCAAGTGGCGCATTGACGATTCGTATCGATGACGCGCACCATCTTGGCCAGGATATCGGCGCCGTCGGCCGGCGGTACACCGATGGTCGCAAGATAGCCGGTTGAATTGCTGGCGAACCAATATAACGTCCGGCCGGGCTGGCCCCGTGCGTGGCCATAGAAAGGCCGCACCGGGACGTCGGAATAATCGGTGTTCGAGCAGGCGCTGGCCGCGTGGCTCCACACCACGTCCGGTGCCACCGCCGGGTCGAGAAGTCTCACCGGTCCGGTATCTGCTCCGGCTGCCGTCGTGGCCTGGCAAAGGCCAGCGAAAAACGTGGCGATTGTCCACCAACGGCACGAGCGAGGGATGGCCATGGATGCAATCCCAATTTGCGTCGCGGCGCATCGCGGTGTGCGTCTCGATGCGCGATCAAGGCCGCTTGTAGACATGACTTGTCAGGTGCGGAAGGGATCGCCTGTGCACAGTCTCTTGAGGTGTGATCACTGAAGATCCGTTGCCAAACTAATATAGATGACAGTGTTGGGGGTGGCATCGCCACGCGGAGGCTTTAACCGCGTCACGCCAGCCGGCTGGCATCTAATGCCGCTTGCAGCATCCACGCGGCGGCCGCCCGATCCACCACTGCCGCGCGCTTCTTTCGGCTGAGGTCGGCGTCCCCGATCAGCATTCGGTTCACCGCCGCGCTGGACAGCCGCTCGTCCCATAGCGCTGCCGGCAGCCCGGTCATCTCCGACAGCGCCAGGGTCCAATCCTGTGCCGCCTGCGCGGCCGGGCCAACGGTGCCGTCCATCGACAGCGGCAGCCCCACCACCAGCCCGCCGGCGTCCTCCTTCTGGGCGATCTTGATGATGCTGTCAGCATTCGACCGCAGCCGCAGCCGCGGCAGGCTGCCATAGGGGCTGGCGAGGGTCAGCGAGACGTCCGACAGCGCCACCCCGATCACCTTGGTGCCGGGATCGAGGCCGATCAGCCGCTTGCCGCGGGGCAACAGGGCGCGTAGCTCGGTCAGGTTGAACAGGGCCATGGCCGCCGTTATGGTCCGCGCCCTTCGCCCAGCCAAGGATACCGTTTCATGTCGCTCGACGCCGCGACCGTCCGCCGCATTGCCTCGCTTGCCCGCATCCACGTGGAGGATGCGGAGGTGGCGACCCTGCAAACCGAGCTGAATTCCATCCTGGGCTGGATCGAGCAACTGAACGAGGTGAACGTCGACGGCATCGAGCCGCTGACCGGGGCCGCGCAGATGGCGCTGAAGATGCGCGACGATGTGGTGACCGACGGCGGCTACACCGAGAAGGTACTGGCCAACGCGCCGGAGCGCGCTGGGTCGTTTTACGTCGTCCCGAAGGTGGTGGAATGACCCTCACCGACCTCACGCTCGCCGGCGCCCGGGACGGGCTGCGGGCGAAGCAGTTCAGCTCCGAGGAACTCACCCTCGCCCATCTGGAAGCAATCGAGGCGTTGAATCCGCGCCTCAACGCCTTCACCACCGTGTCCCACGCCCGCGCCCTGGACCAGGCGCGCGCCGCCGACGTGGTGCTCGGGCAGGGGCAGGGCAGGGCACTCACCGGCCTGCCGCTGGCGATCAAGGACCTGTTCTGCACGGAGGGCGTGCGCACCACGGCTGGCAGCAAGATCCTTGGCCCCTTCGTGCCGCCCTATGAGAGCACCGTCACCGCGAATCTGCTGCGTGATGGCGCGGTGTTCCTGGGCAAGGCGAACATGGACGAGTTCGCCATGGGTTCGTCCAACATGACCTCGGCCTGGGGCGCGGTGGAGAATCCGTGGAAGCGCCGCCAGGATGCCGAGGCGGTGCTGGTGCCCGGCGGGTCCTCCGGCGGGTCGGCCGCCGCGGTGGCGGCGCGACTGGCACTGGGCGCGACTGGGACTGACACTGGCGGGTCGATTCGCCAGCCCGCGTCGTTCTGCGGCATCGCCGGCATCAAGCCGACCTATGGCCGCTGCTCGCGCTGGGGCGTGGTGGCGTTCGCGTCTTCGCTGGACCAGGCCGGCCCGTTCGCTCGCACGGTGGAGGATTGCGCCATCCTGCTTGGCTCGATGGCCGGGCATGACCCGAAGGATTCCACCAGCGCGGACATTCCGGTTCCCGACTTTGCCGCCGCCTGCCGCCGTGGTGTGAGGGGCATGCGCATTGGCGTGCCGCGTGAATACCGCCTCGACGGCATGCCCGATGATATCGAGCGCCTGTGGCAGCAGGGCGCTGGCTGGCTGCGCGAGGCCGGCGCGGAGATCGTCGATGTCTCGCTGCCGCACACGAAATATGGGGTCACGACCTACTATATCGTTGCACCTGCAGAATGTTCGTCCAACCTGGCGCGCTATGACGGCGTGCGCTTCGGCCTGCGCGAGGACGGTGCCGATCTGCGCGAACTGTATGAGAAGACCCGCGCGGCCGGGTTCGGGGCTGAGGTGCGACGGCGCATCCTTATCGGCACCTATGTGCTGTCGGCCGGCTACTACGACGCCTATTACCTGCGTGCGCAGAAGGTGCGGGCGCTGATCCTGCGTGACTTCACGGAGGTGTTCACTAAGGTGGACGCGTTGCTGACGCCGACCGCCCCATCCGCCGCCTTCGCGCAGGGCGACAACATGGACGATCCGGTGAAGATGTATCTCAACGACGTGTTCACCATCCCGGCCAGCATGGCGGGCGTGCCTGGAATGAGCGTCCCGGCCGGACTGGACGCCAACGGTCTGCCGCTCGGATTGCAGGTGATCGGTAAGCCGTTCGACGAGGAAACGGTGTTCACCGTCAGTGCGGCCGTCGAGCGCGCCGCGAAATTTGATACGCTGCCGGCATTGCGGGCAGGCAATTGATGTCATCGCGAGGAGCGCAGCGACTGATGTCATCGCGAGGAGCGCAGCGACGAAGCAATCTTGAGACGCGGGGGCACCGCTGGGTGTGCCCGGCCATCGAGATTGCTACGTCGCTAATGCTCCTCGCGTTGAGAGTTTAAGAGGTACGCACATGACCTACGCTATCGAAGGCAGCACCGGTCCCTGGGAGGTCGTCATCGGCCTGGAAGTCCACGCTCAGGTGATCAGCAACGCCAAGCTGTTCTCCGGCGCCTCCACCACCTTCGGCGCTGAACCGAACACACAGGTCAGCTTCGTCGACGCGGCCTTCCCGGGCATGCTGCCGGTGATCAACCGCGAATGCGTCGCCCAGGCGGTGCGCACCGGCCTGGGCCTGAATGCACACATCAACGTGGTGTCACGCTTCGACCGCAAGAACTACTTCTACGCCGACCTGCCGGCTGGCTATCAGATCAGCCAGTATCAGCATCCGATCGTGGGTGAGGGCGTCATCGAAATCGAGCTGGCCAGCGGCGAGACGAAGAACATCGGCGTCACGCGCCTGCACCTGGAACAGGACGCCGGCAAGTCGCTGCACGACCAGCATCCGTCGAAGACCTATATCGACCTGAACCGTTCCGGCGTCGCGCTGATGGAGATCGTCAGCGAACCCGATATGCGCTCCCCGGAGGAGGCCGGTGCCTATCTGCGCAAGCTACGCACGATCCTGCGTTACCTCGGCACCTGCGACGGCAACATGGAGGAAGGCTCCATGCGTGCGGACGTGAATGTATCAGTGCGCAAGCATGGCGAGCCCTATCGCACGCGCTGCGAGGTGAAGAACGTCAACTCGGTTCGCTTCGTGATGCAGGCGATCGAGGCCGAGGCGAAGCGGCAGATCGAGGTGTGGGAAGGCGGTGGCACCGTCGGTCAGGAAACACGGCTCTACGACGTTGCCCGCGGCACCACGCGGTCGATGCGGTCGAAAGAGGACGCGCACGACTATCGTTACTTCCCCGACCCCGACCTGCTGCCGCTGGTCCTCGAGGAGAATTGGATCGAGGAATTGAAGTCGAAGCTGCCAGAACTGCCGGATGCGAAGAAGGCACGCTTCATTCAGGACTATGGCGTGCCGACCTACGATGCCGGCGTGCTGGTGGCCGAGCAGGCGACCGCCGACTTCTACGAGACCGTTGCCAAGGGTCGCGATCCCAAGCTCGCCGCCAACTGGATCATGGGCGACTTCTTCGCTGCGCTGAACCGCACCAGCACAACGATCGCGACCAGCCCGGTGAGCGCGGCGAACCTCGGCAAGCTGATCGACCTTCTCGCCGACAACACGATCAACGGCCGCATCGCCAAGGAAGTGTTCGAGGCGATGGTGGAGACCGGCAAGGACCCGGCCACGATCGTCGAGGAGAAGGGCTTGCGCCAGGTCACCGACACCGGCGCGATCGACGCGGCGGTCGACCAGGTGTTGGCCGCGAATGCCAACAAGGTGGCGGAATACAAATCCGGCAAGGACAAGCTGTTCGGCTTCTTCGTCGGCCAGGTGATGAAAGCGATGGCCGGGAAGGGGAACCCTGCGTTGGTGAATGAGGCGCTGAAGAAAAAACTGTAGCTGGAACGAGGCCGCCATGACCGACAAGCCCATCGTCGATATGCGGACCTACACAATCCGACCGCGTGGCCTGCCCGAGTACCTCAAACTGTTCGAGGAAATGGCGCTCCCCATCATGGTCCGCCACATCGGCCCGCCGATCGGCTACTACACCAGCGAGATCGGCGTGCTGAATCAGGTCGTGCACCTCTGGGGCTTCGACAGCCTCGCCGACATGGAAGCCCGCCGCACCGCGCGCAACGTTGATCCCGAGTGGCCCAAATATCTCGCCGCCTCGGCGCCCCTTGTGACGGCGCAAGAAGACCGCATCATTCGCCGCGTCGTGTTCAAGAGCCTGGTAGGTTGATCTATCACGACACCTCTCTCCCGCGCCGCGGGAGAGGTCGCGGAGCAAAGCGACGCGGGTGAGGGGGGCAAGCGGCACGATGCCCTCACCCGGCTCAGGTTGTTCGCCGGCCCCTCCCGCGCTGCGGGAGAGGTGTGCAGACCTCAGCCTCTCACGCGCCCGGCAACACCGTCACCCGAACCGGCGTCGGATTGTACCCGTTGCACGGGTTATGCATCTGCGGGCAGTTCGACAGTACCGCGATCACATCCCGCTCTGCCCGCAGCTCCACATAACTCCCCGGCTGCAGTTCGCTCGTCGTGACGCCGGCGCTGCCATCCGCCTCCACCGGCACGCACATGAAGAAATTGATGTTGCTGACGATCGCCGATCGTCCCATCCCGAATTGTGCCAAAACCGTTTCAAAATTCGAATAGCAGCTCTCGGTCGTCTGCACCCCATAGCGCAATAGATTGTTCGGGTTGCTGCAGCACCCATAGATCGTGTCATGCCGGCCCACCGTGTCCGCCACCACCGTCATCAACGGCAGCCCCGTATCCGAATACAGCACGGTGTCCAGCTCGATATAGATCCGCCCTTGCACCTTCAACGTATTCGTCGCGCTATACCGCTCACTCGGATCGGCCGCGTCATAACAGAGGAAATCGACGGCCTGCTGCCCCTCCAGATCGGTGATCCGCAGCACTTGTCCCTTGGCGATCCAGCCACCCCAGGGCTGTCGTGCTGGAACCACCTCATCCAGAACAGGCACGGCACCCATCAGCAGCCCAACGCCTGCATCAATCCCCTGATGTAACCGTAACAATACGCAAACGCGACGCCCGACGGATCGCGGCCGTCAATCTCAGGCACATGATCTGGCATGACCATGTACGGATACCCGACCTCCTTGTATACTGCGAGCGAACGCGCCATATTCATGTCGCCCTCCTCGGGAAACACCTCCATGAAACTCAGCTTCCGTCCGCGAATATTTCGGAAATGTACATTGAACAGCTTGCCGCGCGTACCAAACCACCGAATCACATCATCGATCTCACGCCCCGGATCATCCAGCATCTCGCCAACCGTGCCCTGGCAGAAATTCAGTCCGTGATACGGGCTTTCGTGCATCGTCACGAAGCGCTGCAACCCCTCGACCGTGCCCAGCACGCGCGTCACGCCGCGATAACCCGGCGGTGTATAGGGATCGTGCGGATGACACGCTAGCCGCACCTTCGCCGCCTCGGCCACGGGCACCACCGCCACCAGAAAGCGATCAATCCGCTCCCAGTTCTCTTCCTCACTCACCACGCCAGCAAGTCCCGCCGACACCGACTGATCCGCCTTCTCCCACCGGAACGCCGCATTGCGTGATCTGCCACGCCCTTCCTCTTTCGACGTGCGTGGAATGCCAATCAAGTTGAAATTGTATTTCGCTGCCGGAATGCCCGCGGCGCCGATCCGCTCGATCAGCCGACAGATCGAGTCTAGCTCACGCTGCCGCTCGGGATCCTGCCCCAAGAGCACCGCGGGACTCTGCGCGTCTTCTACCGCCCGAGACGCCAGCGGCAACTGCACCATGTCCAGCGTCAGCCCGAACGACTCCACGTGCTGCCGCGTCCAAACCAGATCCTCCAGCGTCCACTCATGCGGATTGCCTGGCGGATCGACACAGACATGCGTCACGCCGAGCTGCGCCCAGACGCGATAGTCGTCATCGTCGCGCGGCCTGATCTGCGTGCCGATATACATCGCGTCAGGCCGCCGCGAGTTCGGCCTTGCGCTGGGTCATCTCGGTCAGATAGCGCGACGGCACCTCCATGAATTTCGTGCGCTGGCGCAGCCACATCGGCTCGTCATCCGGCGAGTGCACGCTCTGGTTCAGCGGCAGTCGCGGCCAGCCCTGCACCTCCACCCACAGCCGGTACAGATGCCGCCGCCGCGCGATCTCCGGCCAATCCTCGAACCCGGTGCGCCCGTGCAGCAGCATCCGGTTGTTGAGGAACTGGATGTCGCCTTCACCGATGCTCATATCGAGGTAAAACTCGGGCGAGCCCGCGATGCGTTGGATCTCCGTCAGCGCCTCGGTCTGCAGATCGGTCATCACCGCATCGCCCGCGGCGACCGCCCGGCGCGGATAGCTGCCGGAGGTATTGCAGGTGAACTCCCCGGCCGCGCGCGAGAAGATCACCACCCGCTTGACCAGTTGCCCGTTCCCCAGCTCCGCATCCAGCTCCATCCGGCGGAACACCCACTCGCCATAGAGCGTTGCCAACAGGTCGGGCCGCGTTTCCAGCAGCCGGTTATGGATCGCCGCCGCGCTGACGATGCGGCTGACCCCGCCCGACTTCGCCGCCTGCACGCACATCAGCGAGACCACGTCGCAGGTATCCGTGTGGAACCCCTGCGCGCCACCGGAGTGGTAGCCGCGCGCGTGTGTCTCGATGTCACTGACGTCGATCACATGGCCCAGCAGTTCGCCGTGATAGGATTGCGGCATTAGCCGGCCCAGATGCACGCCCAGCCCCGCATAGATCCATGCCATGTCGTCCTGCGTGTAGCGCTCCCGCGGCAGGCCGCGCAGCAGCATGAAGCCGCGGCCGCGATGCAGCGTCTCGCGAAGCCCGGCCATGAAGGCGCCCAGCGTCGGCAGTGGGAACAGGGCGGGGGTCAGGTCGGCGAAGTCGACATCAACCTGCCGGCGCACATGTGCCAGCGCCGCGTCGATCTCGGCCACGTCGGCGGCCGAGAAGGTGTGCATGCCTTCCTGGCGGTAGTCGATTTGCGAGCCCTTCCATGCGCTTTGGCCTTCGATCAGGGTGAACTCGGTCATCGCCGCTGCTCCGTCCATTGCTGCGCCTGCGACGGTAGTCAGATTTTGCGAGAACGGGAAGGTTTGCGTACGAAAGCCTGGGAGTTCTTGGGATTTGGCCGAGGTTCTGGTGCTACTCGCGGCAGAAAGTAATGGGGCAACCGATATGGAATCCGCCGTCACCGTCAAGGGCCAGGCCACGATCCAAAAAACGATCCGCACCCCGAATAGCAAGCCGACCGAGGGCCCCGACGGACGCTTGCTGCAGCCGACGCCATCGGGGGTCATGCCCACTTCGCCCAAGCTGTCATCCGATCCCGCCCGGGTGAGCCCGGTGGTCACCAAGACCGGTCCCTATTGCGACATGTCGAAGGGTGGCGGCTGTACTTCCGCGAGAACCCCGCGAACAGCAGCACCATGCCGACGGGTGGCCCGATCTGTGTCAACGTGCGCTGGCATGCGATCCCCGATATGATTATCAAGACCTACCAGACGGCGCACGATGCCATCCGGGCCTATCTGACGCAGCAGGGCGGCCGCGCATCGCCCTGGCTGTGCTACAAGCTGGTGAATGCGCAAGGCACGCCGACCGATGTCACCGGTGAGGACAATCCGCTGTTCAGCAGCGACGCGGCCTATTCGCTGGCGATTTCCGTGATTGAAACGGACTACTCGCTGGGTGAGTTCGTCGGCCATCTGGTGAAGGGGGTGCCCAGCATCAGGGAAGGCGCGCCGGACGAGGACAATTACAATACGCGCCTGTTGCCCTTCCAGTCAGCGCGTAGCGGCTTCCTGGCAGTGCCGATCCGGATGGGTGGTTGCGCCGGATGCCATGGCAACGGCGCGATCCGCGGCGGCGACTTCAGCTTCGCACTGGCCAACAACGTCAAACAACCAGAGCCGGTTGCCGCCTTCAAGACGCACCTGTTCAGGCTCTATCAGTTGAACTGAGTCGGCCAAGGCCGAACGAGGGTACTGCGCCCTCGTTCGGTGTCGTTACCGATCCGTCAGCCGCAGCTCGATCCGCCGGTTCCTCGCGTACGCCTCGGGCGTATCCGCAGGATCCAGCGGCTGATAATCGGAAAATCCGGTCGCGGCCAGGTGCTGCGGTGGCACGCCATCGGCGGTCAGAAGTTTTACCACCGTAATGGCCCGCGCCGCCGACAATTCCCAGTTCGTCGGGTATGGCCCGCCCTTGATCGGCTGGCTGTCGGTGAATCCATTCACCTGCAGGATCCAGTGAATATTAGCCGGAATTTCCGGCATGATCTGCTTGATCGTCGCCGCCAGCGCATCCATCTGCGCCGCGCCCGCATCGGTCAGGTCGGCACTGCCCACCGGAAACAACACCTCGCTCTGGAACACGAACCGGTCGCCCACGATCGAGATGCCTGGCCGGTTCGCCAGCACCTGCCGCAGCTTGCCGAAGAACTCGCTGCGATATTGCTGCAGCTCCTCCACCTTCGCCGCCAGCGCGGCGTTCAATCGCTGGCCCAGATTGGCGATCTGCGCGTCCTTGTCGCGGCCCTCCGTCACGGCCAGGTCCAACGCCCTCGCCACGGCCGCCAACTGCGCCTTCAACTGCTCCACCTGCGCGGCGAGCAATGCGATCTGTGCCCGCGCGCTGTCGCTGAATTGCTTGTCCGCCGCGGCACGCGCGTTGGCGTCCGCAACCTGTGCTTTCAATTGATCGACCTGCGTGCTCAGCTGAGCACGGGCGGCGTCACTGGCCTGCTTGTTTGTCGCGATCTGCTGCTCCGCCGCCGTGGCGCGCGCCTTGGCGTCGGCCAACTGCGATTGAGCCTCGGCCAACTGCGCGGCCAGTTGATCGCGGGTCTGATTGGCCTGCGCCAGTTGGCCCTGCGCCACCGACAAGCTTTGTGTCAACGCGGCCCGCGCGTCGTTCCCCGTCGTCACCTGTTGATTGAGCTGCGCGACCGCCACCTGCAGCTCCGCGGCGTGGTTACGCTCCAGCGACAGCATGTTGGCCAGCTCCGACAACTGTCGATTGACCAGATCGAGCTGCTTGTCCCGGTCAGACAGGGTCACGGACAGAAATGCTTGCGCCAGCACGAACACCAGCAACACGAAGATGATAACCATCAGCAACGTGGACAGCGCATCCACGTAGCCCGGCCAGGCATTCAGCCCATTGTCCCCCCGCCGGCGTGTGCTTGCGGGCATGGGTTAGCCGTGCGGCGGCTCGGCGAGGGCCGCCACCGTCCGGGTTAGTACGCGAATGTCATTGCGCAACTCCGACAGGCCCTGCGTGCGGCCCTGCTCACTGTCGGACAGCAGGCGTTGTAGGTATACCTCGATATTGCGCAGGTGTCCCCGCATCGCCTCATCTTGGCCCCCCCCGCCGCGCCCCTCGCTCATCCGTTGCAGGATCGGACCCAGCGAAGTCTGCTGCTCGGCGATGCGCACCATCAATTGCTGGCTGGACCGCATCGCGTCCGACAGTGTCGCCAACCGTTCGGTCAGCGTTAGCAGCGCCTGGTTGGCCTGGGCACTGCGATCGTCACCGCGGGTCAGCACGCGTTGCAGATTCTCCATGTTCTCCGCGGTCTGTTCCAGCAACGCCTGTACATAGACCGGGATCGAGCTGTCGGCCTCGGACAGGATGCCGCTTGACAGCCGCGTCAGACTCGCGAGCCATTCTTCAAGCTCGTTGAAGAAACGATTCTGCGCCTGTCCGGCGGTCAGGTCCAGGAACCCCAGTACCAGCGCACCGGACAGGCCGAACATCGAGGCCGAGAACGCCGTGCCCATGCCGGCCAGCGGCCGCACCAGGCCGGCCTTCAACTGGTCGAACAACACGTTTACGTCACCGGAACCAACCTGCATCGCGCCAATCACTTCCGACACCGAACTGATTGTCTTGAGCAGCCCCCAGAACGTGCCGAGCAGGCCGAGGAAGATCATCAGCCCGGTCATGTAGCGTGACAGTTCGCGGCTTTCGTCCAGCCGGGAGGCAATTCCGTCCAGCAGGCTGCGCATCGCGGTGGCCGACAGGGTGAAGCGTGCCTTGCCCTCGCGCCCATCGTTGCCGCGGGCCGCTAGCATGTTGGCCATCGGCGCCAGCAGCTTCGGCGGACGCAACGCCGCCAGCCGCGGCCGCGCCGATTGGAACGTCTCGACCCAAGTCACCTCCGGGCTGAGCCGCAGCACCTGGCGTAGGTTCCATGCGATTCCCAGCAACAGCACCAGCAGGATCAGGCTGTTGATGCCGGGGTTGTTGCGGAATGCGGTGATCAGCACCGGCGACACCAACCCGGCCACCCCGACCACCGCTGCCAGGAAGACCAACATCCGCAGCAAGTAGTTCCCGGGCCGGGTCATTGTTTCATCGGAATGGCGGTGCCACTCAGGCCCATCACCGTCACGTCGACACGATCCGGCGCGCTGCCACCGCCGCTGCCCATCGCCCGTACATAGATCCGCGTCGACGGCACCCCGTCGGCGATCAGCGCGCTGCGCACCGCCAGTCCGCGCGCCAGCGCCCGGCGGCGTGCGACCGAAGGATCGTCAGCCTGCCCGGTCGCATACGCGATCACGTTATAACTGATCGTGTCGCCGGTCGGCGTTGCCTTAACCAGCCCGGCGACCGCGGTATTCGCGTCCGGGCTGAGATCAGACTCGGCGGTCTGAAACACCAGTTGCAGACCGGAGGGTTCCGGTGTCGCCGTGGTGCCCGCGGTGGCGGACACGGGCGGTGCCGGCGGCGGTGTGGTCGTCGCGGGCGTCGGTGGAGGCGGGATCGGCGCCAGGGCCACGACCGGCGGCGCTCCTGCGGGCAACGTGGCCGCAGGCGGGCCGGCCGGTGCCACGGGCGGCGTCGGCAGGGGCGGCATCACCGGCGGTGCCGGCAGGTTCGGCGCGACAGGACGCGCCGGTACGGGCGGCAACGTCACCGTCGCGGTCTGGGTCGGTTCCGCGGGCTTCGATGCCGTGGGCTTCCGCACCGGCCGGGGGGCCGGTTTCCGGGCCGACCCGGGCGCCCGCGCGGCGCCCGTGGCGTTCGACAAAGCGTCCAGCGCGCGCAGGTCAATAGTGACCTGCGCGTGCGCAACCGCCGGGCAGACCATGAGGACTCCGGCCAGGAGAAGGATGTGGCGCATGGGTACGCCGACCCTAGCCCGCGACAGCCCGGCACTCAATCAAGCGAGTTGATGAAACTGTGATCATGAACTGCGTGCGGCCGCCGTCGCCAGGCCGGCGGCGACGTGTTCGGTCAGCACCGGGTGCAGGTTCGGGTTGGCCGCCACCACATGCCCGGTCTCCAGCGGCTCACCGCCGCCCGGATCGGTCGCATACCCCCCCGCCTCGCGCACCAGCAGCAGCCCGGCCGCCATGTCCCAGCGCTTCAGCCCCAGCTCCCAGAATCCGTCGTACCGCCCGGCCGCCACCCAGGCCAGGTCCAACGCCGCCGCCCCGAACCGCCTGATCCCCGCCACCTGAGGCATCAGCGCGCCCAGCGTGTGTGCGAACGCCAGTCGCCGCCGCGGCGCCACCGCGGCAAACGGGATCCCGGTCGCGAACAGCGCCGTCGACAGCTCCCGTCGCGCCGACACCCGCAGCCGCTTCTCGTTCACGAACGCACCACCGCCCTTTTCCGCCCAGAACATCTCGTCCGATGCTGGCGCGTAGATCAGCCCCGCCGCGAGCTCCGACTCACCTCCGGGCAGCCGCCGCTCCAGCCCGATGCTGATCGCCCAGTGCGGGATGCCGTGCAGGAAGTTCGTCGTCCCATCCAGCGGATCGATCACCCAGCGCCACGACCAGTTCTCCGACCCCGCGGCGCCCGACTCTTCCATCAGAAACGCATAGCCCGGCCGCGCCTTCGTCAGCTCGTCCCGCAGCGTTTGCTCCGCCCGGATATCCGCCTGTGACACGAAGTCAGATGGCCCTTTAACAGAGACCTGTAACTGCTCGACTTCGTTGAAATCTCGCAGCAGCCGTTTCGCTGCCTTCTGCGCGGCGTTGGCCATCACGGTCAGATGCGGGGAAAGACGGAATGCCATCTGGGATACTGATGCTTGGGTGCGCGGCCAATCAGGCCTTCGCGCGCTCCACGTAGCTGCCGTCCTCGGTGCGCACCACGATGCGCTCGCCGGCCTCGATGAATGGCGGCACCATCGTCTTCACGCCGTTCGACAGCTTCGCCGGCTTGTAGGACGACGACGCGGTCTGTCCCTTCACCACCGGATCGGCTTCCACCACCTCCAGCGTCACGCTCGGCGGCAGGTGGATGCCGACCGCCTCACCCTCCACCAGGTCGATCGTCACCGTCATCTGGTCCTGCAGGAACGGCGCGGCGTCGCCCATCAGCTCCACCGGCACGTGGTATTCTTCGAAGCTCTCGGGATCCATCAGCACCAGGTTCGCGCCGTCGGTGTACGAGTAGGTGTAGTCTTTGTTGTCGGTCATCAGCCGCTCGACCGTATCGGCGGTGCGCCAGCGCTCGTTGGTCTTGTTGCCTGACTTTAAGTCGCGCATTTCCACCTGTATGAAGGCGCCGCCCTTGCCGGGGGTAATGATCTGCTGCTTCAGCACCGTCCAACGGCGGCCTTCGTGCTCGATCACCTGACCGGCGCGGATCAGGTTTGCCTGTTGCTTCATGACAAAGAACTCATTCTGCGGTCTGTCGGGGTGCGGGCTTCTAGACCGCGCCCGCCCCAGGGGCAAGGCGGGCGCGGCCCGGCTAACAGATGTTGGGGTGGACGGCGCCACGGCATCAGACTGCCAGCTTGGGTTGTCGAGAACCAAGAAGGCGCCGTCCATGACAGAGATTACGCGGAGTGGGCGGGACACGTCGAAGGCCGTGCCGAAGGGTGTGTCGACGCTGCATGGGGTTGATGGCAGGGGCCGCGGGATGCTGCGGATCAACCTCCGCCGGTGGCAGCTGCTGACATTCTCTGCCAAGCGGGCGCCCACCGAGGTGGCGATCGAAGCCTGCGCAGCTCGCGCCGCCGGGCGCGGCAGCTGGCCGCCCTGGGCCATCGTGTGCGCCTGATCCCGCCGCACTACATCACGCCGTACGTGAAGCACGGCAAGAATGACCCGATCCACACCGAGGCGATCGGCGAAGCCGCCGGTCGCCCCGACATGCGGTTCGTGGCGGTGACGTCGGTGACGCAGCAGGCCGAGGGGGTGGTGCCGAAGCTGTGCGACACGCTGATGCGCCAGCACACCCAGCCGATCAACACGCGGCGCGGCCGCGCCACCGAATTCGCTGTGATCGCCGCCAAGGGCACCGCACATGTCACCCCCCTGTTGGCCGCCATCACCGTCGATGCATCTCGAACCGCTCCATCGCACCACGGCATCGGAATCTGAACCCCATCGCACCACCTGTCCCAAAACCTCTGCTAGTTAGTTCCCCTCACACATAAGCGCGCCCACCCGCCACGCAAACCCGCTTGCGCCCCCGCGCCCCCCGTGCATGAGTCTTGCTCCTCCGAAACAGGAACGCCCTGTGCCCGCTGAGCAAATCCACACCCTGATCATCGGCGGCGGCCAGTCCGGCCTGGCGATGAGCGAGCAGCTCCGCGCCCGCTTCGTGCCTCACCTTATCCTGGAACGCCATCGCATCGCCGAGCGCTGGCGCACCGAGCGTTGGGACGCGCTGCACGCCAACGGCCCGGCCTGGCATGACCGCCTGCCCAGCCTGACCATCGCCGGCGTCGACCCCGACGGCTTCGCCAGCCGCGACCAGATGGCGGACTACTTCACCGCCTACGCCGCCCACATCGCCGCCCCGATCCGCTGCGGCGTTGCCGTCACCGCGCTGCACTGCGCGCCCGACGGCAGCTTCCACGCCGAAACCTCCGCTGGCTCGATCGAGGCCACCAACGTCGTCGCCGCGACCGGCCCGTTCCAGCGCGGCGTCATTCCGCCACTCGTGCCAGCCGACCCCGGCATCACGCAGATGCACTCCACCGCCTACCGCAACCCCGACCAATTGCCGCCGGGCGCGGTGCTGGTGGTCGGCGCCGGCTCCTCCGGCACCCAGATCGCCGACGAACTGCAGCGCGCCGGCCGCCGCGTCTTCTTGTGCGTCGGCCAGCACGAACGTCCGCCGCGGCGCTATCGTGGCAAGGACTTCTGCTTCTGGCTGGGCGTTCTTGGCCTGTGGGACGCCGAGACCCGCGACCCGGCGAAGGAGCACGTCACCATCGCGGTCAGCGGCGCCTATGGCGGTCACACCATCGACTTCCGCCGCCTGGCCGCCCGCGGCATCACCCTGCTGGGCCGCGCCGACGCCTTCGCCGATGGCGTGCTGTGCATCGCCCCCGACCTGGCGCGCGATCTTGCCGCCGGCGATGCGAACCATCTGTCTTTGCTCGACGCGGCCGACGCCTATGCGGCCCGCGAAGGCCTCGACCTGCCGGAGGACCCGGTGGCCCGCGTGGTGGAACCGGAGCCGTCCTGCGTCACCAACCCCATCCGCCAGGTCGATCTGCGCGAGGCCGGCATCACCACGATCATCTGGGCGACCGGGTTCGCCTTTGATTTCGGCTGGCTGCAGGCAGGCGCGTTCGACGCGCGCGGGGCGCCGGTGCATCGCCGAGGCATTACCGACGTGCCCGGCCTGTACGTCGTGGGGCTGCCCTTCCTGTCCCGCCGGGCGTCAAGCTTCATCTTCGGCGTGGAACGGGACGCCGCGCGCCTGGCGGCGCATATTGCGGCGCGCGCCTAACCGTCACGGCCCGCGCAGGCGGGCCATGACGTGTTTGCCAACCCTGCCCGACGTCGCCGATGTGTCGCAATGCATACACCCCGGATGATTGCAGTGCCATAAGGGGTTCACCCGCCTGGATGAGCACCACGATCTCCAGCAGCTTCGCCATGAACCAGGCGAGCCGCGTCGGTGCGGACGCGTTCCTGATCCGCAGCCACACGACCGAGACACCGTCAGTTGCTCTCAGGCCGATGTCAACGAAGGCCTCGTCCTTGTGTTCAGAGCGCACCCCTGGTCGCAGGCGACGTCCCAGATCGGCATGCCGGCGGCTTGCAAGAGCCCGACATCCACCTCATGCCGCGCCTTGGATCCGGCGCCGTCAATCGGCCTGGCCAGGGCCCGAGGAAACGCCGCGCCGACCAGAACGTCGATCTCGCGCCCGGTCATGGCGGGCGGCAGACCACCGGCTTGATCACGGGCCTGCGGTGGTCAGAACCGGGTGGCCCACTTCGGCCGCGGCGAAAGCCAGGCAGGCGCGGATGTCCTTCGCCTCCAGGTAGGGGTAGTCGGCCAGAATCTCGGCATCCGCGATGCCCGCCGCCAGCAGTTCCAGCACGTCCTTCACGCGGATCCGTATCCCGCGGATGCAGGGCCGTCGGCCGCATTGCGCCGGATCAAAGATGATACGTGACATGGGCCCGTGCTGCATGAGGACGTGGTGTGCGTTGCCACGTTAGGGCCCGTGGGGAAATAAGTGCGCCGGTCTGGCCGCGTCACCCGTGGAGGCGACTCTGGTTTTTGCACAGGCGCGATTCGTTTATTTCCGGCAGGCCCTTACCCGAAAGTAAATCTCTCGAATATCGCCTCGGCCCGCCGGAACGCCTTGTCCACTGCCGCGGCCGGCGTCATCGCTTGCTTGACCACGTCGGCATGCGCCACGCCCCAGAGCTGCTCGGCGCAGATCTGACCCCACGCGGGGTTGTAGGCGTTATAGGCGGGGATGGTCGGCCCCAGCATGACCTGCACATAGGGTGGCCGGTGTGGGTCCGCCGGATCGCGCCACCACGGATCCTCCCGCATCAGCGCCGGGATCACCGGCACCCACCGCCCAAGTCCCCCCTTCAGGTTCTCGTTCATCACCTGCGGTTGCATGAAGTAGGTCATGAAATCCTTCGCCACCGCGATGTTCGCCGCGCCCTTCGGGATGAACCCACCGCCGGCGCCGACAAAGGCCGGAACCGGCTTGCCGTCATTGCCGTGCGGCAGACCCAACGTCACCATATCCTCGTAATACGCCTTCCGGTCCTTGATCATCGCCAGCTCGGTCGACAGCGTGCCGTCGTAATCCATCACGATGTGCTTCTCGTGAAACGCGTTGTTGTCGTCGGCATCGTTCCAGCTCAACGCCTCCGGCGGTACGTAGCCATCCCGGTAGGCGTTCGTCATATAGGTGACGGATTTGATCGCGGACTCGCGCACCGCCTCATCGTCGGTATGCAGCTTGCCATCCGGGGTGACGATGTCCTTCCCGCCATTGGCAACCATGAAGGCGGCGAACAAGCCGTTGCCATCGTTTGGTCCGACGGTGGTCATCTGCAGGCCGAGACCATAGGTCTTGCGCATCCCCGAGGCGCGCAGCGCGGCCTGTACCGGCTTGAAGAAATCCCAGAACGCGTCCCAGGTGTTCGGCGCATCCGCCAGTTTGAAGCCGGCCTTCTGCACCAAGTCACCCCAGATATGGATTGGGGCGCAGGCTTGCTTGACAGGCGCCAGGTAGAAACGGCGCTTCCGGGTGGCGTTGTTGTAGAAGCTGGAGCATCCCAACGCGGTCGCGCTGAGCTGGGATTTGTGCGGCTCCACGATGTCGCTGACGTCCACCAGGCGGTCGTCCCAGGCATTCTGCGGCAGGATCGTCGCTGGGGCGTCGTGGAATATCAGGTCCGGCACATCACCGCTGGTCAGCGCGGAAATCGCCTTCTGGTTCAGCGCCGTGAACGGCATGATGCTGTAGTCGATCTTGTTGCCGGTGGCTTTCTCGTAGTCCGCGACCGTCTTTCGGAAGGCAGCGTCTTCCTCGGGCACGAAGCCCTGATTGATCCACACGACGGCGTTCACGGCCGCCGCCTTGGCGATATACGGCCGTGCGAGCGCGTATGTTGTTGTCATACTTACGGAACGTACAAGCATCGAACGGCGGCTCATGGTACCCATGACCGTTCTCTCCCTTCGGCCGGACGTTGGAACGCCGGCTCTTTATGACGGCTTCGGCAAAAGCCTTTCTTATTGGTAATATCTTACCGCCTGCGGTTGGGCAGGGTCAATTTCTTCCTGCCCCCCTCTTCATCTTTTGAATGATCAGCGGAGATCAGTGTGGGACAGGCCAGGCACGCGAACGATCCCGGTGGCGTCCCGCCAATGCCGCAGTTCGACGAAGGCTTCTGCGGCTCAACGGCCAAATGGGGTCACACCTTGTCGCTCCTCGCCCGCCGTGTCCGCCGTCGTGCCGCAGCCCCAACCCCTCGCAGCGCCTCCGCCACCACCGTCCCCCACTCCTCCGTCACACGTTGCCGAAACAACCGCGCGCGCGGATGCCACGGACTGTCATCCCGCCGCTCCAGCCACCGCCAGCACGCATCGAACCGGTTCAGCACCCACACCGTCTTGCCCAACGCCCCTGCCAGATGCGCCACCGCCGTGTCCACCGTGATCACCAGATCCAGCGCCGCCACCAACGCCGCCGTATCGGCCGCCGCCGTATCGGCGAAATCCTCCCGCTCCCGCGTCCAGTCATGCAGCACCAGCCCCGCTGGCCCGGCCCGCACCTGGTCCGCCTCCGGTCCTTTCTGTAACGACACGAACGCCACCGCCGGGCACGTCGGCCGACGGTGCGAACACGAGCTCCCGCAACGGACCCGGCCCAGCGCCAAGCAACCCCGGACACATCATCAGCGCCAAGCGCAACCGCGTCAGGATCGCATCCGGCGGCAGCGGCTCAACCGGCGGCATGACGGTTTACGGGGCGGCGCGCGCGGGCAGGTGATGCAGCACCCCCGATGGATCGCGCACCTGATCGTCCGCGCTCAGATACGCGGGCCCAATCGGCACCTTGCCGTGCCCGCCCGGGATATCCAGCACATAGGTCGGCCACGCCAGCCCGGTCACCCGCCCCCGCAACGATGCCAGCAGATGGCGCCCTTCCTCGATCGGCACATGGAACCGCGCGGTCCCCGGGGCCGGATCGAGCTGATGCAAATAATACGGTTTCACCCGAGCACCCAGCATCGCGCGGAACAACGCCTCCAGCGCCTCCGCACTATCGTTCA
>Ga0210386_10001755_pt1 | contig 19050 bp, 20 predicted proteins | sample IncBWH32OmetaG_FD_160091 | JGI IMG/M metagenome (GOLD analysis project Ga0210386, IMG submission 160091) | Forest soil microbial communities from Barre Woods Harvard Forest LTER site, Petersham, Massachusetts, United States - Inc-BW-H-32-O ... | reverse complement strand
ACCCACACGGTCTACCGCCATCTGTGCTGGTTTTACAAGGCGCCAACGCCCCATTCTGTGGCACTACGTTAATGCCAAATTACAAACTTGCCCCAGCAAAATCAACAGGTTGCCGGCCGTCGACCGCCGGTAACTGTAGAAGATCCATCTCACGCTAGACTGTAGAAGATCCATCTTACGCTAGTAGGTGATCGGTCGCGAAATTGTTGGACCGCTGGGAGCCGGCTGCTCTTATTTCCCCCTGGGTGGGCTTGTATTCGAACCTTCGCGACCGAAAGTTTCAGCCCCCCTGAACGAATGGGGCTAGCTTATTCTGCCTTTGACCCGGACAAACGTCTTTGCCTCTTCAAGATTGCGGAAGAATGCTGGCGCGCTTCCTTTTTCGTCGCAGAAGTTGGGGATTGATACGGGCAAAACACTCGGGTCATTAGTGTGGATGGGCGCAACTAAGATCATTACATATTCAACCGTTTCGTACCCCAGCGGCACGCTTTTGCAATGCCAAGAGGCTGCAACTGGCCGATATTCTTGACTGTCTTCATGAAACTCCCAGCCAAAAAATGCCGGGAACTTTCAGGATCACTTGACCATTGTCGGCAAACGTAGCCAGATACACGGAAGGCATCGCCGAGTTGTGTGGGATAAACGTCCTGACGGGGAGGATGACAATCGGAATGGCCTATCCATATAGCACGTTGTCGTCGCGCCTTGCTCATTGAGCCCTGGGCCGGGCCGAGTGGAGGAAACAATGTCGGTTCGCGAGAGTTTCAACCGGTGCCGCAGCGTCGCGTTCGGGGGGGCGGCATTATTGGCGATGGCAGGGGTTGCTGGAGAGTCAACCGTATCGGCCTGGGCGCAAACCTATTCCTACCCGCAGCAGACGGCGCCGAATTATTCCTATCAACCGAATTATTCGTACCAGCAGCCGACGACACAGGCCCCGAACTACTCCTATCAGCAACCCTACGGCAATGGGGCCTATCCGAATTATTCCAGTCAAGCGCCGGCATACCAGGGCGGATATTCCTACAATCCCTATTGGTCCGGCTCGTCCGGCTGGCCTTATTATTCTGCGGCAGCGTGGCCGTGGTGGGGCACGTGGTCGCCGTGGTGGTATGCGGGCTGGTGGGGCTGGCCCGGCTGGGGCTGGGGTGGGGGCGGCTGGGGCCGCGGCTGCTGGAATTGCGGCTTCCGTGGCGGCTTTGCGCACGCCGGATTTTACGGCGGCGGCTTTCGCGGCGGCTGGGGCGGCGGTCGGGGTGGTGGCTGGGGTGGCGGCGGCGGTCATGGCGGTGGCGGCGGGCACCGCTAGCGACGCGGCAGGTCAATCCGCGAATGATCGAAGGAACACTGCTCGGCCCGCATTTCGACCAGGTGCTGGCCGAGGCGACGATTGCGGAATTACCGAACCACTACCGCGGCAAGGTTCGCGACAATTACGATCTTGAGGATGGCCGCCGGATCATCATCGCCACCGACCGGTTGAGCGCGTTCGACCGGGTCATCGCCGCGATCCCGCTCAAGGGGCAGGTGCTGACCCAGATCGCGCGCTTCTGGTTCGACGCGACCGGCGACATCTGCCCGAACCACGTCATCGAGTATCCCGACCCGAACGTGCTCGTCTGCTGGCGGTTGGCGATCATGCCGGTCGAGATCATCGTACGCGATTACCTGACCGGGACAACCGCGACCTCGATCTGGCCGATGTACCAATCGGGACGGCGGGAGATCTACGGCATCCGTTTCCCCGACGGTCTGCGCCAAAACCAAAAGCTGCCGTCGACGATCATCACGCCCACGACCAAGGCGTTCGATGGCGGGCATGACGAGCCGCTGACCGCCGACGAGATCGTATCGCGCAGGCTGCTGACCGTGCAGCAGTGGGAAATGGTCTCGGAACTGGCTCTCGCCCTGTTCGCACGCGGGCGCGAGATCGCGGCCCAGCACGGGCTGATCCTGGCCGATACCAAATACGAATTCGGCTTCGACCGGGACGGCCGCATCGTGCTTGCCGACGAGATTCACACACCCGACAGCAGCCGCTATTGGCTCGCCGACACCTATCAGCAACGCTTCGACGGCGGCGAACCACCCGAAAGTCTCGACAAGGATTTTGTCCGGCGTTGGGTGACCGCCCGCTGCGACCCGTATCGCGACCCGATCCCACCGATCCCTCGCGACATCGTCGCCGAGGCGGCTCGCCTTTATGTCGAGGTGTTCGAGACCGTCACCGGGCGGCCTTTCGAATTTCCCGACCCCGCGACACCGATCCTGGACCGCATCCGCGCCAACCTCGCTCAGTATTTCTGACCAACGGACGGCATGGCCGCCTTCGAGTGGGTATGCCGGCGAAGCGACCACCCGCTTTTCCGACGGGTTCGGTCGGATTTGCACCTCAGCGCAGAGCGTATTACGCTGTCGCAAGCGGCCGGGGCAGCGCGGTTCTCGCGCTCGAGTTGGCTGTCCTCGCCGAGCAAGGAGGAAAAACATGCCCAGAATCAAGCATATCGCTCTGACGACCCAAGACCCGGCAAAGACCGCCGCCTTCTACAAGGAAGCGTTCGGCATGCGCGAAATTCGGCGCAACCCGCGCGGTGCGGTGTTTTTGACCGACGGCTACATCAATCTCGCGATCCTCAACTTCAAGACCGAGAAGGACGCCGACGTCGGCGCGCACGGCGCCAATTTCAGCGGCATCCACCATTTCGGCTTTGAGGTCGAAGACCTCGACGCCGCCGCGGACAAGCTCGAACAGGCGGCCGGCGAGCAGCTGACCGAAAAAGACGGTCTCGACATGGAAATGGCGGCGGGCTCGCACCGCAATTTCGAGATGAAATGGGCCGGCCCCGACGGGGTTGTCATCGACATCTCCCACACTGGCTGGGACAACGGGACATGACCGGCAATTTCACGATCTGCGTCGGCACCGTCGGCAGCGGCGCCTGGACCAGCCCCGATGGCGGCGACAGCTGGCAGCGGGTCCGCAGCGGGTTGTGGGGCGAGAGCCGCATCTACGGCCTGGCGGTGCATCCGCGCGAGCCGAGCACGGTTTTCGCCGGCGCCGATGACGGCATCTACAAGAGCCTCGACGGCGGGCAGAGCTTTGAGCATCTCGACTCGCCGATGAACAAGATGGATGTGTGGAAAATCGCGTTCGATCCGGGCGATCCTGACACGATCTTTGCCGGGACCCGCCCGGCTGCATTGTTCCGGTCGACCGACGGCGGGCGGCGGTGGCAAACGCTGCGCGTCGACATGGTCGAGGATTGCCCGAATGTCGGGGTGCCGCGGGTCACCGCCCTGACCGTCGATCCCACCGATCATCGCATCATCTGGGCCGGCGTCGAGGTCGACGGCGTGCGGCGCAGCCTCGACGGCGGCGAAACCTGGACGCGGATTTCGGGCGGGCTCAGCGATCCCGACATCCATGATGTGGCGGTCCGCCCGGCCGGTGCCGATAAGACGGTGCTGACTAGCACGCCGCGTGAGATCTTTGCCAGCACCGACAAGGGCGAAAGCTGGCACGGACTCGGCGTCGGCAAGCATTTCGGCCTGCCTTATTGCCGCGGACTAGCGCTGAAGACCGATGACCCGGACACCCTGTTCGTCGCCACCGGCGATGGCGCTGTCGGTGCAACGGGCGCGATCCAGCGTTCGAAAGACGGCGGGAAGAGCTGGGAAAGGCTGTCGCTGCCAGCCGTGCCGAACTCGCCGATCTGGGCCTTTGCGACGCACCACGCGGACCCGGGCCTGATCCTCGCCTGCAGTCATTACGGCGAGATCTACGCCAGCCGCAGTGCCGGCGATTCGTGGAGCAAGCTGCCGCGCGAGTTCACCGAGATCCGCGCCCTCGCCTGGACGCCGAACTGAGAACGGTGCCCCGCGGGTCCAACTGCGTTTCGTCCTCTCCCCGCGCCGTCGAGGGGAGAGGATAGGGGTGAGGGGGGCGGCTGGCACGTTGGTTGCGGTGCTGTTAATCGCCACTCTTGCGTGCCATGCCGCTGCTCAGGAAACCGTGACCACCGCGGCAGTTTGGCGTCCCGATGCCGGATTTTTGGCGCGCTTTCACGCGCGCTGCGACGCGCGCCGCGGTGAGGCGTTCGACGCCTGCTTTGCCGCCGCGATGGCGAAGGCCGGTGCGTCGGAGGCGGCGCTCGATTTTACCCGCCGCCTCGGCAACCAGGCTTATCTGCAAGCACTCGACCCGACCGGTGGGCCCATCGCGGTCGCCCGCGTGGTTTACCCGTTCCGGGCCAACGAGAACGATGGCTGGCTTCTGGTCAATGGCACGCCGCCGCTGATCGATGTCGACGACCGGCGAAACTTGCCGTTTTCGCAGATGCGCTCGTCGGCGGCCTACACGGAAATTTATCGCCGCTATCGCAACGTCACGTTCTGGTCCGGCGATCGCGGCATCGCCGGTCCGCAGGTGTCGCAAAACGGGCGGGAAATCATCGTCGATTATCTTTTGCGCAACCTATGTCATGCCTGCGCAATCGTCGGCCGGGTCCGCTATGCCTTCGATTTCGATCCGGGCGGAAAATTCGTCGGCACAAGGCTGGTGTCGGTAACGCCCGCCGAGAATTAGGGAAGACTGCGCCAAACTCGGAACAGACCAGCAGTTGCGATTGTCGCCGGCGGCGCTCGTACACCGCGGTATGAGGAGGCGCGGCTTCGCCGGTCTAGGCGGCGGCCATCGGTGATGGCGGCTGGGTTGCGGCGGCAAATTCCGCCTCGGCCGCACCGTGCGCCGGACGGGCGTAGGCTGCCTCCAAGCGCTCGATTGCGGCATCGACCGCTAGTCGCAGCCCGGTTTCGTTAAAGAACGAGCCAGGGATCATGCAACGCGCGGCGAGAACCCGGCGAAAAGCGTCAAACAGCCCGGCGTCGGGAGGTGTGGCGTCGGTCCAGAAATGGTCGAGGTCGCCCTGATAGGTCAGCCCCGGCATATCGAACACCGCCTTGCCCAAGGCGATCACCGGCAGCCCATTTGACAAGGCCTGGCCGCCGACGGTGCTGTTGACCGTGACCACGGCATGACTCAGCGCCAGCACTTTGGGCAGTTCGCCGCCGTCGAGCATCGTCACCCGTTGGGCGACCATGTGTTCGGCCGCGGCATGGCCGACGATGCCCGACCAGTCGACCAAGCCGCTGTCCATCGGATGCAGCTTGACGACGAGCCGGGACGCGGGCGGCGCATGACGGGCAAAAGATCCGATGACGTAGTCGATCGCAAGATGCGTCGCCCGAAATGGCGAATGCACGCGCATCTGATAGTCGCAATCGAGCTGCAGCGGGAAAAGGTAGATCGGCTCGCCCGTCAACGACTCGATGGCCTCGGCAGCACGGCGTTCGGAACGGCGCATCAGTGCCAGCCGCCTCAGCCATCCCGCATATTCGATGATCTGGTGATACGGCCGGTGGGTCTTGTAGTGAGGAAACCACCACACCGCGGCCATCGACGTGAAATTGTAGAGCACATCCTCGAACGCGCGGCGCCGAAAGGTGCCGGGAGCAACCGGCGACCGCTCCCACTCCGGCAGCTCGGACACCCGTTCGCGATACCACGCGGCGTCCTTCGGAAGTGACGAATACCCGTTCACCCCGCCTTGCTCGAAGGTAATCCACCCCGGGCGCATGTAGCCTTCCTCGACGACATGGACCAGCAACGAGCGCTGTTCGGCGAGGCGGATGGCGGCACGGTGCATCGGGCGGCAGTCGCCAAACAGGATGATGTCGCTGATCGCCCTCTCCACCAGCAACCGGTCGAGAAACTCCGGCCACTCGTACTCGCAACCACGGAAGTCGACGCTGTTCGGGAGCCGCCAGAACATCCGGTCCCCGCCGTTGAAATTCACCCGGTGGACGGCGTGGCCGCGCGCCGTCAGCGCGGATCCGAGGCGCTCAAAAAATCGCGTCGGCATCCCCTGAAGGAACAAGAAGCCGCGATTGGTGAGTTGCGTCCGGCGGTGCGCGAACATCATCTCCCCGCCCGACCAATCAGACAGCAATCCAACACCATCCCCCGATGCCACTCATAGCGTTGCCGAGGAACGCCGCGGTGGTTCTGTTCGACACCGGTAATTTCAATCGCGTTTCCGGCCGATGTCCATGAAATTTTGCTACTGCACATGTCGTCACCGGCAAAATGCGGCAACGGCAGTTCCGATACGTCGGATAGAAGAGAATTCGACACCGGCCGCGTATAGAACCAATCGACGACGAGCAGAATGCATCGTCTTGGCCCGCGGCGCACGCCGACACCCTTTCACAGATTTAGCGCGGTATAATTTTATACAAATTTGGCGCAGCGCAGAGGCGAGCTTCACACTTTCTTAGAATTTACGTGGTGTGATCAACGCCGGGTCCGGCCTTCACTCAGATCGGATCGAGGGCGACCGATGGCACGCATACTTCTGGCCGAGTCAGATCAGCACATCCGCCGGTTTGTTGCCGGTATCCTCTCCGATTGCGGGCACGCAGTGGAGGTCTGCGCCGATGCGGTCGAAGCTTCATTGTCGGTCGCGACACGAGCGATCGACGTCGTTGTGACCGATCTGGTGCTCGGGTTCGGTGACAAAACATCGCTGGGACGCGATTGCGCGGCGCTCGGAATCCCGACCGTCACCTTGAGCGGCAGCAAATTCCGGCCTGGCCAGCCCGTCGCGGACCAGCCGGCGGCGCTGCTCGAAAAACCATTTCGTTTTGGCGACCTGCAGAGTGTTCTGGACGCCGTAACTCGGCAGTCGCCACCGCCGCCGCCGAGTGCTTCCACGCCCGCTGGCCCTGTCTATCTTTCGGCGTAGCTGCGGCGGGCATAGAGCAGGAATTCCCGATTGCCCTCGGGTCCGAGGATCGGGCTTTCGGCGACGCCAATCACCATCCAGCCGGGTTGAGCCGCGACCCACGCGGCGGTGCGCTCGCAAACCTCGCGATGAACCGCCGGATCGCGGACGACACCACCCTTGCCGACGAGCGCGCGGCCGGCTTCGAATTGCGGCTTGACCAGCGCGACAAGCGCAGACCGCTCGCCGGCGAGCGCAAGCGGCGCCGGCAACACCGTCGCCAGCCCGATAAAGCTCGCGTCGCAGACGACGAGATCAACCGATTCGGCGATGCGCTCGCGGCTCAGAGCGCGTGCGTTTTCCCGCTCGCAAACGACGACACGCGGATCCTGGCGCAATTTCCAGGCCAGCTGGCCATGCCCGACATCGACTGCATAAACGCGCCGGGCACCGCGCGTCAGCAAGACGTCGGTAAAGCCGCCGGTCGATGCCCCGATATCGAGCGCGACCCAGCCGTTCGGATCGATCTCGAAATGATCGAGCGCATGGGCGAGCTTGACCCCGCCGCGGGATACCCAGGGGTGGTCGCGCCCACGCACCTCGACCGCGGCATCATCCGCCAGCGGTTCGCCGGCCTTGTCGATCCGCCGCTCGCCGGCAAACACCAGACCCGCGAGGATCAGCGCCTGCGCTCGAGACCGGCTTTCGGCCAGGCCCCGCTCCACCAGCAACTGATCGGCGCGATGCTTGGTTCTCAACTCTGCCCGGTGCGGCGGTCGGCCGTAAGATAGACCGGGCGCTACGCCCGCGCCGGCTGCGCCGCAATCTCGCGGCCGAGAGCCGACAGCGCCATCGCCACGATGTGCCGCGCATTGAGCCCGGCCTGATCGTATTGCGCCTGCGGGCTGTCATGGTCGAGAAACAAATCGGGCAGGACCATCGAGCGGATCTTCAAGCCATGGTCGAGCAAGCCGTTCATCGCCAAATGATGCAGCACGTGGCTGCCAAAGCCGCCGATCGCACCCTCCTCGACCGTGATCACAACCTCGTGTTCGCGCACTAGCCGATTGATCAGGTCGGTATCGAGCGGTTTGGCAAAGCGTGCGTCCGCGACCGTGGTCGATAACCCGTATGAAGCCAGCTCCTGCGCCGCTTTCATGCACTCGGCGAGCCGGCCGCCGAGGCTGAGCAATGCGATCGTCATGCCTTCGCGAAGAATGCGGCCGCGGCCGATTTCGAGCGGAATACCCTTTTCCGGAAGCGGTACGCCTAGTCCGTCGCCGCGCGGATAGCGCACTGCCGACGGCCCGTCGTCCAAGGCGACGCAAGTCGCGACCATGTGAACGAGTTCGGCCTCATCCCCTGCCGCCATGATCACAAAACCGGGCAGGCAGCCAAGATAAGTCACGTCGAACGAGCCGGCATGGGTCTGGCCGTCGGCGCCGACTAGCCCGGCGCGATCGATGGCAAAACGAACCGGCAATTTCTGGATCGCGACGTCGTGCACGACCTGGTCGTAGGCGCGCTGCAAAAAGGTCGAATAGATCGCGGCAAAGGGCTTCATGCCCTCGGTCGCGAGACCTGCGGCGAAAGTCACCGCATGCTGCTCGGCGATGCCTACGTCAAAGCAGCGATTGGGGAACTTCTCACCGAACAGATTGAGCCCGGTGCCCGACGGCATCGCCGCGGTAATCGCCACGACACGGTCGTCGGCCTCCGCCTCCTTGATCAATGCCTTGGCAAAAACGGTCGTGTATTGCGGCGCCTTCGCGGCCGATTTCGCCTGCGTTCCGGTAATCACATCGAATTTGGCAACGCTGTGCCATTTGTCGTCGGCCTGTTCAGCCGACAGATAGCCGTGTCCTTTCTCGGTCACCGCGTGGACCAGGATCGGGCCGGTCTCCTTAGTGTCGCGGACGTTCTTCAGCACCGGCAGCAGATGATCGAGGTTGTGTCCGTCGATCGGGCCGACGTAGTAAAAGCCCATCTCCTCGAACAATGTGCCGCCGGTTACAAAGCCGCGGGCCAACTCCTCGGCGCGGCGCGCGGCGTCTTCGAGCGGTTTTGGGAAATGGCGCGCCACTTCCTTGGCGATGTGGCGCAGCGACATAAAGGATTTTGACGACAACAGACGCGACAGATAGGCGCTCATCGCACCAACCGGCGGGGCGATCGACATGTCGTTGTCGTTGAGGATCACGATTAGCCGCGAATCCATCGCTCCGGCATTGTTCATCGCCTCGTAAGCCATGCCGGCGCTCATCGCGCCGTCGCCGATCACTGCGATGACGTTGCGGCGCTCGCCGCGCAGGTCGCGGGCGACCGCCATCCCGAGACCCGACGAAATCGACGTCGAGCTGTGCGCCGCGCCAAACGGGTCGTATTCGCTCTCCGCCCGCTTGGTAAAACCGGAAAGCCCACCGCCCTGCCGTATCGTGCGGATGCGGTCGCGTCGACCGGTCAGGATCTTGTGCGGATAGGCCTGATGCCCGACATCCCAGATCAACCGGTCGTTGGGCGTGTTGAAGACGTAGTGAAGCGCCACGGTCAGCTCGACGACGCCGAGCCCGGCGCCAAAATGGCCGCCGGTGATCGAAACCGCGTCGATCAGTTCGGCGCGCAACTCGTCCGCGAGCTGACGCAGATCCGATTCGGGCAGCCGACGCAGATCGACTGGAATGTCGATCCGGTCGAGCAATGGCGTCCGATTGGAGATCGGGCGAGGCGGGCTTGGATCCAATGCTGGGCTCCTCACGTGCGGCGGCTGATTGCAAATCGCGCCGCCTCTCTCAAAAGTTCCGCTCTTCCCCCGAACAAATCAAGATGTGCGACGGCTTGACCGATCAGCAGCTCGGCCTGGGCGCGCGCACGCTTGGCGCCGAGGATCGAAACGAACGTGGCCTTGCCGGCGGCAGCGTCGGCGCCGACCGGTTTTCCGGTTTCCGCCGCCGAGCCTTCGACATCGAGAAGATCGTCGGCGATTTGAAAGGCGAGCCCGAGATCGTGAGCATAGCCGTGCAGCGCGGCGCGCGGCTCCGCCCCCGCCTTGGCGAGAATCGCCCCGGCGCCGCAAGCGAAAGCAATCAGCGCCCCGGTCTTCATGCGCTGCAGCCGGATAATGGCACCAATATCGAGCGCCTGGTGCTCGGCGATCAGGTCGATCATCTGGCCGCCGACCATGCCCGCAGCACCGGCTGCTTGCGCCAGTGCCGCGACCAACTCGCACCGCACCGCCGGATCGGCATGTGTGTCGGGATGCGCGAGCACGCCAAAGGCGGCAGTCAGCAGGCCGTCGCCGGCCAGCACGGCGGTCGCCTCGTCGAACTCTCTGTGGCAGGTCGGGCGCCCGCGCCGCAAATCGCTGTCGTCCATCGCCGGCAGGTCGTCATGCACCAGCGAATAGGCATGGACCATTTCGATCGCTGCCGCCACCTGCAGCGCGCATTGCCGCGTGACGCCGAACAGACGCCCGCCGGCCAGCACCAAAAACGGACGCAACCGCTTACCCGGGCCAAGCGCCGCATAGCGCATCGCCTGATAGACGCGCGCTTCGAGGTCGGGTGAGACCGCCAGCAGCCGCTCCAGCAGCGAATCGGTCAAGCTTGCCGCGTCTGCCAGCGCCTCTTCAAGGGTGACTGGAGGGGACCACAGCGTATCAGTCAAGCTTCGCCGGCTCCGCCGAAATCGCGCCGTCGGCGCCAATGACGATGCGCTCGACGCGCTGCTGCGCCTCGTTCAGCTTGCGTTCGCAATGCTGCTTCAGTTGTGCCCCACGTTCGTAAGAAAGAATGGCCCCGTCGAGCTTGACCTGCCCGGCTTCGAGCCGCCGCACGATCTGCTCCAGCTCGGCCAGAGCGTCCTCGAAACTCATCTCCGCGATTTCGGGGGGCGGGTTCGTCTCGGTCATCGATATTCTATCTAGCAAATAACGCGAGGTTGGAAGGGCGCTTTAGCCGTTTGCGTACATATTATATCTCGATTGCGTCGCAAAACTGCAACAGCGCGGCGCCTGCACCGGTCACGCCGCCATCATCACCCGCAGATGAGCTGCGGCGCTGGCCCCAAGCGCCGCCAGATCGTAACCCCCTTCGAGGGTCGAGACCAGCCGATCCCGGGCATGGCGCCGGGCCAGCTCGACGAGCTTTTCGGTGATCCATACATAATCGCTTTCGTCGAGCATCAGCTGCGCCAGCGGATCGCTGCGGTGTGCGTCGAAGCCAGCCGAGATGATCAGCAGTTGGGGGGAAAAGTCATCGAGCGCCGGCAGCACGCGCTCGGTGAACGCGCGACGAAACGGCCCCGATCCCGACATCGGCCGCAGCGGCGCGTTAACGATATTGCCAACTCCGGTCTCGCTCGCCGCGCCGGTGCCGGGATAAAGCGGAGATTGATGGGTAGAAGCGTAGAACAAGCCGGCATCGTTCTCGAACGCGGCCTGCGTGCCATTGCCGTGATGGACGTCGAAGTCTACGACCGCCACGCGTTCGAGACCGTGCACATCGCGGGCCCGCAACGCGCCGATCGCGGCGTTGTTGAAAAGACAGAAACCCATCGCACGATCGGGTTCGGCATGGTGCCCAGGCGGGCGGACCGCGCAGAATGCATTGTCGGCCTCGCTCGCGACGACCGCGTCGACGGCGGCGATCACCGCGCCGGCGGCGCGCAACGCCGCCCGACCCGAGGCAGGGGACAACACCGTGTCGGCGTCGATCGCTACGTGACCCGCCCTTGGAACGGCATTCAGGACGCGCTCGACATGGTGGCGCGGATGCACTCGCAGCACATCGTCGATTGCCGCTTCCGGCGCCTCGCGCTGCTCGAGACCGGCAAATTTGGGGCCGGAGAGCGCCGTCAGCACCGCGCGCAGCCGTGCCGGCGATTCGGGATGGTGGATCCCCGGATCGTGCTCGAGACAAGCCGAATGAGTATAGAGCAGGGTCGTCATCGTCAGCCCTCGCAAGCAAGCCGCACCCAGTTTTGCATATCCATGTCAGCGGCAGCATCTCGTTTCGCGAGAGACTATCGCAGCGCGCGGTTCAGCGATGGCGTAGCGCATAGAGACCGAGCGCGGCCCAGCCGACCAGCAGTGCCGCACCGCCGAATGGGGTGACCCTGGCAAAGCCGGTCATTCCGCTCAAAGCCAGCGCGAACAGGCTGAAGCTGAACAGAAAGATGCCCGCGACAAAGCCCCATCCCGCAATCGCCAACAACAGGCGCGGCCCCATGCTGCGCGCGGCGATCGCGGCCACGGCGAGCAGCGCCACTGCGTGAACCATGCCGTAAAGCGCACCGGTCCGCAGCAACTCCGCCCGCGGTTCGCCATTAGCGAGATGGGCCGCGACGGCACCTGCCGCAACCGACAGAAATCCGTCGATTGCCGCGGCGACGAGCCAGGCGCGCGTCACTGCAGCGCCGTCCTCTCGGCGAGTGCGGCGCGATAGAGGGCCAATGTCTCGTGCGCAACGGTCTCCTCGGCAAAGTGGGCTTCGACCAACGCCCTGCCGTTGCATCCCATGATCTGACAGCGCGCCGGGTCGGCGGCGAGTGCGGTGATCGCGTCGGCCAATGCTCCGACATCGCCCGGCGGCACCAGGATGCCGCTCTCGCTTTTGCCGCCGAGTACCGCCTCGCGGCAGCCCGGCACGTCGCTGGCAATGATCGGCCGGGCGCAGGCGGCGGCTTCGAGCAGGGCTTTCGGCACGCCTTCGCCGTAAGTCGAAGGCAATACCGCGATCGCTGCCCGGCGCCACACCTCGCGCACGTCGTCGATGGCGCCGAGCCACGTCACGCCGGGCTCGGCGGAAAGCGCCGAGAGGGACTGCGCCGACAGCGAGCCGGGATTGTCGGTGTCGGTGGGACCCGCCAGAACGAGCTCGACCGGCCGGCCGCGCGCGCGCAACAGCCGGATTGCGGCAACCGCGTCGAGCACGCCCTTTTCCTTCAGCATGCGCGAGACGAGTGCGATCGTGACCTTGTCGCCGCCCGGCATCGGCAACGGCATGAAATGGCGGAGGTCAACTCCCGATCCCCGGATCAGCGCAATACGCTGCCGGTCGATGCCGAGTGCGGCGAGTGCCGTGCCGTCTTCGGGGTTCTGGACGATGACGCGGTTCCCGCCGTGGCCGGCGGTAGCGCGCAACGCTAGGCCGAGTACCGGCCGCAGCAGCCGCGACGCCATTCGGCTCGCCGAAAAGCCGGAACCGAGCCCCATCACCGAATCGATCGCCGCCGGCGCATCCGCCGCGCCGCGAAACGCGAGGGCCCGCGCGACGCCGCCGAACAACACCGGCTTGAGCGCCACGTGATGGAGAATGTCAGGCCGCTCAGCCCGATAGAGCCGGGCGATCGCGGCGATCGCTCGGGCCGCACCGACAACGCCGTCGCCGCTCCGCCGCCAGGCGAGTGGGCGAACCGAGAAACCCTCGTCGGCGATCTTCGCGCCGTGCGAGCGCACCCGGGTCGCGACGACGACAGCGAAACCGTCGTCACGCGCCGCTCTCGCGACCGGCAGACGGTGCGAGCAGAAATACCAATCCTCGGTGACGAGAAACAGCAGCTTCGGCCGCCCCGAGCCATCACGCACGGAGTAGGGCAAGGAATCGAGGCGTCGGATGGGATCGTAAAGGGCCACTTCCCGGTCGCAGCGAATAGGAGCGAGCAGCATGCGGCGGCCAGCTTGCCGCAAAGCTCGGCCCTCTCTAATTCATTCGCCGGCCGATCGCTTGCGCAAATTGTCGGCCGATCAAAAATGGAGGGGACGCGCTGGCCCGTATTCTGGTTACCGGTGCGGCGGGCTTTATCGGCCGCGCCCTCTGCGATCACCTGGCGCACCTTGGCCATGTCGTGCTCGGCGCGACGCGCGGCGCCGCGGAGCCCATCGCCGGGGTTACATTGCGCGCGCTTGGCGCTATCGGCCCGCGGACCAATTGGGTCAAGCACCTCGAAGGCATCGATGTCGCCGTCCATCTCGCCGGCAGCGCCCACCGCCCAGTCAGTCCCGCCGCCGCCGAGCGCGAGGCTGAAGCTGCTGGCGCACTGGCGCATGCTGCCGCCGCGGCCGGAGTGCGCCGCCTTGTCCATGTCAGCTCGATCCGAGCAATGGGAGCGTCCACGCCCCCCGGAAGGCCGTTCCGCGGCGACGACCCGCCGCTGCCGGGTGACGCTTATGGCCGCGCCAAGTTTGAGATAGAGCGCGTTGTGAGAACGGCCGCGGATGACACCGGGCTGGAGCTCGTGATTCTGCGGCCGCCGCTGGTCTATGGACCTGGGGTCAAGGGAAACTTGAGGGCCTTGATTCGATTGGTCGCGAGCGGGGGGCCATTGCCATTCTCCGCCGTCGACAACCGCCGCAGTTTGATCTTTCTCGATAACCTCGTCGATCTTCTGGCGCTCGTCTGTACGCACCCCGACGCTGGCGGTCGTGTATTGCTGGCCTGCGATGGGGCTGATGTCTCGACCCCCGAATTGGCTCGTTTCCTGGCAAGCGGACTTGGGCGTCGGGCGCGGCTGTTTCCGGTTCCGCCAACGCTGCTCGCGGCCTTTTGCACTGTTCCGGCGCTGGGGCCGGCATTGGCGCGGCTGACGCTGTCCCTCCAGGTCGATGACGCAGAGACGCGACGCATCCTTGGCTGGTGGCCCCTGGTAACGCCAGAATCCGGGCTCGCGGCGACCGCCCGGGCGTTTGCAAGCCGGCGATAAGCGAACGATGACCCATCGGGCGGCGTTATCCCATGGGCATCGAGAACTGGAGAAGCGCATGACCGGCCTCACCGAAGACACCGCACTGATCGGGGACGCCATCGCCTATGTCATCGCGCTTTACCGCGACCTCAGCGCGGAAAACGGCGCGCCCAGCCTCGGCACGCAGAACCAGGCGGTCGACTCCATTCTTGCCGATCCCGAACTAAGCCTCGCGGTAAAGAGATGGGGCGAACGCGCTCGGGTCGATGAGGCGACGACGGCGCCGGCGCAGCGCCTGCCCTTTGACGAAGCTTATCGCCGGATCGGCGCGTTTCTGCGCTCGGCTATGGAACAACCGGTCTTCGCGCGCAAAGATCGAGACTGATCAGAGCGAATATTCGCGCTATATCGAGATTCGAAGCCCTGGGGGGTCAGGGCCGACGGAGGAGAGTGCCGTGCCGAGCTTCGACATCGTCTCGCGGATCGATCTCGCCGAGGTCGACAACGCCGTCGCCGGGATAATGCGCGAGATCGCCACGCGCTTCGACTTCAAGGGCAGCAAATGCGCGATCGAACGCAAGGAAGGCGGGTTGAGCGTCGTTGCAGACGACGATCTGAAGCTTAAGCAGATGCAGGAATTATTAAAGGTTCACATGACCCGGCGCAAAGTCGAACCCGGTGCGCTCGACTACAAGCCGCCGGAAAAGGCTTCAGGAAATACCGTGCGTCAGACAATCGCGCTGCGTCAGGGGGTCGATGCCGATTTCGCCCGGCAGCTGATACGGGAAATAAAGGGCAGCAAACTCAAGGTGCAGGTATCGATCCAAGGCGAGGAACTGCGCGTGACCGGCAAAAAGCGCGACGACCTGCAGGATGCGATTGCCGTCATCCGCGGTCTCAAGATCGAGCAGCCGCTGCAATACGTCAATTTCCGCGAGTAAACCCAGCGCGCTGCCGGCCGGCGGACGCGCCCGCTTGCCGCCGCCGCCGCCAGCCGCTATTAACAGCGGCGCCTCGTCCCCTTCGTCTAGAGGCCCAGGACACCGCCCTCTCACGGCGGCAACACCGGTTCGAATCCGGTAGGGGACGCCAACGATTTAAAGGTCAGAGGACAAATCCCACCGAAAGTGTCCCGTCTGGGGAAGTCCGACAGTGTTCACATGTGGCGAAACGGCGCGTTTGGTGGTCCGGGTGCGGCTTAACGAAAAATAGACGAGCTTCGCCAGAGGCTATGAACCGGCGTCAGCTTTGTTCGCCGGCTTGACGATCAACGCTCACACAGGCGTCACGGCCTTTTATGCGGTGAGCCAGAGGGATGACGAATTCAACCACCGATAGGGTACAGCAAACTTCGGCGCACGCGCTCCCGGCGGCGGCGCCGCTGATCAGGGTCATGGCGATGCCGGCCGACGCCAACCCAAACGGTGACACCTTCGGCGGCTGGCGGTTGGCGCAAATGGATCTCGCCGGCGGCAATCTCGCGATGCAGCGAGCTGGCGGGCGCTGCGCTACGGTCGCGGTTGACGGGATGGTGTTTCACGAGCCGGTGTTTGTCGGCGACGAGGTCAGCTGCTACGGCGAGGCGACGCGCGCACCGCCCGCACCTCGATCACGTCCATAGAATCCTGGCGCCTCGGGCGGGGTGCGCAAAGTCACCCAGGCGATCTTTATCTATGTCGCGATCGGTGAGCCGCCGGCCCCGGCCGCTGATGCCGCCAGCCGATTAGCCTCGGCGAGCGCTATCGGTTCGATCAGCGACGGATCGTTGTTCTTGACGTTGCCGACGCGCCGGTCGACGGGCCAGATCACCATGTTGTTCGCCGGATAGGAAGCGAGCAATCCTTTGAGCCGGTCGGGATCGGCGGTTAATTCGCCAAGCCAGGTTTCAGCCTTGGCATTGATGTTTGAGAACCCGACCTTGATGTCCTTCGCCGAATACGGCGCGAGACCCCAGCGCATCAGGTCGAGGGTGCGCTCGCCAGCCCGGGCGTCGTAGCGCACGATCGGCAGGCTGTCGGTCGGCGCGACATTCCAGCTGCCGGAAAAATTGGGAGTGGGCCGCTCCGGCGGGATCGAGAAGACGAGCTTGATCTCGCTGACATCCGACGAAAGATGCGCCCGGCCGCACATCCGGCTACAATGCCGCGCCGCGGCCGTCGAGGCAATCGCTACGCAACCCGGGTTGCGTGCTTCACGCTGGCGCCGGGTTTCGTTATCGTTCCTTGGCAAGTGTCGGGGGCAGCATGATGACGACAGCAGAAGAAACCTATGATTTCATCGTGACCGGGGCGGGCTCGGCGGGCTGCGCGGTGGCCGGGCGACTCAGCGAGTCCGGGAAATATCGCGTGTTGTTACTCGAAGCGGGCGGGCGCGACACCAACCCGTGGATTCATATTCCGCTCGGCTACACCAAAACCTTCACCAATCCGCAGGTGAACTGGATGTTCGAAACCGAGCCCGAAAAGGAGCTCAACGGCCGCACCCTTTACCAGCCTCGCGGCAAGGTCTTGGGCGGCACCAGTTCGATCAACGGCATGGTCTATATGCGCGGCACCTCGACCGATTACGACGGCTGGCGTCAGCGCGGCTGCGAAGGCTGGGACTGGGATTCGGTGTTGCCGTTTTTCAAAAGAGCCGAAGACCAGGAGCGCGGCGGCAACGAGTTCCACGGCACGGGCGGTCCGCTGCACGTGTCGAACCCAGTTCGCTCGCCGCTCGGCGACGCGATGGTCAAGGCGTCGATCGAAGCCGGTATACCCGCCAACGACGATTTCAACGGCGCCCGGCAGGAGGGTGTCGGCTATTACCAGACGACCACCACCAACCGACGGCGCTGGAGTTCGGCGCGGGCCTATCTGGGCCCGGCGCGCGGTCGGCAGAATTTGACCGTCGCCACCAACGCCCACGCCACTCGCCTCCTGTTCGAGAACGGCCGCGTCGTCGGCGTCGAGTACCACACGCCCGACGGACACAAGACCGCGCGGGCGCGCGGCGAGATCGTCGTCTCGGGCGGCGTCTACGGCTCGCCGCAACTGCTGCAGCTTTCCGGGCTCGGCCCCGCCGGTTTATTGGCCGAGTTCGGTATTCCGGTCGTGCGCGACATGCCCGGAGTCGGCGGGCATCTGCACGACCATTTCAACACCTACCTGGTGTGGCGCTGCACCCAGAAGGTTACGGTCAACGACATGGCAATGAGCGGGGCGCGCAAGCTGAAGGCGGCGGTGCAATATGCGACGAGCCGCTCCGGTCATCTGTCGAATGCCGGGATATATGCCGGCGCGCTGGTCCGCACCGATCCGCGCCTCGAACAGCCCGATCTGCAGATCAACATGTCGGGCTGGAGCGCGGTCGAGCGGCTGCGCACCGGGATCAAGCCGCACCCGTTCTCGGCCTTCACCTTCAGCCCGGTGCATCTGCGGCCGGACGGCCGCGGTTGGGTGCGGATCAAGAGCCCCGATCCGCTGGCGCCGCCCGCGATCCAGTTCAACTTCTTGGCCAGCGACGCCGATTTCCAGGCGCTGATTTACGGCATGCGGCTCTCCCGCAAGATCGCCGCGCAGCCGGCGCTGAAGCCGTTTATCGCCGAAGAGGTGTTGCCCGGCCCGCAGGTCGAGAGCGAAGCCGACTTGATCGAGGAGATCCGCGTGCGCGGCGTCTCCAACCTGCACCCGGTCGGCACCTGCCGGATGGGCCGCGAGGTCGACGCCGTGGTCGATCCGCGGTTGCGGGTTTACGGGGTCGAAGGACTGCGCGTCGCCGACGCCTCGATTATGCCGCAGGTGCCGGGCGGCAACACCAACGCGCCGTCGATCATGATCGGCGAGAAATGCGCCGCGATGGTGCTCGAAGACGCGCGGGCGGCTTAATCGAGCAGGGCGGTCCACCCGTCCATCTCATCACCCCGAGCCACCCCTGGGCCGGGATGACAAGAACGATGTCAATTGTTTGGCCGATGCCGCGCGCAGACGATAATCATCAGCGGCAACCTCCCTCAGGACAATGCGCTTGTCCCTTTGCCGCAGGGTGCGGCGCCGGCGGATGTTGGGCGGCTTGCCGCGGCTGGGGAGCGTGCCGCGGCGCCGGGCGTTGCTGCTGAATGGCGTGCTGTTGCGCGGCGCGTTCCTGCTGGACCTGTGCCGCGGGTGGCGTCGCCGGCCGCGCCTGGACAGCGTGCGCCTGTGCCGCGGGCGGCGGGGCTACGTGTGGCGGTGCCGGGCGCGCCTGAGCAGATGGCGTCTGTCCCGGGCGCTCCGGAAGCGCATGCTGCTCCACCGGACGCACCTGAGCAGCTGGCGTCTGCGCCGGCCGCCCCGGAACCGCATGCTGCTCGGCCGAACGCGCCTGAGCGGTTGGCGCCTGTCCTGGCCGCCCCGGCACCGCATGCTGCTCGGCCGGACGCGCCGGAGCGGCCGGCGCCTGCCCCGGCCGCCCCGGCACCGCATGCTGCTCGGCCGGACGCGCCGGAGCGGCCGGCGCCTGTCCCGGCCGCCCCGCAACCGCATGCTGCCCCGCCGCGTTCGGCGGGACTGCGCGCTGCCCAGTGGGTGGCTGCTGTTCTGCCGCTCTTGCCGGCGCGCCATGCGCC
>Ga0210386_10001753_pt1 | contig 19055 bp, 15 predicted proteins | sample IncBWH32OmetaG_FD_160091 | JGI IMG/M metagenome (GOLD analysis project Ga0210386, IMG submission 160091) | Forest soil microbial communities from Barre Woods Harvard Forest LTER site, Petersham, Massachusetts, United States - Inc-BW-H-32-O ... | reverse complement strand
CGATGGAGGCGATCCCGCGAATCTCGCGCGCGCAGTCGATGGACGCGCTGTCCTCGCAGGCGAACGTCGGCGGCTACAAGGCGGCGCTGCTCGGCGCCGAGGAGATGGGCCGCTTCTACCCGATGCTGATGACCGCCGCCGGGACGATCCCGCCGGCGAAGGTGCTCGTGCTCGGCGTCGGCGTCGCCGGCCTGCAGGCGCTCGCGACGGCCAAGCGCCTCGGCGCTCGCACGACCGGCTACGACGTCCGCCCGGAGGTCGCCGAGCAGGTCCGATCGCTCGGCGCGATGTGGCTCGACCTCGGCCTCGAGGCCAGCGGCGAGGGCGGGTACGCGCGCGAGCTGACCGACGAGGAGCGCGCGCGCCAGCAGCAGGCGCTGACCGACGCGATCAAGGGCTTCGACGTCGTCATCACGACGGCGCTCGTGCCCGGCCGACCGGCGCCGAAGCTCGTCACGGAGGAGGCCGTCGCCGGGATGAAGCCGGGGTCGGTGATCATCGACATGGCCGGCGAGACGGGCGGTAACTGCGAGCTGACCGTCCCCGGCGAGACGGTCGTGCGCCACGACGTCAAGATCGTCTCGCCGCTCAACCTCCCCGCGAGCATGCCCGAGCACTCCTCGCAGCTGTTCGCGCGCAACGTGCTCGCGCTGCTCGAGTTGCTGATCGGCGACGACGGCAAGCTCGACTTGGACTTCGACGACGAGATCGTCGCCGGCGCATGCGTCGTACGCAACGGCGAGATCGTCAACGCCGGCGCGAAGGCGACGGTCGACGCTGCCGGCGGAGGTGACCGATGATCCTGGCGAGCACCCTGACGACGAACCTCGCGATCCTCGTGCTCGCCGGCTTCATCGGCTTCGTCGTGATCTCGAAGGTGCCGAACACGTTGCACACGCCGCTGATGTCGGGCACGAACGCGATCCACGGGATCGTGCTGCTCGGCGGGCTGCTCGTCGTCGGCCTCTCCGGCAACGGCGCGTTCAGCAAGGTGATCCTCGTGATCGCGATCGCGTTCGGCACGATCAACATCGTCGGTGGCTTTCTCGTCACCGACCGGATGCTCGAGATGTTCAAGTCGCGGCCGAAGCCGGCCGCGAAGGACGACGCCGGCGAGCACCGCGACGACGAAGGGGGCGCGCCGTGATCCTCGCGAGCACCTTCCTGCAAGACCAGAGCTTCCTCGACGTTCTCTACATCGTCGCGTTCGCGCTGTTCATCCAGGGCCTGCGCGGGCTGTCCGGCCCGACGACGGCGGTGCGCGGCAACCGCATCGCCGCGGTCGGCATGGTGATCGCGATCGTCGCGACGCTGTTGAACAAGTCCGAGGGCAATTGGGGCCTGATCGTGCTCGGCGTCGCGCTCGGCGTCGCCGTCGGCGTGCCGGCGGCGCGCCAGGTGAAGATGACGGCGATGCCGCAGATGGTCGCGCTGTTCAACGGCGTCGGCGGCGGCGCGGTGTTCCTGATCTCGTGGTCGGAGTTCCGCCTGACGCACGGCTACTCGGGCGTCGCCACGTACGTCACGGTCTTCTCGCTGTTCGCGGCGATCGTCGGCTCGGTCTCCTTCTGGGGCTCGAACATCGCCTTCGGCAAGCTCCAGGAAATCATCCCCGGTCGCCCGATCAGCCTCGGCTCGGCGCAGCAGATCGTCAACCTCGTGCTGCTGATCCTCGCGATCGCAGCCGGCGTCGACATCGCCGCCGGGGATCACTCCCAGGGCGTCTTCATCGGCTTGCTCGTCTGCGCCGCGCTGCTCGGCAACGCCGTCGTGCTGCCGATCGGCGGCGCAGACATGCCGGTCGTGATCTCGCTGCTGAACGCGTTCACGGGGCTCTCGGCGGCGTCGACTGGAATCGCGCTGAACAACACGGCGCTGATCGTCGCCGGGATGATCGTCGGCGCGTCGGGAACGATCCTGACGAACCTGATGGCCGTCGCGATGAACCGCTCGATCCCGGCGATCGTCGCCGGCGGCTTCGGCGGCGCCGGCGCCGTCGCCGGCGCCGAGGGCGCGGGCGAGCACGCCGGCACGGTCAAATCGGTCGGCGCCGCCGACGCGGCGATTCAGCTCGCGTACGCGAGTCGCGTCGTGATCGTCCCCGGCTACGGCATGGCCGTCGCGCAGGCGCAGCACGCCGTGCGCGAGCTGACCAAGGAGCTAGAGCAACGCGGCGTCGAGGTCAGCTACGCGATCCACCCGGTCGCCGGGCGGATGCCGGGGCACATGAACGTGCTGCTCGCCGAGGCCGACGTGCCCTATGACCAGCTGAAGGAGATGGACGAGGCCAACCCCGAGTTCCAGCGCACCGACGTCTCGCTCGTGATCGGCGCCAACGACGTGACGAACCCGGCCGCGAAGAACACGCCGTCCTCGCCGATCTACGGCATGCCGATCCTCGAAGTCAACGAGAGCCGCTCGGTGATCGTGATCAAGCGCTCGATGAACCCCGGCTTCGCGGGGATCGAAAACGAGCTGTACTACGAGCCCGAGACCTCGATGCTGTTCGGCGACGCGAAGTCGGCCGTCTCGGAGATCACCGCCGAGCTGGCCGAGCTGTAGCGCCCGCGCACCGCTCTGCGAGACTGCGCGCGTGATCGAGCGCAGCCAGGCGCTGAGCGCGCTGAGCGAGGAGGAGTTCGACGTGCTCGTCGTCGGCGGCGGCATCACCGGCGCTGGCGTCGCGCTCGACGCGGCGACGCGCGGCTACAGCGTCGCGCTGCTCGAGCGCGCCGACTACGCCGCGGGGACGTCGAGCCGCTCGAGCAAGCTCGTCCACGGCGGCCTGCGCTATCTGCAGAACTTCGATCTGGGGCTCGTTCGCGAGGCGCTGCTCGAGCGCCAGCTGATGGTCAAGCTCGCGCCGCATCTCGTGCGCCCGCTGCCGCTCGTCGTGCCGGCGTTCGACGGCGCGCGCCCCGACCGGCTCGTCGGCGTCGGCCTGAACTTGTACGACGTGATGTCGGTCGAGCGCGGCCGCCGCCGAGCGCGGCGGGGCAAGCGCGCGCGCACGCTCGGCGCCGAGCGTCGCACGGCAAAGCCGACCGCACAGGAGGGGGAGGAGGCGGGCGCCACGCCGGGCGCGAGCGGCGGCGAGTCGTGGAGCCCCGAGCGCCATCGCGTGATCTCCGGCGAGGAGGTGCTCGAGCTGCTGCCGGCGCTCAGCGGGCGCGAGCCGACGAGCGGCTACCTGTTCTACGACTGCCAGACCGACGACGTGCGGCTCGTGCTGACCGTGCTCGGCGAGGCCGAGCGCTTCGGCGCGGTCTGTGCGAACCGGGTCGACGTGACGGGGCTGCTCGAGCGAGACGGGCGCGCGAGCGGAGCGCACGCCGTCGACCGCGAGAGCGGCGAGCCGTTTCAGGTGCGCGCGGCGAACGTCGTCAACGCGACCGGCGTGTGGGCCGACGAGCTGCGCCCGAACGAGCTGCACGACGAGGCCGAGCTGCCGCGGATCAGGCCGAGCCGCGGAACGCACCTGACGCTGCGCCACGAGGACCTGCCGCTCGTCGGCGGCGCGATCGTCCCGGCCGGCTCGGGACGCTCGATCTTCGCGCTGCCGTGGCTCGGGCACACGCTGATCGGCACGACCGACAACGACTACGAAGGTTCGCTCGACCACGTCGAACCGTCCGACGATGACGTCGCCTACCTGCTCGACGCGGTCAACGAGTTCTTCGGCCGCTCGTTCGGGGCAGGCGACCTGACCGGCGCGTTCGCCGGCGTTCGCCCGCTGATCTCGACCGGCGACCCGAAGAAGTCGGTCGACATCTCGCGCAAGGCCGAGTTGTACGAGACCTCCTCGGGGATGATCACGATCACCGGCGGCAAGCTGACGACGTGGCGGCGGATGGCGAAGATGACCGTCGACCGGCTCGTCGAGCGCGAAGCGCGCGACGCGCCGTGCCGCACGCACGAGATCCCGCTCGGCCAGGCGATCGCGGTCGAGCAGCTGCCGCGCGTCGAGGGCGTGCCCGAGCGCTCCTACGAGCAGCTCGCCGCCCGCTACGGACACGCCGCGCACGAGGTGCTGGCGCTCGCCGGCGAACGCGGCGAGCTGGCGCAGCCGATCGTGCCCGGCTTGCCCGACCTGCTCGCCGAGGTCGCGCTCGCCGCGCGCCACGAGCAGGCCCGCAGCGTCGGCGACGCGCTGCTGCGGCGCACGCGCCTCGGCCTGCTCGCCGCGCGCGAGCTCGCCGGCTCGGTTGCACCGGCGCCGGTCGCGCGGGTCGCCGACGTGCTCGCCGGCGAGCTCGGATGGGACGCGGCGCGGACCGCAGCCGAGCTCGACGCCTTCGCCCGCGAAGCCCGCGCCGAGGGCCTCGTGCGCCTGTGACGGTCTCGTGCGCCCGATGAGCGCGCCGGACGGGGACGCCGGCGCCGCGCGAGCGCGAGCGCGGACGGTGGCTCCTCCGTATCGCCTGCGCGCGGGCGCACACGCGATCGAGCTCGGCGCGCGCCCGCTGCTGATGGGGATCGTCAACGCCTCGCCCGACTCGTTCAGCGACGACGGCAGCAGCGCGACGCTCGCTGCGCGCGTGCGGCTGGCGAACGAGCACTCCGCGGCCGGCGCCGCCGTCATCGACGTCGGAGGCGAGTCGGCGACGACGGGTCGCCCGCCGGTCGAGGCCGCGCTTGAGATCGAGCGCGTCGCGCCGCTGATCGAGCGCGTCGCGCCGTTTGCGATCGTCTCGGTCGACACGTACAAGCCGGCCGTCGCGCGCGCCGCGATCGCCGCCGGCGCGAGCATCGTCAACGACGTCAGCGGGCTGCGCGACCCCGAGCTGGCGGCCGTCTGCGCCGAAACCGGCGCGGCGCTCGTCGTGATGCACACGAGCGCGGCGCCGCGCGAGCGCCTGCAGGACCCCGACCTGTACGACGACGTCGTCGAGGACGTGCTCGCGTTCCTGCGCGAGCGCACGGCGCTGGCGCTCTCGGCAGGCGTGGCGCGCGAGCAGCTGCTCGTCGATCCCGGTCCCGATTTCACGAAGACGCCGGCGCAGACGATCCGCTTGCTCTCACAGCTCGAGCGACTGCACGAGCTCGGCCTGCCGCTGCTGCTGGCGATCTCGCGCAAGGACTTCGTCGGCGCCCTGACCGGTCGCCCGCCGCGCGAGCGCGCGGCCGGCACGCTCGCCGCGCTCGCCCACGGGCTCGACGCCGGCGCGCACGTCTTCCGCGTCCACGACGTCGCCGCCGCGGCCGACTTCATCGCGGTTCGCGCGGCGCTGTCGGGCGAGGCGCCGCCGAGCAGGGATCTGGCGCTCGCTGAGGAACTGCGACACGAGCGTCCCGGCGGCTGACGGTCTCGCCGCGCGCCCGGAGTCCGCCGAGGAGCCGCCCGCGCGAGACGCTACGCTTGAAAGGCAACGCACGGGTGCCCGCGGCTGGCCAACGCCACGGGACGCCAACCACCCATCCACAGAGGAGAGGAACCGATGACAGCAGTGCTCGACCGCGCCGAGCTCGAAGCGAGCCCGCTCGCCGATCTTCACGCGATCGCCGACCAGCTCGGCCTCGACGGTTTCAGGCGGCTGCGCAAGGCGGAGCTGATCGACCGGATCGTCGGCGAGGAGGACGCCGGGGCGAGCGCCGGCAAGGAGGACTCCTCCGGCGAGAAGAGCTCCTCGGAGGAGGAGCACGAGCGCGACGGCGCCGAGCGCCCGGCGCGCGGCCGGCGCCGCGGCGGCCGCGCACGACGTGGCGGCTCCGCCGCGCGATCCGACGAAGAGGCGAAGCCGGCTGCGCGTGGACGCCGCGGTCGAGGCGCAGCCGAGGAGGAGCGCGAGGACGAGCCCGAGAGCGATGGCGGCGAGACCGTCGAGGGGGTCGTCGAGGTGCTCGGCAACGGCTCGGCGTTCCTGCGGGTCGATCCGCCCGACCCGTCAGACGGCGACGTCTACGTGTCCGCCGCTCAGGTTCGCCGCTGCGAGCTGGTCTCGGGCGACCGCGTCGCCGGCCCAGCGCGCACGCCGCGGCGCTCCGAGCGCTACTCGTCGCTCGTGCGCGTCGAGCGGATCAACGGCGCGCCGGCCGACGCCGTCTCGGCGGGCACGCGCTACGAGGATCTGCCGGTCGACTACGCGAGCGAGCGTTTCGCGCTCGAATCGAAGGACCCGACGCTCGAGGCGATCGAGTGGCTGACGCCGTTCGGGCGCGGCTCGCGCGTGGTGATCGTCGGCCCGCCGCGCGCCGGCAAGAGCGAGACGTTGCGCGCGCTGCTTGGCGCCCTGTCCGGCCGTGAGGGGCTCGAGCTCTCGCTCGTGCTCGCCGGCGTGCGCCCGGAGGAGATCGCCCAGTGGCAGGCCGGTGAGCCGGCGCCGCTCGCGGCGCTGAGCTTCGCCGCGTCGCCCGACGCGCAGGCGCAGGCCGTCGAGCGCGCGCTCGACGCCGCCAAGCGGATCGCCTCGCGCGGAGGTGACGCGGTCATCCTGATCGACGGGCTCGACGGCCTCCCGCCGCACGCCGCGCGCAAGGCGCTCGCGGCGGCCCGCAAGCTGCGCGACGGCGGATCGCTGACGCTGATCGCGACCGCCACGCAAACGTTCGGCGGCGAGAGCACCGTGATCGCGCTCGACGTCGCGCTGACGTCGACCGGCCGTCAGCCAATCCTCGACCTCGCCCAGAGCGGCACGCTGCGCCCCGACCTGCTCGTCGGCGAGGACGGCGCCGCGGCGATCACGAAGGCCCACTCGGAAGCCCTCGACGCTTCGAGCTAGCCGGACGCCGATCAGGGCGGCGTTCTGATCAGCGGCGGTAGGCGACGCGGCCCCACGAGGGCTCGGGGGCGAGCTCGATCGGCTCGCCTCCGGCCGCCGTCAGCGGGTCGAGCGGCTGCACGTAGGAGAAGCCGCCGGTGTCCTCGTCGAACGACACGCTCAGCTCGCCCTCGTTGACGCGCTGGTCGAGCCAGGCGCCGCGGAACACGAGCCGGCGCAGCCAGTGCACGAGCGAGCGCTCGGCCGGCCCGACCAGCTCGGGCCAGCAGTCGTTGACGTGTTCGCCGAGCGCCGAGGCGGGGTCTGAGATCTCGCCGTTGACGGCGAGGTTGACGAGGTCTTCGAGCTCCTCCTCGCCGAGCCGGCCGCCGACGAAGCCGACCTTGATCGCCGCCTGCTCGCAGCGCTCGGCGAAGTCCTCCTCGTTGAAGGTGAAGCGCAGCTCGCCGTATTCGAGGACGAAGTCCTCCCCGGAGTCGTAGTTTCCTCGGCGCGAGCTGTCCATGACGAAAGGACCGGCGGCCTTGGGCCTCCGGTCGTCGGGATCATACGGCGGGTTCCTCCTCGGCTTGCTGCGATGCACGGGATTTTGCACTGGCGAATCGTTCGGCGCGCGCCGCGCGGGTCCGGCGGATCACCGCGTACGACCCCGGCGCCCGCTATACGCTGCGGTGCTCGTGACGATCTCGCGCCAATCCGCGGCGGGAAGGGGGGCCTAGGTGGCCCGTCTCACCGAGCACGGCCTGCGTCGCTCGGTCGGCGTGCCCGGCCTGTTCGCGACGGCGTACGGCAACGTCGGCTCTTCGATCTACTACGCGCTCGGGCTCGTCGCCGCGCACGCGCTCGGGTTGACGCCGCTCGTCTTCATGTTCGCCGGCGGGCTGTTCGTGCTGACGGCGAAGACGTACGCCGAGGGTGCGTCGATGTTCCCCGAAGCCGGCGGCTCTTCGTCGTTCGCGCGGCACGCCTTCAACGACGTCGTCTCGTTCTTCGCCGGCTGGGCGCTGAGCCTCGACTACATCATCACGATCGCGATCTCGGCGTTCTTCGTGCCGCATTACCTCGGCGCGTTCTTCCCGGCCCTGACGCACAACCCCGGCGACATCATCGGCGGCCTGATCACGATCGTGCTGCTCGCCGCCCTGAACATCCGCGGCCTCGGCGAGTCGGCCAAGCTCAACCTGTTCCTGGCGGTCGCCGACCTCTGCACGCAGGTGCTGCTCGTCTGCCTCGGCGTCGTGCTCGTGCTGAACCCGTCGTTGCTCGTCAACCAGGTGCACCTTGGGCTCGCGCCGAGTTGGACGCAGCTGATCTTCGCGCTGTCGGTCGCGATGGTCGCCTACACCGGCATCGAGACCGTCTCGAACATGGCCGAGGAGGCGAAGGACCCGGGCCACGACATCCCCAAGTCGGTCAACCTCGTGCTGCTCGCGGTGCTCGGCGTGTACGCCGGCATCTCCGTCGTCGCGCTTTCGGCGCTGCCGGTGATCCACCACGGCGTCGGGTTCAGCCACGCGCTGTCGGAAAGCTACAAGCACGCCGGCTACGCCACCGCGCTCGGCGGTCACTTCGAAAACGATCCCGTGCTCGGGATCATCACGCGCCTGGGGCTGCATGGCACGGTCCTGACGATCGCCAAAGACTACGTCGGCGTGCTCGCCGCGACGATCCTGTTCATCGCGACGAACGCCGGCTTGATCGGGATCTCGCGCCTGTCGTGGTCGCTGTCCGAGCATCGTCAGCTGCCGAGCCTGTTCTCCAGCCTGCACCCGAAGTTCCGCACGCCGTGGTTCACGATCGTGTTCTTCTCGATCCTCGCGGGGTTGTTGATCCTGCCGGGCGAAACGACGCTGCTCGGCAACCTTTACTCGTTCGGCGCGATGCTGTCGTTCACGACCGCGCACGTGTCGGTGATCGCCTTGCGGATCAAGCGAGGAGACCAGGAGCGCCCGTACCGAATGCCGTGGAACGTGCCGTTCCGCGGCAGCGTGATCCCGCTGACCGCCGTGCTCGGCGCGCTCGGCACGTTCGGCGCGTGGTGCGCGGTCGTCGCGCTGCACGGCGAGGCGCGCACGATCGGCATCCCGTGGATGGTCGTCGGGATGGCCGGCTACTTCCTCTATCGCAAGCGCCAGCGCCTCGACCCGAGGCGTTCGTACAAGATCGAGCGCGCGCAACGCCCACCGGACTTCGAGGCGTTCGACTACCGCACCGCGCTCGTTCCGATCTTCGGCGGCGACGTCAGCGCGAGCGCGCTGCGCAGCGCCGCCAAGCTGATCGGCGAAGAAGGCGTCGTCTACGCCGTGTTCGTGCTGCCGGTGCCCAACCAGCTGTCGCTCGACTCCGGCCTGGAGGCCGAGGAGGCGCACGGACGCTCGGTGCTCGAGAGCGCGCGGATTCAGGCCAGGCGCGCCGGGATCAAGATCCACACAGGCCTGATCCGCACGCGCAACCCCGGCGCGGCGCTCGTCGAGGAAGCGCAGCGCGTCGACGCCGACGTGATCTACTGGTCGACGATCCACGCGCCCACCGGCGAGCAGCGGATCGGCCCGACCGCCGCCTACCTGCTCGGCAAGCGCCCCTGTCGCGTGATCATCGAGACCGAGAACCGCGCTGCGCGCGCCCGCGAGGCGAGCGCCGCGGACGCCGCGCTCGCGCCGACCTAATCGCGACCGAGCGCCGAGGAGAGGGCCTGCTCGAGCTGCGGATGCTCGAACTCGTACCCGAGCACGAGCGGCTTCGCCGGCATCACGCGCGCGCCGCCGGTGACGATCTCGGCCATCTCGCCGTACAGCAGCCGCAGCGCCGCGCCCGGCACGGGCAGCAGCGCCGGTCGGTGCAGGGCGCGCCCGAGCGTCCGCGAGAAGTCGCCGTTGCTGATCGGGTCGGGCGCCGTCGCGTTGACCGGCCCGCTCCAGCGCTCGTCCTCGAGCGCCGCCACGTACATCCCGATCACGTCGGCGCGGTGGATCCAGGAGACGAACTGTCGCCCGCCGGCGACCGGGCCGCCGACGCCGAGGCGGAACGGCGGCAGCATCTTCGCGAGCGCGCCGCCGTCCTTGTGCAGGACGACGCCCGTCCGCACGAGCACGACGCGTGCGCCCAGCTCGGTCGCCTTCGCCGCCTCGACCTCCCACTGAACGCACACCTGCGCGAGGAAATCCGCTCCCGGCGGCGCATCCTCGTCGAGCGGCTCCTCACCGTGCGCGCCGTAGTAGCCGATCGCCGAGGAGCTGACCAGCGTGCGCGGTCGTCGCTGCGTCCGCGCGAGACCCGCCAGGAGGTTGCGCGTGCCCGTCACGCGACTCTCGCGGATCGACCGCTTGGCGTCGGCGCTCCAGCGCTGGGCGACGTTCTCGCCCGCCAGATGCGCGATCGCGTCGCGACCCTCCAGCGCCTCCGCCGGCGCCGGCTCGGCCATCAGCTTCCAATCGAACGCCTCGACCTGCTGCAGGCCGGCCTCGCGCAGCCGCTTGCGCGCTCGCTCGGCGTCGCGTGAGAGGACCGTCACCTCCGCGCCGCGTCGCTGCAGCGCCTCGATCAGCGCGACGCCGATCAACCCGGTCGCCCCCGTCACCGTCACCCGCTGAGCCATCGACCCACCCGCTCAGCGGCGTCCGTCGGCCTGCGCCGTCGACGCCGTCATCGTGTCGCCCGGCGCGAAGCCGACCTCGAGGCCCGCGCGCGCCGTGCCCGCCGCGCGCGCCTCGTCGGCGACCGCCGCCGCAACGGCCGGCGCGACCTCGCGGTTGAAGACCGACGGGATGATGTAGTCCTCGCGCAGTTCGTCCTCGGCGACCGTCGCGGCGATCGCGTGCGCCGCCGCCATCTTCATCGCCTCGGTGATCGCCGGCGCGCGCACGTCGAGCGCGCCGCGGAACACGCCGGGGAAGCACAGCACGTTGTTGATCTGATTCGGGTAGTCCGAGCGACCCGTCGCGACGATCCGCGCATACTTCGCCGCCTCCTCCGGCGAGACCTCTGGGTTCGGGTTGGCCATCGCGAAGACCATCGCGTCCGCGGCCATCCGAGCGAGCGCCTCGGGCGGCATCGCGCGCGCCCCCGACAGGCCGATCAGCAGGTCCTCGCCGTCGATCACCTCGTCCGGTGAACCCGCGCGGCAGTCGGGGTTGGTCGACTCCGCGAACCACCGCTTCGTCGCGTTCATCGAGCCGTCGAGGTAGTCCGCGCGCTGGACGTGCAGCGCGCCCTTTGAGTCGACGCCGACGATCTGTCGCACGCCGCCCGCGAGCAGCATCTTCGTCACCGCGATCCCCGCCGCGCCGAGCCCGATGATCAGCACGCGCAGCTCCTCGATCCGCTTGCCCGTCAGCTTGACGGCGTTGAGCAGCGCCGCCATCACGACGACCGCCGTGCCGTGCTGGTCGTCGTGGAACACCGGGATCTCCAGCTCCGCCTTCAGGCGCTCCTCGATCTCGAAGCAGCGCGGCGCCGAGATGTCCTCGAGGTTGATCCCGCCGAACGCCGGCGCGATCAGCTTGACCGCGCGCACGATCTCCTGCGGGTCGGTCGTGTCGAGGCAGATCGGGAACGCGTCGACGTCGGCGAACTCCTTGAACAGGCAGCACTTGCCCTCCATCACCGGCATCGCGGCGAGCGGGCCGATGTCGCCGAGCCCGAGCACCGCCGTGCCGTCGGAGACGACGGCGACCGTGTTGCGCTTGATCGTGTACTGAAACGCGCGGTCCGCGTCGTCGGCGATCGACAGGCTGACGCGCGCGACGCCGGGCGTGTAGGTCATCGAGAGGTCGTCGCGCGTCTTCAGCGGGTGCTTGTTGTGCTGCTCGATCTTGCCGCCGACGTGCAGCAGGAACGTTCTGTCTGTGGTGTCGATCAGCTCGACGCCGGCGACCGCCTCGATCGCGGCGAGGATCCGGGCCCAGTGGTCCTTGTCGGACGCGTCGACGACGACGTCGCGCACGCTGTGCTCGCCGTCGACCTCGACTAGGTCGACGGCGTCGACGACCGCGCCCGCCTCCGCGATCGCACCGGTCAGCGCGCTCAGCGTCGCGTGCGCGTCGTCGATCTTGACGCGGATCGTGAGCCTGAACTGTGCACTCGGTGTGGCGCTTGCTGACAACGTGCTCCCTGGTAGCCGGCGGCAGCGCATGTTAGGGCTCAGGCGATCCTCGCCGCGTGACGACCCGCGCGTGCGGCGTCGCGAACGGCCAAGCGGGCGAGAACGCCTTCGCGTTCGCTCCGTGCGCCTGCGCGTCCTCGTAGAGTGACCGGTCGATGGCCGGCACGAGCACACGCGCGAAGCAGCCCGCCGCCGAGCAGGCGCGCGAGCGGCGGCGTCTGTTCCTGATCGACGGCCCGAGCCTCGTCTATCGCGCTTTCTTCGCGCTGCCCGAGTCGATCGCCACGTCGACCGGCGTGCCGACCAACGCGATCTTCGGGTTCGCCTCGATGCTCGTCAAGATCGTCACCGAGTACGGCGTGCAGCCGACCGTCGTCGCGTGGGACGCCGGCAGCTCCGGACGCACCGAGGTCTACTCGGAGTACAAGGCGCAGCGGCGTTCGCGCCCGGACCTGCTGAAGCAGCAGTGGCCGGCGATGGAACCGCTCGTCGAGGCGTTCGGCTACTCGAACGTGAAAGTCGAGGGCTACGAGGCCGATGACGTGATCGCCTCGCTCGCCCAGCGCGCGCTGCTCGCCGATCCGCCGGTGCCGGTGATGATCGTGACGGGCGACCGCGACGTCTTCCAGCTGATCGACGAGCAGGGTCTCGTCAAGGTGATGGCGACGGCGCGCGGGATCACCGAGACGAAGATCTACGACCGCCAGGCCGTGATCGACCGTTACGGGCTGCCGCCCGAGTCGATCCCTGACTTCTACGGGCTGAAGGGCGACACCTCCGACAACATCCCCGGCGTTCCCGGGATCGGCGACAAGACGGCCAGCGAGCTGCTGCAGAGCTACGGCACGCTCGAGGACGTGCTCGCGAACGTCGAGCGGATCAAAGGCGCCAAACGCAAAGAGAACCTGCTCGCGCACGCCGAGGACGCGCGCGTCTCCAAGCTCCTTGCGACCGTGCAGCGCGACGTCGCCGTCGACTTCGACGTCGCCGCCGAGCAGCTGCGCGAGCCCGATCGCTCGCGCGTGCGCGAGGTGTTCCGCGAGTACGAGCTGCGCGACCCGCTGCGGCGGCTCGAGGAGGCGCTCGGCGACCCCGAGCTCGCGGCGCCGACGCCCGTCGCCGAGGTGAAGCTGAGCGGTCGGCTCCGCGCCGGCTCGCCCGACGCGATCGAGCGGTTGGGCGCGGCCGACGACGAGCTCGCGCTCGTCGTCCGCGAGGCCGAGACGCCCGAGGGCGAGCTGTTCGCCGAAGGGCCGCCGTGGCGCTTCGCCGCCGCCGTTGCGAAGGGCAAGGGGGCGGAGGTGCTGAGCGGGGACTGCGAGGGACCCGAGCAGGTAGTCCGCGCCGCCGCCGTGCGCGCCGTGATCGCGCACGACGCCAAGTCGCTGCGGCTCGTGCCGCCGGGCCTCGCGCACGATACGCTGCTCGGCGCCTTCCTGCTCGAGCCCGCGCGGCGGCGCTTCCCGTTCGCCGAGCTGTGCGAAGAGCGCGGCTTGGCGAGCGATCTCGAGGACCCGCTCGCCGCCGACGCGGTGCTGTTGCGCGCGCTCGCCGACTGGCAGCGGGCGCAGATCGCCGAGCGCGCTCTGGAGCGTGTGATGCACGAGATCGAGCTGCCGCTCGTCGCCGTCCTGCGCGAGATGGAGCTGCTCGGCGTGCGGCTCAACCTCGAGCGCCTCGCCGAGATCACCGCGCGCGTGCGCGAGGAGCTGATCGCGCTCGAAGAGGAGATCTTCCTGCTCGCCGAAGAGGAGTTCACGATCGGCTCGCCGCAGCAGCTCGGGCAGATCCTGTTCGAGAAGCTCGGGCTTTCGCGCAAGCGTCGCGGCAAGACCGGCTTCTCGACCGATGCGCGCGTGCTGCAGGCGATTCGCGCCGAGCACGAGATCGTGCCGAAGATCGAGCGCTGGCGCGAGCTCTCGACGCTCGCGAAGACGTATCTCGACGTGCTGCCGCACGAGGTCGACGAGCGTTCGCGGATCCACACGACGTTCCTGCAGGCCGGCGCGCAGACCGGGCGGCTCGCGAGCACCAACCCGAACATGATGAACGTCCCGATCCGCACGCCGCTCGGGCGCGAGATCCGCGGCTGCTTCGAGGCCGAGGAGGGCGGCTTGCTGATCGCGGCCGACTACTCGCAGATCGAGCTGCGCGTGCTCGCGCACGTCGCCGACGAGCCCGTGCTGAAGGCGATCTTCGAGCGCGGCGAAGACGTGCACACGGCGACCGCCTCGCAGGTCTTTGCGGTCGCGCCCGAGGAGATCGACCCGGGCATGCGCTCGAAGTCGAAGATGATCAACTACGGGATCGTCTACGGCCTCTCGGACTTCGGCCTCGCCGACCGCCTGAACATCCCGCGCGAGGAGGCGAAGGAGTTCATCGACGCCTACCTCGAGCGCTTCCCGCGCGTCGCCGCGTTCATCGCCGAGACGATCGAGCGCGCGAAGGAGCAGGGCTACGTGACGACGCTATGGGGACGCCGCCGCCAGATCCCGGAGCTGCAGGCGCGCAACTACCAGGTGCGCACGCTCGGCGAGCGGCTCGCCGTCAACACGGTGATCCAGGGCACCGCGGCCGACATCATCAAGCTCGCGATGGTCCGCTGTCACGCCGCGCTCGCCGAGTCCGAGCTGCAGGCGCGCCTGCTGCTGACGATCCACGACGAGCTGCTGTTCGAAGCGCCGCCGGAGGAGGTCGAGCAGGCGCGCGCGCTGATCGAGCGCGAGATGTGCGGCGTCTGGGACCGCGAGCCGCCGCTCGCCGTCGACGCCGGCGTCGGTTCCACCTGGCTCGACGCGAAGTAGCGCCCCGGGCCAAGCGGGCCGACGCGCGGCGGCGGCGCGGGCGCAGCGGCGACTCAGCCGAGCGCCGTGCGAAAGCCCTCGCGCCAGCTCGCGTGGCGCGGGCTCCAGCCGAGCTTCGCCTTCGCGCGCTCGTTGGACGCGCCCTGCGCGCGCATCATCGTCAGCAGCCCGTACTCACCCGCGAGCGGGCGCGCGAGCCACGCGGGGACGCGCAGCGGCGGCTTCGCGCCGAGCGCGTCGGCGAGCGCCGCGATCCACTCGCGCGCCGGCGCCGGCTCGTCGTCGACGACGTTGTAGACGCCTGGCTCGCCCGCTTTGAGCGCGGCGAGCGTCGCGCGCGCGGCATCCTCGATCTGGATGAATGACCACACGCCGGCGCCGCCGCCGACGATCGGCAGCCGCCGCCGGGCGACTTCGCGGCCGAGGTAGCCGTCGCGCGAGATCGCCGTGCCGGGACCGTAGAAGTAGCCGTAGCGGAGCGCGAGCCCGTTGGCGGCGAGCGTCTCGCGCTCGAGCTCGACGATCGCCGCGGCCGAGCGCCTGTACTGTTTCGGCGGGTCGTCCATCAGCGGGTCGTCCTCCTCGTGGACGCGACCGGGCGGGCCGGGCGCGTACGCGAACGCGACGCTCTGCGCGACGAAGCGCGCGACGCCGGCGTCGCGCGCGGCGGCGAGCAGGTTGTGCGTGCCCTCAGTGCGCAGGCGGTCGGTCAGCGCGAAGTCGCGCACGATCTTGCGCGCGTCAAGGCGCCACGGGATCGCCGTCAGCTGGTGCACGAGCGCGTCGGGCCGCGCCGCGAGCACCGCCTCGCGCGTCGCCTGCGCGTCGAGCGCGTCGGCGACCGTCGCCTCGGCGCCGGCCGCGCGCAGCCGCTGCGCGTTCGCGGGCGAGCGCGTCATTCCGGTCACCTCGTGTCCCGCCGCGATCAGCATCGGCACGAGCGGGCGGCCGATCGCGCCGGTCGCGCCGGCGAGGAAGACCCTCACCGTTCGCCGGCCGTGCTCGCGGCGGCGGCGACCGAGCCGTCGACGCGCGCGGGCGCCGTCCCGGCGGGGGGCGCCGGATCGGTCGCGGGCGGCATCTCGGGCACGACGCAGACCATCCCGTCGCTGAAGCCGGCCGCGCCGATGCCGAGCGCGAGGTTGAAGCGCCCGCGCATGTTCTCGACGGCGATCACGTTCGTCAGCTCGACGAGCTGCGCGTCGTCGAAGTGCTCGCGCAGCCGCGCGAACAGCTCGTCGGAGACGCTGACTGGCGTGCTGCTGACGCCGACGGCGTAGTCGAGCACGAGCCGCTCGCGCTCGTCGAAGCGCTCGCTCTCGCGATAGTGGGGCAGCGCGAGCATCTCGTCGTCGCTGATCCCCGCGCGACGCGCGATCGGCGAGGCGATGTCGATGCACCACTCGCAATGCGTCAACGCCGCCGCCTTCAGCTCGGCGAGCACCTTCAGTCGCTCCTCGACACGGCGCGCGCGGGCGACGGTCAGCTCGAAGATCCCGTATCCGAGCAGCAGGCCGGGCGTGTTCGCGAACGCCGTCGCCGGCTCGATCATCTCGATGCTCGTCGCGCGGTCGGTCAACTTGCTCGTTTCGCGACAGCCGAGCCACAGCAGCAAGCGCGTGAACGCTCCGGCCTTCGCGCCCGATACGCCTTCGATCCTCATCGCTGCACCTCCAGTGGTCGAGCCGACTCGCGCGCCAGCCAGACGAGCGCCACCGTCGCGATCGCGAGCGAGGCGAAGTTGGCCGGACCGAGCCAGCGGGTGTGCGCCGCGCCGATGTCGGCGAGGTGGTTGAGCGTGTGCAGGCCGTACTGCAGCGCCAGCAGGCACAGCACTGGCGTTCGCCACGACGCGCGGCGATACGCGATCAGGCCGCCGACGCCGAGCGCGGCGTAGAACGTCGCGAGGTCGCGCATGTAGTGGTCGTTCTGCGCGCCGTACGGTCCGACGTCTTCGAAGAACGCGTGCGGCGCGAACGCGAGCATCGCGGCGATCGCGAGGTTGACGAGCGCGAACGCGACGAGGCCGGCGGCGACCGTCGAGCCGCGGCCTGCGAGGGCCTCGCGAGACGCGCCCGTTGCGTCGGTCGCGCTCGCGGGCGTCGTGTTGCTGGCCGTTGACACGAGCGCTACGTTACTCGCACGGTGGTTCCCGAACAGTGACCAATCTCGCGACAGAAGAGGGAACCAGTTATGGCCCCGAGCTGCTCGTGCGCCTGCGCGGCGGGCGCCGTCGCGCACAGCTCGAGGACCGCCTACGCGAGCTCGTCCGCGACGGCACGCTCGGTGCCGGCAGCCGGATGCCGTCGTCGCGTGCGCTCGCCGGCGACCTCGGCGTCTCGCGACGGCTCGTCGTCGACGCCTACGCGCAGTTGCTGGCCGAGGGGTATCTCCTCGCGCGCCAGGGCGCCGGCACGTTCGTCGCTGCCGCCGGCGCGCTCGAGCGCGAGACGCCCGCGCCGCAGGCGACGAGCGCGTTGCAGTTCGACTTCTTTCCGGGCGCGCCCGACCTCGCGTCGTTTCCGCGCGCGCTGTGGCTGCGCGCTACACGCGAGGTGCTGCGGGCGGCGCCAGACAGCTCCTTCGCCTACCCCGACGCGCGCGGCGCACCGGCGCTGCGAGCCGCGCTCGCCGCTTACCTGCGCCGCGTCCGCGGCGTCGTCGTCGAGCCTGACGCGATCGTCGTCTGCTCGGGTGCGACGCAGGGGCTCGCGCTGCTCGGCCGCGCGCTGTTGCGTCTCGACATGCGCTCGATCGACGTCGAGGACCCGGGCCTGCCGCCGCACCGCGGCGTGCTCGCCTATGCCGGGCTCGACGTGCACGGCGTGCCCGTCGACGAGGAGGGGATCGACGTCGAAGCGCTGAGCGCGCCCGTCGCGCTGACGACGCCGGCGCACCAGTGCCCGACCGGCGTCGTGCTCTCGCCCCGGCGCCGCGGCGAGCTCGTGCGCTGGGCACGCGCGGGCGGCATCGTGATCGAGGACGATTACGACGCCGAGTTCCGCTACGACCGCGCGCCGCTCGGCGCGCTGCAGGGTCTCGCGCCCGCAAGCGTCGTCTACCTCGGCACCGTCTCGAAGACGCTTGCGCCGGGCCTGCGGCTCGGCTGGCTCGTGCTCCCGCCGACGCTGCTCGACGCCGTCGTCGAGGCGAAGGCGCTCGACGATCTCGGCTGCTCGGCGCTCGAGCAGCTCGTGCTCGCGCGGCTGCTCGAGACGTCCGCCTACGATCGCCATCTGCGCCGCGCGCGCCGGCGCAACCGGGCCCGCCGCGACGCGCTGCTCGCGGCCGTCGCGCGCGAGCTGCCGGGCGCGCGCGTCAGCGGTGTCTCGGCCGGGCTGCACGCGCTCGTGCACCTGCCGCGCGCCGTCGAGCTGCAGGCGCTGCTACCGGCCGCCGCCGAGCGCTCGCTCGGCGTCTATCCGCGGGAGTTGCACCGGATCGAGCCGCGCGCGCACGACGACGCGCTCGTGATGGGCTATGCCAACCTGTCGGAGCCGGCGATCGCCGAGGGCGTGCGCAGGCTGGCGGAGGTGATCGGAGGGTTGTGAGCGAGAACGGAGCCGCAAGCACTGGAGCGCGGCCGCATGCGCGCCCGGTCCCCGGCCGGCGGCTGCCGGCTGCGCTGCCGTCGGCGCGTCTGGCCGCGCGCACGGCGTCGCGCGGCGCGCGTGAAGTCGTCGAGCGGCCGCGGGCGGGGACGATCGAGGAGATCGCGCGGCACAAGCGCGCGCTGGTCGTCACGTTCAAGCGCGACGGGACGCCCGTGCCGACTCCGGTGTGGGCTGCTGTCGCCGACGGGCGCGCGTACGTGCGCAGCGAGCGCAGCTCGGGCAAGCTCAAGCGCGTGCGCCGCGACCCGCGGCTGCTGATCGCGCCGTGCACGGTGCGCGGCGAGCCGCTCGGCGCGCCGCTGGAGGCGATGGCACGCGTGCTCGCGCCGGGCGAGGAGCTTGTCGCCGAGCGCGCGCTGGCGCGCCGCTACGGCCTCGGCCGGGAGCTGTTCGAGCGCGCCATGGACCTGCTGCGCGTGGACATGTGCTTCCTCGAGATCACGCCATGGGCGTGGGAGGAGGCGTCCTCAGGCCACTGACGCCGGCGCGTTGGCCGTCAGCGCCGTCAGGCGCGAGCGTGTCAGCGCGCGCGGCCCGTCGGCGACGAACGCGGGCGGCGCGATCGCGAGGTACTGGTCGAACACCCAGCCGCACAGTCTGCGGTTCTCGAAGCAGCGGACGATCGCCGTCAGCGAGCGACTCGGCGTGATCCGCCCGACCGCCTGCTGCACGCGCAGCATCCATTCGAACTTCCGCGCGTGAGCCGCCGAGAACGCGCCGTAGCGCGCGAGCGCCTGCTCGCGCGAGCGCCGCCCTTCGACGACGGCGCGCAGCTCGCGCCCGCAGGCGAGCCCGAAGTACAGCGCCGTGCGGATCC
>Ga0210386_10001752_pt1 | contig 19057 bp, 16 predicted proteins | sample IncBWH32OmetaG_FD_160091 | JGI IMG/M metagenome (GOLD analysis project Ga0210386, IMG submission 160091) | Forest soil microbial communities from Barre Woods Harvard Forest LTER site, Petersham, Massachusetts, United States - Inc-BW-H-32-O ... | reverse complement strand
ATCTTCCCCAATACTATCGCTCAATCATTCAAGCTTTTCAGCGAATCACAAAAAATTTCGTTCTCTTCAACCTTTTTTTCTCTTTCCTTTTTATTTTTGAGCTTGTTTTTTTTATCGCTTTTTTGCCTAGTTTGAGCCAGTCTTATATTTTAGCCTTTGCCTTAGGAGGTATTGTTCTTACAAGCTTTTCTTATTGCGTCCTTTTTTTTTATTTCCAGGCTAAAAAACCAGCACAACTCTCCCAGATCCGGGATCGATTTGTCGCATCTTGTAAGAAAGCAACCGGGTTGCCAGGCGACTTAGCCCAACATCATCTCTCCATTGCTGCAGCCCTTTTAAAACTTTCTTCCTATTTGCAAGATTTTGAATGGCGTTTCTACCAGATTCCTAAATGGATGCTACGATTCTCGGGTCTTTTATCCCGCTTTTTTGTTTACTGCCACTGGGAAGATGTGTTTCAAATGAAGCAGCTTTTGCTCGAAACGGCAATCGAAGAGCACCTAGAGCAAATACGAGTCACTCCCACCGATCTTGAACTGCATGCTTCGTTAGCAAATGCCTATATCGCCCTATCTCAAATTTATTTAGAGCCAAAATTGAAGGACGCACCTCATTCTCAAACTCATGGCTTTAGAAAAAACTCCTCACATTTTCAAGAACAATTCCGCAAAGCCGCGAGCCTAGCCCTGGAAGAGTTCCAAATCCTTAGCCATTACGCACCTAATGATCCTTGGGTTCATGAACAATTGGCAGCGGGGTATCGCAGCCTTCAATTGCCCCAAGAAGAAATCCAGGAAATAGAAATTTTACTTCGGTTAAAACCTCAAGATCAAAATGTCCTTTTTCAACTTGGAACCTTGTACTTCGAACAAGGACATAATGCCAAGGGGTTACAAATCTATGAGGCGCTCAAACAGGCCCATTACACAAAAGCGGAAAACCTCATTTCCTCTTATGGACGACGCCGCTAAAAATACAAGAGTCAAAATATCCCCAAGTTTGTATAATCAAGCGGTCAGAGGATGTAGCTCCCTATGCGTGCCTTTTGTTTTTTATTACTGCCTCTCATCTGCTTTGCGCAAATACAACCAGAAGAAGAAGCTCTAGCATTACGTCGCATCGCTGATTTTTGGCTAGAAGGCGAATACCAAATTGCCAAAAATCAAATCGAGGACTATCTTAGCGCCTTTCCTGAAAGTTCATATTTCAATACGCTATGTGCAGCTTTGGGAGATTTATTTCTTCGAGAAAAAAATCATTCGAATGCTTTGCATTACTATTCCCTCATTACAGAAGAGGAATGGATGCATCAAACTTTTTTAAATCGCATGCAATGTCTATATCACCTAGAATGGTATGCGACCTTAGCCGATGCCTGCGAGATTTTTTTAGCAGAGCCTTCCGAAGGGGATGAATTGACTCTTCAGGCCACCTATTACTTAGCCATCGCTCTATATCAACAATGTTTAAACGCCTCAAAAAATCCCGAGCAGCTAGAAATTCTTGCCCGAAGAGCCGAGCCTCATTTTGAAAGGCTTTTAGAGAGCAATCTCTCCAATGAAGTATCTCAAGCGTTTGCCCATCTTTGCTGTATTTTAAAAAATTTTTCCAAAGCTTCCGCTATTTACTTCGATTTAGCTGCAAAAGACCCTCAAGGAGCCGAGGATTTTTTATTTCAAGCAGCTCTCTTGCAATCGGAATTTGATAAAGAAAAAGCAAGCCAAACATTTGAACGTATTGCCAATCTAGGCCGATATAGATCGCGAGACGCAGCCTTCAACTATCTGGTATTGCAATTCGAGATGCAGCGATATGAAGAATTAACAGCCACCAAAGATCTTTTATTAGAACAAATTAACACGGAAAAAATCCCTCAGGCACATCTTTTTTTCGGCCGCAGTTTCTTGGCTCTTAAAAAAAATTACGAAGCCATGCACGAGTTGAAAACGTTTATCAAAAGCGATCCTCCTTACGAGTTGCTTCGTGCAGGTCTTTTGCCTTTTCTTGAAATAGCCCAACAAATAGATGATCTCGCATCATTTAATTTTGCGATTGAAAAACTAAGTAAAGAAGACCCTGAGCTGCCCAAAGCTCTTTTTATTCGAGCTATTTTACTTAAAAAAAAGGGCCGTATCGAAGATGCCAAGCAAGAACTTCAATCGCTTTTAGCAGCTCATGCAATTTTTGAACAAAAACCGCAAACGGCTTTCGAATTAGCGCATTTAGAACAGCAAGGAAAAAATTGGCCAGCCTGCCGTGAAAGAGCAGAATTTTTTATTCAAAACTATCCTTCTCATGAGTTAGCCCTTTTTGCTTGGAAATACTTTGTTTCTTCATCAGCTCAACTCAGCTTAGGAGAAGACCCTGCTGACTCCTTTTTAAAAGGGCAGCTGATTTCTGATTTGGAGTTACTACTGCAAGCCCCTCTGGCCTTGCAAGAAGAGGAGCGCAGCGATTGGCAATTTTTGCTAGCCAAAACCTACTATGCATTAAATATGCAAGAAAAGGCCTATGATGCTTTAGCGCCTTTACTTGAACTCTCTTTTCCTCAAAGAGCAAACGCTCATTTATTGATGGCCCTCTTGCAAAAAGAATCTTCGCCCGAATTTTTTTGCTATTATGCGGAAGAAGCTCTTCGCTTAAACGCAAATCTTACGGATAAATCTCAACTGCAAATCGCTCTTTTTAATGCCTATTTAGCGAGATCTCAAACAGAACCTGAGCTTTTGCAAAAGGGCGCTGATCATCTATTTTCAGCCTTTCAAGAAAATGGCCAGCTGCATCCGGAAAATCTTCTGTGGCTTGGCAATTATTATTACAAAGAGGCCAGCGGCGCAAACGAGGCTGCAAATCGGGCCGCATTGCTTTTTGAAAAATCCGAACTGAGCAATAAAGTCATTTATCAATTAGCAACTCTTTATGCAAACCAAAATCGAACAGAGGCGCAAGTCAGATTATTAGAGCAGCAAGATCAAAACAATTTGGATCCTGAATCTCAGCTTTTATTAGCGGAAGGATACGCCCGCCTAGGGAAAAAAACGGAGGCCGCCTCGCTATTTAATAAGTTGGTTGCTCTAGAGCCTGTCATCCGCAGTCCAACGAGTGCATCTGCTTGTCTGCAGCTCATTCGGCTTACTCACACTCAAGAAGAAACCTCTCGAACGCATGCTGCAACTTCTCTCAAAAATTTGATTTTGCAAAGAAATCTTGCCAATGAGCCCATTCATCTAGAAGCAGCTTTGGATTATGTCAATTTGCAAGCAGAAAATAACACAGAAAAAAAATTATCCCTTTTGAGTCAAACTAAAGAAGAGTTTGAATCAACTAATACCCTTTTATCGAAAGATTACCAAGAAGCCCGCCTAAAACTTACAGAAAAAAACAAAATATATCAGGCTTATCTTCAGTTCTTTGATGCCGAAATTTATTTTTGTCAATCAGCCCTTGCTGAAACCCCCTCCTTACAAAAAGAGTTGCAAGCAAAAGCAAAAGAGTTTTTCCTAAAAATTATAGACAGCCCGGAAAGCCATGTCTCATTAAAAACCCGGACAATCGACAGACTGCAACAATTACAGGTTCATGAACCAAACGCGTAAGAGAAAAAAGACTCTTTTCGGATGCATTGCCCTCTCTCTGATAATCCATACGGGGGTTTTGGCTATTGTACAATCTTCTGTTTGGCTTTATTCTCCCGATCCACAAAAATTTGCAGAAAAAACTCCTTGGCTTGCCGCTATGCAAAAAGAAGAACGGACGCAATTTTTAAAACAGGCATTCACCCCATCCCCCTTTCTGCAAAACTCTTCTGCACCCGCTTTTACTCCTCAAAGAGAACAATCCATTCTCCTTTTTAAAACGCCGAGTCCAAAATCTTTTGATTTGACAATACAGCCCTTTTCTTTTCCAATACCTTCTTTCTCTTCTATGCCGTTTCTTCTAGCAAACCAAGAAATCGCCTATACGTTTCCCCTCCCAAGCGAAACGCCGCTCAACTTACTCTCTCATCTTCCGCAAGATCTTGTGATTCCTATGATTGATTCACCAAAGGCAGAAGAAATGCCCATGGCTGTATTTCATCCGGAAGAGGCTATAGCCATGCAAATGACGCAGCCTGCCATAGATCCGCATGAGCAAGCTTCAGATGTTCCTTACGAAGATTTTTTGGCTCTTCGCTCTGGACTATCCGAACAAACAATCAAAGCGCCTATCCCAAAACCGACGCCGCTGAAATCATTACCCAAACTTCCTTCGCTTGAAGAGCTAGACACCGCTTCCTATTCGAAGTATTTTGAAACAGATCTTGTCTTTACTCCCAGACCGGATGGAAAAGGGTATCTATTTGCCCTGACTCTCATTCCCAAAGAAGACCTCCAGCTTCCCAAAATACGACAGCACTACATGTTTCTAATCGACAGGTCAAACTCCATTCAACATGCCCGCTTATCCAGTACAAAACAGGCCGTATATAAAGCCTTAGAAGAGCTAGATGCTGAAGACACATTTAACATCCTTGTGTTTGATTCAAAAATGGAAAAATTGTCTCCAACCCAGCTTGCGCCTACAACGCAATCTTTGGCAAAAGCCAAAAGTTTTATCAATCAAATCGATCTCGGAAGTTTTTTTTCAGGGGCTGATCTTTATAAACCACTGCTCGTCACCGTTCCTTCCAAAATTCAAAATGATGAAATTTACACAGCCATCCTTCTAACAGACGGAGACGCTCTTACCAAAAAAAACAATCAACATTCTTTACTCGAACAATGGACTAGTTATAATCGAGGGGCGGTCGCTTTACATATTTTAGGGATGGATGAAGATAAAAACCTTTCCACACTCGATGTCGCTTGTGCTTTTAATCGAGGTAAATTGAGCCACGCCAGCACAAATAGAGGACTTAAGCGAAAAATCTTAAAAACAATGAAAAATTTTAAAACTCCCGTCGCAAAAAATTTATCCTGCCGTGCCTTCAGCCTTTCTTCTGACACGCAAATTGAAATGTATCCTAAAAAAAATAGTCAAGTCCCTCATCTCTATTTGAATCAACCCTACGTCATCATAGGTACAACAACACATCTGGATGACTTTATCCTTTTTGTACAAGGCCGCCTCAAAGACCGTTGGCTGAATATCAAAAAGAAAATCTCTTTTATCTCCGCAAAAAAGGGAGGCGCTTCGCTGCATTCTGAATGGGCGTTATACGAAGCGTACAATTTGTATGAACAATACCTCAAAGATCAAAAAAAGGAACATTTGGCTGAAGCCAAATTGCTCTTAGATCCTTTAAAATTAGAGATGGCCCTGCAGTGAGTCTTCGTATCTTCGGCGGGCAGTTTAAAGGCCGCATTCTCAAATCCCCAAGTAGCGAAACGACAAGACCAACTCAGGGGGTCGTTCGCGAAGCTGTTTTCAACATCTGCCAAGCCTCTATTGAAGAATCTCGATTTCTTGATCTTTTTGCTGGAAGCGGTGCTATGGGTCTTGAAGCGCTCAGCCGAAAAGCCGCTCATGCAACATTTATCGAAAAAAACCGGTTAGCTGCTCAATGCATCAAAGAAAATCTATCTCTTTTAAACTTATCGGAGAAAGCTGAAATTTTTTCTGAAGATGCCGTAGCTGCACTTAGTAAAATCAAACAGCCTTTTGACATCATTTACATAGATCCTCCCTATGATCTGCCTGTATTTCCCCTCATCGAAACAATTTTATCCCGCAATCTTCTGACCTCTTGGCTTTTTCTGGAAGAACGACAAAAAACGCACATCCCTATTTCCCATCCTTCTCTTGAGCTTTATAAAGAGCGCCGCTACGGGATTGCGCTCTTATCTATTTTCCGATATATCTCGACTACATGAGAATAACGTTATTTCCAGGAACTTTTGATCCTCCCACATTGGGGCATTTTGATCTAATGCAGCGTGCCGCATCCCTTTGCGATCAACTCATTGTAGCTATAGGCTCTCATCCAACAAAACAACCAATTGCGACAATCGAAGAGCGCGTGTCGCTACTACATTTGCTCACAAAAAAGATCCCCAAAATTACCGTTGCTTCTTTTCAAGGATTAACCATTGATTTGCCCATAAATGCAAAGCCAATGTTCTCATCCGATCTCTGCGGACATTTTCTGATTTTGAATACGAGTCACAAATAGCTCAAACCAATCGTCTTCTAGGAAATATCGAAACGATTTTTCTACTATCTGATCCCAAATACCTCCATATCAGCTCTTCCTTGGTTAGAGAAATGGCTTTCAACAAAGCCTCTTTAATCGGTTTTGTTCTCCCGGAAACAGAGAATCTCATTGGGCATATTTATTCTGGCAGAAAAAGATTGAGCTGCCAATAGCCCTGCAAACCCAAAAAACAATAATTTCCCTTGCTGAAAAAAAATGGGGTAATAATCACACATTCCGATGAAAAGAAAGGCAATAAAGATCGTAAATAGTGAGTTAATTTGATCTGTGAAGGGAACCTTAAGGGCGGCTCGTAAAAGAATTAAAAGAAACATTAGAAATGACCCTAGAGAAATAAGCCCTGTTTCTGCGGCTAAAAAAAGATAGATATTGTGAGCTGCGCTAATGAGCTCTTGCGGTATCTCCCCAGGCATTACATACTCCGGAGATCTCAAAGTCCCTTCGGTATATCCAACTCCTGTCAAAGGCCTATCTTTAATCATTCTTAGGGCGATCTTTTGATAGTATAGGCGAAGACTATCAGAATGTTGCGCTGGTTGGCTGTAATTCAATACACCTCCTCGACTCAGAACTTGCTCGTAGAGAAGCGCTGTTGTTATTCCAAAACTAAACACAATTGTGTAAGTCATACAACACACAGTAGAGTTCCATCTATTTCGAAGATTATGCCAGAGGTGAAGAGCCAGCCAAATTATAGTACCAATCACCCAGGCAAAAAGAGCGGATCTTGAAAAAGTTACAGCCATAGCGAAAAATTGGAGGAAAAAGGCCAACGAAAAGAAAATTTTTCTTTTGAAAAAAGGGATCAGCGAATAAGAGGCAAGAAGAGAAATACATAAAAAACCGGCTAGTACATTCGTGTGAGGAAAGGTTCCTGAAGGCCGAATCAACAAGCCAGGTCCTTTTTGAGAAGAAAATAGATAATCGAGACTCCATCGATTGGAGTTAACATGCCAAAAGGAAGAAAAAGAATTGATCTCACCTAATAAACGAAGGCCTAAAGGAGCTTGGCTGAGATACTGAGCAATGGAGATGACTGCCTCAATAGAAGCTGCAGCAAATAGGGTCACAATGAAAATATGGGCGATTTGAACGTTTTCTTCAGAAGAAAAAGTGTGGCTAAGAAAGCAATATAAAAGAATAGGAGTTAAAAGTTGAAGCAAACGAAAATAGGGAATCGGATAATGGGAAAGAGGAGATACAGCAATTGAGATGATGGAGCAAATGAAAACAATCCAAAGAAATAAAGCCCCTTTTTCTAGATAAAATCTGCGAAAGGGCACTTTGAACAAAAAAAGAGAAAGGAACATGAGAAATAAAGCTGTTAAATCAGAAATATAAAAATAGATTTTTTTATCAAACCAAGAGGGAAGAACTAACTCTTTAGGGATTAAAGTCAGTGAAAAAAACCGAAACAATTTATCGTACTTATGCTCAATGGGAATCCCCATAGACAAAAGAGCTACTAAAAACGCAGAAAGTAAAAACAAAAAGCGCCGGGACATATGGAAAAACTCTATACCAAACACCAAATATAAGGAATAAGTAACAGCTCACATATCCCTCCTTCGTCAAGGTATGTGAAAGCCTTGACAACATAGATCCAATCCGAAATAAGGAAAATAACGTAAGGAAAAGGTCAGGTACTTATGCTTGGAACAATTTTAATTATTTTATTAGTTTTATTATTAATTGGCGCGCTGCCCACTTGGAATTATAATCGTCATTGGGGATATGCTCCTTTCGGAGGCTTAACAACCATTCTCATTATTATTTTAATATTATTGCTGTTAGGAGTCATTTAGTACAATTCTCTCTAGTCAAGGAAGCGTTGAAGTGAAAACATTTCAACGCTTCCTTAAACTTAACGCATTGAATCGACTAATTTTCCTTCTTCATAGTAACTGACGGTCATCTCGCCATCGGGCTCATACTTAAATTTTGCACCATCGAGCTGATCGTACACAAATGTTTGCTGAAGGTGAGGACTTCCATCATCATAATATTTATGGAATTTGCCGTGTCTCATCCCTTCGCTATATTCCGCTTCGAATACCAACACTCCCTCTGCATTCCAACTTTGGCTTAAGCCATGGAGTAAGTCGTTTTCATAAATGCAAATCGAAGAAAGTGCCCCATCTTCAAAAAACGTCCTTTCTTCTCCTTCTCTTTTATCGGCAATACAAGGTGTTTCTCGAAAGATCTTTCCACTTGGGAAATATTGCGTCATCAAGCCATGTTTTTGATTTTTTGCAAGTGCAACCGTCGCTGCCAGCTTTCGATCGGGCGAATAAATGGACGCAATCCCTTCTTTTACACCCTTAACATAGGGAGTTTCAGCCATTTTATCGCCTTGCTCATTAAACTCGGTGAGAAAACCATGGAGTTGATCTTTGTCAAAATAAGCTTGCAAAGCAGCTATTTTTTTCCCTGCGGGATTTGGTGGATAATAGATTTCATGCAATCCTTGCTTTAAGCTTTGACTATAGTGAATCACGACTTCGCGTAAATCGGGCAGTCTTTGAAAATGCCTTCCTTCCAACTTCCCTTCGGCATAAACGGCTTCTTCCAACAATACACCTTGTTCGTCCCAAAGTTGTTTAGGGCCATCTAATTGTCCATGCTGGTAAGAAATGACCGCTTGGAGCTTGCCTCCTAAATAATAAGTCTTTTCCTTTCCATGCAGCTTTCCTTGATCATCGTATGAAAAACTTTTACAAAGCCTCTCTTCATCAGCCTCGGCAAAATTGGATCTAGGATAATATTCAAGATGATCCCCAATAAGCTTTCCCTCTCGATACATTTGCACTAATTGAGAGGCGCCATTGGGATACCACGTTTTTAATTCTCCATCTGGCAGGTCATCTGTGAAATGGGCAACCCTTGCAAGCGTCCCATTTTCATGATACCACTTATGTTCACCGATTTTTTTCCCATCTTTAAATAAAAAACGCGTTCTCAACAGATCTTGCTCCCACCAAGTAAGAACCGTTCCTTGCAATTGGTCTTGTTCATAAAAAGCTTCGGCTATTTGCGCTCCCTTTTCATTCCATTCCCGCTGCCAACCTTCTCGAAGGCCAGAAACGAATTGCGACCTGGATTTCAAGACACCCGTTTCATACCATTCAGACCGAATGCCATCGAGCTTTTCCATCAGGACATAAGAATCGAATTTTGGATTCCCATTGACGTACCATTCAGCCATCTGCCCATCTCGTAAACCTTCAACAAACATCCCCCTACGAGCTAGTACACCATTTTCATGCCATTCTTCGTGCAACCCGTCCCGTTTCAAATTTTTATAATGGGTCAACAGTTTAATTTGACCTGTAGGATAATATTCCTTTTGCTCTCCTTCGTGTTGGCCGGCCGCATAGTTGAATTCAAATTGCAATCCTCCCTCTGCGTTCCACTCACGAAAAACTCCTTCCAGCTTGCCATCTACAAGAAAATATTCTCGGGTCTTTTGTCCTTTTTCATTAAATTCCATGATAGGGCTCTGAAGACTTCCTTCCGCGTCAAATTCAGCAAGGTAAGCAACCCCTCCATCCGAATGATTGCGCCAATGGCGGCCAACCGCTTTTCCTTCTACAAAATTCCCTTCGCCTAAAAGAGTGCCATCTTCTGCAAAAAACTGTTCTTTTCCATGACACTGGCCCTGTTTATAAAAAGTTCGCCGCGCTTCTTTTCCATTTTTGTGGTAAAAAATATGCGCGCCGACAATCTGTCCTTCTAAAAAATCAATTACTTCAGAAACATTGCGCTGCTCATCATATAAAATGACAGCTGGCTTCCTGCCATTGCCATGGGGAACTCCGGCAGCAAACTGCCGCTGCGCTTTTAAATTTCCGTTCGGGTACCATTCATTTACCGTTCCATGGATTTTCCCATCTTGATAAGGGAAAACAATTGCTTTAGTTCCATTTTCAAAATATTGAATAATTTCTTTTTGAGGGATTCCGCTCACATAATCGGCCTCTTCTCTCAATTGTCCATTCTCATAAAAGGACTGCGCTACACCATCTAGAGATCCTTCTTTAAAAAAAAGAGAGGTCTGCAGTTTGCCGTCAGGAAAGAACGTTTGCACCACGCCATCCAGCACGCCTTGATTATATTGGGATACTTGAAAAAGCGTCCCTTTTTCTGTCAAATCGATCCGAAATCCATGAGGGACATTTGTAGAATTCCACTCTTTACTGCCGGGAGCTTCGGCATCCACCAAAACAAGATCCATTTCTGATTGGATCTGGTTATTTTCATAAAAAGAAACCTGTTTAACAAGGACTTCTCCTTCCAACGTAGGCTCATAGTAAAAAACTTTTTTAGGAGACCCTTGCGGATACGCCTCGCCAATTTCAACTCGCCAATTCGGCTGCCGTTGTTTCAGATTGATATTTAATGGTGTGGAAGGGCTTTGTTGCTGGTCGGCAAAAACACCCTGTCCGCCAAAGCACAAACTAAGTACAATCAATGGTAACAATCTTTTCATTCTATTTGACAACGCGCCTTCTATTTTTTTAAATTAAGAGGCTGCGCGGCTCCCTGTTAAATGTTGAGTCGCTACTCATAGTAAAATATCTTCTGCTTCTTGTGAAGCAGTCTCTGATCTAAGGGCACTCTTCACCCGACTATCCAGCAATTTTTTGAATCACAATCTTACACATTTTTTTTTCTTTCACTAGGAAGTAAATTGCTGCACGCCATAGCAAAGCCGCCATTTCCCAACACATTGGCGCAAGTGATCACCGGGTCGAATAAAATATATAAAGCCGTAATCAAAGACAGCATTGTGGCATCAAAGCCTAAATATTGTTCTAAAATCGGAAGCATCACAAGAATCCCGCCGCCAGGCACTGCAGCTACAGAAAATTTAGCCAGCACAAAATAACAAGCAAAAACCAAATAGCTTGCAAAAGCAGGTTCTGCCACTCCAAAGCTTTTCATAACAGCAAAAGCAAAAATCGGAATCGCAAAGCAATCTCCAATCAAATGAATATTTACGGTAGCAGGAATAATCGAGCGGGCCAAACCAGGATTTTGCGCATTTTTTTCAGTCCCCAAAATCGTTAAAGGCATGGCTGCAGCGCTTGACATGCTTCCAAAACCTGCGAGCGCAGCTGGCATCATATTTTTAAGACATTGGAGAAAAGAGGTTGTTCGCCCCCGACTTGCTAAAAAATAAAGGATGGCGATGTAGAGAAAAACAAAAAAAGCAGTCAGAGCAAAAATCATTCCATAGTTTTGAAGGATAGATTTCATCACATTGTCATGTAACATTTTTACAATGGAACCCAAGATAAAAAAAGGAATAATATACAAAAATTTTCTTAATAATTTACCAATTAGGAGGTCTACTTGTTCCGCGACTATGGCCGCTCGCCGAGGTTTCCACCACCCTAAGATCATTCCTAACGCAAGTCCTGCCAGCATTGCCTGGTCATTGCCAATCCATTGAGGCAAGGTAACTGCCCAGATAGGTTGCAATTCAGCCCCTGCTGCAGGAAATGTCATCGAAAGGTCAAACCCATAAGCGATCCGGCCAACAGAATAGCTAAGCATTGTAGAAAAAAAGTTAGAAAGACAGATCATCGCAACGATCATAAAAATCATAGTCGACGCCTTTTGAGCCAATCCAACAGCTGTCTTAAATAACAACCCAAAAATAATCAACGGCAAGCTAAAGACGATCAACGATTTTATAGATAAACTGACCCCATAAAGACATGCTTGCATCTGCAGAGGCATCCAAGGGTGTATAACTGCTGTTAACAAGATCAGCGCTAACAAAATAAAGGGCATTTTACGAAACATAAGTTCTCCGATTTTTTTAATTTTTTGACAATGAAAGTGATAGAGAAAATAAAAAAATTATTGACGGCCGCCGGCCGTCGAGGTCGTGAGAACAAAAAAATTATTTGGCCGTTCCTGAGTCAAGAACGAGATAAAGAAAGAATACATATAAAACGTCAAGTTATGCATATCACATGTGATAGTAGCAGCAGACAAGAAAAAGATCCAATCAATAATTTAAAAAAATAATTTTATCCTAAGTCTATGAAATTAATAAAAAATGATGAACTCATATACCATTCGTGATTCAAAAATTGACAGAAAAAAAAATTAATGATTAAAGGAAAATTAATCAAAAAAAAGGAATATTACGATGGGCCTCATTCTATTGATTTTATTGATCTGTTTGATCATCCTAGCCTTACCAACTTGGCCCTATAGCCGAGAGTGGGGATACAGGCCAATAGGGCTTATTTCTATAATTTTAATCATCCTATTGATTTTAATTGTAACAAACATCATTTCATTCAAAATAGAAACTGATGACAAGGGCACAACCATTAAAATTGAAAAACAAGATTAATCTCAATTGCCTCAGAATCTTCTGGCATTGCATTCTGACTGCACTTTATAAATTTTTCCTCTTCGTCGTCTCTGACAACATGGCTCACATGCTCTTTCAAGCAAGGCCAAAGAGCCGTTAATTGTTCACAGCATAACAACGGAAGCGAATCTTCGTAATTTTTTACAGAATTTAAATCTTGAAACTTCTTTTGCAAATATTTTTGAAGGCGAGGTACTACACACGCTTCAATTCTGATTTTACCTTCTAGAGAATCGCTGCTAATGAAATTGTTGACCCATAAATCACTAACTAGCTGACAGATTTTATCTCCCTTTATCGTCACCGAATTATCTGGCTTGCTTCGATAAATTAACGAATTCCCAGCCGGTATGTAGATTTCATTAAGATAGCAACTGTATTGACCGTCTTGATTAGTTACCTTATGCACAACATCATTCCTTTAAAAACCCCGATTCACTAACAAGAAGAACAACCAGTTCTTAGCTGATACTCACAAGTCTGCTCTCTCCGGAAACTATCTTCGGAGACATCTTCGCCCCAGGCAATAATCGTAGTTCCTATTCCCTTGCGATTGAATTGCATAATTTCACCATTATCCTTTATGATCCCTGAAAAATTCCAAGGCTCATCGAATGCCTTTGTCCTGCGTCCTTTACCCATCGTCTGGATGAATTGGTCCTTTCTTTAAGGCTGTTTCTTTTTGATGAAATAATTCAGGAATAAATAATTCTTGATGGCGATCAGATGATCGATGTACGAGCTGAAGGATCCCTGCAGGAACTACCTTGCCTGTGGAAGAAAAATAAACCACGAACTGTTCTGCCTTAACACCTTCAAAAAACAGGGTACAAGAGCTGAGAGAAATAGTTTTGGGCTGAAAAGAAACAAGGGCGTCCTCACTGCAGCTTACTTGCACAAGTAAAGAATTTCCTTTTTGCAATGCCTCTACTTTCCAGTCGGCGTGAGTATTTATCGCCAAATGGTAGCAGGATGCAAGCTGCACTTGCATACGGGAGACGTCCGTATCGAATTGTTTGTTTTCAATGGCATTGCGTGTCTTCCAAATAACCGCTCCCGAGGCCATCACCAATAGAGCCAATGCAACCATTACCTCTAAAAGAGTAAAACCCCTTCGCCGCATGACTATTTTTTCTTGTCTAAATATTTATTGTATTTATCAGAGGTGATTTCAAATTCCGCTTGATCTACATTGTATATAATCAAAAATTTCTGTCCCCATCCATCAACTAAAAGTTGATCTGGCTTTTTAGCGAACCCTAATTTTTCAATATATTTTTGAGGATGTTTCAGAATGTTAGAAATAGTATGCCCATCAGATGCAGAAAGCGTCAGCATGTCATAAAGCTGCGCTTTTGCCTGTTCCGTTCGAAAAGCTCGTCCTCTATCTAAAGTGCCGCTCATATTATATCCAATCACGCCCGTAATCAGCGTGATGAGGGCAATCACAATCATAATTTCTAGTAACGTCAAAGCTCGTTTTTTTCTTCTCATGATTTTCCTATTAGTTTGCAAATGAACTTACATCAGTCAAGGGAAGTAGAACAGACAAAAGTACAAACCCCACCATCGCTCCTAAAAGAAGAAGCAGCAAAGGCTGCGCTACGGTTGAAATATACGACAAATTTCTTTCCAAATCCTCTTCGTAAATTTCGGCAATTTGCCGCATCATAAAAGGGAGCTTTCCCCCCTCTTCCGCAATCCCCAGCATCCTCGGCACAAGAGGAGGAATGTAAGGATGATTTTGAAAAGAGCGGTATAATTTTTCTCCTTGCTTCATATTGTCTTCAGCAAGTTCGACCACTTTTTCTAAAATGCAATGCCGCATGACTAAACGAGATTGAGAAAGCGCCGTGACAATAGGCAGCCCTCCATCAAGCAACGTTCCACAAGATCGGCAAAATCGGACAAACGCCACTTTAGCTAGTAATTTTTTCAAAAAGGGCACTCTTATAATTCCCGCTGCAAGCCACTCTTTCCATGGCTGATAAAATAGGGCCAGACAAATGGCTGACACAAAAGTTACCGCAGACACAAACAAAAACAATTTGGCCTTACAGGCCCAGCGGCTTGCGGCAAAGACAACAATAGTAAAGGGATGCAGCTCCCGCCCTTCAAATAATTCAGACATGGAAGGAATTACAAAAAATAACAAAGCAGAAAGAACAAACAAACAAAAAGTTCCTAGCAGAGAAGGGTAAAGCAAGGCCGAGATCAATTGTTTTCGCACTTGCAATTCTTTGCCGATCCAAGAGGCGAGCTCTTCCAAAGCATCTCGCAGCCTTCCTGTTTTTTCTGCATTAGCGATCATTGATATATACAAAAGATCAAACGTTTTTGCATGACGGCTTAAACACTCAGAAAAAGGTTTTCCACTGCGGACTTGATCGCATAAATCCAGTAATAAATGATGGGCTTTTTGCCCCTTGTATTTTTCTTCCAAAGCGGTCAGCACCTCAAAAAGAGGCATTCCTGCTTGCAATAAACGCGCAATTTCCCGCGTTAAATTCATTACATCTTGTTTTGCAAGCTTACATTCAAACTGCTTTTGCGAAAAAAAAGAAACATGAAGAACAACAATTTCCCGCCGCTGTAACTTAAATTTTGCATCCTGCAAATTATCGGCATCAATCGTTCCTGTAAATTTTTTACCCAATTCACTCAGAGCTTCATAATGAAAAAGACCCATATTACATCTTTTCCTCATTCAAACGAGTCACTCGCAATACTTCCGAACTCGTAGTAAGACCTGCTACAGCTAAAGCCACGCCTCTTTGAAATAGCGTCACCATCTCCTCTTTCACAGCCATACGGCGCAGCTCTTCCGCATCTTGGCTTTTTAAAACCTGCGATTTGATTTTTGAAGTGATTGGCATTAACTCATAAATACCATGTCTTCCCTTATATCCTGTGCCAAAGCAAGCATTGCAGCCTCCCCCCTTATAAAGCTTTCCTCCGACTAGCTGATCTTTTGTCAATCCTAATTCAGTTAGTTCATCTTGAGAAGGAATATAGGGCATTTTACAATCAGAGCAAATGCGTCGGACAAGCCTTTGCGCTAAAATCCCTAAAATAGAAGAAGCTAGCAAATAGGGCTCTATTCCCATATCTGCCAATCGAGTCAAGGCAGAAGGAGCATCATTTGTATGCAGCGTGCTTAAAACAAGATGCCCGGTTAACGAAGATTGAATCGCAATTTCAGCCGTTTCCCGATCCCTAATTTCCCCGATCATGATAACATCTGGATCTTGTCGAAGAATATGGCGAAGCCCTTTCGCAAAATCAAGCTCAATGCGCGCATTGACATTCATCTGAGAAATACCCGGCAGTTTATATTCGATCGGATCTTCAATCGTCATGATATTCATTTCTGCCGCGTTGATCTCGGAAAGGGCGCTATATAGCGTTGTCGTTTTTCCGCTACCAGTAGGGCCAGTTACCAAAATAATCCCCTCAGGCAAATGAGTCAGCTTTCGCAATTTTCGAAGCAGCGTTTTATCCATCCCAATCCGATCGAGCCCAAGGACGATATTTCCTTTATCTAGAATACGAAATACAATCCTTTCTCCATGGACTATCGGCAAGGTGCTCACACGAAAATCAATTTCCCTTCCGCCATGACGCAATTTCAAACGGCCATCTTGCGGCAGCCGATGCTCTGCAATATCCATTTTCGACATAACCTTGATACGAGTAAGGACCTGATTTTGATATTCGCGCGGAGGGGTATGCCGTTTTTGCAATACGCCATCAATCCGATAGCGAACAGATAGACCCTCTTCATTCGGCTCAAAATGAATATCGGAAGCTCCTTGCTGAATCGCTTCAATGATAATGGCATTGACCATCCGAATCACAGGATTATGTCCTGACTGCTCTAAAAGATCATACCCTTCCAGGGCGTCTTCTTTTTTATCGGAACTTTCCGTCCCTTCTTTTTCTAAATTACTAAAAAATCTACGCGTATCAGCTTCTTTCTGGTGATAACAGCGCTCAATAGCCGCTTCCAAAATATTTTTAGGGCAATAAACGGGGTAAACTGGTTTTTTTAAAAACAGTCTTAATTCATCGAGTGACTCGAGATCGAGTGGATCTGCAACTGCAACCGTTATTCCTTTGCTAGACTCTTCCAAAGGAAGCAGTTTTTTTTGCTTCGCAAAAATGTAAGGAATCACGGAAATTTGGTCGCGAACCCAAGGAAAATTTCCTATTTCTTCTTGAACAGGAACTCCAAACCTTTCGGCTTGATCACGTTCTATAGACATCGTTTTTTACTCTTAATACAGATCAAAAAGAGTTTTCAAACTATTGCTGAAAAGTTTTTTTCTCTCTTTCGCTTTTGCTTCGTCAAGGCGCTCTAAAAACTCAGGAATATCGCCTGCTCGTTTCATATATTCCATTTGTCTCAAACATCGAAGGTCTTCAATTGGATCATGGATAATGTGCGGCGTTAAGAAAATAAACATTTCAGTATTAATTTCATTTTGCTTTGTCGATCCAAATAATTTTCCAATCCCTGGCAAATCTCCTAAAAAAGGAATTTTCTCTCGAATATCCTCTTCTGTTTTTCTTCTAAGACCCCCTAGAATCACTGTCTCGCCATCTGCAATCCTAACCTCATTTTCTATATGGCGCCGAGTAACAGGAGGTCGGTCATTGGCTGTCATCAAAGTGGTATCAAAGGTAATATTTGATTTTAACGAAACAAAACCAGGAGAACCAGAATCTTCTGTCTCATCGCTATCTGAAGCTTGAATTGTAGGGGTGAGCGTGATCGTCGTTCCATACTGCGCCCGTGTGTAAGCCTGTTCGATCGTAACCCCGCCAGTAGTATTAAGCTGGATAGCTCCGTTATTGATAGAAATCTCTTCCAAAATAGAAATCGTCGCTTCCGTTTGGTTAATCGCAAGAATAGAAGGGTTTGCATTAATTCGAATATCATCTTGCGCTAACAAGAAATTAAACATCAAATCGACTGCTGGAAAATTGCCGCTGCTATTGCGGCTGAATAAATAACTTAAAATTCCCCGATTGCTGGGAAACATCCGATCAATTTTCCCATCAGGCCCTGGGCGGCCAATAGGAATATTCACAGCTGAATCCGCGTTAAAATTAACCGAATTTTGGTTGATGCCACTGGCATTCGCCCCAATTTGCAATAAATTAAAGCCGACTTGACGCCTGTCTTGCAATTTTTTCTCTACTAACATGACGTCAATCTGCACCATTTTTTTAGGCACATCGAGTTTTTTTAGCAAACTTTTAATTTTCCCTAGCTCTTCTCTTCGCACTACCATCAAAATAGAGGTCGTTTTTGAATCGACCACAAAATTTCCAAAATTAGATTTTGGCTTTTTTTCAATAATCCCAGGCTGGACAAAAGGAGGATTAACAGGCAGCACCGGATTAAACGCAGTGCTTTTATCGGGAAACACTTGCCCGATGCTGGGCTCAGGAGAAGGAACTGGAGGAGAAGGAATGACTGTCAACATAGAAGGTTCAGTCTTTTTTTCAAGGCTAATTCCTATTAAAGAATCATAGACCCTTTCCAAAACGCCCGCTATATCTTCGGGATCTGAGTGTTTACAAGTATACCAATAGATGACTTTTTCAGAAGGATCTTCCAGCTGCGATTCCAATTCGTTTAAAATTCTCTGCCCCCGATCTACCGCATCTCCCTCGCCGATCAGTACCAATCCTTGAGGAAGCGTCAATGCGACTAGCTCTTCTCCTGTGGAAGGATAAAAATTCGGACGGGTCTTACCCGCACTTTCTACAAAAACGGCCTTTAAAACCTTTTCTGCTTCAGAAGATTGGATTTTCGCTAAAGGAACTAATCGGACAACTTTTCCTTGGTCTTTTTCCCAAACAGCAGAATAAAGGCCAAGTAACTTTTCGATGGTCTCTTTTGCAGACACAAGAACTACTTTCGAGCCAATTGCTTGAATAGTTGTTTGTTTGGGATCAGAAAATCTTTCAAAAAAACCTTGCACAGACTTAATTTGTTCCGGCGGAGGAGAAAACACATAAAAAATTCTCGTATGATTCGCAAATAAATGCAACTCATCAACATGGCTTGCAATTCCCTCAATCGCTGAAGGATCCAATTTTAAAATGTAAAGCTGCTTTACAAAAGTGTTTAATTTTTTAACGCCAATCCCATTTTGAGATAAAATCATTTCAATCATCTCATTCCAAGATTCGCGCGGCAAGGGAATGCTTGAAAAAAGACTGATCTTCATAGCGCTAAGCTCTTGCGGGATAATATAGAGATAATCGCTCGCTCCGTATTCCATGATGAGCTGCGCTAGCGTAGTTTCCCCTACATCCCAAAGAGCATAAGCGTCTTCAAGACCCAAAGATTCCTCAATCGAAGCCTTCCGCCATTGTTCTTCTAATGCTTTGATCTCATCTTTAATTTGTTTAACTTCTGCAATCAGATATTGATATTCCAACTCATTTGCTTGAGC
>Ga0210386_10001751_pt1 | contig 19057 bp, 17 predicted proteins | sample IncBWH32OmetaG_FD_160091 | JGI IMG/M metagenome (GOLD analysis project Ga0210386, IMG submission 160091) | Forest soil microbial communities from Barre Woods Harvard Forest LTER site, Petersham, Massachusetts, United States - Inc-BW-H-32-O ... | reverse complement strand
TGCCTGATGGGACGGCGGTACAGCGCACCTGTCGGGAGCTCTATTCCGCAGGTGAGATTCGCGAAATGCACGAGAAGATACTGGAGCGTCTCTCTAGCATTCCGACTTATGAATTGCAGTTTTGCGACTTATATCAAGGGGTTCATGCTCTCGACCTATTGACGCAGAGTGAAATAAGTTAGGAAAAACGACAAGCTCGGGGCTATTGTATCTGTAGAGACGACCTTTGCTCTTGGAAGGTCGTAGGAGCGCTTAGGCCCTTGTCAAGGGCCCCCTCGATCACATCCACCGCACGCTCCAGTCCGTGGAGAGATTGAAGGGTGGTCTGGATCTTCACGGCAGCTTCACGATATGACGGGTCATAAAGAACTGCTATCACCGCCTTGCGGGCCCGTTTGGCGGAGAGGCGCATGACGGGGAGCACTTCAGCTATTCCCGATCGGGCCAGGCGTGCTGCGATCGCCGGCTGATCGTGCGCCAGGGGGATGGCGACCATCGGCTTTCCTTCTAAGAGCGCTTCGAATACTGTGTTGGGGCCGCCATGTGTGATGACGATCTCGGCTACCTTTAGAAGGTCCAGTTGCGGGGCATACCTCACTACCAGAGGATTGTCCGGCAGATCAGCAAACATGTCGGGATCAAAGCGACCACCTAAAGAAATCACCAGCTGATGGCCGAGATCCTTGCATGCCTCAGCAATAAGACGGAAAACCCCCGGTTGCACATTTCGTGTGGTTCCCAATGATACATATATGATCGACCGACCGTCCCGTCGATCCCAGGGAAAGTCGACCTCTGGTCTTGTAGCATCTTTCGCAAACGGTCCAGTGTAGTGGAAGTTGCTTGGAAGGGAGGTTCGCCGGAAGTCAAGACAGCGTGGCATTTGCGAAATCTGGGCCAAGGCTGGATAACATGCCGCCATTTCTCGATGAGGTCCTAGACCGAGCTGTTGCCTGTATTTGTCGAGTACTAGGCGTATAGGCCCGCGGACCCGCAAGGCGGATACCTCCAATACAGCTCTTTGCAATTCGTCAATCAGAGACGTGGAGTGCCTGTAACCTGAAAACGGAGGGTAGGCGCTCCAACCAAAGTTATGGGGCACCGACGTAGAGATAATGAAATAAGGCAAGTGGAGCAATTCGGCTAATGTAGGGCCGGTCAGTGCGATCTCGTTGATGAGGAGTACGTCGATCCCGGTTCGAATCAACGCATCTGGCGTGTCGCGAAAATATATGTCCAGGTCGCGCGTAATCCGTTTTAGGTTGAAGCGAAGTGTTGAGAAATGAGACCACAGACTTGTATCAACCGCCGGCGTGGTATTGCGTTTTAGAGGGGAAACTCCTGCCCCGATTGGAACGAAGTCCAAGCCGGCCTGGAGAATTCGACCTTCAATTTTCGGCTTCTCGAAGAATGTGACCTTGTGTCCACGGTCCCTCAATTCTTGAGAAAGAAGAATAAGCGGATTAAGATGTCCGGTGCCAGTAAAGGATAGAACACCAAAGTGCCACTTATGCCCCACAGCAAGCATGTGCAGCCTCGATATCTCTCGGGACCCGGATGATACTCCTGTTTCCTAGTCGAACCTGGCCTTCACCGAGCACCTCTTCTGCCTTCTGCAGCAGTATCGTCACGGGCGCACGCAACCAACGAATCATCCCATCGATCGCCAGAGGTTCCAAGCCTTGTCTTATCGAGGGTGGAAGCCGTCGCAGGGTTCCTTCCGAAGCAAGTTGTATGCGGCCACCAATCATCACAAACTCAATATCGTTCGCTGAGAGCGTCTCTAGTCTCCCCGCCGGGCCCTGCCCCGTGTCTCTAACCGCAATTAGATCGCACCTGCCGGCTTCCTCAATGGAGCCCTCCGCGTTTCTCAATCGAAGAATAGCTGCGGGAATTGTCGTTGCCATATGATAGGCAGTCGAAGGGGAGATCCCGGCATATTGCATCGCAAACCGCAGTTCGTCCAGAAAGTCGCCCTCGGCTGTCAGCGGAGAATCGCTCCCGAGAGCTATCTTCTCAATCTTTCTGAGCAGGGGAATGTCTGGGAGTGTTCGGAAAAGAAAATGGTTGGAGGATGGGCAGACTATGAGCGATGCGCCTCGCTGGCGCATCAGTAAGACGCCCTCGTGGTCGATAGCCAGTCCATGGACGACTACCGTATTGCCGTCGAGGAGTCCCAGTTGCTCGAGTTTATGAAGCTCTTCTCGTGCCAGTTCATCAATTCCTTCGCATGCATGAACTATGAAAGCGCACCCGTCAGGCGTGGCCGAACGCGCTTTGCGAAGGTCGCCGCCGAGGGCAGGCGAATGTCCCCAGCCGTAGTCCTGGACTACTCGTACAGGGAAGTCCGGGCTCTGCAGCGTCGGCCAACAAGGATCGTGGTGGCAGACTGTTGTCACACCGCAGAGAAGATTGCGTATTCCACCCCACCAAAGGCGTACATCTTTAGGCACAGAACGATGCCTTGCAATCAATTCTGAAAATCCTCTGTGTATATCATTCCCCCATTCGACGTAATTCAAATATGGCGGATTCCCCATCCTCGGAAAGAGAGCGAAATGCAGATGATCGTGCGCGTTAATAAGTCCTGGCAGAAGCAGAAAGCCGCTGAGATCAATGTCTGAACTGTCTGCAACGATCGCTCCGTGAACAGGAGGCAAGCTATGGATTTGTGTTATTCGATCGCCGGTAATCTCAACTGACGCATGCTTCGCATCTTCCGGACCAAAGCTGCACCGTGCGCCGCGGATTGTCAAGTGTTGTGTTCGTTGAACCATCAGGTGGGGTCTCTCAATTCGGCATATGCCCGGTTGGCCAATGTCACTCTTTTCGAGTGGTATAGATTCGGAATTGCGATGGCTCGCGTCGGTTACTTAGTCTTGCAATAAGCGGGCGCATCGCCCACTTTAGACCGTATCGCGGAGAATGAATGGTCCATCGGACGGATAGTTGCTGCTCCAGATCTCTCAGGCGGTCGTCTGTTAGATATTCAAGACTCCTGATGGAATCCGAAGCCGTTCCGTAACGCTCCAGAAATGAGGCATAGCGCTCTGCAACCATTCTCCTGCCGCTTTCCTCACTGGAATACCAAGGTGTGTCGCTGATAATCACCATGCCGCCACTTCTGACGCATCGAAGAGCCTCGGACAAAGTCGATACGGGATCTTCGGCGTAATGGAACGAGGCATTGAATATAACGGCGTCGAACTGTTCATCCTGAAATGGCAGGCGGGCAAGCTCGGCCTGAAACCTCGGAAACATTGCGCGCAGATGTCCCCGAAAGTTCTCGGCTGCTCCAAGGCCGTCCTGATCATTGGTGAGAAGGTCAACAGCAAATGGCCGATACCCAGCAAGCGCAAGACGATGGCTCATCCAGCAGTTTCCGGCTCCCAGATCTAAAACTCGTCCGCCGTCAAGGCGACGACCTTGTTTCAACACTCGGTCCAATAGATAGTCGTAACTAAGCGCCCTGATCTTCCACTGTTTGCTATTTCTTCCAGTAACGTCCGTATAAGGAAGACTGAGATAGAAATCGCCCTTGCGGCTCCATCTCCCCTCTGCTGCTCTAATACGTTCATAGTCTTCGATGAAATGTGCATAATGGGAGGCCCGGTCTGGCGGGAGCGCACAGACGATTCCATTGTTGGCTGGCATTTTAAGTCCACAGAAGTCACACTCCAGCTTATCGAGTTTGGCTCTGCAGCGTGAACATTGCAGCCTTACGCCCAGGAATAGATGATCATTGGCGAGGAATGTTTTTCTTCCCTCGCGCTCGGAGGCGGCAGTAAACATCCTTCGGGTTAGGTGCCTACCATTCTTCCAAGACGGCTTCTGCATTTAAGTCTCGCGTGTCGGTGCCAATTGTGTCACCGGGACAAAAGCTGAAGCCGCGAAGGTGAGAGTTTCCTCCTGAAATGAGAAAGCATCTGATTCGCGGCTTACCGGTTCAAGGTCACAAACACTCCCCCACAGCCTGTCGAGCCGAGCGTGCGTCTCTGGGACCATGTCCGACTCTCTCCAGGCATCGACTTCCGCGTGCAGAGCGTCACGCACCGCGCGGTAGAAGTCCGTTTTATAAGCCGCCTTGAACGTAATGCACAGATCATCGCTGTCGGTCCAGTTCCTCTTTTGCCCCAGTTGTTCTTTTACCCGCTCATAGAACTCTGTTCCCGGCAGAGGATAAGAAAAGGAGATTCCTATATCATCCGGCCGGGTCTCGCGGACAAAAGCGATGGTTTCCTGCAGATCAGCCCAGGTCTCACCGGGATAGCCGAACTGAAGAAAGTAGCAGGCACGAATACCGGCATCCTTGAGGAGACGGCGGGCAGTACGGACGGAACTGAGCTTTAGCCCCTTTCCCATCGCGCTCAGCACTGTTTGTGACCCCGATTCAACGCCCATCCAAACCTCCGCACATCCTGCATCGCGCAGGTGCTTCACGGTTGATTCACTCATCAAGTCGGCGCGGGACTGAATCTTGAATGGAAGTGCCGCGTCTCTCCTGGTCACTTCTTCGGCAAACCGCTGCACCCAGTGGCGATCGAGTGCAAATACGTCATCGCCAAACCAAATATGCTGAACTCCGGCCGACTTCTTCATCAACAGCATCTCTTCGGCAACACTTTCAGCCGATCGGAGATGAAACTTGTTTCCCGAGATTGGCTTCGCGCACCAATTGCAGCTATAGGGACAGCCTCGGCTGGAAACCATATTTGTAGAGAAATGACCATGAGCATTCGTCCACGCTTCGCGGTATGGCTCCATGTCGATCAGATCGCGTGCGGGAAGGGAAAGTTCTGACCACGCCGGGTTCTTCGATAGTCGCTCCGGACTACGGATAAGAGATCCATTCCCATCGAGTCTGATCATTCCATCGATCGACGGTATTGGTTCGTCATTCAGGATGGAGCGGCAAAGTTGTACCAGGGACTCCTCCGCTTCTCCACAAAGAACATAGTCAAAGCCATTCTCTAGAAACGGTGACGGGTTGTCCGTTGAATCGGATCCATGTACAACGGTGATTGCGCCAATCGACCGTGCAGCGCCGGCGATCTCCCATGCTACAGCTCTCATGCGCGTGAGACACATCTTCGATAGAAAATTGAAATCATCTTCATAGACGGCAACGATTCTGGGTTCGCATTCCTTCAAGGTGGCCGTCAGCTTCGCAGAGGGCTCTTCAAGCATGGAATCGAATACCGCGACCGATACTCCAGTCTGTCGCAAAGCTGTCGCTGCATACAGCGTGCCAAGCGGCATGTAGGGTTGCATCTTTCGCATCTGCTTCGGGTCGAACGGAAGATGGTATGAGTGTGTAAGCAAAACCTGTGCCACGGGAGACCTCAAAGATTAATGAGCCAGCAGATCAAGGCCCAGCTGACTGCGATCGTAGGTATCAATCGGATTGGCGCATCTGGCCCACTCCGACATGTGAAATGTAGTCGATCTGTGACCGCGCGTTGTCGCGAAATTGTCAACCCCATGTCATTTCTCAGTTTTCCGGATCCTGAGCGACGTTCAAGGAAAGGGCACCAGAATGAAGCTGCGCGTGGATGGCATCCGCAGAGGACGCGCAGCGTACAGAGTGTGGGTCTGGGACGAGCAAACCATCATTCGCTTCCGAAAAATGACCTAACTTGTCACGCTTAGTCGCCAGGTAGTGGGCAGAATGTGGATTGCCGGGAACGCTCGCGCTTATTCGCCTCACGATCTCAATTCCAGCTGACTGGACGGCATCGAGTTTATCAGGGTTATTGGTCATTAACTGCACACAACGAATCTTGAGGGAGCGAAGGACTTCCACTGAAAGGGCATAGTCACGCAGGTCGATTGCATGTCCGAGCTGAAGGTTTGCTTCGATAGTGTCTAACCCTTTCTCCTGAAGCTGATACGCGCGGAGTTTCTCCATCAGGCCTATGCCTCTGCCCTCCTGATGTTCGTAGATGACGACTCCTGCACCGTACTCTGAGATGGTGCGGAGTGCCAAATGAAGTTGGTCATGACAGTCACACCGAAGAGAATGAAATACATCCCCTGTTGTGCATTGAGAATGGATTCGAACTACCGGAGCAATTCGGTGGATATCTCCGAGAGTCAATGCCAGCGCAGTTTCCACTTCGGTTGCGTTCATGTTGGTGTCCCGACCTTCGAAGGCCAGAAGTCGAAAAGTGGCCCAGTGAGTTGGGAGAAGGACTTCCGCGATTTGTTTTAGCTTCAGCAAAGTGGGGACATGCTCCCTTCAGGCGGTGCACTGTGTGGACCGAAATATCGACCCGTATCAGAAGCGTATCTCGCGAAGTTGAGGCGCGTGTCGCTGGATTGTCTTGACTGGGTCATTAGATTGTCACAAGTGTATGGACGTAAGAGTCAACCTTGTTCTACTGAACAGATCTGGGAAGAGATGCAGTCTTTCCATGTGCGGATCTGGCTGCAGTATGAACGTTGACGGAGAGGAAGCGCATCTTCATTGCGTCGTCGTTCGGCGAAATTGATATAAGACGTGATCGCCGAGAGCCGCGAGTGGCCCGGAAATGACGCGGTCGATGGCCTCCATCGCAGCAAGAAGCTTGGGATGCTGAGAGATCCAGGGCTCGGCAGCGCTCGGAGGAACTGTTACGCCAATGCCAATTCGCCTCTCTAGCTCAAACCAGGGCGCAAAGGTGCGTCTTAAATTTGCCTGTCGATGGTAGATCACCTCGAAATGCCGGTTGGCAAGGCGCGCCGCCACTTGCGCGCGCTTGAAGCGTCGCATCGCCGCTTGTGGCCGGCCGCGAAGTACTTCCGTCGCCATCTCGCCGGGGCAAAAGGTTCCGAATAATACAAGCATGGCTGCGGCGCCAGGCTTGATCAGTCGTGCGAGGCCGCGGGCGACCGGTTTCAAGTCGAAGACACAGTTGAGTGGTGCAAAGTTGGAGAATGCTCCGTCGAACTGTTCTCCACCGGAGGAAAGATGATGATTGGCGAAGTGTTCCAACTCTTCTGCAGCTACGATTTCTGCCTTCGCACCGAACGTGGACAGTTTGGCCCTTGCCAAGTTGACCATCGCAGGCGACGGATCCGTGAGAAATATGTCGTATCCCGACGCTGCGAGAAAGGCCGCGTCTTCGCCTGTTCCACCTCCTAGCTCCAGTAAATGGCCGTGCTTGGGAAATTGTTTCACCAGCGCGGCGCGTACGGCTCGGCGCTGTGCCGAAACACTCAGCCATGCGCCGAAACGGCGGTCAAAGATTGGTGCGACCGCGTCAAACGCGAGCGCAGCACGGCGTAAAGAGAGCGTCAAAGCGAGATCTCCTTTGTGCGTCGCCAGCGACGCGATTCCAGTCCAAAGCGAATTCCTTCCACAAAATGAAATCGCAAACGGGAGAGTATGAACTCAAATTGCGTGTAATAGCGACGAATCCGGATCGCCAACGTTTCATTTGGGAACGCCCGTATCACAGGTGGCGGGAAACGGTAAGGCAACAAGGCTTGCCGAAGGGAGCGCTTCCCGCGCGCGCCGCTACCCTCGAGTTCTCTCTGCAGCAATAAGTAAAATTTGCTCCCCGGATAGCTCCCGAGGACTATGCGATGTCCATACGACTCCACCCACAGTTGTACCGGCCGCGAAAGACGGTTGACGGACCAGCTTGTGAGCGTGGCGGGTGCGAAGGCGCCCATGACTTGTGTGATGAGGAGAGTAACCACGCCAAGCCCCAGGGATACACGCGGATCTTCCTTTGCTGCAAGCTGTAACTTGTGCCAGGTGGCGATGTCATCGTGCTTTGCAACAACGTGACGACGAAACTCCAATAAGTGCGCTACGCGCATGAACTCGCCACATATGTGCTTGTACGCGTGAAGACCCTGGCCCAACAGCAAATCGACCGGTGAGAGCACCGGCATGTTCATCCCGTACAACTCGCGCCATTCCAGTCGGTCCAACGGAGTAGAAGCACTATGCGAACGGGCGTCGATATGCAATTCAACAGAAAATGATGGTAAGTTCTTGTATAGATGTTTCAGTGAAAGCCCCGGCCTTTCGTTCAGCTTGAATTCCCAACTTCTGCCGCTGATTGCATAAAGGCGATAGCCTCTGCCTTCAAGAATTCGCCGCGCTTCAGGCCCGCTATGTTCCGCAACGAGAAAATCCAAGTCAAATTGATGCCGGAGTTCTGCTTTCGAAACCGAGTCAGGCCAGAGCGACAGTCCCTTGAGGTTGGCATATAAAATACCTGCCTCCTGGAATTCCCTCTGAATCGCGATCGATTGGTTGATCATCCCCCTTGTCCGCTCGCTGTTATCGCTCAGGTTTCGCTGAAGACGTGTGAAAACAGCCGGTGGAAGTAAATCTGAGAGATCCAACTCGACGAGCCGATCAAGAAAGTAGAGCGCAAGGCCACTCAGATCAAGCCAGTGCAGCAACTTGTTCCAATCGTTACTGGATAGGTCCCGTAGCCGCGAACATTGATCAGGTAAAGGATCACAGAATGTCATCAATACAGCTTCGCGAGCTAACTGTTCACGGCACATTGGTTTCGAAGCAACGTTGGAATGTAGTGGGAGTGTTGAGACACACTCGCGCTGGTCGCTGAATTGCCCGATCTCCGGATTGGCGCAGGCGATTGTATCTGAAACACAGACCTCATCCCCTGCTGATCGTCTTCGGTTGGAAAGCAGCGCCAATGTCGCATCCCCTCATTACGGCCGCTCCCTCCATAAGGAAAGGACCAGTGACATAAGCAGCCTATCGGGCCAATCTTGAGTGCTTGTCATGTTGCTGTAAATCAATTGTCACCGGATTGTTCATTCGCTGCTTTCCTGAACGTTTTCCTCGCATCCGGGCCAATTCTCCATTTCATCGAGACAGAAGATGACAATGAATTGACAAGACTAAAACAATACCGAGACACATCGAGCGGTGCGAATCGCTACTCTAACCAAGAAATGAGTTCCTTGTCGTCAAGATAGGCGCACCCTGTAAGTGTTTTGATCAGACATTGACAATTAGCTCGGCGCGCCCGAATCCAAGATTCGCAGGCTCAATGCGACATAGAGACCAAATATGAAGAATCCGGCCGAAGGTCAAACAATGAAGAAATTCCGTGAACTACAAAACTGCGATCTCACCACACGCGTTCTCAAAGATGAAATCGACACATGGGGATATGCGCTCATTCGAGGTGTACTGCCTCAGGTAGATATAGCCAATGTCCTTGGTGACGTCACAGGAATACTCTCGCTTGCCGGCTGGCTTCAGCAAGGAACTGATCTCAGGGAATGCATCGCCAATAATGGTGCCGCTTGCGGCGATCCGGACCCAACGTTCAAGCGGGTGTACAGGGAAGTCTTCGGCTTGGAATCGTTTCACGCATTGCCGCATCATTTGGCTTTGAAGAGGGTCATGAGGATGCTCGTGGGTGAACAGATTCTAGTTCACCCAAAGCCAATCGGCCGATTGATTTTCCCGAATTGCGAACGTCTCACCGTTCATCCGCATCAGGATTATCGGTTTATGAATGGGGATCCCGAATGCTTTACCGTTTGGATTCCTCTTCACGATTGTCCACTCGAAGTTGGTCCTCTGCAGATTCTGGAAGGCTCGCATCGCTTTGGCTTTCAAGTTCATGAGGATACGGATCTCCATGTACCGGAGATTCCCGCAGGAGCAGCGCTGGGAGGCGATTGGGTTGGAGGCCGAATTAATGCAGGCGACATACTCATCTTTCATAGCCTCACAGTGCACGCTGCCAGTGCGAACCGTTCCAAGAGGCTTCGCCTTTCTCTTGATTGCAGATTTCAGGATTCCCGCCAAGCCTTGAATCCGGCCAATCTGGCGTTTGGGGGCGGCTCCGGAAAGTCTTGGGAATCGATCTATTCACTTTGGAGTTCAAGTGAGTTGAAATATTACTGGAAGAAACTTCCATTGAAACTCCAACCCACCAAAGCTCAGATAGAACTCCTCTCGAAGACTGCGGAGCCTCTCTCTCGTCGGGAGAGATACGCTAGGATTCTGAGGCAGCTCGACTAAAACTACAACGAGAGTCACCAGTCTCTTTCGGCGGCGCTGAGAGCCGCGCAACAGGGATGTACTCATCCGAATCCTATGCAGCCGCTGTTATAGGAGAACACGCAATCTCGGCGGTGGATGGATAGCCCGTTAATCGCAAGCTTTACCCCGTCAGAACGCCGGGGCACTGTGATCGCATATGGACTTGGCCGGTGGGTCTTAACATTCGTTCTTGCACCGTCCGTTTTAGTGCATTTACCGCATCCCGCTCAAATGTGGGAGCGGGATCGTAGTGTCGCGGCCCTGTTGTCGTTGCTGTGGATTTCAGAGTGTCTTTGATCTGTAAATTCGCAATTACAATCAGTTGACAAAGAGCAGACGTTCTAGAGACACATCGAAAGACGCAGATCTTTATTGTTGTTGCTATGCAACGTTCAAGACTCACTCTTCTTCAATCCCTAATGGCCTGGTTCCCGCAGGTCATAGTCATGGCTCTAGCGCTTTGTGTCGTGCAACATGGGACTGCGCAAGACATACCGCTCATCTCCGGCGGCCTTGGTTTCTTCACCACCACGAATGGTGGAAACACTAACTACCAGCCGTACATCAAGCCCGTCCTTGCGGCGCCGCTCGGAAAGTATGTCCTCGTCGAGAGTCGCGCAACCGTTACAGACACGTTCTTTCCCAAGCCGCACGTCGGATATTCACGAGCTCCTGTATTCAAGGCGATGGACTATCTTCAGGCAGATGTTTTCGCAGGACCCCACCTGACGATTGTTGGCGGAGAGTTCCTTACTCCATTCGGGACCTACAATGAACGGCTCACGCAAATCTGGATTGAGAACTTCGGAGATCTTCCGTTGATCTATGGCATCGGAACGATGAACACGGGTTCGGGTGTCGGTGGTATGGTACGCGGTTCGGCACTATCCAACGATCACTTATCCGTCAGCTATGCAGCCTACTACTCGGCCAACAGCACCAATTCATATTTCGGAGCGGAACGATCGAGCGGAGGACAAGGCCAGGTCTACTTCCCCAAGTCGGGGCTTGAAGTCGGCGCATCCTATGGGCGGTCGCTCGCTGGGACTCACGAGAACTTTGAGGGAGGGGATCTCTGGTGGGAGCCAATTAATAGTCCGTTCAGATTTCGCTCCGAATACGCACATGCTCCGAATTCCCAAGGTTACTGGTTTGAGACTGATTATCGTCTTTCACATTTTGGTGGAGCTGAGAGTCCGCTGGGTCGGCTCGAGCCAGTGTTCCGGATGCAACAGACATTCCGTGAAAGGCCCGATCCGAATGACGGACTACCTTCAGTGAACACGCAGAACGCGGAGTTTGGGCTGGATTACCATCTGCCGCACGAAGTGCGCATCAATACCAGCTACTCGCGCCAATTCGCGTCGACAGGTAATGTCAACATCTGGCAGACCGGAATTGTCTATCGGTTTCTATTTCCGACATGGAAAGGCAAGCAATAACGGGATCTTGCGAGCTGGAACGTCCATTCAATTGATGCTCTGAGGGCCAGTCAAGGCCCTCTGGAAGTACATGAGAACCGAAGTGTCACTTTCCAGCGGGTGCGGAGGCTGTGAACAGCGACCCCATGAAACAAATGGGAACGGTGAGCGTGATCGTCAGCGCCCGAATTCGGGTAAATTCGCGCGTGCTTAAGCGGACAGAACACGCGATGGCGCCTTGACACTTACGCAATCCTCCGAATGATTGTTGAGCGCGTGGGGTCCATCGGAATGCGATTCAAGTTATTGCTTAGCAGTAGACGCCTTGAGAAGAAGCCAGCCTGGATAATTCGTTTGACCTGTGGTGGATCGGATAGCGCGTTGGTTAGATCGTGAGATGCCCCGTATCCGGATCGACACATGACAAGATGGAGACCGCAGTGCCTGAAGGATAGGGTCACACCGCGATTGGGCATTCTTGCAAGTTCTACAGGTGGGACCTCACTTCAACAGGAACAACCGGCGCCTATAGAATCCATGCGCGATAGGTTAAGGAACGAAGCGTCGAGATGTGAAGTGCGCCATCTGGAAAACATTCAGGCCGAACATCGGTCCGCGAGGCTGCACCGAAACCGCGAGGGATTGTCTACACCAGACCGGCAGGGATTGGAGACAACGTCAGTTCGCTTATTGACGCCTCCTAGCTCATTTCTTCCTTTAGTGCGCCTCCCTCGAGCGTAAAAAGGCGATGTGCAAACGAGCTGGCGTGAGTACGATGCGAGACAAAAACAATCGACCTTCCTGCGGATTTCAGATTATTAAGCACTCGGCGTTCAGTCGCTTCATCTAATGCCGAAGTCGCTTCATCTAGAAGCAGAAAGTGGCTCCCACGCAAGATAGCTCTAGCTATTCCCAGTCGTTGTCTTTCTCCACCTGAGATGAGTGCTCCGTTATCGCCAACGGCAGTTTCGAGCCCGAGCGGCTGTGCGGCAACAAAGTCGTCCAGCATGGCAAGTTCCAGCGCTTGAATAATCTGTTGATCATTCCTCGCCGTCGATCCGAATAGCAGATTGTTTTTTAGTGAGTCGTCGAGGAGAGATACTTCCTGAGGCACATAAGCAATGTTCGTTCGATCAATATATACCGAGCCAGCCGTAGGCTGAGATACGCCCGCGATAAGGTTCAGTAAGGAACTCTTGCCAATCCCCGAAGCTCCACGAATCACAATCGTTTCCCCTGCACGAACAGAAATATCAATATTTAGAAGGACTGGAGGATTTCCAGGAAATGAAAAGGTCACATTGCACATTTGCAAAACCAGCCCTGCCTCGGGGAGAAGAACGGGCAGTGCGGGTGCGCGATTGTCGCGGCATTTGTTCAGCTCTGAGACCACCGTCTTCACATTCTCATATGAACCCTCCAATTGGCCGGCTATAAATGAGATCTGGCTGATGAGGGGAAGCATACGTCGAGAGAGCACGAAGTAGAAGATGAGCAAGGAAAGCAACTGGCGAGCATCTCCTTGCCGCAATTGGATTGCGATGATAATCAAAAGAAACACCAGTACGGCGCCCTGATCGGCCAGGATCCGAGCGAGATTGGGAAGAAGAAGTATGCGCCCATAGCTTGCGGCCGCCTGTTCCGCTTGCTGTCGGATACGCTCCTGGAAGAATGCACGGTTCCCATACGTCCGAATCTCTTTCCCCAAAGAAAACATGTCTGCTAAATGTCTCTGGAGGTGTCGTAGGGACGCCTCCCGGCTGATTGCGGCGTCTTGAAGCTTGTTACGGATGAGAAACCGGTGTACTGCATAAAGAACGACGAGCACAGAGCCTAGACTGCAGGCTGCTATGCGGCTCTTGTACAGAAGGGCGGCTGTCATGGCGGCAACGATTACAACATTGCTTGTCAATTCAATACAGCGATGGTAGAAGTCGGCAGCTTCCCTCGCGGTATGGAGCGCGTGGCCCGAGAGCTGTCCTCGATTGCATTCAACGAACATTCCCCATTCAAGATAATTGTAGCCCTCGGTCAGTCTGAGGAGGAACGCCGTTTGCAGAGCTTGTATCTGTCGAAAGACAAAGCGGGATGAAGAGAGTTCCATTGCACTTCGGAGAACCACAAGGCCGGTCGCGATTGCGGCGGCAGAAAGGGCTGTTTCCGGTGTCCACCAGAGATGATGGCCCGTCGGCTGCCCCTGAAGCAGAAGGAACAAGATATACATCGTCGCAGCCACTAATAGATCACAGAGACCAACTGCGATTCTTCCTAGAGCTGACAAGAAGAGCAAAATTCGCTGCCGACTTCCCAGAAGCCTCATAGTCGTTCGAAGGCCGCCATCAAGTACAGGTGGATGCTTGTTGTCCGAAGAAGTGAAAGGTTCCATGGGAGATTGACTCCTATCAACTCAAAGCTAATAGTTCGCGTATGGCGAAGTTGTCAGAGGTGGGTCGTCAGATTGTCAGTGAATTGTCATGCGCCGTCGGAACAGCACAGGGGACAGTGTTGTCGGGTCTACCGCGTGCCTGCCTCGAGCGCGGACAAGTCTTTTTTGATCGTAAGTGCAAATGTTCAGAGACATTCCAGTGACAAACTTCAGACGGTTTCGTGACACGTCGAAAAGAGAGCCTCGGTAGGCTGTGTTTGCATAGCGATGGTGCTCGGCAGCGCCCTTGTGTGTTGGGCTTTCTCGCTGGTCGTGCAGCTACCGAACCGGCACAGGATCTTGCCGAACTGATTGTGCGTAGAAAAGGAGAAACAATGAAGCATTTGGATGGTATAGCGCTTGGATTCTCATTGCTCATTGGGACCGTAGCCGTTGGAACGTCTTTGGCCGCTGGAGAGCCTAAAGCCGCTTCACAGCAATCCCAGAGCAATCCGTCTTCAAAGCCAGCTCAGATTTCGGCCCCGAACCGCGGACAGCAAGTATTTGAACGGAACTGTTCGCGGTGTCATAACGCCCCGCAAGGATTCTCATCGAATATATCGGGAACGATCGCCATGCATATGCGCGTTCGTGCGGGTCTCAGTGAAGATGACTATAAGGCCTTGCTTCGGTTCCTGAACCATTAGCGCCTTCTTGACGAGCCGCTGTCCGTCTAATGACTAAATTCTGACAATGCACTAACTCTAGACTGACATTTCATCTTCGAAGGGTAGCTAAGATGAGATGGAATGTGCAGCTAAGTGGTCGATGAGTAAGTGCCTCCACCTGGATTCTTCGTAGGCGGTTGCTCACGTTGATGTACTTTACCCATTTCGAAGGAGAAGTTATGAAGAGGAAGCGAATTCGTGTGTCCTTATTTATTGCAGTCTTAGTGATGCTGGCGATGCATGTCCGAGTCGCCTGCGGAGAAACTGCTCCCCGAAGAATCGAGATAACAGCATCACGGTTTACTTTTCAACCCGGCGAGATCACGCTGAAGAAAGGGCAACCCGTGGTCCTTGTGCTCAAGAGTGCCGACGTAGCCCATGGGCTCCGCTTTCGTGAGTTGAATGTCGCAGTCAAAGTAGATGCCGGTGGCACGACAGAGGTGCAATTCACGCCAGAAAAGATTGGAGACTTTGTCGGTCATTGCAACGTGTTTTGTGGCGGCGGTCACGGCTCGATGGCGATGAAGCTGCACGTGGTGAATTGATATGCGCGGTCTTTCAGTAGCTATAGCGACGATCATCTTGGCGGGAGTCGTTGGTTGCAAAGCGAATGCTCCGGGAAAGGCCGAGACGGTGACCATGAACTTTGTGAAGCGTCGCATTCTGATTGGCAACAAAGCTCAAAGAAATCCGCTGCAAGACACTCCCGAAACCCGTGCCGACGGAAAGGAGGCTTTCTCGCATTACTGCGTCGCCTGTCATGGGATGGATGGACAGAATACCGGTGTCCCATTTGCCGACCATATTTCTCCACCTATCCCGTCCCTTGCATCATCTGAGGTGCAGAGTTATACCGATGGACAACTGAAGTACATCCTCGACTTCGGAATTCGGCCTTCGGGAATGCCGGGTTCCAAGGGAATCTTGAACGATGATGAGCTCTGGTCAATTGTGGTGTTTCTTCGGCATCTTCCCCCGGCAGGCAGTCAGGGGGTTCCTGACATCTATACACATTGAGGTATCTTGCGATGGGATGCGCCGAGTTTCAAGAATTCCTGGGTTCGCCTCTGGCAGAAACGGAAAACTCAAAGAATATTCCAATCGCCTCAACCGGTGTGGCGTTCGTGGTTGGCTTCTTCTTTTCATTTCGACTCATCGTGGTGCTGCTGTCTGTGCGCCTGCTAGGAATGGAACCAAGCGCGGGTTCGGTGCTCAGTCTTGCTTTGGATCTGTTGCTCTTCGTCGTCGTGTGTTTTGATCTGGTGGGGACAACGCAGAGACCATTTGCGTCCTTATTGCGCCTGCCGGTTTTCAAATGGGTTCTTTTCTTCCTGGCGCTTTCTATTTGCAGTCTCGCTTGGAGCGACACGGTCTCACTGCTGAATTCCCTTGCTTACTGGTCTGGACTCTTTGCAGATTTCCTGGTCATGACACTATTACTTCGCAGCGGGACGGCAACGCAACTCTCGCATTCTCTGCTTGAAGGATTCATTTGGAGCAGCTGCTGTCTCGCGCTCATTGCGTGGGTCATGCCACTTCAATCTGATCTGAGGCTAGGGGACGAGCAGTTCTTCAATACCAACGAGATTGGTAACCTCTGCGCCGTCGCAATCTTTTTCGCCCAATACCTTATGCGGCGAGCCAATGGGAAATGGGGACTTGTCATTCTGTTCCTTGGAATCACCCTTCTTCGGAGCCTCAGCAAGACGACGCTTGTTGCCTTTTTGGTAAGCGAAGGCTTCCTGGTAATTCAGGACGGGTCAATCAGTCGCAAGACGAAGGCACTCCTCACGATATCGGCAATTCTACTCATCTTTGTATTCTGGGGATTATTTGCAGCCTACTATGACATCTATACGACTACCGGAAACCAAGCGGAGACCCTTACTGGTCGCACGGCAATATGGCTCTACGTTCTGAATGGGATGTTCGATCATCCTTGGAATCTCTGGATAGGACATGGATTTGACTCTTGGTGGAAAGTAGTTCCGCCTTTTGGCGGCGACCAGTTTGAGGCAAGGCATGCGGAAAACGAAGTGCTGCAGCAGTTTTATGCCTATGGCATCTTGGGCATCGTCACGCTCGTCGGCTTGTATGGCAGCCTCTTCAGGCAATTGCGCAAACTGCCCCGCAGCCCCACAAGACTCCTATTTCTGAGCCTCTTGTTGTTCATTGTCGTACGTGGGCTTGCCGAGGCTGATGCGTTCGATTTCCTGTTCCCAATTTGGTCTGTAATCCTCGTTAGCGCGCTCGCAAATGCTCAGATCGACCACACCTCGGTGCAACAGAAAAACGCCAAATCATTGAGTTGAACCAGTTTCGAGACGGCAAGAGCGGATAGTCGGATGAGGCGCGATTGTCATCTGATTGTAATTTATGGTCATTCTCTTCCAAAATTGGACGTGCATCGAACAGAATGAAAGGGAGAGGTCCCGAATCATGGTCCAGGATATCGAGTTGACAGATAAAGCCCAAACCGACCCGTCCCCCGCAGATAGCCTTGGCACAATCCTCATCATTGAAGACGATCCGCGCATGCAAAGAGTCCTACGGAGAATCTTCACTGAAGAGCGATATACCGCGGTAGTTGCAGGAGACGGCCACGTCGGGCTCGATATGTTTCGAAGCGAGCGGCCATTGGCCGTTGTTCTGGATTTGATCCTTCCAAGTATTTCTGGACGCGAGCTTTGTCAGAAATTCAAAAATCTTGCGAGCGAAGTTCCAGTCATCGTGCTCAGTGCCATCTCAGAGGTTGCAGACAAGGTCCTTCTGCTCGAATTAGGCGCCGATGATTACGTCACAAAGCCCTTTAGTCCACGTGAGCTTACGGCACGCGTCCAAGCCGCCATCCGCAGACAGCGAAAGACACCCCTCCCCCTGATTTATCGTTTCGCAGAGTGTGAAGTCGACTTCAAGAAAATGACCGTCCTCCGCAATGGTAGTCCGGTAGTCCTGACTGCGCACGAGTTCAAGCTGCTCAAATTCTTCACTGAAAATGCCGAACAAGTGCTGACGCGCGATGCGTTGCTTAACGAAGTCTGGGGATATAACTCGTATCCGACTACAAGAACCGTAGATAATCAAATACTTAAGCTTCGTCAGAAACTCGAGCCAGATCCTGCGAACCCTAAGCACCTGCTGACGATCTACGGAGCTGGATACAAATTTGTCCCGTGATTCCAGATCGGCCGGCAAGATGGAGGATTCAAAAAACCTGCGTGTAGCTCCCGTGCGTCGAAAGCAAGGTATTCGCACCTACGTGCTCTTGATTCTGGGGATGGCTGTGGTCACCCTGATTGTGACCAGCTTGTGCGTGCTCGTAATTCGGTACCGCTGGCGTGAACAGGTAGCCCAGGACCTTTCCCAGGATCTGAAGCATTCGGTTATCGCTTTTCAGGATCTTCAAGCTGAGCGGCTGGCTGCCCTCGAGCGCGAGAATGCTCTGCTCGCAGCTCTTCCAACCTTGAAGGCGTTATTGACAAGTGAGGATGATCTCACAATTCAGGATGGCGCCCTTGAATTCTGGAAGATCAGCGGCACCGACTTGTTTGCACTTGCAAATCCTGAAGGGCGAATCGTTGCTGCATATACGAAGTCCACAACTTCCGATTCAAGCCTCCGGGAAGGCCTGAAAAGTCTGCTTTTTTCTCCAGGCAAGCATTACCTCATCGACGGCAGTTCGCTATATGCCTGTTCGTTGCGGCCTCTTTATTTCGGCAGCGATGAAAATGGGACGTTACTCGGCTATGTGATCAGTGGAGCGTCGATCGAGCGCACCGTGCGCCAAATCAGTCAGCCAACCGGAGTTGAAGCGACATTCCTCAGCAATGGAAGAATTGTCGCCAGCACGCTTGCACCGTCAGTACAGGCGCGGTTGGCAGAGCAGCCTTCGCTGCTTTCCGGGATCGCTCGAACGCCCACGGCCCTGACGCTGGCTGACGGCAGATTCCTTGCGGCTACCGAAGATCTCTCAGCTTCTGCATCCTCGCCACTTGAGTTGGTGGTGCTGAAATCCCTCGAGCCCGCAGAACAGTCAATTAGCCGTATAGACCGGCTCGTATTGAGCGCCGGCTTGTTGGCGTTGCTTTGTGGAACTGTCTTGATGATCACCCTTTCGCGGCTTGTAACACGCCCTCTCGAAGAACTTTCAAAGAGCGTTCAGGCCTTTGGTATGGGGTACGTCGATTACCAAATCCCGCGTCATGGAACTCAGGAAGTATTGGAGCTGAGCGCAGCCTTTGACGCTATGCGTAATGAAAACCAGCGGACAAATCGGGCATTGCTCGAATCTGAGAGGCTGGCCACCATTGGCCGCATGGCCAGCTCCGTCTCTCACGATTTCCGCCACTATCTTGCAACAATTTATGCAAATGCGGAGTTCCTTGCCCGCGATCAGAGTTCTTCAAGAGAACGTGCGGAGATTTTTGCGGACATCAGGACCGCTGTGCTTGGCACCACGGATATGATCGAGTCACTCCTCATCTTCAGCCGTACCGGCGGAACCGTGAGGAGATCG
>Ga0210386_10001750_pt1 | contig 19075 bp, 15 predicted proteins | sample IncBWH32OmetaG_FD_160091 | JGI IMG/M metagenome (GOLD analysis project Ga0210386, IMG submission 160091) | Forest soil microbial communities from Barre Woods Harvard Forest LTER site, Petersham, Massachusetts, United States - Inc-BW-H-32-O ... | reverse complement strand
CATAGGCTTCCGTCAGGGCGCCTTCCTTCAAGTCGCTGTATCAGAAGCGCCCTCTTTGACAGCAATCGTTCGTCCGCTATCGCGTGGGGCGCTCCAGATACAGCACTAGGACTTGATACAGCACTAGGACTTTTCAGGCAATTGCAGGATCACTTCGGATTGCCGGTAGTACGGTCGAACCCCTGTAGTGAATGCGATAGGATAGCCGTAGACTCGCAGGCCAAAGAAGGACATGGCGTACCTCATCAACACAGCGATTGCGTCCGCGATGGTTGTGATCACAGCAATGACCTATGCAAGCCCGGTGCTCTTGACGGTTGCTTGGGTTCGTCGCCTCAAGGGCACCCAGCACGATGGAGTCCGCCAAAAAGCGGGATGGCTCTCGCTAATGCTGGGCTCTGTCGCATTTATCTTGTTCATCGTTGCCATTGAGGTCAGCCCTGATCCGGGTTCGGCGGAGTTTGAAATCTGGTTTGCCAAGTGGCTGAAAATCAGCTCCGTCGCGTCTTGTGTCGCATTCGTTGCCAGTGTTGTGGGTGCAGGTAGGATGCAGTGGGCAGTTAGGATTTCCGCCGCAACCCCGCCGCTCGCGCTGCTTGTGGCAAAGATACTGGAGTAGCGTCCTCATCTGTGACGGAAGAGTGGTCGGCAATCCAGCAGTAATCCAGCGTTCACACGGCGAGCTATCCGACGTCGTGCTTGAAAAACGGGGTTTCAAGTAAGTTCGTTCCTGACGCTGCGAACTTACTCAAAACCCGGACTTCACAGGTACAACAGGATCGCTTTGGTGTTGCCCGTCACTCGGGATAATGCCCGCGCGGTTGTCAGGGCAGTCGCACCTGTGAAAGAGAACTCTGTCCCGGACTTAGCGTGCGAGATATAATCCGCCTCGCCATGCGGTTAGCCGCCGGCACGAAACTTGATGGCTATGAAGTTCTCGGCCTGTTGGGTGCAGGCGGAAGGGGTGAGGTGTACCGTGCCCGCGATCCGTCGCTGAAACGTGAAGTGGCGATCAAGGTCCTGCCGTCCTTCGTTTCGCGAGATCCCGACCGGCTACATCGTTTTGAGCAGGAAGCGCAAGCCGCAGCGGCTCTCAACCATCCCAACATTCTCGCGGTCTACCAATTCGGCGCCTTTGAAGGTGCTCCGTATCTGGTTTCCGAGCTGCTGGAAGGTAGCACGCTCCGCCAGGTGTTGCAACGCGCCCCGCTGCGGGTTCGCAAAGCCATCGACTACGGCGTTCAGATTGCTCATGGATTGGCGGCGGCCCACGAGAAAGGTATCGTTCATCGCGACCTCAAGCCGGAGAATCTCTTCGTCGCCAAAGATGGCCGGATCAAGATTCTCGACTTTGGTCTTGCCAAGCTGAAGCAGCACCCGTCGGACTCGGAGGGCATTGCGCCGACTCAAACCTTGGGGACCGATCCCGGTGTGGTGATGGGCACCGCCGGCTACATGTCTCCGGAGCAAGTACGTGGCCAAACGGTGGACCACCGAACCGACATCTTCGCCTTCGGCGCGATCTTATACGAGATGCTGGCGGGCAGCGGGCGTTCCAGCGATCAACGTCAGCGGAGACGATGACCGCCATTCTGAACGACGATCCGCCCGCGATTTCGCAGATTGTGTAGACCACTCCCCCGGGACTTCAGCGCGTGGTGCATCGCTGCCTGGAGAAGAATCCCGAGCAGCGATTCCAGTCTGCGTCAGATTTAGCCTTTGCGCTGGAAGCCGTGTCGGAATCGGGCGCCTCCCCAACAGTGGTCAATGGTGGCAAGGGTCAGCGCCGACCTGGAAGGCTGGTGCGTTGGTTGGCCTGCTTGGTTGGGATTCTTTCGCTGGCGGTCGCGTACTTCTTTATGACACGGCGGAAGAGGGTACCTTTTGAGCACTTCACCATCCAGAGAGTGGGCGACAGCGAACGCGTAGAATTGACAGCCATCTCCCCCGATGGAATGTATCTTGCATCGGTCGTGCGGGACGTGAAAGGAACTGAAAGTCTGTGGGTCCATCACATTCCGACGAGCAGTGAACGGGCTATTCTGCAGGATGCGGCCTTCAAATACGATGATGTGATCTTTTCGCCGGACAGCAGTTACATTTATTTCCTGTTGGGCGGCCTGGGCATTCTCATCGAGATGTGTACCGGGTACCGATTCTCGGTGGCCAGCCGGAGCGTGTTATGGAGGACGTGGACGCCGGTTTTAGCTTTATCAATGGAGGCCAGCGGGTATGCTTCTATCGCCGGCAAACGGTTGCGGGCACCTACAAGTTCCTTAGCGCAAGTGCGGACGGTGGTGACGAGCAAGTCCTGGCGAACCGCAAGAGTCCATATCCCAACATCGTCGCGTGTGCTCCAAACGGTAGGCTCGCTATCCTTTTCGAAGAGCCTGGCCAACTCGAAACTCTGGACTTCAACACGGGATCGAAGCAGACACTGCTGTCATTGACTGGGCAGGCTGCCTATTTGAGCGAGCTGTGTTGGGATCCCAGCGGCAAGGGGCTGTTTGCAATCCTCCGTCAAATCGGCACACCCCGTACACAGCTCAGCTTTCTCAGTTATCCAGGCGCAGAAATGCGCCAGATTACTAACGACCCGAGCGACTACCGGGGGATGAGTTTGACAGCGGACGGGAGGACGATCGTTACGAGGCAAACGGAGTGGCACGACAGATTTAAAGTGCTTTCTTTGGCTGAGCCTTCCCGTCTTGAGGAGCACGGGCCGCGAGGGGTGTGGACATTCACGTGGCTGGACAACGGCAAAATCCTGGCGAATGACGAACAGAGCGCCCTACGACTAGTCAACCTGTTCAAGAACGAGACCACCACGCTCAATGTGGCGAAAGGGCACTTTTTCTATGCTCCATCTCTCTGTGGCCCGGATAAGCTGATCTCAATCGGTGGCACTCTGGTTGGAAATACGGTCAGCGTATACAAAATGAACCTCGATGGTAGTGGAGCGACACAGTTGACACAGGGGCCGTTGAATAAGTCTCCGGAGTGCACATCCGACGGCAGGTGGCTCTTCTATGTTGATTTCTTCGCTAATCGCGACCCGCATCGTCCATTCCTCATGCGTCTCTCTCTCCACGGCGGAACTGCGCAGAGAGTTGCAAGCGACACATGGTTGTTCGACCTTTCGCCCGATGGCAAGTTGCTCGCCATGTACAGTCGGGGCGGATCTCCCCACCTTCAGATCCTTTCGAAGGATTCACTGCAAATCGTCCAGAGCTTCCCGTTGCCTCTTGACTTCCAAAACGTGGACGTGATCGCATTTTCGGCCGATAACAAGGGCGTTTTCTATCCCACCCAGACCGGGGCGGACACAACCATCTGGCGGCAGCCGCTGGAAGCGTCCGCTCCAGTGAAGGTCGCCAGCATTCCTTCGGGAGAAGGAGTGTACTGGATTCGACCGTCGCCGGACGGTACGAAGCTTGGGTGGGTTCTCTACACGCAGCAATCCAGGGAGGTCCTTCTCCGGGATGCTCGGTGATGCGCAAATCGATGTAGTTCCCGATTGCTCCCGGTCTTCAGGCGCGACATCGGGACCCAATTGGGAGGGCGGTTTCGCTCCCGCTGCCGTAGTTCCCGGGCACGACTTTTCAGGCAGTCTCCGAAGAGCGGGTTACAGGCGTTGCGCAGGACTTCCGGATAGGCCCCGTAATCCACCCATAATCAACACCAAACGGGCCACGGAGCACGGCCATGGCCCATGGCATCAGTGCGTTGCTCGGGTTCCGAGATCAGTGCGTTTTAAAAGGCCACTTGGACTTCGGTGAGTTCTTTCGGCTGGCAATTCATACATCCGCGATGGGGAACAAAAGCGTCCTCGGAATGCAACACTACTGGCCAGTCTCACCTACTGGCATGGACTTTTTTTCGCGGTCAGTTCACGCAACAACCACGCTTTGGCCATTTTCCAATCACGCTTTGCCGTCTCCGTGGAAATCTGCAAGGCCTCGGACGTTTCTTCCACGCTTAGGCCGCCGAAGTATCGCAGCTCCACGACCCGGCCTTTGCGAGGATCAAACTTGGTTAGCGATGCTAACGCCTCATCGAGAGCCAGCACGTCGACGCCCTGCGTACGCGCGCAAAGCAAGCTCTCATCGATCGGAATCTGAACTACCCCACCGCCTCGCTTCGCATATCGGCGGTTCCGCGCATGGTCTACGAGAATATGCCGGATGACTTGTGCGCAGAAGGCAAAGAACTGCACACGGCTTTCGCAGCGGATGCCGTGCGCGCGAATCAATTTGAGATACGCCTCATTCACCACGGCTGCGGACTCAAGTGTGTTAGCCGGAAATCCGCGGGCGAGGTGCTTCCGCGCAATTCGTTGCAGTTCTGGGTAGACGAGGGGCATCAGACGGGCTAACGCGTCCTCCTCGCCATTCTCCCAAGCCATGAGCAGCACAGTGATGTCCTGCGGCCTCTCGCCTGTCATGGCGGGGATTCTAGCAAAGAATTCCCCTGATCTCCTGACCCCTTTCAACGCCAATTCCCGTTATTAGGTCAGAGGTCGTATGAACGACCAAATCACAGCCCATCCAGGTGGGTAAGAAACGGAGACAGGTTATGAAAAAACTTGGGGTTTTCGCCAGCATGTTGATCTTGGGGATCATCGCGTCCCAGCTCAACGCTCAAGCCCAGTGTGACAACGCCACTATGAGCGGCACCTACGTTATGTCCGCGAGCGGTACCGTGGACGGCGTCCCGATTGCCGTCATTGCAAAAGTCACTTATGACGGACACGGGAATGGAAGCGCACTTGAAACCGTAAGTTTGGGGGGCACTATCTACGCGGATGTAGCGGCAACCGGCACCTTCGCGGTCAACTCCGACTGCACGGGCACTAAGGAATTCAAGTCACCTCTTGGGAACTCAAATTACAGTTTCGTGATCACCCCAGATGGGGAAAGGATCACCTGGATTGAGACGGATACAGGAACGACCCTCAATGGAGTCGCGCTCCGGTTTCCAGACAAGCAGAAGGCCCGCTGGACAAACGAGCTAAGCTCTAATTGACACTGGTGCGGGCAACGCAACAACCGGTACAGCCGGAAGCCGGAACCATGACCGTCGGCGCTAACAGGGGTATCTTAGGTGTGTTTCATTCGAGGGCCTGGGGAGTCGGTGGCGGTGTCCCGGCTCCCCTTGAATAGGAGAAGCCACGATGACCATCCGAGAATTTCTAGAAAGCCGGCGAAAGGCGGAGTACCCGGTATTCATAAAGGTCCTGAAAGCTCTTCCCAAGGACCGACTCGATTACCGGCCACATGAGCGGTCCCCATCAGCGGCGGAAATCGTCTGGACCTTGGCGCGCGAGACTAAAGCCTGCTGCGACTTTGTCGATGCCGGGCGCGTGAATTGGACAGCGCAGGCTCCGCCGAAGGATCCGGAAAGCGTCATTTCCGCATTCCAGGAGAACTATACAGCTCTCACGGATCGTATCGGGCGGCTGAGTGAAAGTGCCTGGCAGAGCAAGGCCCAGCTCATGATTGACGGGACTCTCTACCGGGAAGCCCCGATTGGTGACTTCTTGTGGTTCCTTTTCTTCGACGCCATCCATCATCGAGGCCAGTTGAGCAGTTACATCCGGCCGATGGGAGGCCAGGTGCCATCGATCTACGGTCCTTCGGGAGACGATCCGGGTTCATAAAAACGCTAAACCCGCTGGATCTTCACGGCTGTGTATTTTTGCTCAAGGTCGGCGACGAGCCGATTGAATCCGGGCTCCTGACGCAAGCTCTCCAGGTGTGGATCCACGCGGAAGAAAGACCAGCAGGGGAAACCCGTTTCCGCGCTACGCTCCAGCCACGCGATTGCTTTCTCGGTTTGTCGCAGGACGGCGTACACACAGGCGATCTGATAGTACGTGTGATGAGTATGGCCGAAGGAACGCGGGGAATCCAGCGCCCTGCGAACACTCTGCAAAGCCAACTTGCTCTGGCCCCGCTTGGCCTGCAACATGCCTTGCAAGCTGCTGATCAGCGGCTCGTGAGGGTGTTGCTTCAGGGCCGCGGTCAACCGTTGCTTGGCTAGATCGAGGTCCCCGGTCATTAGGGGAGGCTGTGGGTGAAACCAGCGAGCGAACAGCGCTCCGGGCTTCTCTCTAATCCAGTCCTCTGCCGCCTCTTCCGCGCGTACGAAATCCCCACTATAAAGATAAAAGAACTCGAGGTTATTGCTCCGCGTCTTTGGATTGGAACGTTGTGCCTGTTCATGGGCCATGCGTCCTTCTTGAAGTCTTCCCACATGTAGACAAATTGCGGACATCCGGTTGTGGGCCCGCTCCAGATTAGGCTGCGCGGCTAGAACCTGCTCCAGCGCTGCAATGGCGTCAGCATGCTGGAAATTCCTTGCGGGGCTCCACAAGATAAATGATCGAGCCAGATGCCCCTCGGGCAACGTGGGGTCAAGCGCCAGAGCACGTTGGCAGTGGTGTTCCGCTTTCTCTAACCAGGCGCGCTGCGGGTCGAATTCGAAATCTAATTGCATCGAGACATAGGACAGCGTGGCGTGTGCCAAAGCAAATTCGGAATCCCGCGCGACCGCTCTGGATAAGTGTTGTACTGCGCTTAGGAGCGTTTCTTGGCGATCGGAATAACTCTCGCGGAGACCGGACATGAATTCGTCGTACGCTTCCGGGTCGGAGCTGTACCGATCGCGAGACTTCGGAGCAACGCCCGCAAACCGGCTTCGTAACGATTCCATGACTCTGTGTCCAATTTCGTCCTGCACGTCGAAGATATTTTCCATGACGAAATCATATTTTTCAGACAACACGCTTTTTTGCGTTACGCCATCGAAGAGTTGGATCGAGACGCGCCAACGCGTCTCCAGCTTCTGGATATTGCCCTGCAACACGTTGCGGACCCCGAGATCGCGACAAATGTGGACCGGGTCGGTCCCGGCGGCATAATTGAGAATCGCTGAGGTGGGAAGTACAGCGACATCTTCAAGACCGCCGAGCATAGTAATCAAAGCGTCGGCAAAACCCAGTGAGTATGCCTTGCGTTCTTCAACTTCATTCAAGAAAACAAAAGGTAGTACAGCAATCGAGGTCAGGAGTTTCGGACTTGCCGTGCTCGCGGCCGAATCTACTTGTGGAGCCGCGCAGGCCGCCAGGGCGTCGAGGACAGCTTCGGCCAATGGATACCGCTCCGCGGCGTTCTTGCATAGAAGCTTCCGCACAATCGGAGCTAATTGCGCGCCCGGAGAATTGGCATCCAGCGGAGGCGGCTCGTCGTGAAGAATGGCATGCAGTGTGTCCACCGGTGACGTGCGAGGCCAGGGGTGCTGCCCCGTCAGCATTTCATACAGAATGATCCCTAACGCAAATAGATCGCTCCGCTGATCAACTTCCTGTCCCAGGATCTGCTCGGGTGACATGTAGGATGCTGTCCCGAAGATCTGCCCGGAAGAACTGGCGTTTACCATTGCGGTGCTCTCCGACTGGTCCGCTAACGCGCCGGGCATGCGCTTCGCAACACCAAAATCCAATACCTTCACATAGCCATCGAAGCGCAACATGATGTTTTGAGGCTTCAGGTCGCGATGTACAATGCCGGCACGATGCGCTGCGCGAAGTGCCTCAAGCACCTGCCGCGCAATCTCCAAGCAGCGCTCCAGTGGGAGCGCGCGCGTCAGCAAAGCACGCAAAGTCTCACCTTCCACTAGTTCGGTCACCAGGTAACTAGGACCGACATCGAAGAGAGTGCAGATATTTGGATGGTTCAGCGCCGATATCGCCTGCGCCTCGCGCTCGAAAAGTCCGCTGAACCGTTCCTGGGAGATCTTGATCGCAACCTTGCGGCCGAGCCGGTTATCCCTGGCCGAGTAAACTTGCCCCATCCCGCCTGTTCCCACCAACCCGAGAATCTCGTATGGCCCCAGAAAATCGCCGGGCTTCAGGATGGTGTGCGTTGCTGCTAAATCGCAGGCCGCCGCCCACGCACTTTGGTCGTCCATGGCACCGGTGGAGGTGATCTGCACGAGCAGAGACTCCACTTCCCGGAGTAGGTCGGTATCTCCTCGACACGCGTCAGTCAGGAAGCGATCTCGCTGCGTTGGATCTTGCTCTAGGGCAGAATGGTAAAGGTGCTCGATTTGGCGCCAACGTCCGGGGTCCACGGCTCACCCTCGGTTATGATCTGTTTCGCAATCTTACTTCACAGTACCCTCGGCTGGGGGCTTCCTTCGGTCTGATGAGCAATCATGCGGAGCTAAGCATCTTCTGAGATGGCGCGGGTTGTAGCTCTGGCCGTATTTAGGCGAACCGGAACTGATCGAATCGACAAGAAGCCAAGAAGCCAGACCTGGACAAAACGGGTTTCAGGTAAGAACGCAAAATACGAGGCAGATCATGGAGAGGCGGTTCGGGAGACCGCGTTCCATGCCAGAGAAACATAAAGCGAACCGTGGCAAGCCCAAGAACGTGTTGCGTCTGCCCGACCTTGATCATTCCAAGGCTTCCGTTCTGCAAAGCCTCGGTTCGGTTCCCTCCAAGCGAACCTACGGGTTCGCGATCAACGACTTCATTGCCTGGTATTGCTCCGAACCGCGTTTGGCATTTGGCCGAACCGTCGTTCTTCGATATCGCTATGAACTGGAGGCTCGACGTCTGGCTCCGGCAACGATAAACCTGAGGCTGGCGGCGGTGCGCCGACTCGCTTATGAGGCTGTGCCTCGCTAAAACTCCATCATCCTGTGTTTTCTTCGCTTTCTAGCCCACCACGAGTTGAGATTCCAAACGGCTCTTAACCGTTAAGACATCCGGGGCGCCATTCAGCTTCGCCTGCCGATTGAATTTTGGCGAGGCACACCTAGTCATGGACCGCGGATTCCTCGAGCACATTCGCCATCAGGACGACCTGCTCGCGGTCCTGCGCGAACACCGGGTCAGGTATTACGTGGCTACGGAGATGTTTACCAAAGAACCCGCAGGCTGTTTTCCGGCGAAGGAGCCGCGCGCGGCGGGAGACACGGCACCGCACATGCAGGCTTCTCTTTGCATGCAGCCGGTGGCAGCTTACGAAGCGCCTGCTGGCATCAAGACTCTGATTTTTGACCTCGGAGCAGAGTGAAACCAGATTCCGGTCCGCGCAAAAGATAAGTGTTGCCAGTATCGCGGGATGCGACGTAATAATGGAGGCACCCTACAGGAATTTTTCGAGCTGACGTGCTGCAGAGCCGTTCTAGAGGAATTCTCCCGCGGGGATTTTGCGTCTTTGAGGTCTGTCGTGTACGTCCTTCGCTGCCGCCTGTTCGCCCTGTGCCTTGCTCTTTTACCGCTGTCTGCCTTTGGATTTGCTGATTGGCAGCAGCCCGCGCCGGAAGAGTTGAAGATGACCTCCGACCCGGCCGCACCCAATGCTCCGGCCGTCTATCTCTTTCGCGAGGAGACCGTGAGCGACGACCTCCACATGCACAGCATGTATGCCCGCATCAAGATCCTGACCGAAAAGGGAAAGGAGATGTTCAGCGACATCGAGATCCCCTATGAGGCCGCCACCTTCAGCATCACCGACATTGGTGGCCGCACGATTCACAGCGATGGCACGGTGATTCCGGCCACGGGCAAGGCAATCGACAAACTGGTAGTCAAGAATGGGAAGTACAAAGTGATGGAGAAGATCTTCAGCCTGCCTGATGTGCAGGTGGGGAGCATCATCGAGTACCGCTGGAAGCTGCGCTACGACACCGATGTTTTGTCATCGCCGGCGTGGTACATCGCACAGCCGGTCTTTGTTCACAAGGCGCATTATCACTTCAGCCCGACCAAGACAACCCGGACCATTACCCACACGGAGCGTGGCCATGAGGAAGTGGCGAACACGCTGCTCTATACGTTCAGCCTGCCGAACAGCGCCAAGGTGAAGGAAGCACAGGATGGCTATGACCTGCTCGTCGAGAATATACCGGCGCTGCCCGACGAGGATTACATGCCGCCGTTCCGCAGCTTCTCTTACCGTTTGATTTTTTACTACTCCCCGTGGCGGACGCCCGACGAATACTGGCGGAATCAAGGCAAATACTGGTCGAAGGACCTTGACCACTTTGCGAATCCTTCGGGCAAGATTCACGGCGCCGTCGCACAAATTGTATCTTCGGGCGACACCGACCAGCAAAAGGTCGAAAAGATTTATTCCGCAATGATGAAGATCGAGAACACGAGCTTCACCCGTACACATTCCATCGAGGAAAACAAGGCCGAGGGTCTCAAGGTGAAGAACGCCGACGATATCTGGGACCAGAAACGAGGGACGAAGGATGAGATTACCCGGCTGTTCATCGCCATGGTTCGCTCTGCCGGCCTGAAGGCCTACGGGATGATCATTGTGAATCGCGATCAGAATGTACTCCAGCAGGGCGACCTGGATTGGCATCAGCTCGACGATGAACTGGCGATTGTTTCGATTGGAGGTAAAGAGGCGTACTTCGATCCTGGGCAAAGATACTGCGAGTTTGGCAAATTGCACTGGAAACATACCTGGGCAAGCGGGGTCAGGCAAACCGATGGGGGAACGGTAATAGCAACCACCACCGGTCTGACCTATAAGGACAACCAGGTCGATCGCATGGCCGATCTTAGCCTGGATTCAGACGGTAAGCTGCACGGATACATCCGCATAAACATGACTGGCACCGAAGCCTTGCTTTGGCGCCATGCCGCATTGAGGGGCGACGAGGAGGAAGTCAAGAAAGACTTCGAAGACGATCTGCAGCGAAGCATGCCACCGGGTGTGCAGGTGAAGACGAATCATTTCGTGGGGTTGGACGATTACACCCATGCACTGATGGTACAGGTAGATGTAAGCGGAACGCTCGGCACGGCTACGGGAAAACGGGTCTTCCTTCCCGCAGTCTTCTTCGAGGCGAGTTCAAAGCCGCTGTTTGTACACGAGAAGCGCGAGAATGCGGTCGATCTGCACTACCCCTACACGATGCACGATCAATTCAGCCTGAAGCTGCCCGCGGGTGTGACGGCGGAAAGCGTGCCGAAAGAAAATGATGTACCGTTTGCCCCGGATGGAGACTACGTCGCGAAGTTTGCGGTGCAGGACAATACTTTCGCATACGGCCGGCTCCTTCGGTTGGCCAACCCTTTTTATAAGGTCTCGGAATACCCGAGCCTGCGCGGCTTCTATCAGAAGACAAGCGTCGACGACCAGGAACAGGTTGTCCTGAAGGCAGGTGCTGCGCCCAGCGCGACGGCTGCGGGAGCGGCAAACAGTCGATGAGAGTTCGCACGATTTTGTTTCTGATTGCAGTGGTATTGATTGCCGGCGTTGCCGCGCAGGCATCGACATCCGTTCCCGAGTGGGTGACGCAGATTGCGTCGGCGCCGCTGCTGGACCACTCCAAAGATGCAAAGGCAATCGTGCTGTCCGAAGACAAGCTCATTACGGTTCAGGGCGATGGGCGTGCCGTGGAGCGCTACCGAGAAGTAGTGAAGATTCTCCGGCCCCAGGGCAGGAATTACGCCGAGCCTGCAGCGTGGTTTTCGAAGGATGAAAAGCTGATTTCCTTTCATGTCTGGAGCATCGGGCCGGATGGCCATCAATACGCTATGAAAGATGCAGAATACCAGGAGATCGGCGCCGAAGGCGGCGGGATACTCTATGAGGATGATCGCGCCAGGGCTGCCTCGCCCCCGGGCGCCGACCCCGGTGGCGTCGTGGCGTTCGAGTTCGAGCGGCAGATTCGTCCCTACATGAGCGAAGAGAGCTGGAGCTTTCAGCAGACAATTCCGGTGGTGCGGTCCGTATTCGAGATCGATCTGCCGGCGGGCTGGAGTCATCTGTCCGTCTGGTTTAAGCATGACGTGATTCAGCCTACTGAGATCGCTCCGGGACATTTTCGCTGGGAGGTCACCAATGTCCCGGAAATCAATCTGTCGGACGTTCCGTTGGCTCCCGCGGAGCGTGCGCTTGCAGCGCGCATGGTCGTGCATTACTCAGCGCAGAACCTGCCCCAGGGGGATGCTCTCTGGGCGAAGATCGGGAACTGGTACGAGAGCCTGGCCGCGCCACGCTCCGAAGGCACTTCGGACATCGCCGCGAAAGCCCGGTCGCTGGCAGCGCCGGATGCCGAGTTCTCTCTTCGCATTCAGAAGGTGGCGAAGTTTTTGCAGGAAGAGGTTCGATATGTAGGCATCGAGATTGGTATCGGCGGATTACAGCCGCATGCTGCGACTGATATCTACCGGAATCGTTACGGTGACTGCAAGGACAAAGCGACATTGCTGATTGCCATGCTCGATGCAGTCGGTATTCGCGCTACGTGGGTGCTGGTCGACACGCACCGCGGCTTCATCGACCCTCGCGTTCCGTCGGTGGACGGCAACCATGCTATTGCGGCCATCGAGATTCCGAAAGGCTATGACGATCCATCACTGAAAGCCGTGGTGACAGCGCACACGGGGAAGCGCTATCTCATCTTCGATCCGACGAATCCTTATGTGTCGATCGGGCTACTCCCCGAATATCTTCAGGGCGGCTACGGGATTCTGGTTGCGGGCAATGACAGCCAGGTGATCGAGTTGCCGGTGCTGAAGCCCGACAGCGATACCACCACCCGGGCCGCCAAATTCGATCTCGATGCCGACGGCACCCTCAAAGGATCAGTGACGATTACCCATAACGGCGCCTCCGCCTGGGGCCTACGTGAGTTTTACGCCATGAGCAGCGAGAAGGAGCAGCGCGAGAATCTCGAAAAATCTCTCCGACGCGATTTCTCCTCCTTCACCCTGGGCTCGCAAAGCGTTCAGCACGTTCGCGACCTCAATCAGCAGCTGTCTTTGCAATACGAGGTGACGGCATCTTCTTACGCGAAGGCGGCGGGTACCTTGCTATTGCTGCGCCCCCGCGTGGTCGGCTCCGATGTTGAGACACTCAACGACAAACCGCGCAAGTATCCGATCCAGTTCGACGCGCTGGGCGACTGGAGAGACAATTTCGATGTCCGGATTCCTGCCGGCTATGCGATTGACGAAGTACCGGACCCAGTAAATGTGGATGTGGGCTTCGCAACCTATCGCAGCGAGGTAAAGGTCGACGGCAATACTCTGCGCTATTCGCGCGAGTACGTTCTGAAGAAGCTCGATCTGGATCCGGATCAGTATGCCGCGCTGAAGAAGTTCGAAGCCGAGGTCAACACGGACGAAAATCGCAGCGCTGTGCTAAAGAAACAGTAGCTGTTACGATTTCTCGCCGCGCTACTTCGTTTCCCGGCTGAGGGGAACCACCTGAACCGTGGTTTCCCGCATTTCCGCCAGGAAGCGGTTGATGATCGAGCCTCGCAGAAGAATGTCGAAGCGCGAGCGTGCGGATTGCCCGAAAACAACGTGCGATATGTTTTCCTGCTGCGCGAAGTCAATGAGCGTGTCGGAGACGCTTTTTCCCTTGAGAGTCACAACTCTGGCTCCGAGCTCTCGTGCCATGCGTTCATATTCCTCCAGCCGCGCAAAGGCTTCGGGATCGCCGTGGCGGTGATCGTTGTTGGGCGTCTCTACATAGACGGCGAACCAGTTTGTCGCCAGCCTGCCCGCGATCCGCGCGCCGGCGCGCAACAACCGTTCAGTGCCGGGACGCGAGGAGAGGCACACCATGACCTTTTCCGGCATGGGTGCCTGTTCCAGTCCCTGCGTGCGGCGATATTCGGCTGCGGCATTCCCGACCTGTTCGGCTGTTGTTCGCAGCGCAAGTTCGCGCAACATGTTCAGATTGCCTTTGCGGAAGAAGTTGGCGAGCGCCTGCTCGACTTTCTCCGAGGCATAGATTTTCCCTTCACGCAGTCTTGTCCGTAACTCGTCCACGGTGACGTCGACGTTCACGACTTCGTCGGCCCGCTTCAGGAAGCTGTCGGGAACGGTCTCGCGGATTTGTGTGCTGGCCGAGCGGGAGACTGCATCATTCAGCGTTTCAAGATGCTGGATGTTCACCGCAGTCATGACATTGATGCCGGCATCGAGCAGTTCGAGAACATCCTCGTATCGCTTGCGATTGCGTGAGCCCGGCACGTTCGTGTGTGCCAGTTCATCGACGACGCAAGTATGCGGCCGGCGGGCGAGAATCGCGTCAAGGTCCATCTCCTTCAACGTGACCGAGCGGTACACGATCTCTTTTTCAGGGATGATTTCGAGATCTTGAATGAGCGCAATGGTTTCCGCGCGGCCATGCGGCTCCACCAGGCCGATCACCACATCCACTCGCTGTTTTTTTAACTGGTGGGCATGTTCGAGCATACGATACGTCTTGCCAACACCGGGCGCAGCGCCAATGTAGACGCGCAGCTTCGCCGGTTCGACGGTGGGCTGCTCGAGCTCGATCATGGGACTCATCGTTCAGCCAATCTCCACAGCGTGGCGGGTAGTGGTGACGGTGGCAGTGGGCAGCGTAAAGCGGAAGGTCGTGCCATTTCCGAGTTTGCTTTCGACGGAAACCTGCCCTCCAAGCGATTCCACAAGTCGGCGCACAAGAGCCAGCCCGAGGCCCGTCCCGGCATCCGAGCCGCCGGAGAAGCGTCCGAAAATGGTGCGGAGTCGCTCGGCTTCGATGCCGCGTCCATTGTCGCGAATGAAGAACTGGACGCCATCCTTAATCTCGGTGGCCTCAAGAACAATGGTTCCACCTTCCGGAGTGTAGCGAAGGGCATTCACCATGAGATTGTCGAGAATACTCCTCACGGCCCTGCGATCGGCGTTGACGTGGGCCAGGTCTGCGAACGCCTTTAGTTGCAGCTCGATTGTTTTTTTGCGCGCGTCACCCTCGTGGCGGGAAATGGCTTCGCGCAGAATATCGACGGGGCGCAGCCGCTCGACCTTCAATGCACGGCGCCCTGTCTCCAGCTCGCCGACCTCAATCAGGTCGGCCATGAGGTCGTTTAGTTGCTCAGCCTCCTGCTCCCCGGCGCTGATCAACTCTCTTTGCAAGGGTCTCAGTTCACCGGCGTGGCCGCGCGAGAGCGCATAGAGCGAGAGTCGCAGCCGCTGCAAGGGATCGCGCAGCTTTTGCGAGGCTACGGATAGAAAACGCGTCTTGAAGCGATCGACTTCCTGCAATTCGGTCACGTCTTCGAGCACCGTGACCGCCCCCAGCAGCTTGCCTTCGCTGTCGCGCATGGGTGTAGTACGCAAGCGATAACTGCGCTGCGCTTTGCCGATGCGCAGGGGCAGCAATGCCGCCTCGCCCTCGCTGGTGGAGGCGCGCTGCATGGAAACTGCCATGCGCACGGCATCGAGGATCTTTTCTCCGCCAGGAGTATTGGTCAGCACCATGCGGTCCGATGAACCCTCGCCCAACAGTTCCATGGAAGCCTGATTCAGCTTCAGGACGTGACCTTTCGCGTCGGTCACTATCACGGGTTCGAAGATAGACTGAACGACGGCGTCGCTCAGCTGACGCTCCATCTGCAGCCGCCCCGATTCGGACTCGCGCAGGTCGCGCAGCCGCACGATCATCCTGTTCAGTTCGGTGGCGATTGTGCCCAGGTCGTCTTTTTGTCTCCATTCAATGCGCTGCTGCAGATCTCCCTGACCGATGCGTTTGGCTGCCCGCGCGGTCCGACGGACGGGAGTCACGACAAAGAACGTCATGATTGCGGCAATCGCAACGGCAGCTGCGATGCTTAGTCCGCAGGCGCTGATCAGGCGCGCACGAAGTCTCGCCTGCTGGCGTTCAAGATTCCCGACGACGGCGTCGTGACGAGCTTTCAGTGTTTCGAACTTTCGGGTTAGATCGTCACTCAATGGCTCGAGTTGCGGAGCGAGTCTGTTAACGCTCTCGCCGGTGCCCCCGCGGGCCTGTTCAACAATCTTCGCGTGCCGGGCCTTGAGATCGTCGACCGAAATATCCGGAGCAAAGCTTTTGACCGCCGCTCCGGCTGTGCCCAGTAAATCCTGCGTCTGCGCGGCCTGCGCAGCGAATTGCGACGACAATTGCGGTGTCGCTCCACTCTCAAGCTTCGCTGCCGTCAGTTCCTCCCCCGCCAATGAAGCTCTTATCGCGGCCAGCGCAGCCAGAGCTGAATCGGCCGTGTGCTGCGAGGCATCAAGGGCGGCAAGTTGGACAAAGGAGGTCCGCACCAGCAGGCTCACGCCGGTCACCAGCGCGATGAGTAGAAGACAGCCCAAAATGAGCCTTTGGTACAGAGTCAGCATGGTTGGAGCCTGTTATGAACTTTAACGTAGGCAGGGTTGCGAACGAAACTTGCACCAGGCGAGGGCGGAGTTCGCGAGGGCTGATTCTGGATCAATGATCCTGGTAGCGCTTCGACACGTCTTACAACGCCACTGCACCTTCCAGTTTGCTCTTGTCCGCGCGGTTCAGAATCGGCAGCAGGGGCCAGCGTTGAAAGTAATGCAGCGTATTGTTCAGTGGAAGTCGGGAAAGAGCATCTCGGGGTATCTGCGGCCGCGCTGCGCTCCTTGCCGCGCTACGGAATACGAACTATGGTTTCGGGGCCCCAGAACCAGCGGGCCACGACGACGCTGGAGATCGCAGACAAGACGATGGAGCCAAGGACTGCCACTCGCCACTGCCCGATGACCTCCTCGATAACGAAGAGAATCGCGGAGGTGGGAGCGTTGAAGGCTGCGGCGAGTGCTGCGGCATCTCAAGCACCGCTATGGGATCAGTCGGAGAAATCAGCGCTCCAAGAGCAGCGCCTAAGCAACCACTCAAGGGCCTGTAGTACTAAGCCGTCGCATCTTCCGTTTCGCCCTCGTGCAGCCTGGTCGGGCGTGGCGTAGCCTCGGGAGGACCGAGAGGCCTGGCTCGGTGCGGCAGATAGATGCCATCCTGCGCCAGCAAAGCGTCGTATACCGGTACCGGGCGCCAGTGACGCGCAAGCGCAAATGCGCTCATATTGGCGATCATCAGCGGTAGCACGAGCCCGTAACCGCCGGTCATTTCGAACACAATTAGAACGGATGTCATCGGCGCACGGACGATCCCAGCAAATACGGCTCCCATGCCCACCACGGCAAAGGCTCCAATCGCATCCGTTGAGTGGTGGAATACGGTCACGTCCAGATATCCTACGGAGCCGCCCAGCATCGCTCCCATAAATAAGGAAGGCGCAAAGATGCCACCCGAGCCTCCACTCGAATACGAGCAGACGGTAGCCAGGAGCTTGAGCACGCAGAACACGGCCATGAACACCACGGGCATGGTCCCGGTGAGTGCCAATTCCAGTGTCTTGTAGGGATCGCCTGCAATTCCTTTCAGGTGGAACAACTCAAGTCCCACCACCGCCAGAGCGCCTGTTGCCAGTCCGCCTAAGGCCGGATGCGCCCACTTGGGGAAGGCGGTGAATGCTTTGAATCGCGCCCGCAGCCAGAGGAGCGAATCGGTAAACGTGACGGAAACCACGGCCGCCAGGATGCCCAGTAGTGCATACCAGATCAACGAAGATGCGTTTGTGAGCACGTACGGGCGTGATACGTGGAAGACGGGGTTCGCCCCCAGAATGGAGTGCTCCACCACAGCTGCCAGAGCCGCGGCCACGATCACCCCAGAGAGCATGGTCTGGTCGAGGTCGCCGATCAGTTCTTCCAGGGTGAAAGTGATGGCAGCAATGGGCGCGTTGAATGCCGCTGCAATGCCGGCCGCCATGCCCACCGAAGTCATGCGCCGACTGAATTCCGGGCTGAGCCGCGCCGCCCGCGCCAGCATGCTGCTGACGCCCGCGCAAATCTGAACCGTCGGTCCCTCCAGTCCCAGCGAAGCGCCCGAGCCGATTTGCAAAGCGCAAAGGACAAATTTGCCGATAGTTTCTCTGACCGACACCAGCCCCGAGCGCAACACGAACGCGACTTTGACCTGCGGAATTCCGCTACCGGCGGCCGCTGGAGACCAGTACGTCAGCCCGAGACCGACGGCCAGGCCGCCGAGACCGGGAGTGACAATTGTCCAAAATATCCAGCTATGCCCCATCGCCGCGTTGGCTCGATTGATCAACAGCTTCTCCAACAGCCCAATGCTGAGGTGAAAAGCCACTGCCGCTAATCCGCACAAGCCGCCAGCAAGAATTGTGAAGGCCAGCAGGCGCTGCTGCTCGTTGGGCAAACGCCGAATCAACCACGCCAAAAAACGTGGCCAAGCACTTGGGATTTCTCGCCAATAATTCAATCCGCTCGGGACCTCGCGGGGATCAGACCCTAATTCCCAGTATAGAAGTGGCACAGCTCCGCATGCTGACTCGCGGGTGTCACGTCCCGTGCAATCAGCTTTCGCTTAAAGAGCCGTTCTTTCAGCTGTGAGGGGTGACTGCAGCTTCATATACAGGCATCTCTACTAGATTAGGGCGTGTTCACACTAATCTCAGTGCCTCGACGATAAGCGCGAAGTAGAGAAAGGCGACGAAGACGACGTCGAGTGTCTCGAATCGGGAGAAGATGGGGCGGAAGCCTTTGAGCCTGCGGAAGAGCCGCTCGATCTGGTTGCGTTTCTTGTACAGGGCGCGGTCGTACTCCCACGGCTCGATCCGATTGGACTTCGGCGGCACCACCGGAATCATGCCCAGGTCGAGCACCAGTTGGCGGGTTTCGTCGCCCTGGTAGGCACGATCCATCAGCAGGCAGAGCTTTTCCGGCATCGGCCCCAGCTCCGAGAGCAGCGCCCGACCCTCCGGGCGTTGCCCGGAGATAGAGCAAACGTTATGGCCGTTCGAGCATTCGCGGCAACCATATGAATCTTGGTGTTCCATCCGCCGCGCGACTTGCCGATGGCTTGCGTTTTTTTTTTTAGCGCGCCGGTCCCGTCCGGATGGACCTTCACCGAGGTCGAGTCTAGCGCGAACGCCTCGATCTTGATGCGCACGATCTGCTCCACCTGCAGCTTCTCGAACACCCGGTCGAGCACGCCGCTTTTGGCCCAGCGGTTCATCCGCACGTAGATCGTGTGCCAGTTGCCGAACCGACCGGGAAGGCCGCGCCATTTGCAGCCTGCTCGGCCACATACAGGATCGCGTTGAGCACTTCCAAGTTGCTCAGACGCACGTTCCCCCGCTGCAAAGGCAGGGAATCTTCGATCTTCTCGTACTGCTGCTGAGTAAGTTCCATCCATAACTA
>Ga0210386_10001744_pt1 | contig 19100 bp, 20 predicted proteins | sample IncBWH32OmetaG_FD_160091 | JGI IMG/M metagenome (GOLD analysis project Ga0210386, IMG submission 160091) | Forest soil microbial communities from Barre Woods Harvard Forest LTER site, Petersham, Massachusetts, United States - Inc-BW-H-32-O ... | reverse complement strand
AGCACTTCATGGTTGTCTCCCGTCACAACGCCGCTGGTGCGTCGCCGAGTACTTGGGGGTGGCAGATACCGTCGAGCTCAGCCAGCAACAATGACGCTACCGCGAAGTGCGTTTCAGAACCGATCTTGGCGACCCTGCCGCCACAATCTCCTGTGACCTGCCAGGGCGAGCGATTATCCTTCCGCAATGGCATCGAGCGTGTCGGGGAAGATTGCATTCGTTACCGGCGGCGCGTCCGGCATCGGCGCCGCGTTGGCGGCCCAGTTGGTCGACGGGGGTGCCGAGGTCTGGATCGCCGATCGTCAGATCGGCGCGGCGCAGGAGCTGGCGCAACGCCTTAACAGTGGTGGCGCAAAGGCGCATGCGATCGAGCTCGATGTGCGTGACTACTCATCGTTCGAGCGCGCCGTCGCCGACGCGGTGCAGCAATCCGGGCGGATCGACTATCTGTTCAACAATGCCGGCATTAGCGTCGCCGGTGAGATCGACTCTTACACACTCGATGACTGGAACGACGTCTTCGACGTGAACCTGCGCGGTGTGGCACACGGCATCCAAGCCGTCTATCCGATCATGATCCGCCAGCACTCCGGACACATCGTGAACACAGCCTCCGGGGCCGGTCTCTTTACCAGTCCGGGCCTGGGGAGCTACACCGCCACGAAACACGCCGTCGTCGCGATCTCGAAGGCCTTGCGGGTGGAGGCCGAGCGCCACGGCGTGCAGGTGTCGGTGTTTTGTCCGGGCGGGGTCAGGACCCCGATCCTCACAGGCGGCCAGTACGGACGGTTCACTACCCCCGGCATCAGCGATGAGGAACTCCTCAAATTCTGGGAGCCCTTCCGGCCGATGGCACCGGAAAAATTCGCCGAGCGCGCCCTTCGTGCGGTGCTGCGTGGAGACGCAATCATTGTGGTGCCAGCGTGGTGGAAGGCAATTTGGTACCTGGAGCGGCTCTCGCCAGCGTTGTCGATGCGATTTGCAAAGGCATCGCTCAAGCGCCTACGTGTACTGGAGTCCACCGCCTCCTGATCGCTGCGGGCCCTCTGCTCAGCCGCACCGGTTCAAACGTCGAGTGTGGCCGGTACGGTGGCTAATGCTCAGGCCCATCAAGCCGTCGCGCCACTGGTAGGGGTTTCGTGTAGGCCCGCTCGTTCGACGCTCAACAAACTCGCTGTCTCGTGTTCTTCCCGGTAGGCCTTGCCGCCGCCGTTCAACCCGAACAGCCGTTTGCTCCACAGCAGCCATATCACCGCAACGATATTGATGACAAGCGCAACAAGCCGGAGCGCTGTGATCTTTTCTGATAGCTCATAGATTTCCAGCGGAAGGAAGACGCTGGTCGCGATCACCGCGAAATATTCACCCCACCGTTGCATCAGCCATAACCCGACCGCTTCGACAAGCTCGATAGCCGCGTAGGCACTAAGGCCCACGGCGATCCACGTCAGCGTCGACGACGACAGCGCGAATGCATGCGCGATCTGATGAATGATCTTGGAGTTGTCCGGATTCCATCCGATCTGGTTCGCCAGCGGCTTGAGCAAAGGCAGGTCTTGCTCGAACGTGTGGCGCAACCGCTCGCGTGACCCGTTGACCTTGAACACCCCGGCCGCCACCAACAAAAAAATCACGCAGCGAAGCGCGCGTTCCACGGCGAGCGCTCGCATCAACGTCCGATCACGCAGCATTCGCCCGCGCGGGATCTCCGGCGCCGTGTTGGCCGGGCCGCTGCTGCGGGGAGGGCCCACAACGAAAGTCTCGCAGCGCAAACAACGCCACGCCTCCCCGGCGGGAGTGTCGGCCGTCAAGCGCTCCCGAAGCTCCGGCTCATCAGGGGCGAACGTCGCGTGGCCACGCAATCCGCACGAGCGCAGAGCAAAATCCACCATGAGTGCACGGTAGCGCGGCCCGCAGCGAGGGCCTAACCCCGGTCTGACCAGTACGGTAAGCAGAATGAGCACCGCACGCGACAAGATACGCAACGGATTGTTGCTCGAGGGCCTGGGCAAACCGGTAGACCTCAATGCCGTGGATTGGCATGTCAGACACCGCAATCGGTCGGCAGCACCGTCGGAAATACAAAACGAAACCCTCGAGATTATTCGCGATGTGGTGAGCGAAGGTCTCTTCCGGCTGGGGTCGATGAGTGAGAAGGGTGGTCGTTTCGTCGCCTGGAGACGATCGCTCGATCATTCGATGCACAAGATTTCCCACGTCTACGTCAAGCACTACGACGACCCCGAGAGGTGGATGTTCTCGGCGTGGCTGGCGCTGACTGCAAAAGGCGAGGAGCTCGCGGAATGCCTGGAAGAGAACGACATCGATCTATGTCCCGGCCGAGGTGCCTGAGGCTTGGTGAGCGGGCGATCGGAGCTGCGGGTCAGGCCCGCCGCCGAGGATGACCTCGCGGAGGTCTGCAAGATCGTCAACTACTTCATCGAGAACACGGTCATCAATTTCCGGACCGAGCCACAGAGCCTCGACGAGTGGCGCGATAACTGGATACGACTGCACTCGCGGTTCCCCTGGCTGGTCGCCACCGACGACCGGGTTGTCGGCGTGGCATATGCGGCGCCATGGAACGAGCGGGACGCCTACCAGTGGACCGTCGAGGCAACCGTGTATGTCGCTCCCGCGAGGCAGCGTTGCGGGGTGGGTGACGCGTTGTACACCGAGCTGCTCGGTCGCCTGCGCCGCCAAGGGTTCCACAGCGTCGTCGCGGTGATCGCCCTGCCCAATGAACCAAGCGTCCGGCTGCATGAGCGACACGGGTTCGTCCGGAGCGGCCAGCTGGTCGATGCCGGTTACAAGCGGGGCGGCTGGCACGACGTCGGGTTCTGGCAATGTTCGCTGCAGGGCGGCGGCGGTGACGTGTCATCGCCGCCAGAGCCGGTCGAGGTCGGCGAGGAATGAATGCCGATCTGTGGAGAACGGGTGTCACCGTGTGCGGGCTGATGTTGTTGGCCCTAACATCGCGTGGTGACCATCTCGCGCCCGACCGGCACTCCTGCCGGAATCGTTGACGAGGCTTGCTGCGCAGAGTCTCGGCTCGCCGCGTCGCGGGATGCGGCCTGGCAGCGTCGTGCGCGGTGGGCGTGGGCACTGGCGTGGGTCAGCATGGCGGCGATGCTGACCGAGGGTGTGATCGGGCTGTGGCAGGGCCTGGCGGTCGGATCGATCGCGCTGACCGGTTGGGCGTTGGGCAGCCTGCCCGAGGCTCTGGCCAGTGCAATGGTGGCGTGGCGGTTCTCCGGCTCGCGGATGTTGTCCGAGACGGCTGAACGACGCGCGCAGCGCGGCGTCGCGTTGTCGTTCTGGCTGACGGCGCCGTATATCGCCGCGGAATCTGTGCATCACTTATTTGATGCGCGTCACGCTGACACCTCGGTAATCGGTATGGCGCTGACGGCCGCCTCACTGGTGCTGATGCCGATCCTGGGACGGGCCAAGCACGTCCTCGCCGGGCGTCTGGGCTCAGCGGCCACCGCCGGTGAAGGCACCCAGAATTACTTATGCGGCATGCAAGCCGCGGCGGTTCTGGTTGGCCTTGCCGTCACTGCCGCCTGGCCGGGCTTCTGGTGGTTCGATCCGGTCATCGGCCTGGGCATCGCCGCTGCGGCAATCTGGCAAGGCTTCAAGTCGTGGCGTGGCGAGGACTGCGGCTGCTGAACAAGGGCGGCCGGCCGCAGGCGTCCAGTCTGTGGGCAATCAAGTCCGCAGCATGGTCCTGCTCCTCCGGCCGGACGTTGCCGGGGGCGGCGGACCTGAGTTGCCATGCCGTGACGCCGCCATCGGGGCCGGTCAACTGTCCGGTCGCGAGCGCTTCGTCGATCAGGGAGCGAACGCGTTGCTCGTTGATCGGGTCGGTGGCGAAAAGTATTCGCAACGTGACGATTTCACCGTCTGCGAAGTTGGCGACGTAGTGGGGTGCGAGAGGGCACGGAGGTGGATGGTTGCAGTGCCCGCACAGCGCCATCGTGATCGCGCCGCCGAGGGCGTTAGGGCTGCCGCCAGGCTGCAGCGCCACCACCGCGTCGTGAGCGTAAGCCTGGCGGACCACAGGCGCTGATGCTAAGCGTCGTCGTCGTGTGGCGGTGAGTCGGTACCCCAAGTTCTCGGCATCATCGGCATGCGCGGGCCGCTGCCGAACTCGTCGTCGGTCAGGGTGGCCAATCCGCCGGCCGCAGCTGCGGTTTCCTTGGCGGCGGTCCCGGGGAAACCGAGCGATCCCGCACCCCCATCCGAGGGGATGACGGTCGGCTCTGGCTCCAGGTCCATGTATTCGTGGCCGCGGCCGAGCATCTCTACGCCTGCTCGACGGCGTCGGCGTGCTGGAGTCTCAGTGGGGGGTAATGCCGCCACCGCCGCGGCCGCGGCAGCGGCGAGTTCCGGCGCGTTCGCCTTGGCGCTGGCACTGGCCGCCCTGCGGGCAGCCGCGGTCAGGCTTCCGACCATGTAGCCAAACGCCTGCGCGGTGACCACTGATGGCGGCGCCGACGGTGTTGGCGGGGCGCCGGGGGCGGCGGGCGCGGGCGCGGCGGCCAGCGCCGGGGCCGGTGCGGGGGCCAGGGCCGGCGCCGCGATGGGAGTCGGAGTCGGTGCCAGTGCCAGCGCCACCGGCGGGGGGATCGGGGGGATCGGCACCGCAGGGATGGCGGCCAGCCCCGCCAGACCCGCCAGGCCCGCTAAGCCGCTTGCGCCCAACGGGATGACAGCCAGCGGGACAAAGGGAACGGTCAACAGCGGCAAGACGGTCGGGAGCAGCACAATAGCCTGCTCGAGCAGAGTCTTCAGCAGCGCGATGGTGTCGGTGATGATCGTGCCGATGGCTTCGACGGTGTCGAACACGATTGTGAGACCGACGGTTGCCGGGTTACCCGAGGCGAATGCCGCCGTGAGATCGGCCCCGATGTAGGCGAAGGTTTCCGACAAATAGGCCACGTAGGAACCAATATCCATCGGGTATCCGAGGGCGAACGCGACGTTGTACGGGTCAAGGAAGATCAGTGGATTGCCGAGCTCGGTCAGATACGGGTCGAATCCGGAAAAGAGATTTATCAAATAGGTGTTGTCGTCCAGGTCGTTGATCAGCGGCTGCAAGACATTGTTGTAGAAATTCGCGTACCCGATGTTCTGCATGAATGTCAGCCATTGGTTCTCGGTGTCGGAATCGGCGATGCTCGCTGCGGCATTGGCTTTCACGATCTGCGGCGCGGGCGGGGTTTGCGGCGAAGCCGCCACTGCCGCGGTAGTCACACCCTGATAAGTGCTCATCACGGTGGCGGCCTGAACCCACATCCGCACATAGTCGACCTCATTGAGCGCAATCGGGATGGTATTGATACCAAAGAAATTCGTCGCTAAGAGCACGGCGTGGGTGGCGTGGTTGGCGGCGAGCTCGCCCAGGGTCGGCATGGCCGCCAGCGCGGTGGTGTGAGCGGTGGCTGCGGTTTGGTGCTGCGCGGCAGTCGCGGCAGCGTCGGCGCTGGCCTGCATCAGCCACACCAGATACGGCACATGAGCGGCCACATATGCCTCCGCGCTCGGTCCCTCCCAAGCCCCAGCCTGCACGCCGCCCAACACCGCGGACAGTTCTTCGGCGGTTTCGGTGTATTCGGTGCTCAGCGAGGTCCACGCCTCCGCGGCCGCCAGCAGCGATCCGGGGCCCGGGCCGCTGCTCAGCAGCGCAGAATGCACCTCCGGCGGTGCGGCCATCCAAATCGGTGCGGTCATCGATCGCCTCCCTCAGCCATGACGAAAACCCTTGCCGGAGCGGTCGACTGGGTCGGGATCCAGCCCGAGGTACTTAGCCCGCAGCCGGTCCCACAGTTCCAACTGCGTCCACGCCGGCTGGTCACGAAACTGCTGATCGTTGGTCAAAAACGGATTGGGCAGCATCAGCGTCATCATTTGCTCGCCGCGCCCGTTGTAGAGGCGCGCTCCCCACGAGGTGGGGGACCCGTCGTCGGCGATTCGGCGATACAGCTCGGCGCGCGAACACCTGCGGATCCGGCCAAGTTCGGGTCCGCTTTCTCGGTGCTCGCCGATGCACAGGTGGAAATGCCAGCGACCGAAATCCACAGTGGCGTACCCGTCGTACATCGAGATGCGCTTCGGTGGATTGGGCGCCGCCACTTCCCAGGCCGCGCCCTGGACCAGGGTGCCGAACCAGATTTCGTCCCAGTACTGCTCGAAGCACAGGTGGATCAAATCGAGCAGGCTTTGTTCGTCGGTGGGTAGCGGCCAGACTTGTTCGCGGCCACCGCCGTCCGCGTCGACGACGGCGGGGTTGGGGTCGGTCATGATGTCACCTTTCCGCGCTCCGGGGCAGGGTCGTGAACACGCAGTCGCCGCACAGCCCGCCGCCTGGGACGCGGTAGTAGAGGCAGCAGCTGGTCCGGCGGTAGCCCGCATCGTTGAAACAGATTGCATCCGAAAGTCTTTCGTCGGCACATAAGGTGCGGGCCAGTTGCCATCCGGGTCCGGGTGTGGCGCCGCGGTCAAAGACCCGCGCGGCGCCGAGCAGCGCGGAGGCCGCATTGCCCCGCAGCAACGTTCCCGAGATCGGCCCGAGTCGGCTCAGCGCCGCGGCGAGCGGCGCCACGTGCTGGTCGAGCACCATGTCGGCCAGCGTGGGCTCCAGGTCGTCGCCCTGCCAGGCGACGGGACGTTCGATATGCAGCCGGATTTGCCCGCCGGCCTCGCGGAAGAGCAAGCGCTCGGGCGCCAAGTCGGGCAGCAGCCGGTAGCCAGCCACCGCGCCGAGGCCGATCGACCACAGCCGCGCGGCGAAGCCGAGGAACAATGTCGACGCAGCGACTCGCTGCTCTGCGGTGTTCATGCGAGCCTGTAGGCGGCCGACGATCCCTTCGAGCAGTGCGGCGTCGGTGTAGAGGTGCGCTACCGGCCGCCAGCCGTTATCAACGGGCCCGGTGCCCACCGCGAAGTAAGGACCGATGTCCGAGAGTTCGGCGAACAGCGCCACGGCTTTCGCCTCGGGCGCTCGGTTACAAGGACGACGTGACATCGACGTCTAACAGCTCTCTCGGGGTCGACCGCCCCGGTTCGCAGGATGCGACGACGCGAGTGTCCTGGCTCTCGGATCGCTGCTCCCCTCGCCTTCCAGCTCGCAGCCGTGGCGGTTGAGGGTCGCTCCCCGATGACAGTGGCGGGACCGCGCCGGATTTCCACCGGCTTCCTACATCGTCATCGCCTTACATGCGACATTGTCGCACTTCGCTCATTCCAATCGGTACCGAATCGGGCGCGAACTGTTAGCGACCACCGCCACCGACGACGCGTTGTGCAGGATCGCGGCGAGCACCGGCGACGATGCACCGCCGGCCTCACCTCACCCCGCGCTTGCGCTCAACGCGTCCACCGCTGCATCGATGTTCGGGATGACCGCCGGACCGTAGCGGGCGACAATCTGGCCGAGGGAGCGGGCGAGGTGGGGCCCCACCGCGTCGGCCAGCAGCACATCCTCGGCGATCACGATGCCACCGACCACGTGTGCCGCCCTCAACCGGTCGTCGGGAGTCAGCTCGTAGCGCCAGTCGCCGATCTGCAGTCGTGCGGGTTGCGACCGGAACACTCCCCGACGGGCGGCGGTATGCGCAACGCCCGGCAGCCCGGCAAAGACGTTGATCACCAACGCGATTCCACCCGGTCCAGCCAGCGCGCCGGTGACGGTGCGGCTCACTCGCTCGGCGTCGAAAGCCGCCATCAGTCGTTCATGGCGAGAACGAACGACGGCACGATCGTTTCGGCCGTGCCGCTGCGACGCACTGCCGTCCCGGCCGCGTAGAACTCCACCGTGTGGTAGCCCCAGGCGTAGTTTTGGATGGCGAAATGCACGCCGACGACTCCTGATGCGCCGTCGCGCTCGCCTTCGCTTTGCATACGCGACATCGCCAACTCGCGCGCTTCGTAGTTTCCCTTCGTCCACTGCGGCATCTCGACGTTGCGGCCCATCTGTCGCATGGTCTGCAGAAAGCCTTGCGCGGCAATGTGAAAGACGCAATTGCCCATGACGAACGCCACCGGCGCGTAGCCTGATCGAAGCAGCGTCGCCATGTCCTGCCCCGACAGATGACTGGAAAAAGCCTGCCCGTTACCGCGCCGGAAGGCCCCTGGTTTAGGGGTGTAGCGCACCGCGGTTCCGACCGCGATGAACTCCAAGTGCTCGGCTTCGGCGCCGTGCTGGCGCCATTCCAGGCGGACACCGACCACACCGTCGGCGCCCAGCGCGTCGGCTTCGGCCTGCATTCGGGCCATGGCGTTCCAGCGCGCGCGGTAAGTCGCCTCGGTGAGCACGGGGAGCTCGGATTGTTGCCGGATGCCGGCGAATTGGTAGCCCACGTGGTAAACCGAGACACCCATCACCAGATCGAGTGGTTCGAAACCGGACCCGTGCAGGATCGCGAATTCGCTGATCGACAGGTCCGACGTGAAGACTTTGTCGGCATGCGACAGCCGTTCGCTGGCAACGGGGTCGAGCGGGGTCGATGACACGTGGGTATCCTTTCGCCAGTTGCGCACATCCTACGAGGCCGAGGTCGGCCGGGCGGATGCTTCTCCAGCGGTTGGTCAACCCTTAGCCTGCCAGTGGCCTCAGTACGCCGACCCGACCGTTGCTTAGTCCAAGCGGTACCGAATCAGCCGGGAACTATTGGCGACGACGGCCACCGACGACGCGTTGTGCAGGATCGCGGCAAGCACCGGCGACAATGCGCCGCCGGCACCGATGAGCAGCCCGGCGGCGTTGACCGCGATCGACATGCCATAGTTCTGGCGGATGACTTCGACCGCGCGGGCGCCCAAGTCGCCGACGTCGAGCAGGCGATTCAGATCGTCGTTGGCCAACGCGACGTCGGCGGTCTCGACCGCGACGTCGGTACCGGCCAGGCCCATAGCGATGCCGATGTTGGCGGCTGCCAACGCCGGGGCGTCGTTGATGCCGTCGCCGACCATGCCGACGATGTAGCCCTCGTCCTGAAGTTGGCGTACCACTTCGAGTTTGTCCTCGGGCAGTACTTCGGCGCGCCACTCGTCGATGCCCAGCTCGCCGGCGACCACCGTTGCGATGTCGGGGTGATCTCCGGTGAGCATCACGACACGGCGGATTCCGTTGCTGCGCAGCTTCTTCAGCACATCTGGCGCTTCGGGCCGGACTTCGTCGCGCAGGCTGATCAGCCCGACCAGTGTGCCGTCCACCGCGAGCAGCAACGGGGTCTCGGCCTGACGGCGCAGCTTGTCGACCCAATCACCTGCCTTCTTCGACACCTTGACGTTTTCCGAGCGCAGCAGCGACGGGCTGCCCAGCAGCAGCGTCCGCCCGTCGGCCCACGTCCGCATGCCAAGGCCGACCAGCACCTCGCATTCCTCGTGCGGCGGAATGATGATGCGGCGTTCCTCCGTCGAGCGGATCACGGCCTCGGCCAACGGGTGACGGGAGTGCAGCTCTGAGCTGGCCGCATAGGCGAGCACCTGCTCAGGCTGCCAATCCTTGTGTAGTGCAATGATATTCGTCACCACTGGGCGTCCGACGGTGAGCGTGCCGGTCTTGTCGAAGACGATCGCGTCCACCCGGCTTGCCTGCTCGAGGTGCGACCCGCCCTTGATCAGAATGCCGCGGCGCGCGCCGTTGCCGATCGCGGCGCTGATCGCCGTCGGCGTCGCCAAGCCCACCGCGCACGGGCACGCGATGAGCAGCATGGTCATCGCGCGCCGGACGTCTCCGGTGATCGCCAGGGTGATCGCGGACACGATGAACGAGATGGGAACGAAGCGACGGGAGAAGTTTTCGCCGACGGTCTGTATCGGTGCCCGATCGTGTTGTGCCTCTTCGACGCGGCTGATGATGCGGCCGATGGTGGTTTCGTTGCCGACGGCGCTAGCGCGGACTACCAGCCGTCCGCGCAGCACGACCGAACCGGCGTGCACCGTCGACCCGGCAACAATGCTGACCGGCAGTGTTTCGCCGGTGATTGCGGACTGGTCGACGATGGCCTCGCCGTCGACCACGTCACCGTCGACGGGTATCGCCACGTGATCGTGGACCACCACGTCGTCGCCGATCTGGATGGTGTCAATCGGGACCTGTACCTCGGTGCCCGCCTGCGGGCCGTCGGCCAGTCGGATCCATGCCGTGTCGGCGGTGCCGCGCAGCAGGTCCGATATGGCCCGACGGGTCCGTCGCAATGTCAAGTCCTGAAGGTACTCACCGATATTGAGCAGCCATAGCACGGTGAGGGCGACGACGTTCTCGCGCAGCACCAAGCTGGCCACGGTCGCAGCGGTCACCAGCGCATCAGTGCCCGCGCGTCCGGACCGCAGCGAGCGCAACGCGCCGCGCAGGAAGGGGTAGCCCATGAACACCGTCGCGCCGGTTGCAACCAGCCGGCCGCTCGGGCCCAGCAGGGGCGGTCGTTTGAACACGTAGCGGCGCACTCCGAGTAAGGCCAGCGCCGTACCGCCGATCACCATGCGCAGCACCTCGGTGTTGCGCACGTCGGATGATCGCGGCGTGCGAGCCGGGATCAGCTGAGCGGCAACGTGTTCGGCTGAGGTGATCGCCGCCAGCACCGCCTCACGATCGCAGCGCCTCGGCGAATACCAGACGACGACCGAACCGGTGTGGGGATACGCGTGCACGGCCCGCACCCCGTTCTGCCGATCCACCGCCTCTTCGACGGCGACGGCGCGTCGTGAATTCGCCCGCACCCAGGGGACGTGCACGCGCATCCGCCCCGCGGCGTCGGAAACGACGACTAAGTCAGGGCGATCAGGCACGGCGGGCAATCAGTGCTCGTGGTCGTGGTTGCCGATGGCCGGAGGCTGGGCCTCCTCACCGATGCGCTCGCGGGCTTCGGCCACCACGTCGGCCAGCTTCAGCCGGGCTGACTCGGCTGCTTCCTCGGCGCGTCGAGTTCCGCGCAGTCCCCACTCCGTCGCGGTCACGGCGGCGTCATGAAGCGGCGCCTTGGCCAGGGCCTTACGTACAACCTCGTAGGCGCTGACCCCGACCAGACCGGTTACTACCGTTCCGGCGGCCTTCCCCAAAAGCCCGTGCACCAACATCGCGAAACGACCTCCTCACAATGGCTTGCCGGCCTGAATTTACCGCTTTCCGACGACGCTAACATTGAAATATTGCGATATCAACATGGATTGTCTTGGCGCGGGTGATGCTCGCCTAATCGAAGGTACGGGTGACCTTCTCGGTCTCGATCTTGCGGGGCAGCGTGGCCAGATCGGGGTTGGCCACCTGCACCAGCGACCCGCCGATTGCCAGCACCGCGAGCAAACTGTCGATCATGTCGTCGGGCCTATCCCAGGTTGCCGTCGAGAGCACCCGATCGCCTGCCGTCAAACCCCGTGACATCGCGGACTCTTGGCAGGCGGCCATCACCTCGTCGACGGACCGGCCGGCCAGGGCGGGGCCGGTATGGCGCTCGGCGACGATCTGGTCGCCATGTACCCGCACCGCGGTCGCGTAGTCGGTGACGCCGACCGGCAGATCGGGCTCAGGGCGGCCGAACGGGTCCAGCGACAGCACCGCCACCTCTCCGGCGCCGGTGGTGTCGGCCTCGTCGAGTCGAGCCATGGTGCATAACGCGACATCCGCCTCTGAGCCGCCGAGTACCACCTCGGCGCCGATCCACCACACCCCGAATAACACCGCCGCCGTCTGCCAGTGCGCCGGTAGCAATACCGCCACCCGGCTGGTGGGCCCGGCGGCCAACTCGTCGCGTAGCAGGTTGCCGGTCTTGGCCGCCCAGTTGGCCAGTGTCGCCGCGGACAGCTCGATGCGCTCGCCGGTGGCGTCGTCGTAGTAGGTGATACGCGGGCCGACCGGGTCGGCGCGCAGCATCGGGTCCAGAATCGCTTCGCTGAGGGTCGGCACGTCAGTTGACGCACTCGGGGTGCTCGGAGCCGGCGGTCAGGATCGGCGACGGCGGGGGAGCGTTGTTGTCGGCCGCGCCGGAGTTCGGCGAACCGGCCGTCGTCGCGGTGGGCCCGTCGCTCAAGCCCGCGCCCGGGCCGGTGTAGTCGTTGGACAGCACCACCCGCACCGATCCCGGGGGGACCGATGCATTGGCGATGACGGGAAGTCCGCCGAGATCTTTGGCGACCGCTTGGGCGCCCAGGTCGTCGGCCTTGGCGGCCTGAACCTGGCTGGCCGCCACGTGGGCAGCGTCGTTGTTGCCGACAGTGCCTGCGGCAAACCCCTTGGAGCTCAGCACTTGTGATACCGACGCAGCGAGCCCGTTGATATCGGTGTCGTTGAGCACACTGGCGGTGGTCTTGTCTGGCGTGTAAGCCAGCTCCTCGGTCTTGCCCTGCGCCTGATTGTGCAGCAGGCCCCCGACCCAGTCCTGCACTTGATGGGGATCTACCCGCACCACGCTGTGCATGCCGTCGTCGCTCCAGCCGGACTCGTCGAGCACCGGGATGGTGGCGAACGCGATCTTGCCGGCGGCGAGCTTCTGCAGCTGATTCACGAAATCCATGATGTCCCAACCCGATGACAACACCACCGAGCGCTGGATAGCCTGCTGCAGCCGGTTCATCGTTGCCGGGCTCGACAGCGTCTTGCCCGAGATCACCTGGTGGGCCAGCGACGCCATCACCACCTGCTGACGGACCACTCGGTCCAGGTCCCCGCGGGGCAGGTCATGGCGCTGGCGAACGAAGCTCAGCGCTTGTGGGCCGTTGAGCTTCTGCCAGCCAGCGGGAAAGTCGGCGCCCGAAAGTGGTTCGTATACTGGCTCTTTGAGGCATACATTGACACCGCCGAGGGCGTCGGTGATCAACGAGAAGCCCAGCAGCCCGATCTCTGCGTAGTGGTCGACGGTGACACCGGTGAGGTCGGCCACCGTCTTGATCAGCGCCTCGCGGCCGGCCTCGGTTCCCTGCGCCTCGGCCTCGGCGGGCGCGACTCCGGATTCGACCAGGCTGACGCGCTTCTCCTCCTTGGTCTGGCCGTAGACGCCGTTGATTTTGGTCTTGCCCAGCCCGGGGGCGGAAACGTAGGTGTCGCGTGGAATCGAGATCGCGGTCGCGGATTTCCCGTTGTTGGGGATGCGCACCAGGATGATGGTGTCGGTGTTGGAGGCCACCTCGTCGCCGGCCTTCAGCGTCGCCAATTCCTGGGCGCTCAACGGGTTGCCGTGCGCATCGGCGCGGCTGTCCATGCCGACCAGCAGGATATCGATCGCGCCGTCGTCGCCGCCCTGACCCAGCGACGGCGCGAAGACGTGGAAGATCCCGTCCTCGAAGGAGCGGACCTTGCTCCATGCCACCCCGGTACAGAGCACGACCATCACGGCCGCGACTGTGGCAATCACACGAACCACGCGATGCACAGACATCACTCCAGACTACTTTCGTCACAGCAGTATCGCCGGTAGCGGAGCTTCGGCGTGCCAGACTCGTGACGTGACCGGGCCGACGACGATGCGGTGGGGGCACCCCCAACCGCGCAGCGGCGAGGGGACAAAGCGATGAGGTGGGGGTACCTCCCGCTTGCGGGGGAGAGCGGGTCGTCGTGACAACGCCCAACCGTTTGGTCATTGCCGGTGCCGGTGGGCAGGCCGGCAGCTGTTTGGCGGCCGAGGCGATTCGGCGGGGACGCAACGTACTGGCGCTGACCTCGTCGCAATGGGACATCACCGATCCGCAGGCCGCCGGGCAGATCGTGCAGACCGGCGATGTGGTGATCAACTGCGCTGCCTACACCAATGTGGACGGCGCCGAGGGCGACGAGGAGCGCGCGTACGCCGTCAATGCGGCCGGCCCCGAGCGCATCGCCCAAGCCTGCGCCCGCGCCGGCGCGCGGTTGATCCACATCTCCACCGACTACGTGTTTAGCGGCGACTTCGGCGGATCAGCGCCGCACCCCTACGAGTCCGACGACGAGACGGCGCCGCTGAGCGTGTACGGGCGGACGAAACTGTCCGGCGAACACGCGGTGCTGGCGGCGTCGCCGGAGGCCGTGGTGGTGCGCACCGCCTGGGTTTACACCGGCGCAAGCGGCAAGGACTTCGTGGCCGTTATGCGCAAGCTGGCCGCCGGCGATGGCCTCGTCGAGGTGGTTGACGACCAAACTGGATCGCCGACCTACGTCGCCGATCTGGTCGCCGCGCTGCTCGAGGTGGCCGATGGGCAGGTCACGCGGCCGCCAAACGGAATTGTGCATGCCGCCAACGCGGGGGCGGTCTCCCGCTTCGGGCAGGCCCGCGCGGTGTTTGAGGGCGTCGGTGCGGATCCCGAGCGGGTGGTGCCGGTGTCCAGCGCTCACAATCCGCGGCCGGCGCCGCGACCGCCGTATTCGGCACTGTCCTGTCGGCACTCGGAGCGGGCCGGCTTGTCGCCGCTGCGGCCGTGGCGCGACGCGCTCGCCCAGGCGCTGGCTGCGCCGCTCAGACTTTGATCGTTACTCTCTACGCGTGAGTGACGTCCTGCCAGTCGTGACGGTGACCTATTCCCCGGGCCCGCACCTGGACCGGTTTTTGGCGTCGCTGTCGCATGCGACTGAGCGCCCGGTGAGCGTGCTGATGGCCGACAACGGCTCCACCGACGGGACGCCGCAGGCCGCCGTCGAGCGCTACCCGGGTGTGCGGATGTTCTCAACCGGGTCAAACCTCGGCTACGGCAGCGCGGTGAATCGCGCGATAGCGCAGCTGGACGATGCCTTAGAAGATGTCGGAGAGTGGGTCCTGGTGGCCAACCCGGACGTGCAGTGGGGCCCGGGCAGCATCGACGCGCTGCTGGACGCCGCCGCGCGCTGGCCACGGGCAGCGACCCTGGGTCCGCTGATCCACGACCCGGACGGATCGCTGTACCCCTCGGCGCGCCATCTGCCCAGCCTGATCCGTGGCGGCATGCACGCCGTCGCCGGACCGTTGTGGAAGCACAATCCGTGGTCGACGGCCTACCGCCAGGAGCGGCTGGTACCCACCGAGCGCCCGGTGGGCTGGCTGTCGGGCTCGTGCCTGCTGGTGCGGCGCGTGGCCTTCGAGCAGATCAGCGGCTTCGACGAGCGCTACTTCATGTACATGGAAGATGTCGACCTGGGCGACCGGTTGGGCAAGGCCGGCTGGCTGAACGTCTATGTGCCGTCGGCCGAGGTGCTGCACCACAAGGGCCACGCCACCGGACGCGAGTCGGCGCGCAACCTGGTGGCCCACCACAAAAGCACCTACCTCTATCTCGCGGACCGGCATGCTGGATGGCGGCGCGCGCCGCTGCGCTGGGCCATCCGGGCGGGGTTGGCGGTGCGGGTACGGCTGATGGTGCGCGGCTCGCGGCGGACGTCGGCAGAAGGGCGATGACGATGGCCGGCGTGGATGCCGTTGTCTTGGTCGGCGGCAAAGGAACCCGGCTGCGGCCGCTGACGCTGTCGGTGCCCAAGCCGATGCTGCCCACCGCCGGGCTGCCCTTTCTCACCCATCTGCTCTCGCGGATCGCGGCGGCCGGTATCGATCACGTCATCCTGGGCACGTCCTACCAGCCGGCGCTGTTCGAGGCGGAGTTCGGTGACGGGTCCAAACTGGGTCTGCAGATCGAGTATGTGATCGAGGAGCATCCGCTCGGCACCGGCGGCGGCATCGCCAACGTCGCTTCGCGCTTGCGCCACGACACCGTGATGGTGTTCAACGGCGACGTGCTCTCCGGTGCCGATCTGGGTCAGCTGCTGGACTATCACCGCGAACAGCAGGCCGATCTCACGTTGCACCTGGTGCGGGTCTCCGACACGCGCGCATACGGCTGCGTGCCCACCGAAAACGGCCGGGTAACCGCGTTTCTGGAGAAGACGGAAGACCCGCCGACCGATCAGATCAATGCTGGCTGTTATGTCTTCTCTCGCGAGATCATCGACCGGATACCGCGGGGGCGCGAGGTATCGGTGGAACGGGAGGTGTTTCCAGCGCTGCTGTCCGACGGGGACGTCCGCGTCTACGGCTACGTCGACGCCAGCTATTGGCGAGACATGGGCACGCCGGAAGACTTCGTGCGTGGATCGGCGGATCTGGTGCGTGGCATCGTCCCGTCGCCGGCGCTGCACGGCCACCGGGGCGAGCAGTTGGTGCACGACGGCGCGGCGGTGTCTCCCGGTGCGCTGCTGATTGGCGGCACGGTCGTTGGGCGGGGCGCGGAGATCGGCCCCGGCGCGCGGTTGGACGGCGCGGTCATCTTCGATGGCGTCCGGATCGAGGCCGGCAGCGTGATCGAGCGCTCGATCATCGGCTTCGGCGCGCGGATTGGTCCGCGGGCGTTGATCCGCGACGGGGTCATCGGCGACGGCGCCGACATCGGCGCACGCTGCGAGTTGCTGCGCGGGGCGCGGGTGTGGCCCGGGATTTCCATTCCCGACGGCGGAATCCGCTACTCCAGCGACGTGTGAGTGGCCCGGGAGACGAGGTAGGCCAGCGCCTCGTCGGACCCTTCGGGCAACTCCTCGGCCGGCCACCAACGTAGGTCCATCGACTCGTCACTGATCGCGATCTGGGCGCCGGCCGGAGCATGCGCCACGAACTGCAGATCAAGATGACGGGTCGGCACACCCAGCGAGCAGGTGACCGGGTGGACGTGCACGGCGACCAGGTCGGGTTCGATGCGCAGGTCGGTCACGCCGGATTCCTCGGTGGCCTCCCGCAGCGCTGCCGCGACGATGTCGCGGTCGGTGTCGTCGCAGTGTCCGCCCAGTTGCACCCAGCGGCCCAGCCGCGGATGCAAAGTGAGCAGGACTTGGCCGCCGGAGTCGTCGAGCACCAACGCCGACGCGGTGACGTGTCCCGGTACGCATTCGCGACGGCAGGCGTCGTCGCGCGCGTCCATAAACGCCAACACGGCGTGGCGCAGCGAGTCCTGCCCCCGGTTCGGCGCCTCCCACTGGCGGAGCAAGGCGATGGCCGACTGCTGAATGCTCACTTGCGCACCAGCAGGTCGGTGACGGGCACCGGGTCGCGCGGGTCCGCTGACGCTTCAGGCGGATAGCCGATCGCGATGGCGCCCAACGGCTCCCAGTCGCCGGGCAGCTCCAGCTCTTGGCGGACCAGATCGGCGGCGAAGATCGTCGAGCCGATCCAGCAGCTGCCCACCCCGCGCACGGCCAGGGCCACCAGCAGCGCCTGCACGGCCGCCCCCACCGCGACGGTGAACATGGTGTGCTCGGCGTCGTTGCGCGCGGCGTCTGGGTAATCGTGCGCACCTTCGGGTACCAGCATCGGGATCACGACTTCTGCCGCCTCATAGAGGATCTGGCCGCGCGCCACGCGCCGTTCGACGGCGTCGGCAAGCTTGCCGTCACCGGAAAGGTCGGACCGCCACTTGTCCCGCATGCGGTTCAGCAGCCGTGTGCGAATCGCGGGTGTCTGCAGCCAGACGAAGCGCACCGGCCGGGTGTGGTGGGGGGCCGGCGCGGTGAGCGCCTCCGCGACGGCGGCCTCGATGAGCTGCGGCGGCACCGGCTCGTCGGCAAACTGGCGCACCGAGCGGCGCAGCAACTGCGCCTGTCGGCGGCCCAACTCCAGGGCCTCGGCGGTGCCCAGCCAAAACAGGTCGTCGGTGCCGGACCGCACCAGGTGGCGGGCTGTGTCGCCGGTGTCGGACACGATGCCGCCGGGCAGTCCGCGCACGACGGCCGCCGGTATCGCGGTCAGCTTGCCCTTGACCAGGTCGGCCGCGGCGGCGATCTCGTCGGCAATCGCGATCTCGGTGACCAATAGTTCATTGCCGTGCCGGTCGACGGCGCCGGCGTAGCTGTGCAGGACGGCCAGGCCGGCCGCGCCGACGGCAGCGTCGGTTTGGCCGTTGCGCCATGCTCGGCCCATCGTGTCGGTGACCACGACGGCGACGGTGACGCCCAGCCGTTCGCGCAGCCCGGCGCGCAGGGCCGCAGCGCTGGCGTCGGGATCGACGGGCAGCAGGGCCAATTCGTCGGCGCCGACGTTGGAGCCGTCCACGCCGGACGCGGCCTGAACGACGCCGAGTTTGTTCTCGGTGATCAGCGTGCGACCTTTGCGGGCCAGCACACGAACGGCCTCCGAGGCGACAAGCTTGCGCCGCAGGACGTCTCGCGCCTCAGGGTCGTCGGGCGCGTCCACCAGCCGGCCTTCGCATTTGGACACCACCTTGCTGGTGACCACCAGCACGTCACCGTCGCGCAGCCAGGGCGCGGCCGCCGCCACCCCCGCGCTCAGGTCGTCGCCCGGACGAAATTCGGGAAGCCCGGTCACCGGCAGGATCTCAACCGCCGAGGCGGTGCCGTGCTCGCCGCCGGCCGGCGGGGTCATGCTGCCACCCCCGCGAGGTCCAGTCCGGCGCTCACCATCTCGGCCGTCGCCTTCGGATCGGTCATTATCAGCGGTACCGACTGCACTGCAACCCCGTCGATTTCGGCGTGGTCGCCCTCGTGTATCAGCCAGCAGTCCAAGATGCCCGTGCCGGCTCGCGCGCCATAGTGGCGTCCCACCGCCTCTGCGGTAGACGCCACGCCGACTACGGTCAGGCACGCATCTGCCATGCCGCGCAACGGCTTTCCACCGATGATTGGCGAGTAGCCGACGATAGGCGCCTTGGTTGATCGCAGTGCTCCCCGGATGCCGGGGATGGCCAGGATCGCGCCGACGCTCACCACCGGATTTGACGGCGCCACCAGGATGATGTCGGCGTCGGCGATGGCTTCGGTGACTTCAGGCGCAGCGTGGGCCTTTTCAGCACCGATGAATGCGAAGCTGTGGGTCGGGACCTGGGCTCGGTAGCGCACCCACCATTCCTGGAAGTGGATCGCACGCTGAGTGTCGTCGGTGGGATCGGTGATGACGACGTGGGTTTCGCAGCGGTCGTCACTGGCGGGTAGCAGCCTGGCTCCGGGTTGCCAGCGGTCGCAGAGCGCCGCGGTGACTTGCGAGAGCGGGTAGCCGGCCCTCAGCATCTGGGTACGCACCAAATGGGTAGCCAGATCACGGTCGCCGAGCTCGAACCAGTCGGGCTGCACGCCGTAGCGGGCGAGTTCCTCTTTGGCGTGCCAGGTTTCATCGCGATGGCCCCAGCCGCGCTGCGGGTCGACGCCGCCGCCCAGGGTGTAC